>SERZ01000843.1_pt1 | contig 19319 bp, 6 predicted proteins | sample 3171461 | NCBI WGS metagenome assembly SERZ01 (sample SAMN06051861, study PRJNA518727) | freshwater metagenome | biome: subpolar coniferous forest; feature: holomictic lake; material: water; isolation source: holomictic Lake 227, 6 m depth | place: Canada: near Kenora, Ontario | collected 2013-06-25... | reverse complement strand
ATTTAAGGCCTATTATGAATTGTACTTTATATATTGCAAGTAATTACCAATATAGGAATGAGATGTTGATTTCAGGCCGTCCGAGGTTAACGCCTATCTGTTCGCTCAATCCACAAGCTTTAGCCAATTCAGGGCAGACATATATGCCCTGAATTGGCCATATATTACTATGAGCAGTCAGAAATGAACTTTATTATTTAACTAAAAAGTCCGGTTAAGGCTGCTGAGCTTCTTTCGTTTCCGGAACTATCGCACTGGTTACCGACGGTTCTTTATGCTGATATTTTTGCTTGATCAGTTTGTCTTCATATTCCTGAATAATGGTTTCCATTTCCACACTCTTAAATTGCAGTATGGGTTCAGATTTTAGCAGACTGTCCAGCACGCTTTTATTTTCATAACTGTTTAGCACTTCCTTGGCGGCTTCAAACAGTTTTATGTTTTTGCCTTCGCAGTTTTGCAGGTTACTTTCAGTCTGTTTTTGGGTATTTTCCAGATTGACATGCGTTGCACTCAGCTCATTTTTAGCCTTATTTAACACATTGTATTTCTCAATCACTTCCAGCAATTTTGTATGGGTTTGTTCAAGCGTGTTACTCACTGATACATTACTGCTTTTTTGTGCCGCCAGTTCAGCCCCCAAACGCTCTTCAGCCAAAGCCGCTGCGTCTTTATCCTTCTTTAACTTTTCAATTTCCGAGGCAAGCTTGTCTTTTTCTGTTTTAAGCAAATCGCGTTCCGTGGTGACCTCTTTAACCAAGGTTTGCAGCTTAAGCACCGCTTTATTGTTGCCATCCGCTGCTGCGCGTGGAGCTGCCTGAGTTGTTGTCGACAACAAACTGCCGATCAACAAAACAGAAACAGGTAGCGATTTGATTATGTTATTCATTTCAAACTCCCGTTAAAAACGTGTATTGATGTCAAGTTGCATGATATCCACGCCATATTGCAGCCCGCTAATCATATTACCGCTCAGCCAGCGGCCGGTCAGCCAGAAATTTTTCATCAGCCCGTAATTGCCGCCCACTACCCAGCCTTTGACATTTGTCCCGCCGAGATTGCCAGCACCTCCCTGGTGAAAATCAGAATCTGTGAAAGCGTCCAACACTGCGTCGCGTTCCACATATTTGTAGAAAGTAAATACGCTCCATTTGCCAAATGAATCGACTTTCGGCCAGCCGAACTCACCCCTAATCTGCCAGGCGTTAGTATCGCCTTTGTATGACTGACCAGGTGGTAAGCCGCCATTAACAATAATATTTGTGTATTGGCTTACATCAAAACCAAGGTTTTTGGCATAATCGGCGCTAAACTTAACATGCGTCGGCGCAAACAAAGCCAAGTCATATAAAGCATTAATATTAAGAATACGATAATTAGTCGCAAGCCCGACCAAACCAGGAGGTTGATTCACAACATTATTACAAATACTGGTCAGAGTATTGCCAAACTGCATAAATTGTGGAACGGATTGCGCCATCTCTGCAGAGTTGTCAGCGCAGGTAGCACCAGGAATATTATTTACCACGGCCTGAATATTACGGTAGTCGAAATAGCCGACTCCCATCTTTAGCGAGTCTTGATTGTTAAAACCCCAATCAAGCCCAGCCTGCCCACCTACCATCCATTTATCACGAGTGCTAAGTCCTGTCGAAGCCTGCAAAGGAAAAACGCCGGCTGTTGCAAAGACTGTCGGCCCTTGGCCACCAATGCTATCGGGCAACTCAGTTGCTCCCAAGTGTTGTCTCACGGTTCCAAACGCCCCCTCAAAAGATAAATCTTCGTCCCATACCATCTCGCTACCGGCGGTAAAAAATGGATTCGGTGTACGTCCGCCCATCACTGTTAACCAGTTAAATTTTTTATCGTCAACCAAATTATAACTGAGGAAGGCCCGGTCAATCGTAAACTGGTACCTACCTCCGTAATTACCTAGAGCCTGATTGGTCGATACCGCGTTTGCAATATTACCGGTAGCCAAACGGATACCGGCATCGAGGCCTTGGGCGATATTAGCATCAATCTCCAGTCGAACCCGTTCCCGACCCATATTGCGATCTTGGGTGGTATCCACAAACGTATTGGCTGGCCCGGCATTTCCTAATCCACCCAGACTGTTAATGTTTGGCCAATCGAGATAGCTGTTGCGAATATTATCTGACGGATAAAAATTGGATTGCTCTCTTAAGCGCATATCTCCTGACAACTTAAAGCGACTAACCCATTCAGGTAATGCGCCCGGCAAACCCCACTTTTCCTTTTTCGCTTTTTGCATCACATCGCCAACCACTTCTTCACGCAGCTCACTACGCACTTGCTGGCGAATTTCATCTTTTACAAAGTCAGGCACATACGCCACCCGCACTTCATCTGCTGGCACGACTTCTTTTGTTACTGCATCCTTAGGCGCTGCTGCCTTTGCTTCGGCAACCTGCTGATCAGCGTCGACTTCGGCTTGCTTGATCATTTCATTGGCTGTCTTATCGGTCAATATACCTTGCTTAACCAACTGCTTAATCAGATTAGTCGTGGTATTGCGTAACTTAAGCAACTCCTCCTTTTCACCCGCTTGCGTCAAGCCGGCTGCGCATAATAATGCTAAAGCCAGTAGCGGTTTCTTGTGATCCATAGATATTTCCTGAAAATTTTAAATTAAATTTAGTGTCATTCGAGTCAGGCTTAGGAATGCGCATGAAATAACTTAGGCATCTTGCACCCTCTCCCTCCGGGAGAGGACTGGGGTGAGGTGGATAAATGGTCAAGTTATTTCATGCACGTTCCTTACTACCTAAAGCCGTGATGAAATTTTTAGCCTAACGGGCTGCTCCATACCGGGCGGCGGCGCTTCTTTCGCTTTTTTAAATTTGGCCAGCAGCTTGTTTAATAACTTGTCGATGTCCGGATCATTACTGCCGCGTGACAATTCAAAGCGGGAAACCGACCCATCAGGATTCAACCATATCTTGACGACTGCTGAATAATTTTTTCTTCGTAAATCGTCATGATCTGACAAAATATCAACCAGACTGTCTTTTATCGTGCCTGCGTACCAGGCATAAGGACTGCCACCGCCGCCACCTAACAGACCTTTGCCACCTTTACGACCGACCATGCCAAAGGCATCAGTACCGGCGGTACCTTCTGCATCCAAACCGGTATCAGCAGCCGGTTTTTCATCGGGCACATCAGGCAACGGCTCAGGATCCGGCTCGGGTTGTTCAATTTTTTCCTGTACTTCCGGTTCCGGTGGTTGTTCCACTTTTGGCGGCGGTGGCGGCGGAGGGGGTGGCTTAAATAAGGTTACGGGCTGAATTTTTTTTTCATGCTTGACGGGTTTCTCACTGAGAAAACCGCCGATAATTTTAACCACATAGATCAGTGCGACAAGGAGTATCAAGCCGCCTATGATTTTAGGTATATACACCCTGAAATGTTTGTTATTACTCATAAAACAATAAAAAGTATTTGATTCTTAAAAAGTATTAAAAGCTTTAACTACGAAGTAGCTTTCACCACGAAGACACGAAGATCACGAAGTTTTTTGTCCTCATGATCAATAAAAGACTGTTGACCGCCTAATTTTCCCTGTTGTCAGTTAAAAACCAAGGCATCAAGGGCTTCCATCACATAATTTACGTTTAATGTGTTTTCTTCGTGTCTTCGTGGTGAATAATCTTTCACGTTTGAAGCTTTTTCTTCGTGTCTTCGTGTCTTCGTGGTAAATAATCTTTCACGATTGAAGCTTTTTCTTCGTGTCTTCGTGGTGAATAAAAGGTTTTCGTCTTTATTTAAATAAAGAGCAAACCTACTTAACCAGATTCTGGGTTACCAAGCCAACTTGGGTAATTTCAAGCTTGCCCAACAAGGCAAGAATATCAATAACGCTTTGATACTGAACGGTTGCATCACCCTTAACAACGACCGGCAAGGCAGGATTAACGGCTTTATACTGCTGTAAAGTAGTTTCCAGTTGTTCCATGGTGACCGGAAAAGTATCCAGAAAAATGGTGCCATCAGCGGTTACTGTAATGGCTTTGGTTTGTGGTTTGGACAAACTGGGCGTATTACTGGCTTTAGGTAAATTAACCTGTATGCCCTGCACTGCTGCCGTGGTCATCAGGATAAATACAATCAATAATACATAAGCCAAATCAAGCATCGGCGTTACGTTGATTTCGTCATACGCCGCATTTTCTTCTTGCAATTTCATAGTTCAATTTTCTCTGGCAGAATCTGTGTCGTGGGAGCGACGCCTACGTCGCGACTTAAAGTGTTAATCGCGACGTAGGCGTCGCTCCCACAACGGCATTATTTTAAATAACGTCTAATGAACTTGATCAGGTATGTTGCTCGCTTAATTTTGCTACAAACTCATCAACAAAAACGTGCATATCCGCTGTAATTTCCTTGATTTGGCCACCTAAATAGTTGTAACCAAATAAACACGGAATCGCTACGATAAGACCGGCTACCGTTGCAGTTAACGCACCGGCAATACCGGGTGCAATGGCGTTAACATTCACTTCGCCGCTTACAGCAATCGCAGCGAAGGTAATCATTACCCCGATAACCGTACCTAATAAACCCAAAAACGGCCCACCACTAATAGCGATAGTTAATAAAACCATTTGTGAATTTAATTTTTGTAATTCTCTGGTTAACTTGGCATCCATGGTGGCTCTTACTGCATTCATGGCTTGGGGTGATAAAACCTGCTCTTTACTTGAGCCTTCTACTTTTTTCAGGCGTCGATTCATTTCTTCAACACCGACATGATAAATGCGATAAATGGTCGAACCCACAAAAGCCCCATGCGTCTTGGTAAACGACAGCAACAATGGCGATTCATCAAAGTCTTGATCGTCTACATCGTCTTGATTGTTTAGGTTGGCTATATCTTGTGAGCCTAGTTGATTGTAGGCAGTCTCAAATTTTTTGTTTTCGCCTTGAACCCGACTCAGAACGATGGCTTTAATAATCATCACCATCCAACTGACTACAAACATCACACCCAAAATACCGATAATAATCCAGCCATCCGTGGTTACGTTTTTTAACGACCCCATAATCAGAGACTCGCCACCTTCTTCAGTGTCGGGCGTACTGTCTTCGCCATAAGTCAGCAGGGCCACAGCCGGCCCCTGCATTTGGACGTCAAACTTAATGGCATTGGCATCCAGTACCACTTTATTAATCGCAAACTGGTCAAGCGAACCCGCCAATCCACGCGCACCAAAAGCATCGGCACCGATAGTCATGTTACTGGTTAAATCACGCGTCGCTACACCCAAAGACCCGGAAGCCACGCCATCAATAGTTAACACCAGCGTGCTAAAATTAGCGGTTAAGGCAACATGATGCCAAGTGCCCAGGGTTAAGGGAGCCGGTGCTTTAAATTGTTGCTTGGAACCTTCTTCAACCTCTACAGCAACCGTATCACCCAAAATTGATAAAGTGACATTACCACCTGCACCTGAGCGTTGAAAAATTACACCATTGGTTTGTGCTTGATCTATTTTTACCCAGCTTGAAACAGTCCAACCCGCAGTCGGTGACATTTGCAACGAAGGCGTGGCCGGAACACGAATAATTTGTTTGCCATTAAATACCGCCGCGTCGCCAATCAGACCGCTATCGCCAATGGTTGAGGTCATTTCGCTGGCATTATTGCCATAAGCCGTTAAATCCTTTGCACCCGACTGGCCAAATTCAAACCCAAGCACTTGATTAACATCAAAAGAACCGGCAGCATCCTGCGCATCAACCGCTTTGGGATTACCGTAATAAAGCCAGATAGCAGGTTCGGCAGCAGCAGCCAGATCAGCGGGTAACTTAACCCAAATCAGTGCCATTTCATTAACGGGATCCAATTTTTCAATGTAAAACTTAAGTGGCGTTTCTTCGTCAGCAGCCAGTACGCGAATATCTTTGCCCTTCTCGGCAAGATCTGCAAAAAACGCAAAATTTCCGGTATGTAAACGCACTAAAGCAAAGGCTGCAGCAGGCACAGTAACACCGTCTTGTTTTAGCTTTTGCGCATCTATCGTTATTTTTTTCTTATATCCCCAATCTGCATTCCACCAGGCTGATGCTATTGATGGAATAAATAGAAGGACTATCAACAAAAAACCACACCGTTTCATTATTTTTCTCAGTTACTTATTAATTTTTGTAATTATCCCAGAGCTTCATGACATTATTATGACGACGGCTTACAAATTTATATTGAAAATATTGAGGGCATAAAAAAACCGGCTTTAACTTAAGTTTAAACCGGTTTTATCAACGATTTGAAGTCACTACTCAGCCGTTAAAAAATAGAATACATAAGACGCGGATTAGGGGAGTTTTTTAATTGTATGAAAATATTACAATACCAGTCGGGACTCGCAACCCTAACTGAAACGCTTAACTCAATCTTCAAGTTTTTAATGGTTAATTTCGGGAATTTCAGCACAAACAAACAATAGGCGTAGCCTGAATAAGACCACCCAAGCGTAGCGCCTGGTGACGTTTCCGGCACACTCGTACCGGATGCCGGAAACGCTTATTCTCGCTTACGCTCGAAAAGTCTTATTCTTGCCTACCAGTTTTTCATATTTAAGCCTTAATCACCAAAGCCCAGCACCTCGACACTCAACATACCCAACGCCGCATTTTTGTTGTTTTGAGAGCCCTTTTCATCAACTCCCGTTATTGCCTGTGCTACCTGACTCACATTAGCCGTCATATTGCTGGTGCCTGTCAAACCTGCGGCCAAACTACCGGTAGAGGCAACCGGCACACCGGTACTAACACCGCCAACCTGTATATTGTTGGCACCTAAAACAGCGGTTGCGGAAATAGTGACGTTAGTGCCGCCGATACCGGCTTCACCGGCATCAACTACCCCTGCCGGTGCAAATAAACTTACGTTACCAGGCAACACCCCTGATGTGCTGGAGGCAGTACGAATACCGCTACCGGCAACGATAGGCGGAAACTCGGAAACCAAATTACCGTTTTTATCCAGAAAATGTTTAGTAGGTGGTGCTGAAATAGCAGATTTGGCCCCTTTCCCCGCATCGATATTACCATCGGAAGACCAGATCATAATGTCACTGCCATCCAAAGAAAATACCCGCGACTTGTTAACCAAGAAATCACCTTGTAATACCGCATTAATGGCCCCTTTTTGCTGCGCTACAATACCCAACTGGGTAGCATCCTTTGCCCCGGTGAAGGCTACGGAAAGCCCTGCGTTGATCTGCCCACCCGGAACCAGCATATTAATGTCGCCGCCTTTAATCGTTTGCAGCTTGCTAAAAAACAGGTTCAGATCGCCTTTCCAGTTATTACCCGGAAAAAAAGCATCAATCGCGGCATAACCACCCGCATTACCTAATGATTTATTGCCTGCGGACGCAGTTCCTGCAAGCTTTATTTCATTGAACATGACTGGCAGTAATAATGAATTTAACTGTGATTGAATCGGTAGCGTATCGCCGGATGGCAATGCCGAAAAAGCAGATAATGCCAAGTCTTCACTTAAAGTGCCAATACCTGAATGTTTACGCATAAATTGGGTAATCAGATCTTTAGCCGTCTGCAACGTCGCGGCATAAATCGCCTGACCGGCATAACTATCCAAAAACTTCACATAGTTTGGCATGCCACCATTCAATCCGGCCAGCACCGTAATATTGGCTCCCTTATCGCTAAGGCCGGGGTTATAAGTATTTCCGACTGTTGACAGTCCGTTGGATGCACCCAAATCCAGATTGCGCCCTGTTTTCACCAGTACATCACCTGGACCGGCCACTTCTATTTGACCGGTAGATGGTATTAAACCGCCCGTAAAAGATGAGCGGTCGCCAGGATAAACAAGGTCGCGACCTGCTTCAATAATCGAAGCATCAGTTGACTTGATATTCTGTATGGCAAGCGTGACATTACTAATATCACGCCCCGCTTTTACCAAGGTCTTTTTCGGCGTATAAAGACCAACATTTTTTATATCCCCCAATGCTGTCACAAATCTAACTGACTGATTGTCAGTTGTATGAACTGGAACCGCAGCATGTAAATAATCAGGATTGTTTTGTGCCTCAAAAACACTCAATCTGTTTACAGCCATAAACAAGTCAGTTTGACTAAGCGGTAACAAGGCGGTGGGCAACAATGTACTATTTGCATCCGACATACGGAGTCTGTGTATTGCTTCACCCGTTCCGGTTGAAAATATATCCTGCCGGGCAAATATATTTAGCTGGCCTATCGGTGACGGAAACAGGGTAGCGGCATCAAACTTCAAATTAACACTACCGCCAAAAGCACTGGCTTGTAATGAAGCGGGATAAACTGTGGACAAATTTCTTTGATTGTCACTCGCAGAAATAGGAAGCACCGCAGCCAGGGTTACATTACCCGCCAAAGACTTAACCGCCAACGAACTGGCATCGGTATAACTGAAAAAATTAACGCCACCTTTGTGCAAAATCATGGGGTCGAATACACCAGCCAATTGAATACCATTACCCGCGTTAACAGTAAATTGTGTATCTCCTGAGTAAAGGGCCGGCCCGTTAACCAAGCTATTGCTACCTGTCACTTGGTCACCTGCAGTGATTAATCCTGTGCCTTTACCCACATAAAAACTGCCGCCCGCCACATCGCCGCCGGCGCTAACCTGCAGGTTACCTCCTCCGTTCACTTCAACCTGATTACTGACAAAGAAGTCTAAATTATCAGCAGTATTAGACCCCATCGGTTTACCGGTGGTTGGCATGACGACCTCAAGATTAGCTATATCCCCTGCTGCTTTAATTGTGACATTACCCCCGCCAAACGAGCCTATATTTTGCTGGAACGAAGGCATCGATGCCTTGTTTACGTTAGTCGCATTGAGCGGCTTTGAACTAATTGGATTAATGCCTTGCACGTAACCCAGCGCAATACCCCAGGCAGTTGGCTGACCAGAACTTCCGGTCCAAGTACCAATGCGCAGTAACCAATCATTAAAATTATTATTGCTCACCGCTCCGTTAATATTACCACCTGCCGATAAGGTCAAATCCCCGCCATTTACTGGGTATTCGCCGTAAAAATTTTGGGCTACCGCTGCATTGCCCAGCGTTCCGTAAGGATTAACGGAACTTGCTTGACCGGCGTTATAGATCATGCCAGGTGTATAGCTAGCGGTGATTGAATTCTTAGCGGCAAGCGATGCCGTTATCGGCTCGCTTAAATGTACGGAAGGCAACGTTTTAATACTCGTATTGGTATTAATAATTGAAGTTACAGCCTTATTTAATTGAACTGACGGCAATGTACTAATATTCTCACCGACAGAAAATGCGGCTGTTACAGCTTTACTCAAAGTAACTGTATTCCCTGTGATAGCTTTAATAGTGGTGCCCGTAGCGATACCCGCACCGGTTAGATAATCGCCTACCACCCATCCTGTAGTTTTTGAAAACACCAAGGATGTAGTGCTAGTTTTAGATGAAGTTTGATTACTAGTCCCGGTGGGATTAATACTGGTAATTGTAGTTCCTACGGGTATGCCACTGCCAGGCAGAAGTGTGTCACCTACGACCCAGCCACTAGCTTTGACGTTAACGGTGCCAAGAGAAAAACTTCCAAGCACAACTTTATTAGTTGAAATTGTCTGACTCGTCCCGGTACTGTCAATACTTGCGACAGTGGTGCCAGCTGCGATGCCGCTAGTACTAGATAAATAAGCCCCCACTTTCAAGCCACTGGTATCAGAGATTTGCAATGATTGACTTGGGGCTTTCGAAGTATATGTAGCATCACTAGACAATTTCGTGTTAACGCTTGCACCTGCTGTGATAGTAATATCCCCTCCGGCGCTGATCTGCATATCACCCGTGCCCGTTCTTACCTTGACATTGGAGTTCACCACCAGATTATTCAGACTCGAAACCCGATTAGTATCGGCACTGGTCAATTCACTACCTGCCGCTAATGAATAGGACCATGATTGCCCTGTCTGCAATTGATCGACAAGAATATAATTAAAAACATTACCACTGACGGTTTTAGTGAAGCTTCCCATTGTGAAACCATCCGACAGCGATTGATCGAACTGCAAATTATTGGATGCCCTGATAACCAGATCGCCGGCATTGCCGTTATAGCGCCAACCGGCCAGATCCCAAGTGCTGTTAAGGGCCAAATTACCGGTATAATCAATCTCCACGCCAGGGGTAAGGCTTATGCCATGACCCAAGGTTGTGGCAACATTTGTCATGTTGGCTGTCGTCATATAAGCGTCAGTGTTCGTTTTGATCTTGGCAATGTCAACCGCATTGATTTGTCCGGCACTACTTAAATCGGCATTACTGTATTTTTTGACGCCTTCCGCATAAAAGTTATTGGCACCCGTGATCGTACCAGCAATCAACTGATCCAGTTGGCCGTTATCATCCCGAATATTAATACTGTCACCTGCCCGCAAGGCACGTAAGGTTACATTGCCGCCATTGCCGGTGTTAGCACCGCTGACATCAATCAGCGAACCGCTTTTCAACACGATACCATCACTAATGCCTGTACCGTTACCGTCGACCGACGATAATAAGACTTTGCCACCCTTGGCACCGGTTGCCGTCAGCTGGCTGCCGTTTTCCAAGCTGATTTTACCGCCCGCATAAACACTGATTTTACCGCCTTGATCTACACCATTGACATGGGTCTGTCCGAATAGATCAACAGCACCTTTATCAGCGACCAACGTGACATTATTAGCGTTGATTATGTTGGTTGCCGCTTGCACAATGTCAACATCGCGACTGCGGAAATAAATTGAATTGGCTATACCGGCATTGTTAAGAGTAGCCATCAGACTATCAAAACTGGATGAGGCACTAAAAGTAGAAACATCAAATCCAGCACTACCACCACCGGCCTTAATATCCCCAGCCAACGTTACCGCCTGTTTAGGCGCGTTAAAAACCAAATTACCACCCGCTGCCAAACCGCCGCCCGTACTTATATCCAGTTTCGATCCCTTGGCCAGTGTTACCGCACCGTTATCGGCACTGGCAGTAAAGGAGCCACCCGGGGTGTAATCTGTAGCATCGGCAAAAGTTACCGCACGACCGGCCAGGTCAATATTCGCAGCCGAACCAACCGTCATATTACCGACTAAAGCCTGTAAGCTTAACTTACCTGAAGGCAACAGCGCATTGGCATCAAAAGCAACAGTATCTGCAACAAACGCCATTGCCCCGCCAAAACCGGGTGATACCGCACTAATAGAACTATTGTTACTATTGGCATTAAGTACATATCCACCGGCATCCAGTTTCAAGCTGGAGCCACCGGTTGCAGCCAGGTAAGCTGCATTTAAATTCAAATCCGAGGCAACAGTCAATACACTTTTACCGTCAGCGATAAATCCGTTATTAACATTAACATTAACCGTTTTAAAGCCGTTAATACCAAAATTTCCGGCACCCTGAGTAAAGTTGCCCGCTACTATATCCAGACTACCCAGCCCGGTGCCTGTAGTAGTTGAAGCAACACTAAACGGGTTTGCCAATACCAGATTATTAGCCTGTAGTCTGGCTGCTTGACCGCTATTACCAAAACCCGAAAAACCGGCAGCATTAACCACCAAGCTGTTAAATGTTATCGGTACCTGCAAATTATCAACACCTAAAACCGGATTATTATTGCTATCAACCTGCCCGACATTGCCATAAAAACCAACCGTGCCACGACTGTTTAAAACCAGCTCGTCAACCGACAAATTCAATAACTTTTGATTGGTTAAATTTAAGGCATTACCGCCTAATCCTGCTACATCCCCCATGTTAATAGCGTTGGCACTCAAGTTTAACGAACCGCCATGCATTAAAATATCACCGTCCAGCTTCGTTGACAGACTGGCATCCAATAGCATCGATTTAGCGGCTTTCAATGTTGCGCCACTCGCAACGACAAGCTCGCCGACAACTCCAGGTGCTATGGCTCTATTTATTGCAATCTGATTATCAGATGACAGCCTTATAAAAGCGCCATCACCGACTATGTTAAATACAGTGTCGCCCGTGTTAACGGTACCCTTGGCTTCCAAACCGGCCCCCGTCTTCACCTCCACTTTTTGGGTAGCCGCAGCAACCAGATCAGTCATCAGTAATTGTGTACCACTTTCGAAGCTCACTGTATTTGATGTTACATTTAAGGTGGTTGATCCGTCGACATTTCTGGTGCGAGCACCGCCTAACAATAAGCTGTCTACTTTGAGATTATTCAAATTACTCGCAAGAATTTCAAGTGTACCGCTGGTAGATGCTGAACTCAAGCTGTTGACAACGTCAATGTTGTCGGCTGCAATATCCATTCTTGCACCACGCCCACCGGGTGCGGCAAGATTGATTGTACCGTCAAGCAACAATTGAGTCTGGGCAATAATGGAAATCTGACCGCTGTCTATCGGCAGTAAAGGAACGGCAGTTATATTTTTTTGTGCTTTATCAGCATAAAATTTATTGGCTGTATAAAGATCATATTGTGTATGCTTACTCAATACCTGTGCCGATGTTTCAACAAGAAAGGCACTACTACGCGGATTACTGCTGCCTGTTCCTGCAAGCGTTTGATGACCGGATACAATAGGTAATCCATCCTTGGTATAAGTCGTCGCGATAGTATCTTGTGAATTAGTCTGCGGCGTTACCAGAAAGGCACCGGGCAATAAGGCGTAATGCGCCGGCAGTATCGTATAATAGCCGGCCGGTAACTGGTTGGTTCCACTCAGATAAATCTGGCTACCCGGCGCATAAGCCGAACTACTACTTTGGAAAGGGTCATAGGGTGCCAATACTGACCCCAAGGTTGGCAAAATGGCAAAACCGCCTTGTGCTAAATAATCCGGAAAGCCATCTGTAACCGGTTTAAATTCATAACCAAACAAGTCACCGCCGCCAGCAATATTAATCTTGCTGCCTTTTTCCATATTGATGGCGGGTGCGTTCAGTATTATTTGCTTTTCCGGCGGAGTATTAAAAACCAGATTCTGAGGATTGGTCAACGGATATAGCCAATCCAATCCGCCCTGAATCACCCCAAATGGAATCAATTGCCCGGCCGCCGAAACCGAGGTTACACTATTCGGGCCTAAAGTCAGACTGGTATCGGCTATCAGACTAATAATGCCTAACGGCGCTTTCAAAACGCCATTCTGGTTTATGACCGGTGCTTTAAAAGTTAGATTTCCTGCGGCTGACAGCGGCGATGTATCGGTATTGGCACCAGTAATATTAATTTGACCGTCAGGATTATTTTTAACCGCAAAAGTAAATTGACTGAGTGTGGAGGGATAGATTTGACTGGCCTGTAGATTGAGATTTGCTGCGGTTACCAAGGTACCCAAATAGTCTCGTTGAGTACCATCGTTCACTCCTATCGTTCTCAAGTCATGCACACTATCAAGCGTAATGGTGTTAAAGCCATTCCACAAAGAGGCACCTTGCAGATCCGTCCACTGTGCATGAGCGGTAAAAACTCCGCCGCCTGTAACAGGGAGCGCACCAACATCTCTGACTAAAGACGAGCCCAATTTTAAATAAACGCTATCAAGATTAACAGTGCCGGTAGTTGAGCTGTTTAAACCTGCCCAGTTGATCGATTGGGCATCGATATTGATACGAGCAGCCGTCTTAAGGGCGACATCACCTAAAAATGTTACCTGCCCAGGCGTCGTCAGACGTACATCAGAAAAGCCGCCCGCCATGACTTTATCGGCGCTAACCGTCATCGTTCCGTTCAGACCATCTGGAATAACATCCCCAAATTGGGTGCCACCGGTTAATACCTGTTGAGCACCCTGCACGACGTTAATCGCCAAATTTCCGCTCGGAAAAGGATTTATCGGTTGTTGCGGCGGATTACGCAAAGACCTGTCCAGACTCAGCGACAGAGTCCCGGCTTGCATCGTTGAGGTGCCTGCAAAGCCCTTCATGTTTCCATCAAGTACAATACCTTCTGCTGCGGTAATTGCTATTTTACCGGCATTGGATCCAATAGTGGTCGCTGCATAGTTTAAACCTACGCCGGATGTTGTCGGTTGTAAAAGATCCAATTGGGCATGCGTACCTGAAACATCAATCATGGCACCTTTTTCAAGAATCACCGTACCTCGCTCGGCATTGACAGTGACATTACCGCCATCCAATACACTTCCTGATCGACGCCCAATGACATCGACCGGATTCAAGCGGGTGTCACCTAACGCCAGTAAACCGGCATGTGCACCCAGCCAAATAGTTTGAGCAGGATCATACTCAAGGCCCGATAAAGGTACAATAGACAGATTGATATTACCCGCCGGTGCGTTAATCGCCCCATCAACAAAAATACTGCCCGCCGTTGCCGCCAGATTGACTGTTGAACCTTTATCCACCGTAATCGAACTACCGGTTTCAAGCGTTACTCCGGAGGTACCCGTCAAATCCAGTTGCAATGGACTTCTTAAGTTTTCCGGCAATAAAACGACACTACTAAAATCACGAATGGAACTGCCCGTCAACCTGTCCCGGTAACTACTTTGCAGCACAAGATTTTGGGTTTTCAAATCCAATGCCACATTGCTCTTAACAGTAATCCCTTCAACATTGCCATTCAGGCCGATTTTACTAAAGCTCATGTCAGGAGCAATGTCGAGTGAGCCGTTATGAACACCCAACACTAAAGGGGGTATCAAATCAATCGGCGCTAAAACCGCTCCAACAATAATTTTACTGCTATCCAACTTAAGACTCCCGCCTTGGCTTAAGCTATAAGCAGACAAATCGCCAGCCACTTGCAAAGCTGAAGGAATCACTCCGTTACCGACAGCAGCAAGATCAATCGACCCGCCTTTTCCGGATGTTAAACGACCGATTGCGGAAAGCCATGCCCCGCCATCGGCTTTGATAGACGATCCGGCATTGACAAGCACATCACCTTGACCACTAATTTTTACGCTACCGCCATCAATATGTAATTGATCTACCGGCTTGGCAGCTGGCCCTGGCGGTAGATCATTGATCCAGCCACCTGACACATCCAACGTTGCCTGCTTTGCCAGCGTCACTTGCCCTGCTGATCCAAAATTGACATTAGTAGCCGCTGTTAGACTAATGCCGCCGCCTGCCGACTTGATACTTCCGTTAACATCAATGCTACTGGCCTCAATTGACAAGCTTCCACCTGGCGACATATTAATGGCAGTACCATCGACTACTGTCGCACCCCCCCAAGTTTTAACCGATACATTTTGAACACCTGAGTTATTCAATAATGAGGTATCTAATACAAGATTTGCCGAGTCACCCGTCTTGCGCTTTGGAAACGGGTCGGCAGCTGCAAGCTGCACATGATTTTTTTCAGCTTGGAAAATAATATCTTGCACCGACCGGTACGGTGTCATATCAACGGTAAAACTACCCCCAAAAGGAGTAAGACTAGCTGATCGTTGATAAATACCGCCAATGGAACGTGCGCTTAAATTACCATTCCAATCCAATAGAGGAGTTTGTATAGTTATCGCGCCAGCAGATTTACCTTCTACATAGCCTTGCTGAAATTGGCCTTGTCCAAAAAGCCCAAGAAGATCCCAGATTGTGGTAATACCCCATTTCTTATGTTCTTCAGTGACAACTCCAAAAATACTAGAGTAATGCTGATTTGGATCAGCGGCACTAATGTCAACAATTTTTCCGTAATCGTTCACCAGTTTGGTGGTGTTAATAAAGCCATCCTGATAGTTGACCGAACCACCTGAAATGTTTATTTTTGCATTATCATTGATAATGACATCGCCACTAGACGATAGATTAATTTGTCCACCGCTACTCAATCGCTCTTCAACACCGCGTTGTATCCTGGCCACTGCTCCACTGATATCGACAATCGGAGTATTATTTCTGATATCAACCTGAACAGTTTGCCCTTGTAAAACCCCGCCTATTTGTTTCGGTGAATTACGCAACTCAAAACTTTGCGCAGAGATTTGCGCAACATTACGTTCCATCGCAACGTTGACGCCCTTATAACCCGATACATCAATCAACGCAGTCTTATCCATATAGATACGGCCTGTAGTACCTTGTGTTGAATTTACCAAATTATTTGTTGCAGTAATATTAACCTTGCCTCTAGGCACTACGATAGCCGAATTAGCATCCAACTCTACATTATGCGCATTGGCCTCAAGATAGGATTGCGGCTGTTTTTGCTCGTCAATCGCGGTTGCTCCGTCATTATCGGCGACGATTTGAGTAACACTGCCGGAACCAAAGGTCAGTTTTGACTCGGCTCCCAAACCATCACCATTATCGCTAGCCCGAGTGGTATTAGTGGCTATCAGTTGCCCACTGGACGAGCCATGTTGCTCTTGCGCCAACAGTCGTATGGAGCCGTTTACATTCACCGAGGTCGTCGCACTCACACGACCTTCCTGATTAACCGCAAAACCGGCCATCGTGATGTTGCCCTGCTTTGCCAGAATATCGCCGGTATTGATTACCTTACCGCCGGTATCCACCTCTACCACTAAACCTGCGAAAGGACTTGACGGATCCGCAGCCTGCAAATAGACCTTGTCCTCGCTGGCCGCCAAGATGATTTGACCTTGGTTATCGGATGACAACGAACCTTGATTGACTATGGTCGGGGCGGCGATGATAATGCGGCCATTTTTATCGGTATGGATTTTGGCACCGGCTTCAATCAAAATCCGGGCTGTTTTCGGATCCATCGCAGCGCCTGGCCTCGTCGGCTCAATTGCAAGCGCAGCACCGCCGTTTTTATCGAATACTTGGGTAATACCACTATTTTTAAACACATCATCAGTGATATTTAAGGTACTGGCCAACAAACTATTGGTGTTGACGACCGAATCCTTACCGAACACAAAGCCGTTTTGGTTATACAAATACACCTGACCGTTAGCGGTGATTTGACCGAGAATTTGACTGGGATCTTGTTGGTAAATGCGGTTAAGTGCAACCGAGCCGGAATCGGGCTGAACAAACTGAACGGTATTTTCTTTGCCAACGTTAAAGCTTTGCCAGTTGAGGATAGCTTTATCGCTGTGCTGATTAATCTGTAAGGTGTTGCCATTAACGAGCTGATCGGCGCTGCCGGAACCAACCCAAGGGATTGCAACTCCCGTTGGAGAGGCTATGGCAGTAACCCCGGACACCGGCAAATCGGCATGAACCGGCACAACCGAACCGGCAAACAAGCCGCCGGCAATCACCACGCGCATACACGCAACCAGCGGCTTTAATCTGAACAGATTATCCACCGGTTTATGCAAAATCAACTGCGCTTTGTGAGACATGGTTGTAACCTTTACCTAAAATAATTAACACACTTTTGTTCGTGGCAACCCCGCCGTCTTTTAAAACAATATCGGCTGATTTCCAGACCCGCCACATAACGGGCTTTGGCCTGGCACTATAAAAAAATTCTTGCCAGATGAAAGCTCTGGCGTTTTGTAACTTGGATAAAGTAGAGTCCACCCTTGGCCCGACACGGCTTCCAATTTTATGCGGGACGATTTTACAGATAACATCCCTTAAAGGAAGGTTATCTGTCCTGGCTTAAATTAATAGTCATCAACACAAGCGGAATCGACTCAAACCAGCTGGATGTGAATTTGCACACCCCGCCCGACTTTAAAATTCGGTGGCTATATTAAAATCCATGCGCGGATCGCCACTATGCACAGGCCCCAACGAAAGAAACGGAAAGCCAACGTCCAGTACGCCAATAAAGTGTTTCCACATCTGGAAATTCATCCCAAAGCCTGCTCCGGCCAGCGTATTGCCATTGACGTTACCCGGCAGAGGGTTCTGAATCCAACCTTTACCGGCATCGATAAACGCCATAAATTTCAAGTTATTCAAATAATCCCAGTCCACAGAAGCCATGTGCGGCGAGTACAATTCCAACGAGCCGAACACACCGTCATCCGCCAAAGCCATGGTTTCAAAATAACCGCGCACACTCTGCGCACCGCCCAGCGAGAACTGTTCATTACTAATGAGAGGCGAATCGGCAACCTGACCGGTAAAATGACTACGTAGCTGCATGCCCAGGGGTAAATCGTGGTTAAATTTCACATCGCTGGACAGATAGAAATAATTGGCCTTCGCCAAATAACGCTTGTTTTCAAATTGCGCCTGGTCGTTACCAAGGCCGCGTACTGAAAAATGCGCCCCCAAATCGAAACTGGTTAATGATTGCTCAGTGCGAAAACTGCCGCTGTACTGCGCCAAAAACGGGGTATAAGCAATAGGGGTTTGAAAACCGCCCGATTTGTTCAACGTTAAACTATCTTTAAAATTCTTGTAATCAACTCCCAGCGTTGCGCTATGAAAATAATTAACCAGCGGCATCAACGGTTTCACCAACCGGGCTCCAAAAATGCTGCCGGTGCCAATAATTGTCGACCCCCCGACATTGGCGACGTTAGAACTTGACGACGAGTTGACCCCATATAAAGCCAACCGCATATCTGTACTAAACAACGGCAGCGCATAAGTACCCGCCCAAACATTCACTTGCGCACTATTCTCCGGTGAGACCTGATACATCAATGATGCACTGTGCATGGCTTGCCAGAGATTGTCGTAGTGCAATGACGACACCAAACGCAGTCGCGATGTGCTTGACGTATTTCGACCATTAAGTTCTACCCGACCATGCAAGGGCAACTCGTCTTTTACTTTTAAATCAACTTCCAGCGTACCTGGCGTGTCCCCTGCCCGTAAAACCGGTTGAACTTTACGATCAGGGCTTTGCCCCCCCAACTCTGACAACTGTTTTTGCATGGTTGGGAAATGAGGCACGCTACCTTCGGCCAGTTCCGGCAAACCGGCCTTGATTTTATCGAGGGAGAAATAACGGGCTTCTTTAACGCGCAGGCGTGATACCTTGCCTTCGACTACTTGTAAATAAACAATACCGTTTTTTACGTCTTGCTCGGGAATATCCACCGATACGGTTTGATAACCCTTCGACCGGTACAAATCTTCCAACGCGGAGCGTGCCAAATCAACATTATCTATGCTTTTTTTCGGCCCCAAAAATGGATAGATGGTGCGTTCCAGTTGTTTTTTATCCAGCAGGGTATTGCCCTTTACCCGCAATTCAAATAAATCGAAACTGGCAGCGGGTTGCTTGGGCGCGGCTTGCGGCTCAACGTCTGTTGCTACTGCCTGAGGCGCTTCTTGTGCGCTGACATCAAGCCCTGCCTGAGCCAGAGTTAAGCCACTCCAGATCATCCAGGCCAAAGTCCGGCTACGTTTATTACGATT
>SERZ01000837.1_pt1 | contig 19408 bp, 18 predicted proteins | sample 3171461 | NCBI WGS metagenome assembly SERZ01 (sample SAMN06051861, study PRJNA518727) | freshwater metagenome | biome: subpolar coniferous forest; feature: holomictic lake; material: water; isolation source: holomictic Lake 227, 6 m depth | place: Canada: near Kenora, Ontario | collected... | reverse complement strand
TTGGCCAAAGGTTGCTGGTTCCGGCGTTCCGGTGGTGGTGCTAGGATGCGCCCACATGTCATCAAATCTTATACCGTTGTCGCTACTCGTAGCGCGCCCCACCCCAAACCCAATTAAAGCATTGCTCTGGCTTGGCACAATCTGTGCGACTGCAATTTGTATGCGCGAAAGCGCAATATCAAACGATGCAAATGTTGCACCTCCATGAGCGGTTCGCAGCGGTGGCAAGTGTCGATGCCAAACCGCGTATCCTGGCTGCTGGCATTGGCTTACGTGCGGAAACCGGGGGAATCCCACATGGCACTACCACCGGGAACACCAACAGTGCCAGCAAAGCTTATTCCCCACAAAGATATCACCTGCATTGCAACAACAATGCAGTGGTGACGCACGCTGCAGTTCGGGATTTCCAGCGAACAAAACAAAAAAAACAGTGCCCGAACCGGGCAGGCAGTAGAGAAGAACTATGAATCCAAACACAACCGCGGTCATCCTGGTCGGCTACCAGAACGACTATTTCGCGGCGAACGGCATCCTGCGGGGCGTGGTGGAAGAACCCAATCGTGTGGATAGCGTGCTCGCCAACTCGCTGGCCTTCATTCGCGCGATGATTCCGACGCCATTGACCCTCATCGCAACACCCATCGTCCTGGAACCCGATTACCGCGCCCTGGCCAACTCGGTCGGCATCCTGGACACCATCAAGGCCTCGGGCGCCTTCAAAGCCGGGACCCCGGGGGCGGATACCATTCCCGAATTAGCCGCGTTCGGCGACCGCATCACGTACGTCAAAGGCAAGGTCGGTTTCAATGCGTTCTCGAACACTGAACTGGAGGGTGTCCTGCAGGCGCGGGGCATCACGGACGTTCTCGTGGCGGGAATGGTGACCTCGCTGTGCATTGATTCCACCGGCCGGGCGGCTTACGAGCGTGGCTACAGCGTCAGGATTCTCTCGGATTGCACGTCGGCCCGCACGCGCGCCGAGCAGGATTTCTTCTGCCAGAACATCTTCCCGTTGTATGGCGGAGTGTTGGATAGCAAACAGGCCGTCGAGCAACTCTCGGCGGTCGCGGCGTGACCTGAGCCTCGCCGTGCCCAAGCCTCCCCATAGCGAAGGCGCGCTACTCGCCACCGACCTGCACATCGAGGCGACCTATCGATTGACCGAGGCTCTGGTGGAGAGTGAAAATCGGATGCGGCGGCGGGTTGAACTACTGTCGGAAATCGTGTTTGAGACGAATCAGAGCGGCGCCCTGGTTTTTCTGAACAGCGCGTGGGCGGCGACCTTGGGGCACCCGCCGGAGAAGTGTCTGGGCCGCCCACTATCCGTTTTCGTCTTCGGGGAAGATCAGCCTATCTGTGAAATGGCCCTGAAGGGAACGGTCAGCTCCCAATCGGTGGGCCGGCCTCGAATCCGGCTTTTGCGGGCCGATGGCGGAACCGCCTGGATGGATATCTCGGCCGCGCAACTGGCCGACGGCGGCGTCGTCGGCGCCCTGCACGACGTCACGAAGGAAAAGCGCGCGCAAGATGAAATCATCAAGCTGTCCCTGGTCGCCAGCTACACCGACAACTTTGTCATCATCACTGACCACAACGGTCGAACCGAGTGGGTCAACCAGGCCTTTACCAAGCGTACCGGTTACCGCCTGGAGGATATGGCCGGGCGCAAGCCGGGCGAGGTCCTGCAAGGACCGGGCACCGATCGGCAGACGGTGGCACAAGTCAGCGCCTGGCTGGCCGAGGGGCGCTCGTTCAATGCCGAGTTGCTCAACTACACCCGCACCGGCGAGCCCTACTGGGTGTCGTTCCACATTTCGCCCATTCGGGACGCGAACGGCCGGGTCGAGCGGTTTGTCTCGATCCAGACCGATTCCACCGAACTGCGCCGCACCCAGCGGGAGCTCGAAGCGGCGAAGGAACGCGCCGAGCACCTGGCCGTGGAGGCTCAGGCGGCCAACCGAGCCAAAAGCGAGTTTCTGGCAACCATGAGCCACGAGCTCCGCACGCCGATGAACGGCATTCTCGGAATGACCGATCTGCTCGGTCAAACCCGGCTGGATCCCCGGCAGCGCGAACTCACCGAGGCCGTATCGCAAAGCGGCCAAGCCCTGCTCGGCATTATTAAAGACATCCTCGACATCTCCGAGATCGAAGCCGGCCGGATGAGCCTGGAGGAGGAAGAATTCGAACTGCGGCCGCTGGCCGATGGCGTGGGAACGCTGGTGGCGCAGTCCGCTCACGGCAAACCGGTCGCCGTCCGGGTCGAATGCGACGAAGCAGTGCCCGCCCGGTTCCGCGGCGACGCGGGCCGGTTGCGACAGGTGCTGCTGAACCTGGTGGGCAATGGCTTGAAATTCACTTCCACCGGCTCTTTAGTCACGCGCATCCGAGCCGTGGGAACAGCGGCGCAAGGAGTGCGGCTCCGATTTGAGGTCACCGATACCGGCATGGGCATCCCAGCCGATAAGATCGCCCTGCTCTTTCAGCCATTCCAGCAATTGGATTCTTCCCCTGCGCGACGTCATGGCGGCACAGGCCTCGGTCTGGCCATCTCGCGGCGGCTGGTGGAGATGATGGGGGGGTGCATCGGCGTGGAAAGCGAGGAAGGGAAAGGTTCCACCTTCTGGTTCGAACTCGCTCTGCCGGTCGCCGCCGCCCAACCGGGTCAGGGAGCTACGGCGACCGGTTTGCGGGTCGTCGTCGCGCAAGGCCAGAACCTCAACCGGCGACTCTCCCTGCTTTCCCTGGAGAAGCTCGGCTGCCGCGCAGAAGCCGCCGGATCCGCGGTGGAGTTGCTGGACCGGCTCCAGACCCAGCCTTTCGACGCCGTGCTCCTCGACATGAGGTTGGCGGATATGGACGGCTGCACGCTGGCAATCGCCATCCGTGAGCGCGAAAAACAGGCCGGCGACAGGGCGGCCGGGCGTCCAGTGCGATTGATCGCCCTGGCCTCCGGAGTGACCGCTGAAGAACGCGAGCATTTCCTGGCGAGCGGCATCAACGTCATCCTCGGCAACCCCCCGCCGCTGGCCGACCTCAAGCAAGCCCTCCTCGGAATCACCTCCTGAACCGCGCGCCAGGATTGGGACCATTGACCTGCCATCCCAGCTTTGAAGGCCGAAGTCCGAAACCCGAGGCCGAGGGCGGTTCGGGCTTCGACCTTCGGATTTCGGCCTTCTTTCGGCCTTCGAATTTGACCCACTGCTCGATTCCCCCTCTCCTCCAAAGGGAGAGAGGGAAACGGCTGGCAACTCACTAACCGACATTGCATTTCCGGATGGGAACCACCTTGGCACGGCACTTGCAATTGCAAACACCGATCGCGTGAGTGCGAATTTATATATGATGACCTTCCAGATACATGAGCAGTCTGAGGCATTGGCGGGAGCCGATGAGAACGAGCCTATCATGCTTCCAGCATTTAACTTACGCGGGCACATCGGGCAGATCCGCCAGGGTTCGGCCGCCGGAACAAACGAGGCTGGACGGAATGAGTCGTTCCCGCAGAGGTGCTTTCTGCATTGCAACAACAATGCATCGCGTGCGCGCAATGCTGTCAGGGAACTCGGGCCGAAGTCGGTCTCCCACAAGCGCACCGACCTGACACGAGAGGATGCGCTTTGAACGAGGAAATCGATTCTGGACTCGTTCTCACCCGGCTTGGGTTGGCCGCGTTTGCGTTTTTGGTGGCGCTCCCGGTGCTGTTCTGGTTTTGCTGGCTGCGGGAAATGCCCATCTTCTGGCTCAACGAGGGCGGCTATCCGGTCTGGCTCCGGGAGATGGTGCTGGATACCTACTATCCCATCTTCTTCATCAATCTCGTCCTGATGTTTGCTTACGTCGTGCTACTCTTGCGCGTTCCACCCCGGACGCCGCGGGTGTTGCGGCTGAACCTTGCGGTCCTGAGCGTGATGGCCGCCGGGATTATCTTCGCCGGCATTTGCACGGTCGCTGACAACGTCCTGCTACTCCTATCATGAACCACGCCACGTCCAGCGGGCCGCGCCGCGCCAGAAACCAGGCCGGCACACCATGAAAATCCTTTACGTTCACGAACGCTTTGGCGCGATGGCCGGCGCGGAGGCCAACGCCCATATCACCGCCACCGAACTGGGCCGGAGCGGCCACACGCTCGGGATCCTGCACGGACCCGGCACCGGCAAGAACGAGCCCGCCTGGGAGACGACCTTCCCGGCGCGCTTCCCGCTCGGCGCCGGCGACAATGCTCGCGCGGTCCGGGAGGCGCTAAAATCTTTTGGCCCGGAGGTGGTTTACGTTCACAAGATGGCGGATCTCGGCGTCATTGGCGCTTTGGTGGAGAGCGGGGTGCCGCTAGTCCGCATGGTCCATGACCACGACATCTACTGCATGCGGAGCTACAAGTACAACTTCTTCACCCGCAAGATCTGCACCCGCGGCGTCGGCCCGCACTGCGTCCTGACCTGCCTGGCCTCGGTGGCGCGCAACCGTGAGGCCGGGTTCCCGCTGAAGTGGGTCAGCTACTCGGACAAGAAGCGCGAGGTCGCGTTGAACCGCCGCTTCAACCGCATGGTCGTCGTGACCACCTACATGCGGGACGAACTGCTGAACAACGGCTTCGATCCGGCGCGGATCGAGATTCACGCCCCGGTGCCGCGCATGGGGGATCCGAACCTGCGCAGCAGCTTCAGCGACCGCAATCTCATCATGTACGCCGGCCAGATCATCCGCGGCAAAGGGGTGGATGTGCTGCTCGAGGCGCTGGCGTTGCTCGATGTGAAATTTGAATGCGTGATCCTGGGCGACGGGAATCACCGTGCGCAGTGCGAAGCGGTCAGCCGGAAGCTGGGTCTGGCGGACCGCGTAACCTTCAAGGGCTTCGTGCCCCAGGAAGAGCTCAAGAACTACTACCGCGAATGCAGCGCGGTCGCGCTCAGCTCGCTCTGGCCGGAACCGATCGCCACCATCGGCCTGGAAGTGATGCGCTACGCGCTGCCGGTCGTGGCCTTCGATGCCGGCGGCATCAAGGACTGGCTCAGCGACGGGCAGAATGGATTCCTCGTCCCCTGGATGGACCGCCGGCAATACGCCGCGCGGCTGAAACAATTGCTCACGAACAAACCGCTCGCGCGGCAATTGGGCGAGAACGGCTTCCGACTGGTGAGCGAGCGCTACGATTTCGACGGCTACATTCGCGACCTGGCGGCGATGTTCGGGCGGGTAATTGCCGAGCCTCAAGCCGCGCGCAACTGAGATGAAAGGGCACCTGATCGCCATTGTGGGGGGCAGCGGCTCGGGCAAGAGCTGGCTGGCGCAGCGCCTGGCGGACCAGTTCGGCGCAGACGCCGGGCTGCTCTCGCTCGACGACTTCTACTGCGACTTGTCGCACTTGAGCCCGGAGGAACGCGAGCAGACGAACTTCGACCACCCCAGCGCGATCGATTGGCCGCTCTTTCAAGGCAGCCTAAGCCGCATTGGGAGCGGCCAGCCCGCCGCCCTGCCCCACTATGATTTTGCCACGCACACCCGCCGCGCGACGGCGAAGATCTGGCAGCCGCGCCGCCTGGTATTGATCGAGGGACTTTGGCTGCTGCGCCAGCCGGAACTGCGCCGGCTCTACAGCATGAGCGTGTTTGTGGATTGCCCCGAGCAGGTCCGGCTCCAACGCCGCCTGGAACGCGACCAGCGTGAACGGGGACGTTCCGCGGCGTCGGTGCGGGCGCAATTCGAGCAGCAAGTCGCCCCGATGCACGATCGTTTTGTCATCCGACAAGCGCGGCACGCCGATTTGCTGATGAAGTCCCCGATATCGCAGACGCAGCTCGCGGAACTCAGCGCCCGCTGCACCCAACGCCTGTACCAGGCCAATTGACCATGACACCACAAAAACTGAACGACCTTTCCTCGGAACGGCTGCTCACTGCCCAGACACCGTGGGGCCGCGCCCGGCTAAACGCCCGGGTGAGCTGCAAGCGCCTGAGCTGGCTGGTGGTCGTCAACACCACCTTCTTTGTCAAACGCGCGCTGGACATCGCCGTCAGCGCGGCAGGCATGCTGCTGCTCCTGCCGGTATTTCTCGTCATCGCCGTGCTCGTGAAGCTCGACGGCGGCCCCGTATTCTTCCCCCAGACCCGCGTCGGGCTCAACGGCCGCGGGTTCCGGATGCTCAAGTTCCGGTCGATGTGCGTGGACGCCGAGGCGCGGCTCAACGAACTGCTCGCGCGGAATGAGAAGGCGTCCGGCGTCACTTTCAAGATAAAGGATGACCCGCGGATCACCCGCATCGGCAAACTGCTGCGCAAATCGTCGCTGGATGAGCTGCCGCAGCTTTGGAACGTGCTGCGCGGGGACATGTCGCTGGTCGGCCCGCGGCCGCCGGTGCCGCGCGAGGTGGCGCTTTATTCACAGGCCGACCGCCGACGCCTGCAGGTCAAGCCGGGCATCACCTGTCTCTGGCAGGTGGGCGAGCGGAGCGGGGGCATGTTTGAAATCGGCGACCGCAACACGATTGATTTTCCCGAGCAGGTTAGCCTCGATGTGCGCTACATTGAGAGCCAGGGCGTCGCAAAGGACTTTTGGCTGCTGGCCAAGACCGTGCCGGCGATTCTCTTCGGCAAAGGAATGTGAACCGCAAAAGAAACGCTGAAATACTGAAAAGCTGAAACCCGACCCATGCCTCCACCCATTCCCATTCCAGCTTTTCAGCTTTTCAGCTTTTCAGCTTATCAGTATTTGCCCCTATGAAGACCACTTTGATTTGTCCGGGCGATGCTACAGAGGTGCCCGCCCTGGCCCGCAAGCACCCGCTCGTGCTGGCGCCGTTCCTGGGCCGGACCGTGCTGGAGCACGCGCTCACCGCGCTGGCCGAAAGCGGCGCCAAGCATGTCCGCATCCTGGCTTCAGACCGCCCGGAAGAAATCCGGAGCCGGGTTGGCCGGGGTGAAGCCTGGGGCATAACCGTTGAGGTGGTCCCCTCCGCGGAAGGAGCCTGCCAGGCGCGGAGCGAGGCCGCCACGACTGAGCCGGTGATAACCCTCGATCATCTGGCGTCACTGCCGCACCAGCCGCTTTGGCGAAGCTACCGGGATTGGTACGCGGCGCAGCAGGCGCTGCTGCCGGCGTTCGCGCGGCAGCGGGTCGGCATGCGCGAGGTGACGCCGGGCGTCTTCGTTGGCCTGCGGTCGCAAATCGCCTCCGACGCCACGTTATGCGGCCCGTGCTGGATTGGTGAAGGCGTCTGTATCGGCTCGCGGGCGGTGATCGGAGCCGGCGCGATAATCGAGGATGGCAGCTACGTGGACGACGGAGCGGAGATTGTGGGAAGCATCGTGGGCCCGCAGACTTACGTGGGCCGGTACACGGAACTGCGGAACTCCTTTGCCTGGGGCAAGGACTTGTTGCATCTCGACACGGGGTCCCTGGCGGAAGTCAACGACCGTTTCCTGCTGAGCGAAGTCCGGATCAAACGGAGCCTGGCGAGCGGGCTGGCCAACGTCCTGCGGGGTGGCCGGGCTCGTAAATCGACCGCCCCTCCGGCCCCGAACCCAACCGGCCTTTCCCAGACCGGGATGCGCCTCAAACCGAGGCCTGGAAATTAGCCTGTAATTCTTGGTTTGATCGTCTAGACTCCCAGGCAGCAATGGACGATCAAATATGAAAACAAACTACGAAACCAAGACCCTCACCTTGAGCCAAATCCCGGAATTGAATGCCGTCAACAGCGCCGCGTTTCGCGATGAGGCGCGGGCGTCTCTGAAAGAGGGGATCACCGCTCTGGACATCGACCTGTCGCAGACGCGCCTGGTGGACAGCAGCGGTCTCGGCGCGCTCATTGCGCTGCACAAGACAATGAACGCGCGCGGCGGCGCGGTTCGCATCCTGCGGCCCACGCCGGTGGTGTACCAGGTCATGGAGCTGACGCGGCTGCACCGCGTGTTTGAAATCGTGAAGGGTTAGCTGATTATTATGCGTACTGAAAGCCGGGGCGACACGCTCTACATCACGGATATTTCGACCTTAACATCGGAAACCTACAAGCCCTTCAAGGAATACGCGCACGGAGACTTGCGGCCCGAGCACCAGTTCGTGGAAGTGGACTTAAGCCGCGCGCGATCCGTGGACAGCGATGGCATTGGCGCGCTGATTTCGGTGCATAAGGCCATTTGCGATCGTGGCGGCCGCGTGCGACTCTTGCGGCCGGAGCCGATGATCGCGGAACTATTCAAGATCCTCAAGCTCGATCACCTGTTTGAAATCATCCCCCGCTAACGTGCCCTCAACCGCCGCCATTTTTGCCGAGACCTACACCCGGGAATTGCCCTGCGACCTGCGGGCCGTGGCCGAGATGTGCCAGCAGGCCCGCGCGTTTTTCACCCAGTCGGGGTTGCTCCCGGACGAGATCGGCAGTTGGGAGGTGACGCTGGCGGAGTCCGCGAATAACGCGGTGAACTACGCCAGCCCGGACGCGCGGCAACGCACCATCCGCGTGGATTTGCTCACGACGCGCGAGTGGGTGGAAGCCCGGGTGACAGACCACACCGCCGGCTTCGATTTTCCGGAGAAGGCCGAACTCCCCTCCGAGGACAGCGAGTCGGGCCGGGGGCTGTTTCTCATCCAGAACCTGACAGATGAAGCGCGCTACCTGCGGGGTCGCGGGGAGAACTGCATGGTCATGCGGAAACGGCGCGCCGCATCGGCGGCGCCGGTGCCGCCGCTGGAGCAGGCCGCGAATGCGGCGGAGAAACTGCGGGAGGCGAACCGCACGCTCGAGTTGATGACCGAGGAACTCTCCTCGTGTTACGAGAGTCTGGCCGCAATTTTCCAGTTCAGCGCCGAGCTGCAGAGCGGCGGCAATCCCGAATCATTTCTCCAGCGCTGGATGAACCAGTTGCTGAGCATCACGCAGTCCAACTGGTGCGTCCTGCGGCTCCCGCAAGGCGGGGGCCGGGAACTCCGCCTGGCGGCCGCTTCCGACCGCGACTGGCGGAGCGAACCCGTCCGGCTGGAGGCCGGTTCCAGCAGCGGAAGCTCCATCGAGGCGCGCGCCGCGACGCAGCATGTCGATGTGTGGTTCGACGCCAACTCGCCGCTTTCGTCCGATGATCCGCTGGCGAGCCTGGGGGCGACCGGGTGCGGCTTTGCGCATCCGCTGTTCGTGAACGACGTGCTGGTCGGCGTGCTGGCGACGGGACGCCACAGCCGGGTTCCGTTCGAGGCCGGGCAGGTCAGCATCGTTCAGACGTTCGGCGACTTCCTGGGCATCCAGATCCACAGCCGCCAGATGCAGGAGGAGCAGATCCGAACCCGGCTCAACACCCGCGACCTGGAAATCGCCGCCAACATCCAGCGCGCGCTACTGCCCGAGCGCATGCCGTCCATGCCCGGCGTGAGCCTGGCGAGCTTCTACCGCAGCGCCCGGGAAATCGGCGGCGACTATTACGACGCCCTGCCCACCGAGGACGGCAACCTGCTGCTGATCGTAGCGGATGTGATGGGCAAAGGCATTCCGGCGGCCATGTTCGCGTTCATGTTCCGCAGCCTGGTGCGGGCGCGCCGCGACCTGGCGCCGCGGCCGGGCGAATTCCTCGCCTGGCTGAACCAGAATTTGCTGCAGGAACTCGATCAGGCCGAGATGTTCATTACGGCGCAGTTGGCCTTCCTGGATTATCAGCACGACGAAATCCGTGTCGCCGGCGCCGGCCATCCGCCCTTCCTGTCGGTGAACGCGGCCGGCGCGGTGCGGGAGCTTCGCTCCGGCGGCCCGCCGTTAGGGATCATCCCGGGCGTGGAGTTCCCGGAGGAAGCGCACCCGCTGGCGGGCAGCCGGTTCCTGATGTTTACGGATGGCCTCTTTGAAGCGCGCAACTCGAAGGGGGATCTGCTGGGGTTGGAGGCCGTGAAGGGCAACCTGGCCTCCGCCGGCTGCGCCGGCGAGCCCTGCGATGTCATCCAGCGCCGGTTTGCCCACCTCCTGCAGGATTTTGAGCAAGGCGCACCGACCGCCGATGACACTGCGTTCATCGTCATCGTGATGGCCAAAAATGATAAGAGTTGAAATGAACAAGAGAATCCTCATCGTCGATGACGAGCCGCACATGCTGCGGATTACCGAACTTAGCTTGAAAAGGGCGGGCTTTGAAACACTCACCGCCCGCAACGGGAACGAGGCCATCCAGGTCGCCCGGCGCGAGCTGCCCGCCCTCATCGTGATGGACGTGATGATGCCGGAACTGGATGGCATCGGCGCGCTCAGAGAGTTGAAAGCGACGCCCGCCACCGCGCAAATCCCGGTCATCATGCTCACCACCCGCGGCCAGAACGTGACGCGGGTGGAAGCCGAAGGTTCCGGCGCCGCGCTTTACCTGACCAAGCCCTTCAGCCCCAGCACGCTGGCCACGGAGGCGAAGCGGATCATCGAGGCGGTGGAACCAAACCCGCCCGCCAGCTCCGCTTAGCACTCGGGGTTGCAGATCCGATTAGAGCTAAGATCGGCAGTTGGACCCGGCGCAAGCGTGGATAGCCGATAGCCAATCGCAAATAGCCGGTGGGGGTGGATCGGACTCAAAGCTCACGCAAGGCGGCAGCGATGGGCAAGCGGGCGCCGCGGAGGGCGGGAAAGAGACCGCCGATCAGGCCAATGAGGACGGCCCAGACGATTCCCTGGGCGAGCAGCTCGGGCGTGACCGCGAAGGCGAAGGTTACCTGGCTGAAGCTATTCCAGTTCATCGTGGCGGTGTGAAGGCCATTGAAAGTGACATAGGCCAGGACCGCCCCGACGGCACCACCGACCGCAGCCAGCACCAGAGACTCAATCATCACCGAGACCACCACCGCGCCGCTGCCGAAGCCCAAGGCGCGGAGAGTAGCGATCTCGCGGGTGCGCGCCGAAACGGAACTGTACATGGTGTTGAGCGCGCCGAAGACGGCGCCAATGGCCATGAGAGCGGCAATCAGATAGCCCAACGTCGTGATCAGCTTGGTCACCGCGGTCGATTGCTGGGCGTAGTACTCGGCCTGGCGGAGCACCTTCACATTCAGGCGCGGGTCGGTGGTCAGCCCATCTTTGAATTCCTGGAAGGCACTGGGCGAGACGAGTTTGACATAGACCGACTGGAATGTATCGCCGCGCTGGTAGGCAGCCTGCAGCACGCTTGCATCGGTCCAGATCTCGGATTCCGCGGTGCCACCGCCGGCGGAGAAGATCCCCACGATCGGCCATTCGCGCCGCCCGACGCGCAGCTTGCCGCCGAGTTCGAGGCCGGCGAACTCGCTGGTGGCGCCCACCCCGACGATGACCTCGTTCCGCCCCCACTCGAACATGCGTCCCGCCACCAGCTTGAGCTGGTCGCGCACTTTGAACGCGGGGCGCTCGACGCCGCGCATCGGCACATTGGCGTCAGTGCTGGTTGAGCGCTTGGGCAGATTGATGATGACGAACAGTTCGGCTGAGGCGAGCGGGCCCTCCGCAGTCCTGGCCACGCCCGGCGCATCCGCGATAATGCGTGTGCTTTCGCGCTGGAAACCGCTGACCATCTCGCTATCGGCGCCACTGCGCAGGATGATCGCCGCGTCCGGTGACCCGGAGGCGGTCAGGGCTTGCTGGAAGCCCACGCCCATCGAGAGCACGCCCACGAGGACAGCGACCACGCCGGCAATGCCGAAAATGGCGGCGGCGACCGACCCGCGCCGTTGCGGGATGCTCAGCAAGCCGAACTTGCTGACCGAAGCAACTTGCGAAAGCCAGTTGGACCAGTTAGTTGATAGTTGATGGTGGATAGTTGATGGTTAGTTACATTCGCCTCAGGGCGTCGGCGACGCGCAGGCGCATGGCGTGGAGGGCGGGGAAGATCCCGGCGACCAGTCCGAGCGCGAGGCTAACCCCCACGCCGGCCAGCAGGTCCGTGGCCGGGAAGTAGAACAGCGGCAACATGCCGCCGGTGGGATCACCCCGGGAAATCATCAGCGCCGCCAAGCCCAGCCCAAGGCCGCCGCCCAGAACCGCCAGCAAGCAGGATTCCGCCAGCACGAGCGACAGCACCTGCGCACTGGTGAAGCCAATCGCTTTGAGCACCCCCAACTCGCCCGTGCGTTCCCGCACCGCCTGGCTCATCGTGTTACCGGACACCAGCAGGATCGTAAAGAACACGGCGCTCATGATCGTCGCGGTGATCAGGGTGATATCCCCGATCTGCTTGGCCCAGCCTTGCAGGAACGCGCCTTCGGGTTCGGTTTTGGTCTCGGCGGGGGAGTTTTCGAATTCCTGATCCACCCGCTTCGCGACCTCCGCCGCCTGGTCCGGGTTTTTCACGCGCACGAGGTACCATCCCACTTCCCCTTTGTTCCATGCGCGCGCCTCCTCAAAGTAATCGTATCGGAAGAAAAGCGGCGTGGTGTCCGTCGCCTTGTCTTTCGCCTCAAAGATGCCGACGACGTCGAACTCCCAAAGCCGGCTGCCGTCGGCTTTCGCCCAGATGGCGGACTGGATGGGCACCCGGTCGCCGACCTTCCAGTGGAAGCGGTCGGCGGTTTTGCGACCGACAATGGCGCCGGTGCGAGTCCGCAGCCAGGCTTGCTTCTGCTCCGGGGAGAGCGCGATCTCGGGAAACATGTCCAGGAACCGTTCCGGCTCGACGGGCATTTGCGCGAAGAAGTTCCTGGGATCCTGGTAAACGCCGCCAAACCATGTTTCATGCGTCGCCAGGCCCACGCCAGCAATGCGCTCCATCCGCGCCTGGTAGGATTGCGGCAGGGACTGGATGATCGAAACCTTGTGCCGCACCACAAGCCGGTTCTGCCCGGCCAGGGTTACGCCGCCCGCGAGGGCGTGTTTGATGGCGGACAGGAAACCAAACAGGACGAAAGCCACCATAATCGAGAGCAACGTCAGAACCGTGCGGAGTTTCTTCCGCTTCAGGTTGCTCCAGATCAGATACAGGAACTTCACCGGACTACCCACTCACTGGGCAAGCGCTGCCTGCTGAATCAACAGCAACTCCCGCACGCCGGACTTGCCCAGCGCGAGCAACTCGGCCAGTTGGGCTTCGCTAAAAGTAGCCTCTTCGCCAGTGCCTTGCAGTTCAATGAACTCGCCCGTGGAATCCATTACCAGGTTTAGGTCCACCTGTGCCGCGGCATCCTCCGTGTAGCAAAGATCCAGGAGGGCCCGCTGCTCGACGATGCCGACGCTGACGGCGGCTACGGCGCGCCGCATCGGATCAGCCGGCAGTTTACCTTCGGCCATCAGCTTCCGGACAGCCAGCGCCAGCGCGACGTAACTGCCAGTAATGGCTGCGGTGCGCGTGCCGCCGTCGGCTTGCAGGACGTCGCAGTCCACCCAAATAGTGCGGGTGCCCAGCTTCTCCAGGTCAATAGCCGTCCGCATCGCCCGGCCAATCAGGCGCTGGATTTCCTGAGAGCGCCCATCGATCTTACCCTTGGTGATGTCGCGCGATTTCCGTTGGAGGGTGGAATAAGGGAGCATCGAATACTCGGCGGTGATCCATCCCCCGGTGACGCCCTGCTCTTTCATCCAGCGAGGCACCGATTCCTCGACTGTCACGCCGCAAATCACGCGCGTGCAACCCCATTCGATAAGCGTCGAGCCGGTGGCATAAGGCGCGACGTGGTTCTGGAACCGCAAGGGGCGCAGTTGATCCGGCCGACGGCCATCGACACGGGGGACGGGAGTAACGGGTGATGATTGAAGGTGCGCCATATATGAGCACGATGTTAGGGAAGACAGGTCGGCAGGGCAACGATGAAAAACCGACCCGAAGACCGAAGGCGGGTTAAATCCGAAGGCCTTCGGGCTTCGGACTTCAAAGTCTCCGGCCTTCGGTCTTCGGGTCTCGGGTTTGGAATGGCCCGGACCGACTTTAGAGCAGCCCTGAGCCCACGGGCACATTCGCGAGTTCCTGGCGGAGCGCCGTTTTCCAAACCGGCTTAGAGCGGGTGGGGGACACGATGCAACCCGAGCACACGTTAAGCCGGTTTGGAAACCGGCGCTCCGCCTGAAATGCGCCGAAGCCCACGCTTGACTGGGCCGTTTTGCCCAGCACGCTTTCACCCATGAGCAGGACCAACAACCGGCTTTGCGGTAGCGTCGCGGTAACTGTTCAGGTGTGGGGCAGACCGGAGGTCTGACCCACGCCTCGACCTGAACAGTTACGCGTCGCGAATACGCGACCAGAGCTGCACGTCTAAGACCCCAGTGACCGTCGATCATTAAGAAACAGGCATGAAAACCAGACTGCTGATAACTGTCTTTTGTGTGGTGGCGTTGTTGTTGAGCACCTCCACGCCGGCGTTCGCATCCGGAGACACGGACGCGACCTCAGTCGCGGTTGATGTGGCGTTAGCGCGGCCGGCTTCATTTGCCCTGACCCTGATCGGGTCGGTTCTGTTTGTGGTCAGCCTGCCCTTCTCCGTTGGCTCTGGCTGTGTGGACAAGGCAGTGCAAACGCTAGTGAAAGCGCCAGCCAGAGACACGTTCGTCCGGCCCCTGGGCGATTTCTCGGACTTCCTGGATTACTGACCAGACCGAGCACCCCCCTGCCCGCTCCCCTTCTGAAGGGGCGAGGGAGAAGCCCCCGCAGCTTTGGGGGTAGTGCCTGCCGGGGACTCAGTATAGAGCGCCGGCTTACTTCTGGGAGAGGTCGATGGAGGCGAAGATGTCCTCCAGGCTATTCAAGGGCTCTTCTTTCTTCGGATTCAGGACCTGACGCATGTAGGTAACGGCATCGGGAATGCTTTTGACCGAACGCGGTAAGGTGGCACCGCTGGCATTGGCGTGGCCGCCGCCCTGAAGCTTCTCGGCAATCTTCAGCGCCTCACCATTGCGGCTGCGCAGGCTGGCAATGACCACCCCATTCGAGCGGCGGAACAGGGTCAGCAGCACGGGATAATTCGTCGCCTCCTGCTCCAGGAGCTGGTGGACGATCAGATTATTGTTGCCGATGACGGTATCGACGAAACCCACCTGCGGGGTGATCTCGGTTACGTTCTCCCGGCTCCAGGCAAAGCCGAGCGGGTTCTCGATGTTACGTTTGACCTCCATGACCCGGAGCAGCGGATTATTGAGAAGCTGCTCAATCTTGCCGGCGATGAGCGCGTGGAGGTTCCAGAACTGGTAGGTTTTGACCAGGTTCGCGTAGTCGCTGGCGAGAATAAAGTCGGGGTCGTCTTCGAGGAACAAGTCGCCGACGTTATTCAGATGCACCAGCCGGTCCAACGCGGGGGACCCGAGGCTTTGTTGCTGGCACAGCTCATAACAGATCAGGCCGGACGACTTGTTCAGGTTGTGGATGAACATGGCGTTCTTGGGCGGCGTATCGACGACGTGGTGGTCGATGATGACCCAGTTCGGCCGGTCCATGCGGGGCTCAAAGGTGAGGTCGGCGATCCAGCCGGACTTCTCCCGCAGCTCACGCTGGCGCCAATTGTTATACTGATAGGCCTCCAGGCGAACGTCGGCATCGAAAAGCTTTCGCGCCAGGCGCTGCAATAATACGCCGGACACCAACCCATCGAGATCGCTCTCATGGGTGATGATCACATCCGGCTTGGGCAAGGATTTCGTCATTGCCCAAACACTAATGGAGGTTCGACCGGCTGGCCAGTAGGGAATTTGGCGGCGGCGAGAACGGGAAATATCTGGCATGCCGTTGCGTTTACGGTATGGTTTTTGCCGGTGGCCGGCCCCGTTTGCGCAGTGCGAACCAGTGGCCAGCGACCAGTTTGGAGCAAACGATACGATGACCATACCATTTCGCATCAATCTGAAGGACCAGGTGGCGGTCGTCACCGGTGGGGGCGGCACGCTGTGCAGCGTGATGGCGGACGCCCTGGCACAGTGCGGCGCTAAAGTCGCCGTCCTCAGCCTCAAGCCAGAGCGGGCGCACAAGGCCGCTGACGGGATCGTCAAGGCCGGCAGCATCGCCAAGGGGTTCGCCTGCAACGTGCTGGAGAAGTCCAGCCTCGAGCAGGCGCACGAACAGATCAAAGCGGCGTTCGGGCCGGTGGACATTCTCATCAACGGCGCGGGCGGCAACCATCCCAAGGGCACGACCTCGAAGGAGTATCTGTTCCGCGAGGACATCACGGAGAAGCAAGAGGGCGGGGTGACGTTTTACGACCTGACCGTGGAGGGCGTTCAGTCCGTGTTCAACCTCAACTTCCTGGGCACGTTCCTCGCCACGCAGGTCTTCAGCAAGGATATGGTCGAGAAGGGACGCGGCAACATTATCAATATCTCCTCGATGTGCGCGTTCAAGCCGTTGACGAAGGTTCCGGCTTACAGCGCGGCGAAGGCGGGGGTGAACAATCTTACCCAATGGCTGGCGGTGCATTTCTCGAAGACCGGCGTGCGGGTCAACGCCATCGCCCCGGGCTTCTTCCTGGGCGACCAGAACCGCCGCCTGCTGACGCAACCGGATGGATCTTTGACGCCGCGCGGCAACACGATTATCGCGCATACCCCGCAGGGGCATTTCGGCAAGCCGGAAGACCTCCTGGGAACGCTGCTGTGGCTGCTAAGCGATGAAGGCTCGGGCTTCGTGACCGGGCAAGTCATCGCGGTGGATGGCGGCTTCAGCGCCTTTAGTGGCGTGTGAGCGGCCAGTGGATTGCCGGCCCGGGTTGCGCGATACTCCGGATGACAGCGAATACGAACGATGGCGACGTACTTTGCACGCGGGGGGGTGGACGACAGCCTCAGCACGACTGAGAAGCGCGAGGCGTTGACGGAGGCGCTGGAAAGGATCGGCCGTCCGCTGCGCAAGGTGCTGGTGCTGCCGCCGGATCACACGCGGCTGAACTCGGATGCCGGGGAATTAACCCGCCTGCTGTACGAGATGCTGAGCCCCAGGACGGAGGTGGACATCATGCCCACGCTTGGCACGCATTCGCCCATGACGGAATCGCAGTTGCGCATGATGTTCGGTGAGGGCATCCCGCTGGAGCGATTCAAGGTACACGATTGGCGGAACGGCGTTCGGCAAGTCGGCGAGGTGTCCGGCCAACTAATCCAGGAGTGGTCAGGCGGGCGGGTGGATTACAGCGTGCGCGTCGAAGTGAGCAAGCTCTTGTTCGCTGGATACGACCTCATCCTATCGGTCGGCCAGATTGTTCCGCACGAAGTGGTGGGCATGGCCAATTACACGAAGAACATTGTCGTCGGGGCCGGCGGCGAGGACATGATCAACAAGTCCCATTTCCTGGGTGCGGCTTACGGCATGGAACGTATGATGGGCCGCATCGAAACGCCCGTGCGCCGCCTGTTCAACCACGCCATGGCGACTCACCTGGGCGACCTGCCGGTCCAGTTTGTGCTCACGGTGATGGAGAAGGACAGGTCCGGCAGCGGGATGATCATGCGCGGACTTTATGTCGGCGACGACATGGAGACGTTCACCCTGGGCTCGCGCCTGTCGCAGAAGGTGAACCTGGACCGGCTGGACCAGCCATTGAAGAAGGTGGTGGTCTATCTCGACCCACACGAATTCAAGAGCACCTGGCTAGGCAACAAGGCGATCTATCGTACGCGCATGGCGATGGCGGACGGCGGGGAACTGATTATACTTGCCCCCGGGTTGAGGGAGTTCGGGGAGGATGCCGAGATTGACCGGCTGATACGCAAGTATGGCTACCGCGGCACCCCGGCCACCGTGGCGGCGGTCCAAGCCAACGAAGAGTTGCGCAACAACCTCAGCGCCGCCGCACATCTGATCCACGGATCGAGCGAAGGCCGCTTCCGCATCATATACTGTCCCGGGCCGCAGATGAGCCAGGAGGCCATCCGGTCAGTGGGTTTCGAGGCCGGCGACCTCACGGCTATGGTTGAGCGGTTCAACCCCGAGCAGCTTACCGACGGACTCAACCGCCTTGCGGATGGCGAGGAGATTTTCTATATCAGCAATCCCGCCCTCGGCCTCTGGGCGCTCAAGAGCCAGTTTTGAGCCTTCGGGCTGGCCAAAACGTCTTGGGCAAGCCAATTCCTGCAACCACTGCAGCCGAGGGCGTATCTTAGATCGATCAAAATTGTCTTTTAAATCGCCCCAGTCCCCGGCAACATCCGCCTTCGCTTTTGAACCCGGGTTGCTGGATACTGAATTCTGTCTCCTGCCTCCCGTGTTCTGCTTTAACATGAAACGAACGCATCATTGCAATGAGCTGCGCCCGGCGCACATCGGCCAAATTGTAACCCTCGACGGGTGGGTCCACTCCCGACGCGATCTCGGCGGGTTGATCTTTATCGACGTGCGCGACCGCGAGGGGCGCACGCAGAGCGTATTTGACCCCTCGGACTTGCCCAAAGACCTTTTTGAGCAGGCGGCTTCGCTGCGAAGCGAATGCGTCGTGCGCATCACAGGCAAAGTCCGCGCGCGTCCCGAGGGCACGAATAACACCAAGATTCTGACGGGAGAAGTCGAAGTCATGGCCAGCGCGCTCGAGCTCTTGAACTATGCCGAGGTGCTGCCTTTCCCGGTGGACGACCCGGAAGTGGCCAGCAAAGTGAACGAGGAGATGCGGCTCAAGTACCGATACCTTGATCTGCGCCGGCCCGAGATGGCCCGCAACCTCCGCGTGCGCAGCAAAGCGGCGACCGCCACCCGGTTCTTCATGGACGAGCAGGGCTTTCTGGAGGTCGAGACGCCGATCCTCTTCAAGAGCACGCCGGAGGGGGCCCGCGAATTCCTGGTGCCGAACCGCCGCGAGCCGGGGACATTCTATGCCCTGCCCCAATCGCCGCAGCAGTTCAAGCAGATCCTCATGGTCGCCGGCGTCGAGCGCTATTACCAGATCGCCCGTTGTTTTCGTGATGAAGACCAGCGCGCTGACCGGCAGCTCGAGTTCAGCCAAATCGACATTGAGATGTCGTTCATCGAGCGCGAGGACATCTACAACCTGATCGAAGGCTTGCTGAAGCGGATCTGGAAGACCACGTTGAACATCGACGTGCCGACGCCGTTCAAGCGGCTTTCCTTCCGGGAAGCCATCGACCGCTACGGCATCGACAAACCGGACACGCGCTTCGGCATGGAGTTGGTGGATTTCACGGAGGAGTTCCGCGGCAGCAAGTTCAAGATCTTCAGCGGCGCGGTGGCCAACCAGGGCGTCGTGAAGGCGATCAATGCCAAGGGGCTGGCATGCGTCACGCAGGGGCAGATGGACACGATGACGGAGTACGCCAAGAGCTTCGGCGCCAAGGGGCTGGCCTTCATCAAAGTCGAAGGCGGGGAGTGGAAGTCTCCCATCGTGCGGTTCTTCAGCGAGGAGGAGAAAGCGGCGCTGACCAGCAAGCTGGCCATCGCGGAAGGCGACCTGATTCTCTTCGCCGCCGACCAATGGCTGACGGCGTGCGAGATCCTCGGAAAGATTCGCCTTTACTGCGCCGAGGTGCTGAAGGGACAGGGCAAACTGGTCATCC
>SERZ01000835.1_pt1 | contig 19434 bp, 14 predicted proteins | sample 3171461 | NCBI WGS metagenome assembly SERZ01 (sample SAMN06051861, study PRJNA518727) | freshwater metagenome | biome: subpolar coniferous forest; feature: holomictic lake; material: water; isolation source: holomictic Lake 227, 6 m depth | place: Canada: near Kenora, Ontario | collected... | reverse complement strand
TGAACCGGAGTTAGGGTTGCACCCCTATGCCATTAAGTTGCTCGCGAGCCTTCTGCACGAGGCGGCGGAGCGCGCTCAGTTGATCGTTTCCACGCAGGCATCCCTCTTGCTCGATGAGTTAACTCCGGAACAGGTCATCGTAGTCAACCACCACGAGGGCGAGACGCTGTTTCAGCGCCAGGACTCCACGAAGCTGCGGGAGTGGCTCAAGGAATACACCCTGGGGCAACTTTGGGAGAAGAACGAGCTCGGAGGGCTGCCCTGATGCCCTGGGTCCGACTCTACATCACCGTCGAAGGACAGGCGGAAAAGGAGTTTGCCGACCGGGCGCTCAAACCCCATCTCGCCGGTTACTCCGTCGATGTCCGTCCCCGCGTGGTGCTCACGAATCGCAAGCTCGGAAAGCGCGGGGGAATACTCGACTTCGCAAGAATCCGAGGCGACATAGGCCGGTTGATGAAACAGGACCGCCATGGAGATGCCCGGTTCACCACCATGGTGGATCTGTATGCATTGCCTTCTGAGTTTCCGGGGTGGGCCGAGGCGCGGAAGAGAGTCCAGCCGGTCGAGCGGGTCACGGTGTTGGAAAAGGCACTGGAGACCGAGTTCGCCGAACCCCGCTTCATCCCATTCATCCAGCTCCACGAGTTCGAAGCCTTGCTGTATTGCGACTTGGGAGAGCTGCAACGGCGGATCGCCGGCTCGGAGCCCGGCATCCGCAGCCTCAGCACCGAGGTCGCGCACATGGACCCCGAGGAAATCAACGAAGGCTCCACGACCGCACCCAGCAAACGCATCATCCGCCACGTTCCGGTCTATGAGCGGAGCAAGGTGCGCGTCGGGGCTCCCGCCGCCGCTGCCATCGGTCTCACCAAGTTACGTTCCATGTGCCCTCATTTCGGGGCCTGGCTTACAAAGTTGGAGGGTCTGGCAGGAACCACCCCGTAAGCGAGGCACCGTTTATTAGAATTCGAGTTGGGCGCAGGGTGCGGGGGCCCTTGCGGCTTGGTGTTGGTTTAGGCTCGGAGCCAGATGAGGGAGCACGGACTTGGCCCCTTTGGCCGTGCCGATTTGCACCCGCACCGGAATCCACTTGATCGGCAGGGTCGTTTCACTCCGCAGCCGGGCAGCGCTGGCCAGCTTGGCGGGGCAGCAGTCTAAAGTCTAAAGTCCAAGGTCCAAGGTCCAAGGTCCAAGGTCCAAGGTTGGCGGGGCCGGAGCCAGGACTCCTGCCAGCCTCGGCGTGCAAGCTCCTCCGCGATGGTGCGGTTGGTTCTGTGCTCGGCGGTCTCCCGGTGGAGTTCCCCGGAGTGGCTCTCGCCAAGCTTACCCTCCATCAACTCCAGCATCTGCTCTTTGAACTGCTCGCGGCCCAAGTGCCAGCCCCGCCGCAGCGGCTTGAGCGCTTCCTCGTCGAGGGCCTGCAGCCGGTGCCTTTCCATCTGCCGCGCGAACTCCTGGCGCCCCGCTGCGTGGTCCTGCCCAATGCCCTGCTCCCCCAGCAAGCGGCCCACGCGCATGGCGCGCGGCATGAACCCAACCGCGTCCGGCCACCACCCGCCAGTCAAACGCCGAAAACCGCCAGTCCGCCTCTGCCCCTGATTCACCCGGACCAATCTACGGTTCGACCCCATTCCTTCAAGGCGGGCTGCACAGTCGTGGCTTCCCCGGCCTTCGCCTGCCCGGCGCACCGCTCTTGGCCAGCGACACCGCCAAAGTCCTGGCGGCATTGACGGGGCCCGAACCGCTGAGCACGACACCTCCGGAAACCAGCGTCAAAAGTGAGGACTGACACCGGTTCGGAGAGCCCACTTTTGAGCGCCCGCCATGCTCCGGGCGGCCCCCGTGCGGCAAGACGCACTCGGGATCCCTAAACTCACCAAGAAAATAGCGAAATAGCACTTTCAACCAGCCCGGAAGGGCTTAGAGTATTGAGCAAATGTATTGTGTAGCCAAAAAGCGATTCTCCCTGCCCCGCGTAGCGTCAAAGCAATGTCCTACCATTTTAAACAATTGCCTCTCAGTTTAATCCGAATGAAATCCAACCGTTCGTTTCTCTCTCTGGTCGTGCTTCTGTGGTCGCTCGTTGTCGCGGCCCCGGCGGGATGTTTTGCGGCGCTCCTCTCCGCCGGCGCCAACGTCAACATTAGCTACCTGACGGGTAACCAACACGAGTCCACCATCTCGATTGATCCCAGCAATCCCCAGCGCATGTTTGCCGCCGCTAATCTCGAAGCGACTGGCAACTTCGTTGCCTGCAGCACCAATGGCGGCGCGACTTGGAACGGAAGAATTCAAGGCGCTGGCGATGGGCTGCCCTCTGGCGGTGGGGATGTGCAATCTGCTTGGGACCGATTCGGAAACCTATTTCTTACCTACATCGGCGGGAATCAGAGCGTCATCGTGCTTGTGAGCACCAACGGCGGCGTCACGTTTTCCAACCTGACCGCGACTCCCTTTTCCGAATCATCGGCGGACCAGCCATCCATCGCCGCCGGTTCCAACAGTGTTTGGGTCAGCTACGCCTCCAAGAGCAACGTGATTGTGGCGGCTGGCGCGTCGATCAGCGGCTTGGGCGCGGTGGGATCATTCACCCAATATGCCGTGCCCGGTTCCGCCGGCGGTAACTTTGGCGACATTGCCGTCGGCCCCGCTGGACAGGTGCTGGTCACTTACCAATATGACCTGCTTAATGAAACACAGCCGGATAAGATTGTCGTCAACTTGAATCCGACCGGCATTGGCGGAATCTTCGGCAATCCGGTGACGGTGGCCACGACCCAGGTGGGAGGCAGCCACATGAACATTCCTGCCCAGAGCAACAATATGGGCATCGACGCGGAAGCGAACCTCGCCTGGGACCGCAGCGGCGGGCCGCATCATGGCCGAGTACATCTGGCTTATACCGACGCGCCCAGTCCTTCCAGCAGCGCCACGGACATCTACACGCGCTACTCGGATAACAATGGCGCGAGCTGGAGCGCGCCCATTCGTGTGACGGATGACACAGGTAGCAACAGCAAATTCCTGCCCAGCATTTCGGTGGACCAGACTTCCGGCGCGGTGGGCGTAGCGTGGTACGACTGCCGCAACGACAACGGCCAGGGAACGAACGGCCTGCCCGGTGACACGGACGGCATCGCCAACAATGACGCGCAGTTGTGGGCCACTGTGAGCACGAACGGGGGGGCCAGCTTTCTGCCCAACATCCAGGTCAGCGCCGGAACCTCGCACGCCGCGGGTTCTGAGCCACCCCCGGAAGGGACAGGCTATCGCCCGCTGGGCTTTGGCGATTTTAATAAGTCGGATTTCCACGCCGGCAACTTCTTCCGCGTCTGGGCTGACAATTCCAACAGCACCGGCAACAACCCGGACGGGGCGCTGTCCCGTTTCGATATTTACACGGCGGCCGTCAGTGTTAATGCCCGCCTCGCGCCGCTGGTGGAACTTGCCCGCACCGCCACCAACACGGTCCGGCTGTCCTGGCCCGCCCCCTCGACCGGCTGGGCGCTGCAGCAGAATGCCAATCTCAACTCGGCGAACTGGCTGGGCGTCACCAATACGATCCGCGTCGTCGGCACCAATAACCAGACCATCATTCCGACGCAGGCCGGCAACTGGTTCTTCCGGCTCGCCCACCCCTGAGGAACGATCCTGTTCCACGCCAGGCAAGGTCCGGAAAACATGGACGAAATATGGCCTCAGGTCTTACGCAGGCTGATAACCAAGGCTTCCTTGGTCCTGGCGGTGACGCCAGACCAGTCGCGCTTGGCGATCAGCCCCGCTCCACCACCCAACTGCCGCCGACTGCTGCAACGATGGGCAGGGCCAAGAACTCCGGCATGGTCTCCGGCGTCACCCCGCCCATAAAAGGGGCAGTCCTGGAATTATGTATATCTTCATGCCTCCACCTCTCCATTATGGGAACCGTCGTGGTCAGAGGAACTGCCAGGGCTTTGCTTTGGGGTGCGCCCGCCCGTAATTGACGCTGCGCGGGTGACTTAAACTTCCGCGGCTCTTATCCGTCTCGTTGTCGCGCCCAGACCTGGGTCACGCGGGCTTGCGCAACGCCGGTCACTCTGTCCGTTCCGATGCGCGCCAGTTCCCGCGTTAGCGCCGACAGTTCGTCAGAGGAGATAATCTTTGCGTCCAACAGCGCGGGCATCAAACCGTAGATTGGAATTCGAGCTGTGCGCATGCAACCAATCTGCGGCTTGCCCCTTTATCCCCTTTATGGAAAACAAAGAAATAGCCGCGAAATGGCACAAGCAGCGCAAAACAGATTGCTTTTAAGCGCCTTTTGCGCCTTTTGCGCCTTTTCGCGGCTATTCTCTTTTCCCGTTGTGTAGCTATGTTGCGGCCTTAACAGTAGTCCCTTGCTCGGGGGGGGCCGAATCCCGTTGTTGCCAACCGCTGAAGCCGGGGACCTCGACAATATTGTCAGCCTTTGGCAAGGTATCTCCGCGCCTCCGGGCTGAAGGTTCGATGACTCGGCTCACTGTTCCTGCCAGCCCAAAGGCGAAACACCAACGTTCCAAGTCGATCACATGCGAAGAGAATGCGAAACAACCGTCCGGGCCTGCTGGCCCGAAGCCCACTTATGAAACACACCGCCTTGTGCCTTCTGGCCTTTCTCGCGCTTCCCTCGCTGCCGGCGCTCGATGCTGCCGAGGCCCTCCAACCCCGACCACCCAACATTCTCTTCATCCTCGTGGATGACTACGGTGTCAAGGATGTCGGTGTCGAGGGCAGCACGTTCTACGAGACGCCCAAAATAGACGCCCTGGCCCGGAGCGGCATGCGCTTCACCCAAGGGTATTCCGCCTGCCAGGTATGCAGCCCTTCGCGCGCGAGCATCCTGCTGGGCAAGTATCCGACCCGGCATGGCATCACCGATTACATCGGCGCCGCCTCCGGTGAAGCCTTCGCCGGCCAGCGACAAACCAGGCTGCTGCCTGCCGACTACGTCCGTAGTCTCCCGGCTGCGGACACGACGTTGGCGGAGGCGTTCAAGCAGGCGGGTTACACCACGTTCTTCGCGGGCAAATGGCATTTGGGCACCAAGGGCTCATGGCCCGAGGACCACGGTTTCGACATCAACAAGGGCGGCTGGGATGCCGGCAGCCCGATGGGCGGGTATTTTTCGCCCTGGCAAAATCCCAACCTGACCAATGGTCCGCCAGGTGAATCGCTCACCCAACGACTGGCCAGCGAAACCATGGCTTTCATCGAGCAGCACAAGGACCAGCCCTTCCTGGCTTATTTGTCGTTCTATGCCGTCCACGGGCCGATCCAAACCACCAAACCCCTTTGGAGCAAGTATCGCGAAAAGGCATCCCAGCAGCCCGCCCCGCAGGAGCGCTTCAACCTTGACCGCACGCTTCCGGTCCGGCAGGTGCAGGACAACCCCATCTACGCCGGCTTGATCGAGATGATGGACACCGCCGTGGGCCGGGTCTTGACTCGTCTGAGCGAACTGGGTCTGGCGGACAACACGATTGTCTGTTTCACCGGTGACAACGGCGGCGTAACTTCGGGTGACAGCTATAGCTCTTCCGAGTTGCCCTATCGCGGCGGCAAGGGCCGTCAGTGGGAAGGCGGTTTTCGCGTGCCCTTCTATATCCGCGCCCCCGGCGTCACTCGGCCTGGCAGCACCTGCGAAACGCCGGTGATTCATACCGACTTCTATCCCACGATCCTCCAACTCGCCGGCCTGCCGCTGCGGCCACAACAGCATGCGGACGGCGTCAGTCTCGTGCCGCTGCTGCGGGGCGGCCAGATCGAGCCCCGGCCTCTTTTCTGGCACTACCCGCACTATGGCAACCAGGGCGGCGAACCGTCGTCCATCATCCGTCAGGGCGACTGGAAACTCATCCATTACTGGGAGGGCGGTCACAACGAACTCTACCACCTGCCCGACGACATTGGCGAACAGCACGATCTGGCGAAGCAGGAACCGGCGCGCGCCAGCCAACTTTGGGCCAAACTGCAAACCTGGCTCAAGGAGACCAGCGCCAGGCTCCCGCAGCCCAATCCTGCATTTCAGGAGGCCTGGACCGAAAAGCACCAACAAGCCGCACAAGCCCTCAAGGCCCGCCTCGAAAAGGAACACGCCGCATACCTGACTCCCAATTGGCAGCCCGATCCCACTTGGTGGAAGAGCCTCACAACCAAGGATTGATGCGGCGTTGTCTTGCCTTCGGGGGCAATGCCACTCTGGGTAGCTCGGGGAATTGCAAAGGGCCGCAGCGCGAATCCTCCAGGACCAAATTATGTAACTGCTCAGATCGCCGTTGGAGCGCGGACGCCTCGTCCGCGTGTCTCGAGTAATCGGAACACGCGGACGAGGCGTCCGCGCTCCGATGCGGCGGCGCTTTCCACCGCGACCTGAACAGTTACCAAATCAGGAGATCACCACAGCAGATTCGTTACGCTGCGAGCGGTGTGGAATTCCACGTGGCAGTCCACCAGCAAGACATTGCCGGCCGGACTCTCTCGGTGCCAGCCGGTGGGGTTGGCGGGGAACACCACCACGTTGTCAGTGAACAGAACCGTCCGCGAAGGCGACCTCACTGCGGTAGATGGCAATGCATTGAGACCGCCCGTTCCCGCCCCAGGATAACCGATGGCGTTGAGCATGTACGAATTCCCGACCCACTCGAAAAGTGTTCGCGGAAGTGTGTCCTGCCGCCCTTTGTCCAGCGGGCAGGTGACCACCTTCTCGTTGAGGCCATAGTGGTTCAGCGGCCGGTCCTGACGATTGAAGATCCCGCCCTGACCCGGGTTGAGGTTGTTGTTGGTCCGCCCCGCCCACACGAACCATTCCATGCCGTAGAGATCGACATCAATCGAGGTCCAAAAGTACTTGTCGCTATAGTCTCCCAGGTAAAGCTGCATGGCCGTGCCACACTGCCGGAGTTGGGACACGCACCGCGTCGATTGTGCCCGGAGTTTGGCACGCGAGAGTGCCGGGAGCAGCAAACTGGCCAGGATAGCAATGATGGCGATCACTACGAGCAACTCAATGAGCGTAAAGGCTCGCCGCCGAAAACTGCCCCAGCCGGTTTTATACCTGCCCACACGTAGCGTAGAATTGTGATTCACCGACAGCATAATGGGCTTGGACGATGCCAGCATACAAGCACTTCGAATGTGCGGCACCTTTTTCGCGTGCTCAAACCGTAGATTGCTCCCAATCGGTACGCCGGGTTGCGGTGGCATAGCGGGTTCAGAACATAGCTTCTCCACTGCTGTGGGCTTTCTCCTTTTGACGCTGTAGCAGGGAAACCCCGTGCGTGGCCGAAGCCCGCCTGGAATGGTTCTGCCTGGAAGAGGACGACTGCCGTCCGCAATTACCAGACGCGCATGGCGGGCTGCACAGCCGTGGCTTCCCCGGCCTCCGCCTGCCCGTCGCACCGTTCTTAGCCCGGCGACACCGCTAAAGTCCTGGACGCGTTGACGCAGAACGAAGTGCCAATGGGAAAGCAGTCTGAAACTAGTGTCAAGGGTCGCCGGTTTCGGACCAATCTACGGTTTTACTCCTTTCCCAGCGCTGCGCGGGTGACTTGCTGGCGGGCGACCCACAATTCTCACTATGGGCGAAGGTCGAGAATGAACCGTAACTGTTCCGGTTGAGGCGTGGGTCAGCCCTCCGGTCTGACGGTTGCCCGGGCCTCTGGCCCGGAGTTTCCCCATTCCCAAGACCACGGAGCCGGAGGCTCCGTGGACCGTCAGACCGGAGGTCTGACCCACACCGGAACAGTTACAATGAACCTTTTCCGCTCTCCGCGCACTTAATGTCTTGAAGCCGCGGCTCAAAGCCGTGAACCATGATCGAGAGTTATCGCGAGGACGCCCGGGTGAAGACAAACCAGGACATGGAAGCATCACGCAGTGATATCGAGCTCGTCGCCGCCATTAACCGTGGCGACGCCGCCGCTTTCGACGTCCTGTACTTTCGCCACCGCGACTGGGTCGCCGCGCTCGCCTACCGATTCACGGGTGACAGCAATGCTTCGCTCGATGTGCTCCAGGAAACGTTCTTATACTTGCTGCGCAAATTCCCCGGCTTTCGCCTCACCGCCAGCTTGAAGACCTTTCTCTACCCGGCGGTGCGCAATCTCGCTATTGCCGCCCGCCGCAAGACGGCGCGTTACCAGGCCACGGTGGACGAGTTGGAGCAACTCGAACAGGCTCCCGCTCCCCCAGCCGCCGGCGCGGAGGCCGGCGACCTGCAATTTGTCCTCGCTACACTACCGGAAGAGCAGCGCGAGGTGCTGCGGCTCCGTTTCGTGGACGGGCTCAGCCTGGCGGAGGTCGCCGAAGCGATGGACATCCCCCTCGGCACGGTCAAATCCCGTCTCCACCATGCCCTCCAAACCCTGCGCCAGGACGAACGCACCCGAAAGTTCTTCGAGCGCTGAACCTTTTGCCATGCTCGCACACTTAACCCTTTGAAGATGCCAATGCCGGACAACAATCAGGCCCACCAGGACGAAGCCCTCGAGGCGCCGTCCAACCTGGTCGCCGCGCTCCAGCGCCTGCCGCCAGGGCCCGTCTGCATTCCGCCGACCACAGATGAGGCAATCTTGCGAGCCGCACAAAGGCATTTAGCAGCGCTGGCCACAGGAGCAGAAGGGGTTCAGCCACGGGTGGAGCCGGCTCCGACGAGTTCAGCACGCTCGGTGATTCCGGGGCTACAATGGTTGCGGACGTTGCTGCGCCCGAGGCCGGGCGCACTCCGGTGGTTTGGACAAGCTGCAACGGGCAGGGCTCGATTCCTGCCTTGGGCTGTGGCTGGCGCGGCCGTCGTCGTGGTGCTGATCGAAATCCCGCAATTCTTCAACCAACCGGCGTCCAGCCAGGCTCGTGATGCGTCGTTCGTCCGGGGAGACCTCAATCACGACCGCCACGTGGATATTCTCGATGCCTTCGCCCTGGCCCGTCAGCTCAAGCAAGGCGGACCCGGCAACCTGCCATTGGACGTGAATGGGGACGGCGTGGTTGATGAGCGCGACGTCGAGGCCCTGGTGGTGCGCGCCGTCAAACTGGAGCCAGCAGGGCACTCATGAAAACAGGGCTTACATTACTATTTTTCGGTCTGGCGGCGGGGCTTCTCGCGCAGCAACCGGCTATTGAGGAAGGCCGCAGTCGCTTCCGCGCGGTGGATATCTACGTGGATTCCGGAAGCACGCCGCTGGCCGCGTATCAGCTTGAATTCGCCGCCACCAACGGCGTGGCCAGGATCGTCGGCATTGAAGGCGGCGAGCCCCCCGCCTTCCACCAACCGCCGTTCTACGACCCCAAAGCGATCCAGCACGAGCGCGTCATTATTGCCAGCTTCAGCACCGCCACCGCCGGACTACCCACCGGGAAGACCCGCATTGCTACCATTCACTACCAGACCGCGGACACGCAGCCGCCTCAATTCGAATTGAAACTTCAAACCGCCGGTGACAGGCAAGGAAACAAGCTCTCGGTCAAAGCCAGTTTTATGGAAAGGAAGCCGCAGTGAAATTAAGCGCCAACCGCTACTATTCTGAAGCCAGGAAGTCCGACGAGGGTTCCGTCTATCGCGCACCCGCCCTAAAGGGCCCCCCGGCCATACATCGGCCAACCCCAATCCAGACGACCGGCTCAGGAGTCCCAAGACCTCTCGGCTCGCTGCTCCTCGGCCTCACCCGGCCGATTTGCTTGGCGGCGATAGTGCTTCTTCCCGGATGCGCAAAGAGTCCGGCAGGAGGCCCCCCTGCGTCGTTCGGCGCTCGGTTCGCCAGCGCTAGCGACGGACTTATTACCTCTGGCCTGCGCCAAGGAAGACCAGGCAGAGGAGGACCCATCGCTGCTTTGCCTGCCGGCAACGAAGAAGTCTGGATCATCGCCCGGGGCAGCGACAACCCCGCCGCTCCGGCTGAGGAAGGGCCCGGCACCGGCACACTCCTGGCGAAGATCGAAGAAAAACAAGTGCCCATGCCGCTCAAGCACACCGACGTCCGGGCCGTGGTCAGCGGCTACATCGGCACGGTCGAAGTCACGCAGCAATTCCTGAATCCTTACTCCCGCAAGATTGAAGCGGTGTATGTCTTCCCGCTGCCGCACAACGCCGCCGTCAACGAGTTCATCATGACCATCGGGGAGCGGCGGATCCGCGGCCTCATTCGCGAGCGCCAGGAAGCCGAGCAGATCTACCAAGAGGCCAAGCGGCAAGGTTACGTGGCCTCGCTGCTGACGCAGGAGCGGCCGAACGTCTTTACCCAATCCGTGGCCAACCTCGAGCCGGGCAAACAAATTGACGTGAACATCAAATACTTCCATACGCTTGAATACGCTGATGGCTGGTATGAATTCGTGTTCCCGATGGTGGTTGGGCCGCGCTTCAACCCGCCCGGTATGACCGATGGCATCGGCGCCGTAGCGCGGGGTGCCACTGGCCTCTCCGGCCAAAGCACCACAGTCCACTATCTCCGCCCCGGCGAGCACACCGGCCATGATATTTCCCTCAAGGTGGATGTGGATGCCGGGGTGCCCATCGAGGAATTCCAATGCCAGACCCACCAGGTGACCTCTGAAGCAGTTTCGGCGGAACACCTGACCGTCGTGCTGACTCCAGCCGACAGCCTGCCGAACAAGGATTTCGTGTTGCGCTACCGCGTCGCCGGCCAACGGATCAAGTCGGGCCTGTTGACCCACCGCGACCAGCGGGGCGGTTACTTCACGCTGATGCTCTATCCACCGGAGGAATTGAGTGAACTGAAGCGGCAGCCGCTGGAACTGGTCTTTGTGCTCGACTGCTCGGGCAGCATGTCAGGCCGTCCGATCGAGCAGGCCAAAGCCGCTGTCAAGCGCGGCCTGGACCTGCTTCAGCCGGGGGATTCCTTCCAGCTCATCTCCTTCTCGCTCAATGCCTCCCGCCTGGGTGATGCACCCCTCGAAGCCACACCCGCGAACGTGCGGCGAGGGCGGCAATACCTGAATTCGCTGCAGGGCGAAGGCGGCACCATGATGATCGAGGGCATCAAAGCCGCGCTCGACTTCCCCCACGATCCGCAGCGGTTGCGCTTTGTCTGCTTCCTGACTGACGGCTACATCGGCAACGAGACCGAAATCCTGGGCGCGATTCACCAGGGTCTGGGCGCTTCGCGCATCTTTAGCTTCGGCATTGGTTCGAGCGTCAACCGCTACTTGATCGACCACCTGGCCAAAGTCGGCCGGGGTGCCGTCGCCTACCTCGGGCTGAATGATAGCGCATCGCAAATCATGGCGGACTTTTTCACGCGCATCAGCCATCCGGCGCTGACCGACCTCCAAATCGATTGGGGCGGTCTTCAGGTTACGGAAGTCTTTCCCCGCGCGGTGCCGGACTTGTTTGTCGGCCGCCCGGTGATTCTGACTGGCCGGTTCGCCGGAAACCAGGATCCAGCCATTCGGGTCAATGGCCGGGTCGCCGATCAGCCGATGCAGGTAGTCGTCCCGGCCAGCCAGACTGACACCGCCACCCACCAGGGCCTGCCCAGCATTTGGGCCCGGATGAAGATCGCCGCCCTGGCCGACCAATCCACTTATCAACCGAACCGAGAGCTGCCGGACCAAATAAAGAAAGTCGCACTCGATTACAGCCTGATGTCCCCCTTCACCGCCTTCGTCGCCGTCGATTCCACCCGGCGCACTGAAGGCCGCGAAGGCACCACCGTGCCCATCGCCGTCCCCGTGCCGGACGGCGTGAAATATGAAACAACTGTAGAGGAGCACTCGCCCTGACCGCAGCCTGGGGACCACGCCCCAGTCAGAGCAATTCGCAAGTCGCTATCGCTTCAAGCCCACGCTTGCCAATCCGGCACCGGTTCAGTATCATCTCTCTTGAAATGAAAGCACTCCTTCATTCTGCGCCGCTCCTATCCGCACCGCCCAAGAATCGATTTCTCATCTCTATTTCGCTGCTGGCCGTCGCCCTTCTGGGCTTGATGACGAGCCGGGCGCGGGCGGATGTGAACGCTTATGTCAACATCGTCAACTCGGCGGAAACGCCGGTGATGCTTTCGCTGATAAACAACGAGCAGTGCCGGGCGGCATTCCCAAATGGCGGCAGCTCATGTATTTTGCAGCCCGGACAATCCACGGTCGTAAATGGCTGGATCGTTTATCCGGAAAAATCCGTGCAATGGAATATTATTTATAATTTCTATGACGGCACCGACAATATAAACCAAAGAATCAGCAGCTATGGCAACTGGGGGGATAGCTGTGCCGGGCCGGCTCAATCTGGCATTTTCTCCGTATCGGCCGGGACTTTTGTTACGGAAACATTTGCGAATGTTGACGTGGGGCAGGAAATGGCCTCGATGATGGGGTTGCACGGCATAGGCGGGAAAGTGGTGGCTCATCTGATTGACTATTTCGTTGCGTTGGATGGATACAATCCCGACATTTCCAGCGAAGGCGACAGCTATTATTCCATCACCATCGGCCAACAAGACTACAACATAGACAAGTTAGCCGGCGTGGGTTGGGGTTCCGGCACACCGCCTCCCGTAACGTTCATCCAGGGACAGCAATTATATCAATATCTGGGCACCAACTGGCTTAGTTCTGAATATACCAGCAACAGCCTGACGATAGCGGAATTTATGAGCGGCAATTTGTACGCTAGTATCGGCACGAAAGCGGGCCAGATTATCTATTATGACCTTTCTGGCGCTACTCCTCAGCCGCTGAGCTGCACGACCTTCAGCAATAACAACGCCGTGGTTCAACTGTCACGCAATGCGCCGGCGTCGGCCGAGTATGTGGTCGCGTTTGGCGATTCTTCCATTGAGTATTATGACGGCACGACCGCGCACCAGTTGCAAAATAGCAGTTGGGGCAGCGGCATCCTGCAAATGAGCGTCAACTGGGACGCCTATACTACAACCAGCCCGCAAGTGCTGGTTGGCCTGGCTGACGGCCGGGTGGAGTATTACAATGGAAGCTCGTGGACTGAGCTCCATAATAACAGTTGGGGCACTTCCATCCTTCAGCTCAGAGCTCATTGGGGAGGGAGAGAAAACAACCAGCTTCAAGCGGTGGCCGGACTCGGAAATGGTTCCGTCCAGTGGTGGAACGGTTATTCTAATATCTGGACGCAACTGCACGACAGCAGTTGGAATAATCCTGTTTACCAGCTCAACGCCTCATTTTCAGATGCTGACCAGGCGCAAGGCATCGCCCCCCCCGTATGTGTAGCCCTGTTTAACGGATCTATTAATTACCACCTTGCGTCTGCCTCCGGCTGGACCAATATCAGGCCAGCGGACAATAATTACTGCATTATTGACATGAGCGATTACGCCACCGAGGTGCCTGTTTTTGTGGCGGGGTTTCGTGACGGCTCAGTATCCTTTTATGACGGCGCCACCTGGCATCCCTTGCAACCCGCAACGAGCAACCGGGTCCAATTCATATCGGCAGATTGGGATTCTTATCAGCCGGCACCCCCCTTCCTGAATTATGTGTACTGCAGCCATTACCAATTCACTTTCGCCAATGGGTCTAATACGGTTTTTGTTTACCCCGCCATTCCCAACGTCAATTCTGGCGACGTGACCCTACCCGACACACTCGCCGTCATCGAATCGAATGCCTTTGCTTCCTGCACCAACCTGACCAGCATCGCGATCGGAAACTACGTCACCAATATTGGCAGCGCCGCGTTCTCCAACTGCACCAGCCTGGCGCAGATTTACTTCAGCGGCAACGCCCCCAGCCTGGGCACGAATGTGTTCTCCGGCGACAATCAGGCGACCGTCTATTACCTGCCGGGAACCACGGGCTGGGGATCAACGTTTGGCGGTCGGCCAACCGCGCTGTGGTCCCCGCAGATTCGGACCGGCGCCAATTTGGGTGTGCGGAGGAACCGGTTTGGATTCGATATCGTCTGGGCCAAAACCAGCGGCATGGCGGTCGTGGTGGAAGCCTGCACGAATCTCACCCGTCCCGCATGGTCGCCGCTGGCGACCAACACCCTCAACCGAGATACGGTCTATTTCAGCGACTCCCAGTGGACGAACCAGCTCAGCCGCTGCTACCGCCTCCGCATCCCGTGAAGCGCAGGTTCCACCGAAATGGTTGCGATTGCTGGACGACATTGGCCCTCGTTGGTAAACTGGATACGCAATGAATACGAATAGAGAGCAAGTTCACAAAACCCGCCCCTGGATCGCGCTTTTGCTGGCATGCGGTTTCAACGTTCTGCTGGCCGGGCCGCTCCAGGCGCAATCGTTGACCAACGTGGATGCCGCAGTCGTCCCGCTGGGCGAAACGGCTTTTGCGGTGAGCGGCGCTTCGGAGGCCGTGAGCCAGCGGACTAATATCGTCGAGGTGCGTATCGCTGGCGGCAACCTGATCCTGACCGGCAAACAGCCGGGGTTCGCGAGCATCAAGTTTACCGCGGGCGGCACGATTTATAGCCGGGGCGTTGCCGTGAAGAACCAGGATGGCAGCATGCCCGGGCTCCCGGCCTATGTTGCCCTGGGTAGCCGCTCGCTCATGGGCTGGGCCCAAGGCACGGACGAGAACTGGTACCGCGATGGCGGTAGCGGGTTGAGCAACCGGTGGACGGATATCGTGGACCTCTATATGAACGCCGGGCCCGACACTTGGGTGGACAACTGGCCCGGCAACGGCGCTTACCTGGATAACTTTCTGCGCGGTTGCAAGCGCCAGGGACGCATCCCCTGCGTGGTGTTTTATTGCATACCGCCCGCCTGGACGATTGATTCGGAGGTCGTGGCCCTGCAAAGCGTTAATGACCCAGCGTACATGCAGCGCTATTTCCAGCGCTCGCTCCGCACCCTCATTGCCCGGATCAAGGCCATCACTGAGGCCGACGGTTGGCCGGTGCTGCTGGTCATGGAACCTGACTTTGTTGGCTACATGGCCCAGAAAGTGCTTGGTCCCCAAAAGCTGAGCCCCGACACGAATCAGGTGACGTACCTAAATGTCCCTTACACCTTCCGCGTGGATCAGGCCTACACGAATACCACCACCGCAGACCCGCCCCTGCTGACGCCAGCCGACGGCGTGGTGTTCCACAACTCCTTGAGCGGCCTGGTGACCAGCCTGAACTACATCTTGCATCGGGACTTGCCAGCCAACGTGAAATATGGCTGGAAATACAACATCTGGGCCTCACCGGACACCATCCAGGGATTTACCGGCGAAATCAATTATCCCGGCGACTCGCTTTGGGGCGGGTCCAAGAACATCTGCCGCTGGACCGATGCCGCCACCAACAACATGACCTTGTTCGGCAACATCACCAACAAGCTCGTGGCCGAAGTCCGAGGCATCGCCGATTTCTACAAGCGGTGCGGCGTGCTGCAAAATGGCTCGTCCTTCATCGTCTTGGATCGGTACGGCCAGGACGGCGGATCGCATGCCATTACCGACCCGGCCAGCTACACCTATTTCTGGAATGCCGATCACTGGAACAACTATCTTCTCTTTGCCAAAACGCTGCGCGAGGAAACCGGCTATCCCATCGTTCTGTGGCAGATTCCCATGGGACACATCAACACCAGCACCCGGGTGAATCCGATCACCTCGCAGCCCTATGTCCCCTTGGCTAACACCAACGGATGTTTCGAGGATTCCGCCCAGTCCTTCTTCCTGGGCGACGAGTTCCGGCCGGGCGACTACCCGACCAAGGGCGGTGGTGCCGTGCGGCTGTCGTATTTCCGGCAGAATCTATGGGGTGACCCGATGATAGGCTCCACCGGTGACCTGCTCACCTGGCGCTCGCATATTCCCCGCCTGGCCGAGATCGGCGTGGTGGCTCTGCTCTGCGCACCCGGCGTGGGCGCAGACCATTCGACCTACGGCGCGATCTACAGCGGCAGTGGCCCCTTTGATGATTCCTGGTGGATCACGCAAGCCCAGCAGTATTACGCGGATTTTCAAGGTCTTTCCCTTACGAACCTGTATGGCGATGACGACGGCGATGGGGTCAGCAACTTAAAAGAATGCGTAGCACTGCATTCCAATCCCCGCCAGGCGAACAGCCTGGTCATGGGCGTCAGCGATGGCGAGGTGCTGCGCATGAATGCGGTCTCCTTGAATAATTTCTTTACCGGTGTGCTCATGTATATGCAAGGAGTTCAGTCCGTAATGACCAATCCCATTCCCTATGGCCTATTTTCGTCCAACAGTATCCAGGACGTGAGCCTGGGCGGCCTCATGTTCCAGGTTGCCGGGGAGGCCGCGCGAATCCAGTTGCAGTTGCAAAGCGTGGACAAACTCAGCAATACCTGGCAAAACTCCGGCCCGCCGGTGGAATGGTCTTTCCCCATGACCAATGGCGCGGAATTCTTCCGGGTTCGGGCTAAGAGCGCACCCTAACAAAGACCGCGGAAGCCAGTGGTTTAAACCAGTCGCGCCTCCGCTCTACGCGGCCATTTTCACCATGAAAAATCAATACCCCCTCACCCGTGCCGCGCTCATTACCTGCGGGTGCTCTCCAACCAGTTTCCTGCCGCTTTTGGGTGGGATGGCTTTCCTGCTGCTGCTGGTGCCCGGCGTGCTGTCGGGTCAAGGTCTCCCCGCCGTCCAGGTTGACGGCGGCAGCATCACCGGCATGTGGATTGGGACGCCGACGCCGACCTGGTCATTCCGCGGCGTCCCCTTCGCGGCGCCCCCCGTGGGCGACCTGCGCTGGCGGCCGCCGCAGGTGGTCATTCCCTGGGATGGCACGCGGGCCTGTACGCAGTACAGCATGGTCTGCCCGCAGATCAATGCGACTTCCCTCTTTCACCCGCAGACGGTGGACGAAAAGCAGTCCGAGGACTGCCTCTATCTGAACGTCGTCACGCCGTCCACGAATTTCACCGATCGTCTGCCGGTGATGGTCTGGATTTACGGTGGGAGCTTTCTGAACGGGTCCGGCTCGGCCGCCTTGTATGACGGGCTATCGCTGAGCCGGAAGGGGGTGGTGGTCGTCACGTTCAACTACCGGCTCGGGCCCTTCGGGTTCTTCGCGCATCCGGCGCTCACGCAGGAGTCGCCGCACGCATCGTCGGGCAACTACGGTCTCCTGGACCAGATCGCGGCTTTGCAGTGGGTGCAGCGCAACATCGCGGGGTTTGGCGGCGACCCGACCAACGTCACCATTTTCGGCGAGTCTGCCGGCGCGGACAGCGTGCTCGATCTGATGTGCTCGCCGTTGACGGACGGTCAGAACCTGTTTCAGAAGGCCATCGCGGAGAGCGCGCCGTGCGCCGACAGCGGCATCGTCATTTACTCTACGCGGCCGCTGGCCGAAGGCGAAGCCATGGGGCAGAAGCTGTCGGCGGCTCTGGGATGCGCCGGCCAGCCCGACGAGCTGGCCGCGCTGCGCAAGGTTCCGACCCAGGCTATGCTGGTGGCCGCCGACCCGGAGCAGCGCCTTTTTCAGAACACCGCCGACTACACCTTCCAACCGTACGTCGATGGCTGGGTGTTGCCGAAGAATCCCGTGAACGCGTTTGCGGACGGCGACTTCCGGCGCGTTCCCACCCTCATCGGGTCGAACCGCGAGGAGGCCAACATCGGCCTGCCCGTCGTCAAGTTCGTGAACACCAACAAGCTGACGGTGCCGCTCACGGCGATCTACTCACCGTATGCCGACCAGATCTACGCGCTTTTCCCGCCGCCGCCCAAGCCGTCGAACGCTCAAATCAAGCTGTCGCTGCTCCAGACGGCCACGCTGACCGTGTTCACCGCGCCGGCGCAGTACATCGCCAAATCCATCGCGGCTGTCGGGCAGCCCGCCTACAACTACGTCTTCACCGGGCATCCGTGGGGCACGTACCTGGGCGCGTTCCACAGCTCCGAGCTCCCCTACGTCTTCGGCAACCCGTACGTGACCTTCGATCCGACCACCCCCCCGTCGGCGCTCTCGGACGGGATGCAGGGGTACTGGACAGCGTTCGCCATCACGGGTGATCCCAACGGAGGGGGGCGCACGCTCTGGCCTACCTACTCGGGGGCGTCGCCGCTGACGATGATGCTCACCCCGGACGGGTTCACGATCGTCCGGGGGTATCAGTCGAACGAATGCGCCGTTGCCGGCCAGCTATTCGTGCCGCCCCATTCGCCGCAAAGAGCCGGGTCGGTGACCGGGACCACACTGCGGTAAGAGCGGTGCGCCCGGAGGAGCGGGTGCCGCGCCCGCGTCTCCGCTCGTGCGGCAAGGATGAAATCTCAATGGCCGATCGGAAATCAACGAATGAGAATCAGAGCATGAAAACCAACTCGCGAACAATCAACCGGGGCCTGTGCGCTTTGGCGCTCGGGAGCGCCATGGCCGCCCCGGGGGCGGTGCCAGTGATCACCGACACCGCGATGGTGCCAAGGTTCACCATCCACAGCGATCTGGGGGTCACCAACCAGATCCAGTACAGCAGCAACCTGAGCCAGACGAACTGGGTGGTGTTGACGAACCTGCTGGTAACGCAAAGCCCGTACCGGTTTGTGGACGCGGACGCGCCGCCAGCGCCGCAGCGGTTCTACCGGGTGCTGGCGCTCGGGACGAACGGTCCCGTGCCGCCCGGGATGGTGCTCATCCCCGCCGGCAGCTTCACGATGGGGGACACGCTAGGTGAAAGTGACAGCGACGAGTTGCCCGGGCACACGAATTATGTGAGCGCGTTCTACGTAGATCAGTATGAGATAACAAAAGCGGTGTGGGATGACGTTTACGACTGGGGGATTACGCACGGTTACAGTTTCGAGCATGGGGCGGAGGGGAAGGGGACCAATCATCCCGCGCAGAGCATGACTTGGTATGACGCGGTGAAGTGGTGCAATGCGCGGAGCGAGAAGGAAGGGCGGACGCCCTGTTACTACACCAACGCGAGCCTCAGCCAGGTGGCGATTTACCGGAGCGGACAGCTCGACCTGAGCCCCGACGGGGTGAACTGGGTTGTCAGCGGCTACCGGTTGGCGACGGAAGCGGAGTGGGAGAAGGCGGCGCGGGGCGGGTTGAGCGGGCAGCGGTTCCCCTGGGGCGACACTATTTCCGAAAGCCAGGCCAACTATGACGGAGATACTGCCGACTATAGTTACGATTTGGGGCCGAACGGCTACAATGCAGTCGGTCGGCTCGGAGGGGCTCCCTACACCAGTCCGGCGGGTTGTTTTGTGGCGAACGGGTATGGGCTGTATGACATGGCCGGGAATGTTTGGGAGTGGTGTTGGGATTGGCATGGGGAGTATTCGAGTGGCTCGCAGACCGACCCGCATGGTCCCGCATCCGGCTCGCTCCGTGTATTTCGAGGGAGCGGTTGGTACGACGGCGCGTTCGGCTGCCGGGCGGCGGCCCGCAACTATTTCATCCCGTCGTACCGGTGCTACGACTTGGGGTTCCGCGCCGTCTTGTCCTCCGGTCAATAAAAGGAGGTATGGGCGAGGAAAAGGGTCAGACCG
>SERZ01000834.1_pt1 | contig 19465 bp, 16 predicted proteins | sample 3171461 | NCBI WGS metagenome assembly SERZ01 (sample SAMN06051861, study PRJNA518727) | freshwater metagenome | biome: subpolar coniferous forest; feature: holomictic lake; material: water; isolation source: holomictic Lake 227, 6 m depth | place: Canada: near Kenora, Ontario | collected... | reverse complement strand
TTCTGGTTCCCGGGTAAGAGCGAAACCGCAGTTTGCTTAGCCTTTGGCTGTTCCCAGGATGGTCCCGGACATAACGGCAGGATTCAGGACGGCAAAGATTTTCGGGAACCTTCATGGCAGCTCGTGCCTCATACAGTGAAGACCACGGACGGGGCGAACTGGACTTTCAGAGTCTGGTGGACCTCCACTATGGACCTTTGTATCGATTTGCCATGAGCCTTACACGCGCAGAAAGCGACGCTTGCGACCTGGTCCAGCAGACCTTCCTGACCTGGGCCACCAAAGGCCACCAGTTGCAGGACCACTCCAAGGTGAAGTCATGGTTGTACACCACCTTGCACCGCGCTTTCCTGGAATCCCGGCGGCGCTTCACGCGCTTTCCGCACCTCGAAATCACTGCCGCCGAGGCTGAATTGCCAAGCGTCGAGCCGGACCTGGTGAGCCGCCTGGATTCGCAGGACGTTCTGGAATTGCTGAGCCGGGTGGACGAGCAGTTTCAGGCCGCAGTGGCCTTGTTTTACCTCGAGGAGTATTCCTACAACGAAATCGCCGGCATCCTCGAAATCCCCCTGGGCACGGTTAAGTCTCGCATCGCGCGCGGCCTGGCGCAGTTGAAGGAACTGGTGTTGCGAACGGCGGACGCGCCCGGTAAAGCAACGGGAGGTATAGCGTGAATAGCACAGAAGCCAAAGATGTCCTGCTGCTTTATCGGCCCGGAACCGCCGACGCAGCCGACCCCCAGATTGCTGAAGCCTTGGAACTGGCACACCATGATCCGGAACTGGGGCGCTGGCTCGAACAGCATCGCGCTTTCCAGAAGGCCATGCGCGCCAAATTCCGGCAAATCGAGGTGCCGGCCCACCTCAAGTCCAGTCTCCTGATCCAGGGAAAAGCGCGGCCAATAACCATCCCGTCCCACGCCTGGTGGCGCAGCCCCGTCTGGCTGACGGCGGCGGTGGCGATGGTGCTCTTTCTCGGTCTGGTCGGTCTTTGGCTCAAGCCGCGAACTCCGGACCAGTTTGCCAACTATCAGGCCCGCATGGTAAGCCAGGTGCAGCGCGAATACCGAATGGATCTGGAAACGAACGACATGCGGCAGATCCGGCAGTTCCTGGCGCAAAGCGGGGCTCCGGCTGACTACGACGTGACCCGGGGCCTGGAGCGCCTCAAATTGACTGGAGGCGGTCGGCTGACTTGGCGCAGCAATCCGGTCGCGATGGTCTGCTTCGACCGGGGCGACAAGCAGATGCTCTTCTTGTTTGTCATGAAGCGGTCGGCCCTCAAGGACCCGCCGCCCGAAATGCCGCAACTGACCAAAGTTCGCCAGATGCTGACGGCGAGTTGGACGCGCGGCGACAAGACCTACGTCCTGGCCGGTCCGGAGGAAGGAGATTTCGTCCGGAAGTACCTCTAGCTTTGGGACGGGATAAATGGGTTACATGGTTACACGAGTTACATGAGTTACATCGTTACACGCACCGGGGGGCGTTGATCGCTTGCTTGACTCATGTTCTCTGTGTAACTGCGCTAACACTGGAGTGATCATCCCATTCATGGCCTCGTCGGCAACTGCGGGCACCATTGCCGTGACTACGTGGTTAGCGCCCGGCCAGTTGAACAGAAACGACCCGAGGGGCTGGGCGTGGGCCTACTGCGCTTTTACCTCGTAGCACAACAGAACATCCTGGTCGCGAAGGTAGAGCCGGCCGCCGGCGATGACTGGATGTGGCCAACTCTTCTTGCCGCTGCGGTCGGGCGGGGTAAAGCGACCCTTTTCGACGTAAGCGGACGGAGTGGCTTCCACGAGGGCCACCACGCCTTTATCGGCTTCTTCGCGGCAGTAAAAGCGGCTATCCGCATAGACGAGCGAGCCTTTGCCCAGTTTCTTCTTTTCCTGCCACTGGGCTTCGCCGGACTTGAAGTTTTGGCAGGTCCAGCCCTTGCTGTCGGCGTGGCCATAGAGGTATTCCCCCAGCTTCACGACGCCACCATGCTGATTGTCCATGACCTTGTTGGCATATACCTGCGTGGCCGTGAACCCGTTTCCTTTTTCCACCTTGAAAAGGTTGCAGCCAATGTCGTAACCGGAGGTGACATAGACGTGGCCATCAGCGTAAATGGGCGTGGGGATCACCGCCGTGGCGCCCTTGCGGGCGGCCTGCCACAAAACTTTGCCGTCCTGCGGCGCGACGCCGGCGACGCTTTTGGCCGTGAGCTGCACGTATTGCCTCACGCCGGCTATCTCGGCGATGATGATCGAGGAGTAGTGGGCGTTGTCGGTCCAGTCCTTGGATTGCCAGATCAAGTCGCCGTTGGTTTTGTTGAGAGCCACCAGGGTGCCTTTGGGCCCACCGGGTGTGAATAGCACTTTATCGCCGTCCACCAGCGGAGATTCCGAGAAGCCCCATTCCACAAGTGGGCCGCCAAAGTCGGTGGTGAGATGTTTACGCCAGACTTCCTGGCCGTTTTCGGCCTTCACGCAGATGACCTCGCCATACTGACCCAGGGCGAACACAAGGCTGCCATCGACGGTGGGCGTGGCGCGCGGCCCGGCGAAGCCACCCCAACCCGGCGCACCGGCTCTGCCGAGTTTGGTGGACCAAAGGACCTTGCCGTCGGCGCGATTGAGGGCGAGAACCTGATTGGCGCCAGCCCGCTCACCCATGGTGAAGATACGTTGACCGGCAAGCGACACGCCGGAGTATCCGGCGCCGAGGCCGGTGGCTTTCCAGAGGAGCGGGGGGCCTTCTTTGGGCCATTCTTGCAGCAGGCCGGTGTCGGCAGAAAGACCGTCGCGGTTCGGACCACGCCACTGCGGCCAGTCCGACTGGGCTGCGGACAGAGATTGACAGAGGGACTGCATAAGCAACGCAGTGACCACCCGTGTAACGTATTTTCTCATGAGACGGATATTAAATGACAAGAGCAAAGCCCACAGACGCTACAGCCGGATCCAGTGCCCTCCGCCTGGTTCGGCTGGTTTCGCCGCCACCCATGCGGTCCTAGCCCGGTGGCGACATCATACAGACGGTGCAGTGGGATGGACCATTCAATCCCACGACACCCTGCAACTTCCATGCAACCCTGGATGCACTCAGGCGTTGCTCTGGTGTTGCTCCTTTGAATCAGCTCACCGGAGACGCCGATCGCCGAGGATACCATTTGAGCTGCTGGGGGGTGCCCCCGGCCTGCGCCGAGCCTCTGACACACCGCAGGGTGAGGCTCGATCAGGCGGGAATACCTCTTCACCCAGGCTCTTCGAGTCTAGCAGTTCAGCTCCGACAGGACGGCAGTTGATCCGTATTCGCCTTTGTGCTTGGCGTTCTGCCAGAGGGTAAAGCCCTGGAGGATCGAGCCGCCGATGAACTCGCGCAGGAGAGAATTATCGGGGATCAGGTCCTCGCCGATTGGGAGGAACCACTGCAGGAACGAAAGCAACCTTTTGGCCTCGATGTATTCCGGCGTCCCGAAGACCACCTGGCGCAGCAACGGTTCGGCCATCATGCGAATGGCGGAGAGCTCATAGACCAGGGCCGAGTTGAAAATCACATCCGCGTTTTCCTGGTAAGGGAAGATGTGCTTTTTCTCGCCGCGCTCGACCGATTCCCATTGGCCGATGGTCTGCTGGGCGGTGTAGCCCCGGTCGCGGGCATCGCGGATGATGCGTCGGAGGAGGCGGGTGTCGGTAGTGGAAATGCGGTTGTGCCGGTCCAGGTTCAACTGGGTGAGACAGGAGACGTAGATGCGGGTGGTCTGGCGGTGGGAGAGACCAGCCAGAAGGCGCGGGTTCAAGCCATGGATTCCTTCCAGGATGACCAGTTGGCCTTTTTCGAGCTTCACGACCTCTCCCGGCTCGCTGCGGCCCAGGGGGAAGTTGAACTTGGGTAACTGAATTTCCTCGCCGGCAATGAGCTGCTGCAGGTCCGCCTGCAGCCGGCCGGTGTCCAGGGCGCCAAGTGCCTCAAACTCGTAGGCGCCGTTCTCATCCTTTGGGGTGTGCTCACGGTCCAGGAAGTAGTTATCCAGCTCAAGCGGGAAGGGCGAAATGCCCTGGGCGAGGAGCTGGACGGTGAGGCGCTTGGAGAAGGTGGTTTTGCCGGATGAAGACGGCCCGGCGACCAGGACGATGCGGGCCTCTTTCGAGCGTTCCATGACGAGGCTGGCGATCTCGGCAATGCGGTGCTCGTGCAGGGCCTCGGAAATCAGGATCAGTTCACTCACGCGCCTGGCCTGAATGGCGGTGTTCAACGCGCCCACGCTCTCGATCCCCAGCCGCACCAGCCAGTCATTATACTCGCGGAAGGTCGCCAGCAGTTTCTTGGAATCCGCCAGCGGCGGCAGTTCATTCGGCGCGTGGCGGCGAGGGAACCGCAGCGCAAAACCGTCGCCCATGCGGGTCAGGGCAAACCAGTGCAGGTAGCCGGTCGAAGGCACCATATAACCGTGGTGGTAATCACACCGGTCGCGCAGCTTGTAGAGCACCAGGGTGTCCTTGCGGCGGAACTTGAGCAGTTGGACTTTCTCGTCCTGGCCTTTCGATTGGAAGTAGTTGATGGCGTCCTGCAACGGCACTACCTGGCGCTCGAACGGCAGGTCGGCCTTGGCCAACTCCTTCATGCGAGCTTCGACTGCCACCAATTCATCCTTGGAAAGCGGCCCGCGGTTGATCACCGAGCAATAAAAACCGCCTGAGGACAGGGAGTGATCAATGGAGATGTCCGCGGTGGGGAAGGTATCCTCGAAGGCAGCCTCGAGCAGGAAGGTAATCGAGCGGCGGTAGATGCCCGAGCCGTCCGGGTCGGACATCCTCACCATCCGGACGCGTGAATCCAGCTCGACCGGGTGCGTCAGTTCGCGCAACTCCCCATTCACTACCGCGCCCATAATCGGGTCATGCAAATTCCATTCCGGCAAGATCTTCAGGAAGGTGCCGATGGGCCGGTTGCGAGGCCCGCAGAGGATTCGGCCGTCAGGCAGATGCACTTCGACGGTCGGTCGGGGGATAGTCGTTTGGCAAACTTCGTTCTCGGACTTCATCATAAACATTGGGTTACGGCGTGCGGTCTTCGATTACGATACTCACGGCCCGGGCGCTGTCGATGGGTTCGACCTCCTTTGTCCGGGCACCTTTGATTGCCTCACGATGGGCCGCCCACCAGGCGGACCGATGCTCGACGTTCCAATCCGGGATGCGCGGGCTTGCCGCCAACAGCGCAATCAGCTCGGCGGCGGATTGCGGGCGGGCCTCCGGGTCTCGCGCCAAGCAACGCAGGACCACGGCTTCGAGCTGCGGGCAAATCGGCCGGCCGATTCTGACCGTCGGCGACACAGGATCTTCCTGCAGGCGCTTCCGGCAGATCTCGGCCATTGTCTCACCTTCAAAGACCCCGTGCCCGGTCAACAGGTAGTAGCCCACCGCGCCCACGGCATACAGATCACTGCGCGCGTCCGTGTTGGCCGAGTTCTCGACTGCTTCCGGCGAGATGTAGTTCGGCGTGCCGACAAAGATCTGTGCGTCAGCGGCGGCGATAGCCGGGTCTTCCGCGATGGCAACCGTCCGCACAAGGCCGAAGTCCAGCACCTTCACCATGTCCGGCACTCCGCCCCGGTCAGTGACGAAGATATTCGCCGGCTTGACGTCCCGGTGAACGAGGCCAAGGGCGTGGGCTTCGCCCAGGGACTCGCATATCTGGATCAGCAGGTTGACGACGCGTCCCTCCGGCTGCGGGCCGTAGCGCTCGACCAGCTCACTCAGGTTCAGCCCGTCGAGATACTCCATCGCGTAATAAAAGATGCCCTCGGGGGTATGACCATAGTCGTAGATCTGGATCGTATTCGGGTGCATCAGCCGGCAGGTGAGGCGGACCTCGCGTTCAAAGCGCTGGATCGATACCGCATCCGCCTTGTCGGGAGTCAGCAACTTGAGCGCCGTCTCGCGGCGGAGCAGCGCGTGGTGGGCCTTATAAACGACGCCCATGCCGCCTTCGCCTATCTTCTCTACGAGTTGGTATTGGCCGAGATGCCGCGCCTTGAGTTCGGCCTCCGTCAGCCGCCGGCGCCACACCACCTGCCGGAGGGAATAGAGCAGGATGACCAGAGAGGCCAGGACGAGCAGCAAGAAGAGAACCACAAACACCAGCCGCACCAGCCGCAGCGTGCGATGCGCTTCCCGTGCGTCAATCTTGGTCCCAACGCCGAAACCATAGTGCGGCAGCCACATCCAGGCGCCGATGACGAGCACGCCCCGATAATCGCGAAACGGCTCGACCTCGACCCCCGTGCTGCCAGTAATGGCCCGCCGAACCATCACCATCAACGGTCTCACCGCGTTCGTGTTGCCGGGCTTGAATCCGCGGGTCAGGTCACCGCCGGGATCGGTCAAATGCAGGTTCAAGGCTGAGCCGGCGTCGGGGCGGCTTTCCACCAGCCCTAATCCCTTCAACTGCTCTTCAAAGCGGCTCTTCGAGATCATGACTCCCTCGGGGTCAAACGCAAAGGTCTCCCCGGTTTGGCCCGAACGCGCGACCGACAGGATGCGCGTGAATTCCGCGTCCGGGTTGATGACCAGCGCTAGCGCGCCTCGTATTACGTCGTTGGTGTCTTTCAGCGGCGCGGCCACCTGCATTACGGTGAGTGAACGCGTCGCGGCAGGGGCGTTCGTGGATGGAGGGCCCCCGTTCCGTGGTCCCGGTCCTGGCCCGAAAGACCCGCGCGGCCGCCCCGGACCGCCGCCACCCCGCGGCCCGCCCGGCCGTTCCGGAACCTGCATCTTGAAGGGGGTGATGAGGATCGGCTCACCGGACGCAAACAGATCCGCATACCGGGGCTGCAGGTCTTCCGCCACCTGCGTGCCCATACGGCTGCGCCGGCGCCCGGAATCCAGCACCACCTCGAAGTTGGTATTGACCAACTGCGCCACCGTGTAACCAAGATGGCTCAACCGCGCCTGCAGCCGGTCGCCCACGATCAACTGCCGGGCCAGGCTCCCGACCGCCTGCTGATTGGTGGTCCGCACCCCGCCTTTGTTCAGCAGTTCGACCGCCAGGGTTCTCAGGCGCGGCTCTTCGGCCAGCGCCGCGGCGATGCGTTTCTGGTTGGCCATCCAGATCTCGAGCGCCGTGACATCGGCGCCGAGGGTGGTTTGCAGGTCGCCTCTCAGTTCCTCTCGCATGACCTCGCCGATTTCCCAATCGGCCCACCACCCCACGCAGGCGACCACCAGCGCCGCCACCAGCGGCATGATCCAGTTCTGTTTTGCTCCCATTGGCCGGCTCAGTCCAGGAACGCCGTCAACGGACTGGTCGGGCTCGCGGTTTCCTGTTGCGTGCCCAGCCCGGTTTCAAAGGCGGCGCGGCCAGCCTCCACGGCCATCCTGAAAGCGATTGCCATCCGGTTCGGATCGCTGGCCACCGCGATGGCGGTGTTGACCAGCACCGCATCCGCGCCCATTTCCATCGCCTCGCTCGCGTGGCTCGGCGCGCCGAGGCCCGCATCCACCACCACCGGCACGACGGCCTGCTCAATGATAATGCGAATCTGGTCCCGGGTCTGAATCCCGCGGTTCGACCCAATCGGCGAGCCCAGTGGCATAACGGCCGCCGTGCCGATGTCCTGCAGCCGCCGGGCCAAGACCGGGTCCGCGTTGATGTACGGCAGCACCGTGAACCCCTCCTTCACCAGCATCTCCGCCGCCTTGAACGTCTCGACGGGGTCAGGCAGCAAGTATCGCGGATCCGGGTGAATCTCCAGCTTCACCCATTTCGGCAGGCCGGCCGCCGCCGCCAGGCGGGCCAGCCGCACAGCCTCCTCGGCGTTCATCGCGCCGCTGGTGTTCGGCAGCAGCAGGAACCGGCCCGCGTCGATGAACTCCAGGATGTTCGCGAACGGGTCCTTCTTGCCGCTCAAATCGGCCCGCCGCAACGCCACCGTCACCATCTCCGCGCCGCTGGCTTCCAGCGCCGTGCGCAGGACCTCAGGCGCAGAAAACTTGCCGGTGCCGAGGATAAGGCGCGACCGAAAGGTCCGCCCGGCGATCACTAACGGCTGATTTAATAGGGGCATGCCAGCAAATGTAGTCGCAGACCGTGGCAATTGTCGAGGCAGGCGGGTCGCTGAACCGGCGTGCGTAATGCGGCATCTGGGACGTCAGAGTGCTGGCCAGCGCGGTGGTGCCGGGCTTCACGGTTGACCGAAGTTAAGGTCCAATGACACTAGGATTTGAGGTTCGGTCTTACGCGTGCCAAAGGCGTTTTGGGCAGCAGCGTCAGTCCGGCGGCCCCGTTCCCCCTCACCCCGGCCGTCTCCCCAAAAGGAGAGGGAGCATCGCTGGCCGCGCTACGAGCCTGCGGGTGCGCACGTCATGCGAGAGTCGGGCTTGGCCTCTCCCTCTCCCCAACGGAGAGGGTGCTCTGTCGCTCGCCGGGAGTCATGAATTTGCGTGTGCCGCGCGGATCATTAAAATCCGTTTGACGTAGCGAGAGCCGATCGGTAGATTGCGCTCTTTCTGGTATCCAGAGTAGCTCAATGGTAGAGCAGCCGGCTGTTAACCGGCGGGTTGCAGGTTCGAGCCCTGCCTCTGGAGCCATTTCTTACTCAGTAAATCGAAGTTACTTCCCCCCGGAAGGGGCCGTTGAAGCAGATTCTAACAGCCCGGCATGAGCGTCCGCGGCAGCAACTCCCGTCCGATCATGCGCATGTAGATCATCACCCCGTAGCGGCCCAGCAGCCGGTTAGTCACGGGGATGCTTTGGTCCACATCCGCCCCGCCCACCGGCACGTCATAATCCTGGATCAATTGCTGCTGGTCGGTCGCTATAAGCAGGCGATGGCCCAGTTCGATTTTCGCACGCTGCTTTTCCACTCGGTGTGCGGGTCAAACACCGCGATATTTCACGATCAAGTTCAATGAATTTGTGCGGCACGGCGGGCTGGCGTTTGGGCGGGAGTCTGCTATCGTGGGCCTGGTGAAAGCGGACCGGCGGATGTTCATCAAGGTTTGTCGCGGCGGCGACGGTTTCTCCGGGACGCTTCTCGTCGTGGGGTTGCTGATCTGTTTCGCTAGCATCGACTGGGCGGCGGAAGCACTTCCGGCAGCTTCGGAAGTGACCCGGCGCATGATTGAGCGGGCACAGACGGTGGCCCGGGCGGACCAGGGTCCGCAATACACTTACGAAAAGCGGTCCTTGCTGGAGCGCCTGGATGCGACCGGGCAGCCCATCAGTTCGGAGGAGAAGCTATACCAAGTGACATTGATCAGCGGCTTTCCTTTCAACCGGCTGGTCAAGATCCAGGGACGGGAGTTGAGCGCCGAGGAATTAAGGAAAGAGGACGTCAGAGAGGAGCGGTTCCGCCAACGGTTCATTTCCGCAGACCGGAAGAAACTGGTTGCGGGGAAGGAGGCCCTGGTGACGGCTGAATTGCTGGACCGCTATCAATTCGCGGTCAAGGAAAGGGTGGTCCTGAGCAACCGCCCTACGCTGGTGGTGACCTTCAAACCCAAGGAGGGGGATATCCCCTCAGGAACTGTCCAGGATAAACTGCTGAACCGGATGGCCGGAACGCTCTGGATTGACGAAGGGGACGCCGACACTGCCCGATTGACGGTCAGCCTGGTGGAACCCGTATCATTGGGCTGGTTTGGCTGGCTGGGGTCGCTCAGCCGGTGTGAGTTGTCCCTGGACCGTCAGCGGATGCCTGACGGCGTGTGGATCAATGCCAGGCAGGCGTTGCTGATCCAGTGCCGCAAGCTCACGGCCAGCCTGCGCTTTCGCACTACGGAGGAATCCAGCGGGTTCAGGCATGTGGCCGCAAAGCCATGATTGTGGCTGCTTTTCGCCTTCCGCCAGAGCGCCCCATCCGCTAGAAATTGGCCCCGTCATGCGCAAGCTCCTGCAACCTATCCTGGCCGTGGCGCTGGGGCTTGCCGTGGGCCTGGCGGTGACGTGGGCGGCGGGAGAAAATCCCTGGCGCGTCTTCCTCATCCTGGGTAAGGGCGCGTTCGGGTCGGGCTACGATTTGGGCATGACGCTGTTCTACGCAACGCCGCTCATCTTTACCGGCCTTTCGGTAGCGGTTGCGTTTCACGCGGGCCTCTTCAATATCGGCGCGGAAGGGCAGCTCACGCTGGGGGCGCTGGCGGCAGCGGCGGTCGGAGCGGTCTGGCCCGGCTTGTGGTCGCCGCTGGCGCCGGTGATGGCTGGCCTGGCCGCGATCCTGGCCGGAGCGCTGTGGGGCGCAATCCCAGGCTGGCTCCGCGCCCGGCGAGGCAGCCACGAGGTCATCAATACGATCATGCTCAATTTCGTCGCCGCTGGGTTGGCAAGCTATGTGGCGCTTTACCTGCTCAAGAATCCGGACTCCCAGAATCCGGAGACGCGGCCCGTCAGCGCGGGCTATCTGATCCACAAGTTCGCCGTCTTTGGGGGTGCGCCCGTCAGCCTGGCGCTGCCGCTGGCTCTGGTGGCGGCGCTCCTGGTCTGGGTGCTGTTGTGGCGGACCGCCCTGGGATTTGAGATTCGCGCCGTCGGGCAGAGCGAATCGGCCGCGCGTGCTGCCGGCATCGATCCCGGCCGGATTAGGATCATTGCGCTGTCGTTGGCTGGCGGACTCGCGGGGTTGGTGGGCGTGGGGGAAGTGCTTGGCAACGCAGCCAAGTTCAGGGTGGGGTTTTCGCCGGAATTCGGGTTCATTGGTATCGCAGTGGCGTTGTTGGGCCGGAACCAGCCGGTTGGGGTAGTGGCGGCGGCGTTGCTCTTTGGCGCACTGCATCGAGGAGCGGCGGCGCTGGACCTTGAAACGGAGCGGGTCACCCAGGAATTGTCGCTGGTTTTGCAGGCGCTGATTATTCTTTCCGTGTCGGCCGATGGGCTCTGGAGCTGGCTGAAGAGGCGCGAACGCAAGGTCGAGGTGTTAGGATGTAGGAGGGTTACATGAGTTACAGAAGTTACATGAGTTACAGGAGTTACATAGGGCGGGGGGGTGGCAGCTCGGGGCGCGAGGGGAAGGGCGTATGACTCGGCAATTGCTGGAGTCAACTTTGCGGGTTTCGACGCCGCTGATCTTCGCCGCGCTGGGGGGGTTGTTCAGCGAGCGCTCGGGCGTCATCAATATTGCGCTGGAAGGCATGATGCTGATCGGCGCCTTCGGCGCGGCGGTCGTCACTTATGCCACCCACTCTCCCTGGCTCGGATCAGCCGGGGGGGTGGGTGCGGGCATGCTCCTGGCTGCCGTTTACGGCTTGTTCGTGATTTGGTTGCGCGCCAACCAGATCGTGGCCGGCACCGCGATCAATATGCTCGCGCTGGGCCTGACGCCCTTCCTGTGCAAGATCCTTTACGACGTCACCGGCCAGACGCCGGCCATCCCCGTAGCCGAACGATTTCAATCCGCACCCCTGTTCCTGAGCTGGATCCTGGTGGGGATGTGCTGGCTCTGGATGAAATACGCGCGGGGCGGCCTTTGGCTGAATTTCGCCGGCGAACACCCCGAGGCGCTGGATGCAGCGGGCGTTCGGGTCAATCGCGTCCGGTGGGCGGCGGTGCTGATCAGCGGCGCGTTGGCGGGCATGGGCGGCGCGTCGTTGGCGGTGTTCCTGGCCTCCTCATTCTCGCGAAATATGACGGCGGGGCGAGGGTTCATGGCGCTGGCGGCAGTCATCTTCGGCAAATGGAAGCCGGTGCCGACGGCCATTGCCTGCCTGCTGTTTGGCTTTGCCGAGGCGGTGCAAATTCGGCTCCAGGGTGTCAGCCTGTTCGGCGGGAAACCGATTCCAGTTCAGTTCATTCAAATCCTTCCTTACGTGGTCACCGTCCTCGTGCTGGCCGGGTTCGTGGGTCGCGCGCGCGCACCCAAGGCTTTGGGGACTGTGTTCCGACGGGGATAAGAGGCTTGCAACGATTGAGAATCGCCGCGCATGCGCGGCGATTCTCAGGGTTTGGCGGGAGGCGGAAAAAAGGAGGGACGGCTCGAGGCCGTCCCTATCGAAAAAGGTCTGGCGGATGAGACTATTCGCTCTTCTTTTCGGCTTTCTTGCCGCCCTTTTTGCCACCACGTTGGTTCATCTCCTGGTACTTCTTATACTGGTCCGCCGTTAGGATTTCCTTCATTTTCGCGTTTTGCGCATCGCGAATTTCCCGGCCCTTGGTCTGTCGGTCTTCCGGTGCCACATCCTGCATCTTCTTGCTGGTCTCCTCGAGGAGCGCCTTAACCTTAGGCTTTTGCTCGTCAGTCAGGCTGAGTTGGGTGGTCATCGCATCCACGCGCTGTTCGACCGTCATACGGCCTTTCCCGCCTTTCTTTGCGTCTTTGGGGGCATCTTGGGCGGTGGCTAGCGTGCTGCAGGTCACCAATGCGCCGAGTGCCATCGCTGCTACTAAACTAAGTTTGCTCATATTTGCTTGTCCTCTGTGTTTTATTGTTTTGTTTGGCAACCGCCGCATTACACATCGGCGGACTGCTTGTCTGTTACAAAAGGACTAGACGCTGACCAAAGCAATTGGTTACAAGCAAAATCCGGCCCCTCTCGCATGCGGATGGGAGCGAGAAACCCCAATCTTAAACTGGAATTGGCGCTGGGAAGACGCCGTGGATGCGTAACTAGCTAATCATACGCAACTTGCAACACTGGAGAGGCCGATCAGCACTTCAAGGGGGGACAATCGACATGAGGGGCCGAGGCGCCACAGGTGGGAGGCATTCGTAGGCGTTTGGCGATAACCGTCTCGCCTTATACCGGCCGAGCAGCTCGGTAGCTCCTGCCAGCCAGTCAGGTGCGAGCGTGCTGTCGCGTCGGGGCGGTGCGCCCAGGAAAAACCGGGCTGGTTGGTCAGGGGGTGCCCAAGAAGCCCGGGGAATTTGGAATAGTACAACAGTAGGACGATGGGGAGAATCGGCCCAGGTCTGTACCCGGGGCCAAGGCCGAAATCGAAATCGAACTGGCAAAGAACATAAGACTTCCGCCCGCGAAATTCGTAAGGCGTAGCTGACACCAGTTAATCATAGACCCTAATTTCTGTCAAACGGTTACAGATAAGTGTTAATCACGGCTGAGTGCGCTATAAGCAGACTATCCGCGCATGCTTTTCGCGATAGAACTGGTGGTTCGGGGTTGAATGAACACCGTGCGGCAAAGCCGCAGCCGAAGGCGGGAGGAATTACCCGCTAAACACGCGAAATACGCTAAACGGCAATGTTCCGCTGATCTCCTTCCGTCTTCAGCGGCCTGGGTGGCACCTGAAACTTGATCGCTGCCGGCGGACAATTGCACTACCGCTATCCGATCCAGCGGCCGGGGGATTTTTTCAGCACATTCCTGTTGCCAGCCTTCCACCGGCTGTTAGTATCTCTGTGGACAAAACGGAAGCACGACATGAAAAAGATCGAGGCCATCATTAAACCTTTCAAACTAGAGGACGTCAAAGAGGCCCTGTCGGGTCTCGGCGTCGAAGGCATGACTGTTTCGGAGGTCAAAGGCTTTGGCCGACAGAAGGGCCACACCGAGATTTATCGAGGCAGTGAATACACCGTCGATTTCCTGCCGAAGATAAAGATCGAAGTCGTTCTGGCGGACAGCCAGGTCACATCGGCGGTGGACGCGATCGTGAAGGCAGCCAAGACCGGCAAGATTGGGGACGGGAAGGTCTTCGTCAGCACCATCGAGAACGCCATTCGGATCCGAACCGAGGAGACCGGCGAGCAGGCGGTTTGATATTTTGGGCCGCCGCTGGCAGCGAACTCAGGCCAAGAAGCCTGATTTTGCTGGGTGAAACCGGCCTGTGAATAACTCGTTAATAAGAGTTAATATGTTGTCCTCGCAACGGAGGGCCACATTTCATAAAAACAGCGGCAGCAGTAGCCGTTTCGTCCCGTCATATTGATCTGTGAGGGCATCGTGCCAAATACAAGTGTGGTTCCTGTTTGCAAGTTGCGTTTTTACAGTAGGTTATATTTGTCCTGGTTTTGATCTGATTGAAAGCCCTCGTATGAACAATAGATTTTGTTGGTCTGAAGTGAAGTCGGCGCACGAAGCAGCAAGCGGGAATGCCGTTTGATTTGCGGTAAACTGGCTAAGTGAATAAAACGCCCGAAAATCGGGCTTTTTGGCAGAAAGACATGCAAGCTTCCGCAGATAAGATTTGGGGTGCGGCACAGGAACATTTATGTTCCATGCTGAGTGCTGACACATACAATCTATGGTTCGCCCCGTTGCGCGCCTGTTCGCAGGAGGACAACCACCTCACGCTGGAAGTAGCCAATGACTTCTGCGAAGTCTGGCTCAAAGACAACTACATGGATCTGCTGAAGGACGTGGTTGCACTTGCCTCCGGCCGGCAACTCGAGATCAGATTCAAAGTGGGTTCCGGGAGCACTCCTGCCGTGCCGGTTCCGCAACCGCCCGCGGTCAAGAAGAAGACGGTTGAGCTATCCCCCGAACGCAGCGCGGGCAGCCAAGAGCCGAGCTTTAACCCGAAGAACACTTTCGACACTTTCGTCGTCGGCAACAACAACAATTTCGCCTACGCCGCAGCGCTCGCCGTGGCGCAGGCACCGGGCAAGTCGTACAATCCACTGTTCCTCTACGGTGGAGTCGGTCTGGGCAAGACGCATCTCTTACACGCCATCGGGCACTATGTCGTCACGCACAAGAAGGGGGCGCGGGTGGCCTACCTTTCGTCCGAGAGATTTACCAACGAGTACATTGACGGCATCCAGAACAACCAGATCGTCCGCTTTCGTAAGAAATACCGGCTGACGGATGTGCTGCTCATCGACGACATCCAGTTTCTGGCGGGCAAAGAGCGGATTCAGGAAGAATTCTTCCACACGTTTAATGCGCTGCACGAGGGGCACAAGCAAATCGTGCTAACCTGCGACCGTCCCGCCAGCGAGATTCAGAATCTCGAGCATCGACTGGTTTCACGATTTGAGTGGGGGCTGGTTACGGACCTGCAGCCACCCGACGTCGAGATGCGGCTGGCGATTTTGCAGAAGAAGGCGCAGATCATGGGGGTTCAACTCCCGGAGGAGATCATGAACTTCCTCGCTAACCGGATTCGCGCCAACATCCGCCGCCTGGAAGGCGCGTTGATTCGGGTGGCATCTTATGCCGCGCTGACCGGCAAGAAACTGGGCCTGGAACAGGTTGAGGACTTGCTGCGGGAGATTCTCAACGAGGAAGGGCGCTACTCAGTCAACATCGAGGTCATTCAAAAGAAGGTGGCCGAGCATTTCGACATTCGTTTGGCGGACATGACGAGCCGGCGCCGGCCGGAGAGCATCGCTTTCCCACGCCAGATTGCCATGTTCCTCTCGCGCCAAATGACGGAGACTTCCTTGAGCGCGATCGGGGATGCCTTTGGCGGTCGCGACCATGGGACCGTGCTGCACGCCTGCCGGCTGGTCAAAGGCCGCATGGAAGTGGATGCCAACGTCCGGCAAATTGTCAGCAACCTGGAAAAGCAGCTCATGCGCTGACCCTCCCGGCGGGATAGAGTTATCCCGTCCGGCATGGTGAAACGCGAACAACCTTGGGCATTGTCCACGGGGCGGTATGACGCGCAAAGCACAGCATCTTTCATGACCAAGCCGGCGATCGAAGTAAGCGGTCTGACCAAGGCGTTTCGCACCTACAAGAAGCAGCCGGGATTTGCTGGCGCCGTGCGCGGGTTATTCCGCCGCCACTATGAGCAAACTGTGGCGGTCAAGGACGTCAACTTCACCATTCAACCCGGGGAGTTGGTCGGTTTTCTCGGTCCCAACGGGGCGGGCAAGACAACGACCCTGAAAATGCTGGCGGGGCTGCTGTATCCCACCAGCGGATCGGCCCGCGTACTTGGTTATACTCCGTGGGAACGGGATGATGGCTACCGCCGACAATTCGCGCTCTTGCTCGGCCAAAAGAACCAGCTTTGGTGGGATCTGCCCGCGCGGGAGTCACTAGAGCTAAACGCCAGGATCTACGGCATTTCGCCAGCCCAGCTCGAACGCACGGTGGCCGAGATGAGCGAATTGCTCGCGGTACGCGACAAGCTCAACGTCAGCGTGCGCGAACTCTCGCTGGGCGAGCGCATGAAGATGGAATTGATCGCGTCGTTGCTGCACCAGCCTAGAGTTCTGTTCCTGGATGAGCCGACCATCGGCTTGGATGTCGTTTCCCAGAAGATCGTGCGCGAGTTCCTACGCGAGCACAATACGAAGCAGAAAACGACCATCCTGCTCACCAGTCATTACATGACCGACATCCAGGAGCTTTGTGAGCGCGTTATTATTATCGATCACGGCACGATTTTCTTCGATGGCCGGCTTAGCGAGGTGGTGGACCGCTTTGCCGATTCCAAGCTCATCACCATCCAATGTGAGGGCGCGGCCGATTGTTCCGGCGAGCAATTGAGCAAATACGGCGAGGTCTTGGCGCAGAGCCCCGGCAGCATTCAACTCAAGGTCAAGCGCGACCGCGTGATCCCCGTTTGCAAAGCCTTGCTGGACGAACTGCCCGTCAGCGACATCGACATACAGGAAGTCCCCATCGAAGAAGTCATCCGCCGCATCTTCGCGCGTTAGACCACGAAGCGGGGCTCGAAAATGTGCCCGCAGCCGTGGCGACGCAGGAGTTCGATGAATTTTACCAGGCCGCGCTTTTCGTCCGCGCCAAGGTGGTAATGGATGTGCCAGCCCAGGTAATCCTTGCGGAATTCGTAGGTGTACTCTGTGCGCGAGCGGATGATGGACTCCAGCGTGTCGAGGCCGAAGTCGCGCGCCTCGCGCAGCAGCCGCCGCAGCGCGGAATTCTCTACGCCGCGGCGCAAAGCCCAGACCGCATAAACAAAGGGCAGCTTCGTCAGTTCGTACCAAGCGGCGCCGAGGTCCCAGACCTCGTGCTCATGCTGACCCAGGGCAAAATCCAGCGCCGGGTCGCCGATCAGCATAGCGTAGTCCGGGAGCGTGGCGAAGTCATAGCTGACGAGGGGTTTGAACTCCGGCTTGAGCCCGCGCTCGGCAAGCAGCACCCGCAGCAAATGAACGCTCGTGAGCGAGGCGGTGTCGCAGTAGATCTCGGTCGCCTCGCTCAGCGGTTTGCGGTGCGCCAGGAGGACGCTCTTGACCTCGCCCAGGGAGGCGATGGCCATGCCGTCCAGGATGTCGTAGCGGTCGTTGAACAGGACTTCAACCACGCTGACAAGCGCGGCGTCCAATTCGTCGCGCTGCAGCATCTCCGCCAGCCGGGCCGGCGTGACATAGATGACTTCATCCTCCAGCCCGCGCGTCAGCGGGGCCGCGTTAAGGTAGCCGACGGAACCGACGCGAAAAGGGGACAGCGAGTGGTCGAGGTTGCTCTCGCGCTGCAGATCAGCGGCCCGCTGCTCGCGCTCGAAACGATGGGCCGTTTGTTCCACCGTCTCGGGCGGGGCCATGCGAAGTTTGGGAAGCGGTTCGGAGGGGTCCATTGAACTGGTGCGGCTAGGCTGTTGCCAGGTTGTTCTCCAGCACCTTTGAGCGCTGATCGCTGGGTTCGGTCGGCGGCGGCGGGGGCGTATCCCACACCTTGATTGGCTCGTAAAAGCTGTTGCGCTGGACGGGGGTGCAGCCAGCCTCGCGGATGGCTTTGATCATCTCGTTTTCCGTTTGCAGTTGCGGCGATTGGGCGCCGGCCATGTGGAAGATGTGCTCCTCAATGATGGTGCCATGCAGGTCGTCAGCGCCGTAGCTGAGCGCGACCTGGGCCAGTTTGAGCCCCATCCCCACCCAATAGGCGGTGAGGTGATCGAAGTTGTCGAGGTAGATCCGGCTGACGGCAATGGTACGCAAGGTGTCGAAGCCCGTGGGCGAATGTTGCACCGGTATGTCATTGTTCTCAGGGTGGTAGGGCAGCGGGATAAAGCCGACAAATCCATGCGTTTCATCCTGCAAGGCGCGCAGTTGGCGCAAGTGGTCCACCCGGTCGGGGAGGGTCTCGACATGGCCGTAGAGCATGGTGCAGGTGCTGCGGCCACCCAGACGATGCCAGGTGCGATGGACGTCGAGGTATTCTTCGGCGGACTCCTTGCCCCGAGCAATCGTTGAGCGCACCTCCTTGCGAAAGATCTCCGCGCCGCCGCCGGTCAGGGAGTCGAGTCCGGCTTCCTTCAAGGACAGCAGAGTCTCGGCGACTGATTTCTTCGCCAGCCAGGCCAGGTGCAAGACCTCAATCGCCGTAAAGCACTTCAGCTGCAATCGCGCATCCAGCGCGCGCAGCGCCTGGAGCATGTCGGTGTAGTAGCTGAAGGGCAAGGAGGGGTGCAATCCACCGACGATGTGTAATTCGGTGATGCCCAATCGCAGCGCCTCCCGGGCCTTGGCGACGATTTCCTCGACGGTGAGCTGGAAGCCGTCCGCGTCGCGCTTCTTGCGGGCAAAGGAACAGAACTGGCAGCTCAGGATGCAGTAGTTCGAGTAGTTGATGTAGCGGTTGATGATGTAGCTGGCATGGCGGCCCACTTTGCGCTGGCGGGCGAGGTCGGCGATGGCGCCGAGGGTATTCAGATCTTTGCTCTCGAACAAGCGGAGCGCGTCTGCCTCGGAGAGGCGTTGGCCGGAGCCGACCTTGTCGTAAAGGTCGCGGACTTCGCTGCGCTGAACAAAGAAATGCACAGGCTACGATTAGCAGAACCGGCAGGTTTGGCAAATTGTGTTTCGGTTCAGCGCAACCGGAAGCCGCCCTGGAAGACGACTTCGGCGATGGTGACGAACAGGAAGATCGCGCTGACGACGGCGTTCAGACGAAAGAAGGCGACGTTAATCCAATTGAGGCTGCGGCGGCGGGCGATCCAATGCTCCAATACCAGGCAGCCGACGATGAGCAACCAGCCAACCAGGTAGGCGATGCGGAACTTGCAGAGCAGCCCAAAGGCGAGCAAGAGCCCACACATCACCAGGTGCGCGAGGAAGGCGGCTTGCAGAGCGTTCTTTGGCCCCCAGGCGACCACCAGCGAGTGCAAGCCGTGGGTGCGATCGAACTCATAGTCCTGGAGAGCGTAAATGATGTCGAAGCCAACCAGCCAGAGCATCACCACCGATGCCAACACGGCCATCTGGCAGATCTCCAGGACCGAAACATCCGTCCCTTTCACGGCCAACCAAGCCCCCACTGGCGCCAGCGCGAGGGCCAACCCGAGGTAAACATGGGTGTAATCAGTGAAACGCTTAGTCAGAGAATAGAAGCAGATCACCACCAGCGCGACCGGGGATAGGTAGAAGCAGAGGGGATTGAGAAGGAAACTGGCGGCGACGAGGCCAGCGCCTGACAGCGCACAAAGCGTCCCAGCGCCGAACAGGCTGATCTGGCCGGTGGGCAGGTGCCGCGTGGCGGTGCGGGGATTTAGCGCGTCGAATTTGCGGTCCACAATGCGATTGAAGGCCATCGCGCAAGTGCGGCCGCAGACCATCGCGGCGAGGATCAGGGCGAACGTTCGCAAACCGGGCCAGCCGTGGT
>SERZ01000833.1_pt1 | contig 19484 bp, 16 predicted proteins | sample 3171461 | NCBI WGS metagenome assembly SERZ01 (sample SAMN06051861, study PRJNA518727) | freshwater metagenome | biome: subpolar coniferous forest; feature: holomictic lake; material: water; isolation source: holomictic Lake 227, 6 m depth | place: Canada: near Kenora, Ontario | collected... | reverse complement strand
TGTCTGCGCTTTCTTCATCTTTATTCTCATCACTAACAATGTCGTCATACGCGGCAAGGAAACCCGGAAAAGTAATAACGGAACCGTTAGCGCGAAAAATTGTTGCTTTGCCATCATTGGTTTGTGCATCAAAGTCAACGCGCATCTGCATTTTTTTAGCATCGGCCATTTGCGAAGCAACCGTGCGTTTCCAAATCAGATCGTATAAAGCAAACTCATCGCGAGAAAGTTCGGGAGCTAATTCACCCGGAGTTTTAAAGCTTTCACCTGCGGGGCGAATGGCTTCGTGAGCCTCCTGTGCATTTTTAGTTTTGCCGGTGTAGGCACGTGGTGAATCGGCAACATGGTCAGCGCCGTATAAAGCTTTAGCGGCTTTGCGCGCGGCATCAATAGCTTGTTGTGAAAGGTTGACGCTGTCGGTACGCATATAAGTGATGTAACCGTTTTCGTACAAACGTTGTGCAATGCGCATGGTGATCTGTGCGCCCCAACCAAGTCGGCTACCAGCATCTTGTTGCATTGTTGATGTAGTAAAAGGTGGTTTAGGGCGTTCGGTACGTGGGCTTTCTTCCATTGATTTAACGGTCAACGAAGAAGATTTCAGCGAATCCACTAAGTGTTTAGCGCTAGTTTCATCGAGTAACAAAATATTTGCGAGTGACTTTTCCTTTACTGCGCCATCGGCGCCAAAGTCAGATGTCGCCGCAACTCTTTTACCGTCTACTTCTAGCAAACGTGCGCTAAAACCTAGCGCAGTAACGGCAGCTAAATCCCACCAGGCCGATGAAATAAAGGCCATTCGTTCGCGCTCTTTTTCAACGATTAAACGTGTGGCAACCGATTGCACACGCCCGGCCGAGATGCGGGGCATAACTTTTTTCCATAAAACAGGGGATAAGCGATAACCAAATAAACGATCTAGTACCCGACGCGTTTCTTGCGCATCGATTAAGTGATAATCAAGATCGCGAGTATTAGATACGGCTTCTAAAATTGCTTCTTTAGTAATTTCATTAAAGACCATGCGCTTAATAGGAATCTTGGGTTGCAGGGTTTCTACTAAGTGCCAAGCAATTGCTTCACCTTCGCGGTCTTCATCCGTTGCCAGAATTAACTCTTCGGCGTTTTTCATTAACTCTTTTAATTCAGCTACCTTGGCTTTTTTATCGGGGTTAATGACATACAAAGGCGCAAAATCATTTTCAATATCTACGCCTTCTTTAGCCCACGCAATTTTTTTATATTCTTTAGGAATATCTGCGGCGCGTTGGGGAAGATCGCGAATATGGCCGACGGAGGCCTCGACGACGTAATCATCGCCGAGGTATCCGCCAATCTTTCTGGCCTTAGCTGGTGATTCAACAATCACCAGCTTTATCAGGTCAGTTTTCGCTTTAGCCATGTAATCCTTTTATACGAGGATTGCAGTTGCTTGGCGACGGTTACGAATAAGCGCGGCAATAATGACAAGTACTGCGCCGATTCCGATGTACATAGAAATCTTTGTATTTCCACCAAGAGCTAATGAAACAATTGCTGGAGTAATTAATAGACCAACAAGGTTCATCACCTTAATCAATGGGTTAATTGCTGGGCCTGCAGTGTCCTTGAATGGATCTCCCACAGTGTCACCAACGATTGTTGCAGCGTGTGCATCAGAGTTCTTTCCACCGTGATGTCCATCTTCAACCATCTTCTTTGCGTTATCCCAAGCGCCGCCTGAGTTAGAAAGAAATACCGCCATCAATGTTCCAGTACCAATAGCACCGGCTAGGTATGCACCAAGTGGACCAACACCGAGACCGAAACCAACGGCGATTGGTGCCATTACTGCCAGTAATCCTGGTGTTACAAGTTCACGTAGTGAATCGCGAGTACAAATATCTACAACGCGGCCGTAGTCAGGCTTTTCAGTGCCTTTCATAATTCCTGGGTGTTCGATAAATTGCTTACGAACTTCAACAACAACTGCACCTGCTGCACGTGATACTGCATTGATTGCAAGACCAGAGAACAAGAACACAACTGCTGCGCCAATAATTAAACCGACCAAGTTACGTGGGTTAGCTACATCCAAAACACCTTGGTATTGCACAGCAAGATTTGATGCAGTCTTACCGGCATCTTCAACAGCTTTCTTGATTGCATCGGTGAAAGCTCCGAACAAAGCTGTTGCAGCAAGCACCGCAGTTGCAATTGCAATTCCCTTAGTGATCGCCTTAGTTGTATTACCAACGGCATCGAGAGCGGTAAGAATCTTTGCGCCTTCGCCTTCGACATCGCCAGACATTTCAGCAATACCTTGAGCGTTATCTGAAATTGGACCAAAAGTATCCATCGCGACGATTACGCCAACAGTTGTTAGCAAGCCAGTTCCAGCAAGTGCAATTGCAAGAAGTGAAAGAACAATGCTTCCACCACCGAGCAAGAAGGCACCAAATACTGCAGCTGCAATAAGCATTGCTGAGTAAACCGCTGATTCAAAACCAACTGAGATACCCGCCAAAATTACGGTTGCTGCACCAGTTTCAGATGAAGCGGCAACATCGTTAACTGGACGACGTCCAGTTTCAGTGAAGTAACCAGTTAATACTTGGATAGCTGCAGCTAATGAAATACCAATAAGAACTGCGCCAATTGCTAGAACGCGTGGGTTGGTATTTCCCGCATTTGCTACGGCTTCAGGAGATAAACCAGTCATCAACTTGAAATCAGATGGCAAGTAAGTAAATGTTGCGAGCGCAGTTAAACCTGCAGAAATGATCGCTGATAAGAAGAATGAGCGGTTAATGGCCGTCATTGCTGACTTATCTGTGCTGCGCAAGCGCGTTAAGAAGATTCCGATTACCGCAGTGATTGTTCCGATTGCTGGCACGATTAATGGATAAATAAGTCCGGCATCACCAAACGCGGCTTTACCTAAAATTAATGCGGCAACAAGAGTTACGGCATATGACTCGAACAAGTCAGCGGCCATACCGGCACAGTCACCTACGTTATCGCCGACGTTGTCAGCAATTGTTGCGGCGTTACGTGGGTCATCTTCTGGAATATTTTTTTCAACTTTACCTACAAGGTCGGCGCCAACATCGGCAGCCTTAGTAAAGATTCCGCCACCGACGCGCATAAACATTGCAAGCATCGCGGCGCCGAAACCAAAACCTTCAAGAACTGCAGGAGCGTTTTCGCGGTAGATAATCACAACAAGTGATGCACCGATAAGACCTAAACCAACGGTTGTCATACCAACAACGCCGCCAGTACGGAAAGCAATTTGAACGGCCTTCTCGCCATCCTTGTTACGTGCAGCATCGGCTACGCGAACATTGGCGCGAACTGCCAGCCACATACCGTTGTAACCAACTAGAGCAGAAAATGCTGCGCCAAGTAAGAAGAAGATTGAACGGCCCACGCGGATCTCAGTTGCACCAGGTAGTGCGAACAAGAGCACAAAGACGATTCCCACAAAGTAAGAAAGTGTGCGGAACTGGCGGGACAAAAATGCCGCTGCGCCTTCTTGCACCGCTTCGGCGATTTCGCGCATTTTTGGTGTGCCATCACTGGCGGCAAGAACCTGGGCACGCAATGCGTAGGCAATTGCCAGAGCGCCAAGTGAAATCGCTAGAACGATGTAGGCATATGTCAGGTTAGATCCGGTTACATGTACAAGTGATACGGTGCTTGAAGCACGCATAAGTTCTCCTCCATTGGAGTTACAGGGCCCCTAAGGTCCGATTAACTTCCGCAGTTTAGACATGAATAGGCCATTTTGGCGAAAACATACTAATTACTTACAGCACAGAGCGCGTATAGGCTTTGGCCCATGAGTTCATTTCCGAAGGGCTTCCTATGGGGAGCGGCCACATCCAGCTATCAAATTGAAGGCGCGGCCCATGTTGATGGCCGTGGGGCTTCGATCTGGGACACCTTCTGTGCAACGCCAGGCAAAGTGGCGCGCGGGGAAAATGGCGACGTAGCCAATGATCACTACCACCGCTACAAAGACGATATTGCCTTAATGAAAAATTTAGGTCTTCAGGGTTATCGCTTTTCTTTTGCGTGGCCTCGAATGTTTCCGCAAGGAGATTCAGTTCGTGAAGAACGCGGCTTCACTTTTTATGATCGTTTAATTGATTCAATTTTAGAAGCCGGGATCGAACCACTTGCCACGTTGTATCACTGGGATTTACCACAAGGGTTGCAAGATAAAGGTGGTTGGGAAAATCGCGAAACAATTAAACGTTTTGCTGAATATTCCGCAGCTGTTGTTGAGCGCTTTGGTGATCGCGTAAAGAAGTTCACACCAATTAACGAACCGTGGGTAGTTGCTTGGCTAGGAAATGGAATTGGAATTCACGCACCAGGAAAATCAGATCGTAAAGCAGCTTGGACGGTTGCACACCACACCGTAGTTGCACACGCGGCATCTACTCATGCAATGCGCGCAGTGCGCAGCGATATTTTAACTGGGCCCGTATTAAATCAAGCCTGCAATGTTGCCGACGATGTGAATGATCCTAAGCAGGCTTATGCCGTTGAAATGTTAGATGCGGTACAAAATCGTTTCTGGATGGATGCATTTATGTACGGTACGTATCCACAAATTCTTCTGGATAGCTTTCCTGATGAATTAGGCGCAGTAATTAAAGATGGCGATATGCAAGCTGCCACGGTTAAAAATGATTTCATTGGAATTAACTACTACTTTGATAATCGCGTTGGCCCTGCCGTTGAAGGCCTCGATCAATGGCATTCAATCTCGTCACTTTTTGGTGTTGCCAGCGATGAAACTCCACGCGGGCCACTGACTGACATGGGTTGGCCGTTAACGCCAGAGGGTCTAGAGAACTTATTAGTGCGTTGGCACAAGGAACATGGTGACAAACTGCCTGATCTTTACATTACTGAAAATGGCGCCGCATACGGCGATGGTCCAGGTGCTGATGGCGCAGTACATGATCAACAACGCATTGATTATTTATCAACACATTTAAAAGCCGTATCAAATGCCATTGCCCAAGGTTCGCCAGTTAAGGGTTATTACCAATGGTCCTTGATGGATAACTTTGAATGGGCGTTGGGTTATGAAAAGCGCTTCGGAATTGTGCACGTAGATTTCGATACACAAAAGCGAATTGTGAAAGATTCAGGCTATTGGTACCGCGATCAAATCAAAAACAATGGAGCAAATATTTAGCTCTTGACCGATCCGGCAAGCAAACCACGTACGAAGTAGCGCTGCAGTGAGAAGAACACGATCAATGGAATGATGATCGAGACGAGCGCGGCAGGTGCCACGTTTTCCCAGTGAGAACCCAGTGATCCACCTAAGTTAGCTAAGTGCAAAGTAAGTGGTGCAACATCATCGGTACCACCGGCAAAGACAAGTGCTACCAGCAGATCGTTCCAGATCCACAAAAACTGGAAAATTGCGATCGATGCAATTGCCGGTAAAGACAATGGCAAAACAATTTTGCGGAAAACTTCAAAGTGGTTAGCGCCATCAACACGGGCAGCTTCCATAATTTCGCGTGGTAAGCCGGCAACAAAGTTATGTAATAAGTAAATAACTAGCGGCAAACCAAACATTGTGTGCGGCAACCAGACCGACGCTAATTTTCCAACGATATGCAACTGCGGAAATATCGTATGGCCAAATAATTTGACTCCAGTTGCAAAGAAAGTAAGTAGCGGCAAAAGAGAGAGCTGCAGTGGAACACCTTGCAAGGCAAAGAGGCCATAAAAGACTTGATCGCTAAAGCGGAAAGGGATCCAGGCCAGCGCGTAAGCGGCCATTAATCCAAGACCCACTGAAAGAACTACGGCAGGAATCGTGATTGCTAATGAGTTAACCGCAAAAGGAATCATTCCTTGCTCGCCGACAGTTCCGCCACCGCTAAATAGAACTGCGCGGAAATTATCTAAAGTGAAATGTGGGTGGGTGAACGCGGTCCACCAACCATTAGAAACGATGTCTTCTTTTTTGCGGAAAGAGGTGACGACTAGACCAAAAGTTGGAACAGTCCACAAAAGTGCAACGATAGTTACAACTACGGATGCAATCGGTGAAGTAAATGGACGGCTAGATGCGTGGCCTTTGTCAGACATTAGTGCTTCCTTTCTAGTCGAAGGGAGCGAATGTTATAAATCGTAATTGGAATAACGCCTAGGAAAATGAGCACGGCCAAGGCAGCACCGCGGCCATAGTTTAAGTAGACGAAGTTCTCATCGAACATGCGGTTAGAAAGCACGTCGGTCTTAAAGTTTCCGCCGGTCATGGTGTGAATAACATCGAATAACTTAAGCGTGCCCACCATGGCCGTTGTTAATACAACGATGATTGTTGTGCGCACCATGGGTACGGTCACTGATCTAAATAATCTAAAACCTGAGGCGCCATCTAATTGAGCGGCTTCTTCAATATCAGTTGGAATGCCTTTAATTGCTGCCGATAAAATAACCATTGCAAAACCAGTAAAGCCCCAAATGTAAACCACCATTAAGAATAAGTTGTTCCACGGTGACCATAGTAAAAGGTGCTTAAGGTGAATGTGGAGCCACATCATAATTTGGCCGACTAAACCTGTTTGCGGATGGTCTGGTTCTTGATATGAATACATCAAGTTCCAGATTAAAGATCCACCCACGAATGAAATTGCCATAGGCATAAAAATCAGAGATTTCGCGAAAGCTTCGCGCTTCATCTTGTTGAGCATCGTTGACAGCGTTAAACCAAGGCTGGTCACAATAACTGGGCAAATGGCAACCCAGGCTAAGGTGTTAATAAAAGCTAAACGGACTTCGGTATCGGTAAATGCATTTTTGTAATTCTTTAGACCAACCCAGTGTGACGAGTCCGCGTTTTTAAATGATTCAAGAAAAGTTTGAATCGCAGGAACGCCAAGACCTGTCATTACTAAAATTAATGCAGGTATTAAGAAAAGCCCGACGGCTAATGAGTTTTGTTTCTTGCCCTTGATTCGAGCGCCGGCAGCAAAAGCGATTCCATAAAAACCAAAAAATATAATTAATACCGTAAGAATTTGGGCAATCTTTGGCCATGAACTCTGGAACAGAGATGACCAAGTAACCACTTTTTGTTTCTCATTTCTTTATCTAACTATTTGGGGAATTCTAATGTTGAAACCGGGGCCCACCAAATGGTGGACCCCGGTTTCTTTACAGCTAGTTGCTAGTGGTTAATTACCAGTTAGCGTCAATCGCTGCTGCAACATCCTTCATTGACTTACCTTCTGCGTAGAACTTTGTGATTTCCTTCCAGAAAGCACCGTTCACAGCTGTTGGCATCAAGTCAGATGCGTCGAACACGATTGCACCTTGCTTAGCTTGTAGTGATTGAGCAACAACCTTCAACACAGGATCTGTGTATGAAGATAGTGGAATTCCACTGTTAGCTGAAGTCCAACCACCGTTTGCAGCACGCTCGATGCCGTAAGCAGGTGATGAGAAGTAAGCCTGTACTGCGCCAACTTCTGGCTTCTTGCTGAATGCAACTGGGAATTCTCCAGCGCCTTCAATTGGCTTACCAAACTTGGTGTTAGTTGGAGGCAAGTAGAAAGCATTTGCATCTGCGTTAGCACCGAAAGTTGTTCCCTTAGGGAACATTGATGCGTAGAAAGATGCTTGCTGCAACATGCCGCAAGTACCGTTAGCAAGTCCTGGTACACCAGCATCTTGGAATTTGCGTGTTGCTACTGATTGCAAATCTCCAACTTGCTCTTTAGTTCCAAGCCATGCTGCGACCTTAGTCATCACGCCTTGCATTTCTGGTGATGAGAACTTGAGCTTGCCTTGCCACCATTGGTTGTACTTATCTGGACCTAGCTCGCGAAGAGCCATTTCTTCGATCCAGTCAGTTGCAGGCCAACCTGTTGCTGCGCCTGATTCAATACCAGCACACCAAGGAAGCTTTCCAGCTGCCTTGAACTTAGCTGCGATTGCATCCATTTCAGCCCAAGTAGTTGGAACTTTAACTCCAAGCTTTGTGAACTGTGCAGGTGAGTACCAAACAAGTGACTTCGATGAAGCACCGAATGGAGCTCCATAAACTTTGCCACCAACTGTTGTGAATGTTGCCCAGGCTGGGTTGTAATACTTCTTGAGGTTTGCAGCTACTGCTGCAGTGATTGGAACAGCCTTACCAGTTGCAACCATTGTTGCAACAAGACCTGGCTGAGGAATGATTGCGATGTCTGGTGCGTTTCCGCCCTTAACACGAACAGGTAGAAGAGTTTCGAACTGATCTGTACCTTCGTAAGCAATCTTGATTCCAGTACATGCAGTGAAGTGTGCAAATATCTTTGTCATTACAGATGCTTCAGGATCGCGAATACCTGCGAATACCTTTACAGTCTTATTCTGATATGTACCGAATTGCTTAAAATCAGCACAGTAAGCAGTTGTTGCTGCCTTAGCTGAAGTCGCTGTAAATACTGTTGCTACAAGAGCAATAGCACTTAGTGCAGCTGAGAGTTTTAAGGATTTTTTCATTTCGCCTTTTCTTTCAGGGGGTCACTGGTCCGGAATCCTTGTGAAATCCGCGTCCCATGGGTGGGCATAGTCTCGTATGGGCTACGCGTAGAAGCAAGGCAAATTCGCCGTAAATGAGCGCTGCAAATACAACAATTTGGTAACTAAGACCTTCGATTACGCAGGCTTCTGGGGTAGCCTGCCGCAGATGAACCTCTTCGATGCACACTCGATTGTCGCCGACCTTGGCCTGCTTGGGGTCCTTGGAATCATCTTCGCCGAAACGGGTTTACTCGTTGGTTTAGCTTTTCCTGGCGACTCTCTTCTTTTCTTAGCCGGCGTTGCAGCTTCAGGTTCTGGCGCGGCAGTTTTAGGTAATGCGCATTTATCGCCTGCGGCGTTATTTATTGGCGCACCGATTGCCGCAATTGCTGGAGCGCAAGTCGGGCATTGGTTTGGTCATAAATATGGGCGCACTTTATTTGCCCGCCCAGACGGTCGCGTCTTTAATCACCAACGCGTAGTTGCAACGGAAAAATGGTTACGCAAATATGGAACCGGAAAAGCAATTGTCTTAGCCCGCTTTGTTCCATTTATTCGCACACTTATTAATCCGATGTGCGGCGTTGTTGGAATCCCTGCCAAGAAGTTTTTTACGTGGAATGCCATCGGCGGAATTGTGTGGACCGAAACTGTTATAAGTCTTGGTTTTATTTTGGGGGAAAAATTAAAGGGTTCAGTTGATAAATATATCCTGCCGTTAGTTGCATTAATTGTTATTGCATCGCTGCTTCCAGTTGTTGCTGAACTATTTCGCGAGTGGCAAACCCGCAAACATCACAAGTAAGTTTTACAAACCCAGATCTGCTAATTGAAACGCAGCACGGTATTCATAACCAGCTTCTTTAATTTTTGGTTCAGCGCCGCGTTCAACAATTACGGCAACACCAACAACAATTGCGCCGGCTTGAACTAAAGCTTCAACGGCAGTTAAAACTGAGCCGCCAGTTGTAGAAGTATCTTCAACAGCTAATACGCGTTTACCTTTTACATCGGGGCCTTCGATTCGGCGTTGTAAACCATGAGCTTTTTCAGCTTTGCGCACAACAAATGAATCAATTTTTTTACCGCGCTGTGCAGCCACATGCATCATGGCTGTAGCAACAGGATCGGCGCCAAGAGTTAAGCCACCAACTGCCTCGTAATCTAAATCTTTTGTAAGTTCGAGCATCACTTCACCAACAAGAGGTGCAGCTTCGTGATCAAGAGTGACGCGGCGCAAATCGACGTAATAGTCGGCCTCTTTGCCTGACGACAAAATAACTTTGCCGTGAACAACGGCCTTTTTTACAATCTGGTCTTTAAGGGCTTCGCGTGAACTCATGCGGGCGAGCCTACTATCTAGGTCGACAGCCTTTTCACCCAGTACCCTTCGTTTCACTATGGCAACTAAGAAAAAAGCGGCAGTTCGCCGTAAGCCAGCTAAAAAAGCTGCGGCCACTAAACGCGCGCTGAATAAAACCATAGCTTCGCTGCGCAAAGAGGCGGCAATGTTGGAGGATTTTGTTGCAACGTTGGATCTTGTTGCAGAGGTACCAATTACTCGTAAGAAAGTTGTAAAAAAGCGTGCAGCTAAAAAAGCGGTAAAGAAAAAGCCCCGCAAAAAGTAATCTTACGAATTTCATGTGGGTTTACCCTAAAGCCCCACATTGTTTAATTAGGCCCCTTACTGTGTTCTCATGAACGCAACTCGCCTTGAGACATCTCGATTGTTTCATCGCTTTGGATTTGGACCTCGGCCAGGTGAGTACGCCAAAGCTTTAAAAACGGGATTACCGATAACGCGCACTACTTTGTTAACTCCGCCGGCAATCGATAATGGTGCAGCGAGCGTTAAAGCACCAGCTATTACAGATTTAGGAAAACGACCTGCACAAAAAACGGTTGCGTTAGTTGAATTTAATATTGCAGTAACAACACAGATACGTGAAATGACGGTGTGGTGGTTAGATCGAATGGTCGCTAGTGATCATGGACTAACTGAACGCATGACATGGTTTTGGCACGGGCATTGGGCAACTTCAATTGATAAAGTGAATTACGCATTGCCGATGTATATTCAAAATAATTTATTACGTAGCAACGCTCTTGGTAATTTCACTTCATTTACTAAATCAATGCTCAATGACTGTGCGTTGCAATATTGGTTAGATGGACAAGACAGCACACCCGCTGCGCCAAATGAAAATCTTGGCCGCGAGTTAATGGAGTTATTTGTTCTAGGAGTTAATCGATATACCGAAGATGATGTAAAAGCTATATCTAGAGCGCTTACGGGTTATCAAGTGGTTCTCAATAGCGGCACCACCGTAATAAATCCCAAGCGCAAAGATTCAAACCCCGTCGTTTTATTAGGCAAAACCGCCGCGTTTACTGGAGATTCTTTAGCTGATTTTTTAACGAGCCGAGATGACTGTGCCACTTTTATCTCTGAGCGCCTGTGGTACCGCTTCATTTCAAGCACTGAAACAATGCCTTCAACTTTTAGCGCTAAAAACGCATTTAATGGTCGAAGTATTTCAGCCGCAGTTCAAGCGATGGCTAGTGATACTTCGATGCAAGATCCAAACAATGCATTAGTTAAATCACCGGTTGAATGGTTTGTCTCGGCCTGCAGAGCGTTAGAAATTTTACCGTCGAAACTTGAAACAACCTCGCAACTTCTCAATCACTTAAATAAATTAGGCCAAACTCCATTCTTGCCACCCAATGTTGGTGGTTGGCCTGCAGCTCAAGCCTGGCTCACTTCAGCTACTGCGCAATACCGCTTAGCGTGTGCAACGTGGCTCATTAAACAAAGTTCGCTTAAAGCGCTCACCGATATTGCCGTTGAGGATCGTGTTTTAAAAAGTGCCGACTGGTTGGGTGTTGCAGAGTGGAGCGCTCGTACTCAAGGTGCACTGAGAAACTCTTTAGATAACCCCGCTCAGTTTGCATTAATGGCGCTGTGTAGTCCGGAATACATTGTGAGTGCATAGGAGCGATAATGGACACAATATCTCGGCGTAAATTTCTCAAATTAACAACTGGCGCAGTTGCCGTTGGAACTGCGGCTAACTTCTTAACGCTCGATCAAATTGCTGAAGCTGCGATTAGTCGTCCGCTGCCTGATAACACGCCAATTTTAGTTATCGTGACTTTATATGGCGGTAACGATGGTTTAAATACAGTTATTCCATACAAAGATCCGATTTATTATTCTTCGCGGCCAGAGATTTCTTATAAACCTGAAACTATGTTGCCGCTGGATGCCGAATTAGCGTTAAACCCCAATATGGCTGGTATTAAATCGCTGTGGGATCAAAAGAAAGTTGCAATCATTCGTGGTGTTGGTTATCCAAAACCTGATCACTCACATTTTTCTTCCATGGCAAAGTGGCAAACCGGTTCTCCTGAAAAACAAATTAACTCTGGTTGGTTAGGTCGCTGGCTGGATTCACAACCTGAAGATGCAATGTCAGCAATCGCTTTGGGTTCAGTTATTCCTCCACTCCTAGCTGGAACGAAGGTTTCCGGATCAGCCCTTCCTTTAGGTGGTTTAGTTATTCCAACTGGAAACCTGGCAAAGCAGTGCGTTCAACTGTCAAAGGCGGTGCAATCGGATTCCACACTTATGGCCGCGGCAGCAACTTCGATGCGAAATTTATTTAATATCTCTACGTCAATTCAACCTATTTTGAAAGGTCCTGCACCTGCTGCAGTTGATTTGCCTACGGTTAATGGTGGCAATGCCGGTGGAACAAATAATTTATCGCAACAACTAGATGTTGTCGCCAAACTTATCGCTGCGAGTTCACCAACGAAAATCTGGGCAGTTTCATTAGGTGGTTTTGATACTCATGCAAATGAAGCAAACGCGCAAGCCGATCTGTTGGGTGTGGTCTCTACATCGCTCACCCGCTTTATGAGCCAAATGAAATCAACTACTCGATCAAAAGATGTGACGATTTTGGTGTACAGCGAATTTGGTCGACGCGTAAAAGGCAATGCTTCGCAAGGCACTGACCATGGAACGTCTGCACCTGTTTTTGTTATCGGCGAAAATATTAAGGGTGGCTACTACGGAGACCAACCATCACTATCTAAGTTAGTAGACGGGGATTTAGCGGTAACAACTGACTTCAGAGATATTTATGCCACTGTCCTTGAATCTATTTTGAAATCACCTGTTGAACAAACGCTAGGCAAGTGGAGCGGTCGAACTAACTTTATGAAAACCGCTTAGTTCTTTTCTTTATAAACAATTACTTCGCTACGGCTACGACGTGCAATCCCTTTAGGTGGATTAGAATCTAATAGCGCATCAACTTCAATGCGTAGTTGGGCAACTTCAATTGCCATATTAGCCATCGCAGATTCCAGTTCAATAATTCGCTTGATGCCGGCGTGATTAATTCCTTCACCAACAAGTTTTTGTACTGCACGCAGCAAAGCAATATCGCGTAATGAATAACGGCGATTGCGACCTTCGGTGCGCGAAGGGGAGACTAAACCTAAGCGATCGTATTGACGCAAAGTTTGCGGGTGCAGTCCAGAGATTTCAGCGGCAACAGAAATGACATAAACCCCTGCATCATCGGCAGGGATGTCGTTCTTTAACTCATCGCTCATTGCTTAGCCTTATTAGTTAATTCGGCGCGCACATCTTCGCCGGCAGTTTCTTCGGCAAAAGTGCGCAACGCTTCTAGAGCTTTACCGTCAACACGTTGTGGCACTTGTACTTCAACAGTTACCAGTAAATCTCCGGTTGTAGAACCTTTAGTAATTCCACGGCCCTTAACGCGCAACGTACGACCATTGGGTGTTCCTGGAGAAATACGCACCGTTACTTCATCGCCACTTAACACTGGAACTTTTACGTCAGCTCCGAGCGCAGCTTCGGTAAAAGTTATAGGCAAAGAGACGAGAAGATTTTCAGCTTTGCGTGAAAAAATTGGGTGTGGTTTTACATGCAGCAGAATAAATAAATCACCTGGGCCAGCTTCTCCTGGAGCGCCTTTGCCTTTAACGCGAATTTTGGCGCCGTCATTTACTCCAGCAGGTACACGCGCAGTAATGTTTTGTGGTGCTCCACGGTCAGTGCCAAGGCGCAAATCTAAATTTGTGCCAAAGACTGATTCACGAAAAGTTATCGTTGCTTCAGTCTGTAAATCTTGACCTTTGCGTGGACCACGACGACCTCCACCACCAAAAAGATTTGCGAAAATATCTTGTGGATTTCCTCCGCCAAAGATGTCCGAGAAATCTCCACCTTGAAAGTTTTGTCCACCAGTTGGTGCACGAAAACCACCGCGTTCAAAGAGTGAACGGGCTTCATCATATTCAGCGCGTTTTTTTGAATCAGAGAGAATTTCATAGGCTTCTGAAACTGCCTTGAACTTTTCTTCTTTTGCAGAATCTCCATGATTAGTATCAGGATGTAAATCCTTCACTAAGGCACGGTATTTACGTTTAATTGCGGCTTGATCATCACTCTTTGACGCACCAAGGACCTTGTAAAAATCCTTCTCGTATAAATCCTTGGCTGCCATGATTAATTATTCTCCGGCTGGATCGGTTACTGAAACTCGGGCTGGACGCAAGATACGTTCTTTATATTTGTATCCAGGTTGCAAAATCTTTGAAGCTGTTGGCACGGCAACATCGGCCGATGTGTCGTGCATCAATGCTTCGTGAATTTGTGGGTCGAAAGCTTCGCCTTCGGTTCCATATTTTTCTAAACCAATGCGCGTAGTAATTGTGTTGAGTTGATCGGCGACGGCTTTAAAGCCACCAGTTAACTCACCATGTTGTTCGGCGCGATCAACATCATCTAGAAGTGCCAACAATTCAGTAAGAACTGCGCCAATCGCCATTTCGTGAGCAAGGGAACGATCACGTTCTACGCGTTTGCGGTAGTTGGCATATTCAGCCTGAAGTCGTTGTAAATCACTAGTTAACGTAGCTACCGGATCAGTTTCCTGATCCGGTGCCACATCAGCAATTGCATCTACAGGTTGAGTTACTTCATCCGCTGTAGTCATCTATTTAGTCCAGTTCCAATGCTCGACACTTGTGTGTCTCACTCAACGACCTCAGCGTCTTCTACGCCATCTTCAGTTGGTGAAGTTTGCCCTTCGCCCTCAGCTGCAGCACCTGCATACAACGCGGCACCGAGTGCTTGACTAACAGTTGCAACTTTTTCAGTTGCGCTCTTAATCATTTCGAAGTTTGAACCACCAAGTGCAGTCTTTAACTCTGCAAGAGCGGCTTCGGTCTCGGTCTTCTTCTCAAGTGCATCACCTGCAGATAACTTCTCTTCATTATCTTTGATGAACTTTTCAGTGGAGTAGACAAGTGAATCTCCAGCATTACGAATCTCTGCTTCTTCTTTACGCTGACGATCTTCTTCAGCATGTGATTCAGCATCGGCCATCATGCGCTCAATCTCTTCTTTAGAAAGTGCAGAGCCACCGGTGATGGTCATGCTCTGTTCTTTTCCAGTTCCAAGATCTTTTGCAGATACATGAACAATTCCATTTGCATCAATATCGAAAGTCACTTCGATTTGTGGAATTCCACGTGGTGCTGGTGGCAAACCGGTAAGTTCAAACATGCCGAGCTTTTTGTTGTAAGCCGCCATTTCGCGTTCGCCTTGGTAAGCCTGAATTTGTACAGCTGGTTGATTATCATCGGCAGTTGTAAATACTTCGCTGCGCTTTGTAGGAATGGTTGTGTTGCGCTCGATCAACTTAGTCATAACGCCACCCTTAGTTTCGATACCAAGAGATAGTGGAGTTACATCCAGAAGTAGAACGTCTTTCACTTCACCCTTAAGAACACCGGCTTGAAGTGATGCGCCAACGGCCACAACTTCATCAGGATTTACGCCCTTATTTGGCTCTTTTCCGCCAGTTAATTCCTTCACTAAATCAACCACAGCTGGCATACGAGTTGAACCGCCAACAAGTACAACCGATTGAATCTTGCTAATTGGAATTCCAGCATCTTTGAGAACGGCTTGGAAAGGTTTCTTGCAACGCTCGAGCAGTGCCGCAGTTAATTGCTGGAACTGTGCGCGAGTAATTGTTTCGTCAAGAAATAGTGGATTCTTTTCAGCATCTACCGTGATGTACGGCAAGTTGATTGATGCTGATTGTGATGATGAGAGTTCGATCTTCGCTTTTTCAGCCGCTTCACGAATACGTTGCATCGCCATCTTGTCTTTAGTTAAATCAATTCCATTTTGTGAACCAAAAGTTGTCACTAAGTGATCAACAAGAGCTTGATCCCAGTCATCGCCACCAAGGTTGTTATCACCATTAGTTGCTTTAACTTCTACAACTCCGTCACCGATTTCTAAAAGTGAAACGTCAAAAGTTCCGCCACCTAAGTCGAAAACGAGAATTGTTTGTTCTTTATCGGCTTTATCAAGACCGTATGCGAGCGCAGCTGCAGTTGGTTCGTTGATAATGCGCAAAACATTTAAGCCAGCAATTTCGCCAGCTTCTTTCGTTGCTTGACGTTGTGCGTCATTAAAATATGCAGGAACCGTGATAACGGCATCAGTTACGGTTTCGCCCAAATATGATTCTGCATCGCGCTTGAGCTTTTGCAAAACGCGCGCTGAAATTTCTTGTGGTGTGTACTTCTTGCCATCAATGTCGGTAGTCCAGCTAGTGCCCATGTGGCGCTTAACTGAACGAATCGTGCGATCCACATTGGTAACTGATTGGCGCTTTGCCACTTCACCAACAAGAACTTCGCCATTTTTTGCGAAAGCGACGATCGACGGGGTCGTACGGGCGCCTTCAGCGTTGGCGATAACGGTGGGTTCTCCACCTTCTAAGACCGATACGCAACTATTAGTGGTACCTAAGTCGATTCCAACTGCTCTAGCCATGTGTAGTGCTCCTTATATCTACGCTCGAGCCTGAGTTAGGGTCGAGGACTGCTTCAAACCTGAGCCGATTCTACCTGAAAGGTTGAGTCGTTGCGACTCAGGTTTGCCACTTCACATAACGGTGACCCCACCGGCTTTATTCCCTACCCTTACCTCCATGAACCTGACCCTTGCCGCCATTTCCTATGGCATCACCATCGTTGCCCTGGTCCTGATTACTGTGCGCGTCCGGCAGTTAATAGGTATCTATAAAAAAGGTGCAGCTGATCCCACTCGCGGCGATAACAAGGGTCAACGTCTGCGTATGGCCGCACGTGAAATCTTTGGCCATACCAAGATGTTTAATTTCACTGTTGTTGGTTTTGCCCACTGGTTTGTCATGGTCGGTTTCGTTGTTTTATTTGGAACTCTTGTCACCGCTTACGGTCAATTATTAAATCCACGTTTTGTTTTGCCCATTATTGGTCACTATTGGATTTATGAATACATTACTGAACTTATCGCTTGGGCAACTGGAATCGGAATTGTCACGTTAATTGGAATTCGCCAAGTAACTCGTTTGCGCAATAAGCGTTCACGTTTTTATGGCAGCGGAATGTGGAAGGCGTACTACGTCGAGTTCACAATCGTTCTTATCGTTTTCTGCGTTATCGCTTTGCGCGGTCTTGAAGGTGCGCTTTCCGATGAAATTCGTTGGAACCACCACTTCATTACAACGTGGTTCATCGCATCGATGTTTAAGTCTTGGTCATTAACGCAGCTAACTTCAACAATTCAATTAGTTGCCGCAATCAAGATTGTTGGATCAATGGCCTGGTTCATTGTTATTGCATCCAACTTAACGATGGGTGTGGCGTGGCACCGCTTCTTGGCGCCATTTAATATTTTCTTTCGCCGTAACTCTGATGGAAAATCTTCACTTGGACCACTTCCTGAAATGTTGTCTCACGGTGAAGTCGTTAACTTTGAAGATCCAAAAGATGATGATGTCTTTGGTCTTGGAACTCGCGCTGACATAACCTGGAAAGGTTTGTTGGATATGACTTCATGTACCGAGTGCGGCCGCTGTCAGTCACAGTGCCCAGCTTGGCACACCGATAAACCCCTATCTCCCAAGCTTTTAATCATGGCGATGCGTGATCATGCTTTTGCTAAGACGGTAGAAACCGAAGCAATGGTCGGCGAAAATGCGGCAATTACTTCAGATATTTTGTGGTCCTGTACTTCTTGTGGTGCTTGCGTCAATGAGTGTCCGGTAGATATCGAACACATTGATCACATCGTTAATATGCGCCGTTATCAAGTAATGGTGGAATCAGATTTTCCTGCCGAACTCGGTGGAACTTTCCGTAACTTAGAACAATCAGGTAACCCATGGGGTGCTAATAAAAACGATCGCGAAGCTTGGATCGCTGAATGTGATTTCCCAATTCGCGTAGTTGAAGGCGTCTTACCTGATGAAGTTGAATATTTATTCTGGGTCGGTTGCGCCGGTGCTTACGATGAACGTGCCCGCAAAACTACAAAAGCTGTAGCTGAACTGTTGTACATGGCTGGTGTTGAGTTTGCCGTACTTGGTAAGAAAGAAACTTGTACTGGTGATCCTGCACGACGTGCAGGCAACGAATTTTTGTATCAAATTTTAGCGGCAGAGAATATTGAAACTTTTAAGGAAGTTTTTGCCGAGCGCCCTAAAGGCAAAAAGAAGGTTGTAGTTACTTGTCCACATTGCTTTACAACTATCGGTCGCGATTATGCCCAAAGTGGTTTTGAATTAGAGATGGTTCACCACACACAACTTCTCAATCAATTAATTCGTGATAAAAAGTTGTTACCAATCAAGATGAGTCATACTGCAATGACTTATCACGATCCATGTTACTTGGGCCGTCACAATGAAATTTATCAACCTCCACGCGAAATTCTTGAAGCAACTGGTGCAAACCTGACTGAAATGCCGCGCAATAAAGAGCGATCATTTTGTTGTGGCGCAGGTGGCGGACGTATGTGGATGGAAGAAAAAATTGGAACGCGCATTAACTTAAATCGAGTTGATGAAGCGATCGCAACCCAGGCCGATGAGTTGGCCGTTGCCTGTCCTTTCTGCCGCGTTATGACAACCGATGGAATGAGCGCGCGTGAGTCAACCGTTGAAGTCTTAGACGTAGCCCAGATCTTGCTGCGCTCAGTTAAGGGCTGAATCTAGGTCTATTCTCAGATAACTCCCAGCCTATGGGAGCATGGTTGCTCCATGACAACAACTGCCGAAAAGACCATGCAACGCATTCTCGTCGTCGACGATGAATCCAGTATCAGTGAATTGATTTCAACCAGCCTGCGTTTTGTTGGTTTCGATGTTCGCACCGCAGCAAATGGCGCGCAAGCTTTAGCAATGGCTGAAGAGTTCAGACCACATGCAATGGTTCTAGATGTCATGTTGCCGGATTTAGATGGTTTTGAAGTCTGTAAAAAAATTCGCAATGAAGGCGTTGATACCGGCGTTCTTTTCTTAACCGCAAAAGATGGCATGGAAGATAAAGTTAAAGGTCTAACCCTTGGCGGCGATGATTACATGACTAAGCCGTTTTCACTTGAAGAACTTGTTGCACGCTTGCGTGCATTGCTGCGTCGTACCGGCGTAGATCAGATTGAAATCGATGATGAAAAAATGCGCTTTGCCGATTTGGAACTTGATGAAGCAACCCACGAAGTTCATCGTGCTGGCCACATGCTCGATCTTTCTCCAACCGAGTTTGCTTTAATTCGTTACTTAATTATTAATGCCGATCGCGTTGTTTCTAAGTCACAGATTTTGGATCACGTATGGCAATACGATTTTCGCGGCGATGCTGGAATTGTTGAAACTTATATTTCTTACTTACGCAAAAAGATTGATGCTTTTGATCCACCACTAATCCATACTGTGCGTGGTGTTGGCTATCGCTTACGAGTGCCGCCTAAGTAAAAACTCCAATGAACTCTCCCCTTCGTAACTGGTCGCTACGCAACCGCTTAACTGCGGGCGTACTTGTCCTGTCTTCGATTGGTTTTA
>SERZ01000832.1_pt1 | contig 19500 bp, 20 predicted proteins | sample 3171461 | NCBI WGS metagenome assembly SERZ01 (sample SAMN06051861, study PRJNA518727) | freshwater metagenome | biome: subpolar coniferous forest; feature: holomictic lake; material: water; isolation source: holomictic Lake 227, 6 m depth | place: Canada: near Kenora, Ontario | collected... | reverse complement strand
GCAATACGTCTTTGCGTGGGGCGTGAACTTCAGCTACGGCAACGACTACATGAGCGGTAAGAACTACAGTTACTATGTCCGCGCTGTTCGTGGGGGACAGGCTGAGCCATTTGACTCTTCGGTCATTTCCGTGAGTCCGGTCAGCCGGAATGTGGCTAAAGATGCAGGTGCCACTACATTCAGCGTTTCAAACACCGGAACCGGAACCATGCCGTGGACAGCCGAAGTGACACCAGCCAGTGGTTGGCTTCGGATCATATCGGGGGCCAGCGGTACCAATTCTGGAACTATCAATTGCGGTTTCGATGCGAACACCAGCACCTCGGATAGAACCGCCACCATCTGGGTAACAGCAACAACCGATGCAACCGGCAGCCCTGTGGATGTGACGGTGACACAGGCACCAGCGCCAAATCCTATAGGCTCAAATTCAATCAATGCGATGAATGTGGTTAAGATTACAGATATGTCGGGTTTACTTCCTGATGGCGGCAGAGCTGTCACCATCAGTGCATGGGATAAAGACGGAATAGCAGCTCACAGCGTCCGGGTATGCCTTGCCAGAATCCATTTACAATCACGGAACGACCAGTATTGCGGGTAGGGATCTCAAGGACAGATCACATCTGCGGTTCCTTTGAAACTTTACAGTCATGGCACAACCATCATTGTCGGATCATCACTTCCGGCCCGTTTTCCGTTGGGTACGTCAATGACTTATGAGTTTACCGTAGCCTCACCAAAACTGGTTATTTCGAATGTGAAAAACAGCAGTGATGGAACGCTGAACATTCCAACGATTTATACAGTTGGGATCAGTAGTTTTGTATCAAACAGTATTGGTTCCCGAAATACCGTCTATATTTCTGATTTTTCAGGTACACTGGATACAGGCGGAGCTGCTATCACCGTCAGAGCATGGGATGCTGCCGGAACGGAAATTCCCGAGTCTGAAGCTGTCATTTCATATAAAATTTTCAATTATGAAACGGTAAATATCTCAGGCGCAGAGTTGGGCAGTCGGTTCTCTTCAGGTACCCCCCATGACTTATGAGTTCACCGTCAATTCATCAAAAGTCGTGATTACCAATGTCAAGAGCAGCTCGGATGACAGCATCAAGATTCCAACGGTTTACACCAGTGGAATAACCAACTATACTGACAACTATGTCAGTGACCTGAATACCATTAGAATCACGGATATGTCCGGCGGTATTCCGGCAGGTGGAGCCAGTATCACCATTACCGCCAGGGATGAGGGTGGAATTTTGATTCCCGAATCCGGAAGCGCCATATCGCTGAAACTTAACAATCATGGCACAACCACAATCGAAGGGAACGACCGATTATGAATCGGTTCCCTGGTGGTACTCCTGTCACTTACGAATTTTCCATTGGTTCGCCAAGTGCGATCGTCACAAATCTAACGGAAAGTACGGATGGCAGCATCAATATCCCGACGGTATTCGCCATTGGACCTTGTGGAGGGATATAATCAACTGCTTGTCTGAATAGAAAATATTACGGATGGTAACTGGAGGGGTGGGTTAAACAAGAGAAATTTGTTTAACCCTCCACTTTTAGTTTTAATAAGTAAAAAAACGATTGCAGGTCTCAGGTTCTCTTACTGAAAACGGTAAATCAGGAGGTGGACACCGGTCATATATCGCTTAACAACAAGAAAATATAAGGTAAAACATTAAATTGCCAGTGAAAGACATTTATCACGAAAATATGAAAAAGGCTCTCATAAAAGATGGCTGGACAGTCACCCATGAACAGATGCATCTCAAATGGGGAGCAAAAGATATGTATGTCGATCTTGGGGCGGAAAAACTCATGGCTGCTGAAAAAGAGGGACGGAAGATAGCTGTGGAAGTCAAAAGTTTCACAGGGCACTCCGAGATGAATGATCTTGAAAAAGCGGTGGGTCAGTATATCGTGTATCATGATGTCCTAAGAAATACAGAACCCGGCAGAGAACTGTATCTTGCCGTACCCGAAGAGATTTTTGTCGATCTTTTTGAAGAGCCGATAGGGAAGCTTCTTCTTGATAACCAGCGTTTCCGTCTTATTGTGTTTGACCCGTTCGGAGAGGTGATTCTAAAATGGATACCTTAGAGAAATATCGCAGGACTGTTCAGGAGATAATAAAGAAATATGCTGAAGTTCCTTATTCTTACGGAAACATCCTGTCTCAGACCGTGTTTGACCGGGAAACTGATCGCTATCTGCTGATGATAGCAGGCCGTGAGGGTGTCAGACGGGTTCACGGTTGTCTTGTCCATATCGACATTATAGGCAACAAAATATGGATTCAGCGTGACGGAACAGAAGACGGGATAGCAGCAGAACTTTTAAAAGCCGGAGTTCCGAAAGATCATATTGTTCTTGGGTTCCGTTCTCCTGAAATGAGAAAACATACAGAATTTGCGACTGAATAAAAAGCGATGGGAGATTAACACCAATACCCTTGAATGAATGATGATTCATGATTAAAATTTAGCAATACGGAGTAAATTAACGAAACAGTTAAAAATCATACGAAAAAGAACTGAAAAATGATTTTAATGCGGTCAAGCACTTTCGGGTCAAAGTTTCATTTAACGATGGAAAAACAGAAACTGTTGATTTGAGTCAATCTTTGACAGGAACCGTATTTAATCCTCTACAGGATAAAAAAGTGTTTTCACAATTCATGAAAGGCATTGCCGCCAAATTCATGGGACTGTAAAAAAAGCGAGGATTTATCATGTACAAAACACTCTTTAGCCCGATTCGAATCAATACCGTTGAAATCAAAAACCGGATCGCCTATCCGGCGTTGGGATTGCTTTACTCTTACGATAGCAAACTGAACGACCGGTACTACGCCTATTTTGCGGAAAGAGCAAAAGGCGGCGTCGGGCTGGTTACGGTGGGGCCGGTTGGCGTGGATTTTCTGGGTTCAGGGCTTATGGCCTTGTCCCTGGCAAGCGATGACGCTCTGCCATCTTTTCAGAAACTATCCGCTATTATTCACGATGGGGGTGCAAAATCATGGATACAGCTTTTCCATGCCGGGGCATATTCCCATCCAATTCTGATTGACGGCAAGCAGCCCATTGCTCCGTCCGCGATTTTTTCTGGCTACTCCCGCGTGACACCGCGTGAAATGACTCTTGAGGATATTCTGGAGGTTCAAAACCGTTTTGTTCAGGCAGCGCTTAGGGCCAAAGCCGCCGGTTTTGATGGGGTCGAAATTATTGCCTCTGCCGGCTATCTGGTTTCTCAATTTTTATCTCCCATCAGAAATCTGCGGACTGATGCTTACGGCGGCAGCTTTGAAAACCGAACCCGGTTTCCCATGGAGTTGATTGAAATGATGCGATCCGCCCTGGGGAAAGACTATCCCATTACCATCCGCATGGCGGGAAACGATTTTGTTCCGGGAAGCAACAGCGATACTGAAACCCCGGAAATCGCCAGAGTCTATGAAAGGGCAGGGGTGGATGCCATCAATATCACCGGCGGATGGCATGAATCCAGAGTACCGCAGCTTCCGATGGAGCTTCCCCGCTCTGCTTATGCGTATCTGGCGCTAAACATCAAGCGGGCCGTGTCCGTTCCTGTGATGGCTTCCAACCGGATTACTGATCCGGCGACTGCAGAGCGGATTTTAACAGACGGCTATGCCGACATGGTCAACCTTGGCCGGGTTCTGATCGCTGATCCTGAGTGGCCTATTAAGGCATTTGAAGGCAGGGCTGATGAAATACGGCCTTGTGTGGCCTGCTCTCAGGGATGTACGGACCAGGTGTTCAGTGGTAAGCCGGTGTTCTGCATCGGAAATCCGCGCGCCGGTTTCGAAATCGGGCGAAATATTCAAAAATCCGACGATCCCAAACGAGTCATGATCGTGGGCGCTGGTCCTGCCGGGCTGGAAGCAGCCATTACAGCAACCCAGGCCGGTCACCTGGTCGAGCTTTTTGAAAAAAGTTCGGACATAGGCGGTCAGTTGTGGATGGCCGGGGCGCCGCCGCACAAGCGGGAGATACTGGAGTATGTCCGGTATTATTGGGCCATGGTCCGAAAACTTCAAATTCCGCTTTATTTAAACACTGTGGTAGATATGGCATTGATCCAAAGCAAAAAGCCGGAGTTCGTCATGATCGCTGAAGGGGCTGAAGCTCTGATTCCGCCGATCCCTGGCGCAATGGATACGGGAGTATTCAACGCCTGGGAAGTGCTTCGCGGAAATCCCCTTCTTGGAAAACAGGTGGCGATCATCGGCGGCGGCGCCGTCGGACTTGAAACTGCGCTGTTTGTGGCAGCCAAAGGAACCATCACTCCGGAAATCCTGCACTTTCTCTTTACTTACGAGGCGGAAAGCGTTGAGCGGCTAAGGGAGCTGATGTTTCAAGGGTCTTCCCGGGTGACGGTCTTTGAAATGCTGCCCAAGGCCGGAAAGGATGTGGGCAAATCCACAAAATGGATACTGACCGACAATCTCAAGCGGTATGGCGTCAAAGTTAATACCAACACGAAAGTGATTTCCATCCAGGATGGAACCCTCACCTACGAAAAAGACGGTGAATCCTTCCAGGAAAAATTTGATTCGGTGATTTTGGCTTCAGGCTCACGTCCGGTTCAGCGCCTTTCTCATGAAATTGAATCGCTGAAAATCCCCTTTGCGGTCATTGGTGACTGCATAAAACCAGGGAAAATCAATGATGCCATCCATGCTGGTTTTCTGGCGGCAGCGGGAATTGGAACTGTTTGTCAAGAAAAACCTTTGTAATTGTACAGAATAATAGAAAGGAGATTATGTATGTCAAAAAAAGTTGGGGTGTTGTTATCGGGATGTGGGGTTTTTGATGGAGCCGAGATTCAAGAGTCTGTCCTGACGCTGCTGTTTCTGGACAGGGCTGGGGCAGAGGCGCTGTGTATGGCTCCCGATGTGGACCAGTTCCATGTAATCAATCACTTGACCAATCAGGAAACGTCGGAAAAGCGAAATGTTTTGGTTGAATCGGCGCGGATTGCGCGGGGAAACATTCGGGATGTCGCCAAGGTAGGCGCCTCGGAACTGGACGCTTTGATCCTTCCCGGCGGATTTGGGGCGGCTAAAAACTTGAGCGATTTTGCCTTCAAAGGCCCGGATGCTGCGGTGCAGGCGGATGTTGAACGACTGATCCGGGAAATGGTGGCGGCCGGAAAGCCGGTTGGCGCTATTTGTATTGCACCAGCAACCCTTGCCCGTGCCATTGCCGACAAAAAACCGGAGGTCACCATAGGAAACGACACAGGAACTGCCGCCGGCATTGAGTGCATGGGGGGGCGCCACAAGGTCTGCACCGTTGATGGGATTCATGTGGATTTGGCCAACCGGATCGTTTCAACTCCGGCCTATATGCTGGGCCCCGGTATCAAGGATGTGGCGGTCGGCATTGAAAAGCTCGTCAATGAAATAATTTCGATGATCCGATAAATCTTTTCCTTAAAAATATAAAAGCCTTCTTTTCCCCCGATGGGAAAAAGAAGGCTTTTTTATTGGATTTTTCGGAACTATTTGGGTTTAGCAGTTGCCGCTGATTCCAGATCAGCGATGTTTCCCCTGCTGACAGCGATGTCTGCTTTATATATCAGCAGAGTCCGGGCTATGCTGTTCAGGCGAAGGGTTGCTGCATCGCGAAGCTCCTGGGTGGTGGCATAAGGCTGCGCCAGGTCAATGTAACATCTTATGCCTGCAAAATCCGGGATACCAGGAGCATATAGCAATGCATCCGCCTTATCCAGGAAATAGCTGAAAATAAACGGGTAAACATCTTTTTTCGAGTAAATTTTCTGAACTTTTGCAGGCATTTTAATTCCAACAAGGGATACCAATTTCTTTTCTCCCTTTGGTGAAAAACGTCCCTGCCAGATTTCAATGCTATTCTTTACTGTTTTGATGTAAAATTTTTGCGTGTTACACAGACTTGCTCCGATAAGAATCAATATCAGAAACGCCAGACATCCGGCAGCAATTTTAATGGTTTTATCCATGGAATCAGCGTCTTTTGCGGGCACTACCGGTTGATCATGGAATATCTTGGCTTTAGGGGCTGACACCGACTGAAGCTCAGTGTCTTTTGCAGGTTGTACCGGTTGATGATCATAGGTTATCTTGACTTTAGGGGCTGACACCCGCTGAAGTTCAGCGGCCTTCTTTCGTTGTTCGGCAGCAGCGGCTTTTTCAGCAGCAATGCGTTCAGCTTCGGCTTTTTCGGCAGCAGCTTTTTCGATGGCGATACGCTCGCCGTCTGCAATGATTGCCATCATATCGAAGGTTTTGAAAAGCAATGCTCTCTTTCGGTTAATGTTCTGTTCATCCGTACCCGAGACAAAAGGCGGGGCATCCGGAATGATTGACTTGTCCGAAATATGAACAAACATGTTATCCGGTTGCCAGGTATCAAATTTTTTTAAAATCAGATTGTCCAAAAGGACCGGCTCCTTCCGGATTTGAATTCCCGCATCAACTGACTTTTCAACTGACTTTTCTAAATCTTCAGTACCCCTTAATTCGACCGATATTTGCGCATCTTCGGTTTTCAGATCAGAATTCTGCTCTGATGCTGCCGGATCGGTTATGACTTTATTTGCCGTTTCTTTCTTTTTTGAAACCGTTTTTTTCTTTGAAGCTTTGTTAGAATTGGTTTTTCCCATAACAACCCCTTTGAAATGACGGATAAATTTTCATATCATAATGATATCAACTCTGTTTCTATATCGGAAGAAGTCGGATTTGTAAATAGCATTCTTCATTAAAACTCAGCTTCAAGACTGATATCTGAAGGCTGTCGGATTCATGGGATTCATGAATAGAGATGGTGATTCCGGCTTTCACGGACAAAACGGTTCAGCTCTGGTTTCCAGGACTCGGCAATATCATCCAGAGAATTTAGACGCTCCAAACGCTTTCTGATTTCCGAGCTTCCAATGATAAGGTCGATTGGCAGCCTTTCAAATTCATATTCATAAGGGGGATTTTTCCATGCAAAATCATTCGCATGGTGACTCATGACTGCCTGAAGCAATTTGAGAGTCGTGATGTACGGCAGGTAAATGTCCGGATCCGTAACATGAATCTGAAACCCTTTGCAGAGTTTTCCCTGCCACTTGCCGGAAGTGGGTTCAAATGCAGCCTCCCTTAACACGATTCCCTGCATATCTTTGTCTGTGAGGCTTGATAAAATTCGTTCCGGCTCCAAAAAAGGCGCACCAAACAATTCAAATGGCTGGGTGGTTCCCCTGCCTTCAGACACATTGGTACCTTCCCATAAGACCTGGCCGGGATATACACTGGCGGATGCAGGTGTCGGAAGGTTCGGGGATGGCGCAACCCACGGCAGTCCGGTATCAGCATACCTCATCGCCCGTTTCCAACCTGTCATCGGAATGACTTCGAGATGGCAACCAATTCCATAATTGTGATTAAGAAGACTGGCCATTTCCCCGATGGTCAGTCCATGACGCATCGGAATCGGATAACGTCCCACAAAAGAACTGCAATCCATGGACAGGCAGTTGCCCTCAACAGCCAGGCCGTTTATGGGGTTGGGCCGGTCCAGGATTAGAATGGATTTCCCATGGTCTCTGGCGGCTTCCATGCAATAGGACAGTGTGTAGATAAATGTATAGACTCGTGTGCCTGCATCTTGCAGATCAACAATTATGACATCAATGTTCTCAAGCATGCCTCGGGTGGGGATACGGGTTTTTCCGTACAGGCTGAACAGGGGAATTTTAAGCAGCGGATCCATTCCGTTTTCGGATTCGATCATATTGTCCTGTTTTTCAGCATAAAGCCCGTGCTGTGGTGAAAACAAGGCTGTCAGTCGCCCTGGAAACGTCTGATGGATGAGTGTTTGCGCATGGCGAAACTGACTGTCAACCGATGCCGGGTTGCACAGCAGTCCAATTCTTTTGCCATATAACCATTCTGGCGGTGCTGCAATTAGGCATTCAAGTCCGGTTTTGACTATTTCCACTGGATATCCTTCCGCCCCAACTAAGCATCTTTCGGAATTTGACTTTTTATGATGTTGTCGTATATCATAAGAAACACGGAAAGGGGAACCATCTTTGATATTAATAATTTTTCACCCGCGATGGTTCTGGAATCCGGACAACTGTTTTTAAATCGCCTGCTGGTTCATGAGTAGTTACTTTATGGATGTCAAAAAGTCATTCGAGATTCTTAGGCTTGAACCAGATGCTTCGATCGAGAATCTGAAGCTGGCGTACAAAGACATGGTGAATGTGTGGCACCCGGACAGGTTCTTACACAATCCACGTCTGAAAGAAAAGGCTGAAAAGCAGCTTCAGGAAATCAATCAAGCCTATGAGGTCGCTCTGGCCTTTATGTCTTCGAACGAGAAAGATGGCCTGAAAGACGAAATCGACGTTGCCGAAAAGCCACCCCAAAGCAGACCAGATGCCAAAGCAGACCGGAAGCCTCCGATGTTGTTTCCTTCCATGCCGGGATGGCTGGTTCGCTTTTTGGCAAGGAGTGTAGATGGCGTTATATTTGCGTCGATGCTCGGGTATATTGAAGCATTTCGTTTGTTTCAGCATCCCGTTGCCGGGTGGCTGATATATATTTTTGCCGGAACACTGCTTTGGGCCTTCGTTGAAGCCAATCTTCTCAGCAGCATCGGGACCACTCCGGGCAAATGGCTGCTCGGTATTCGTGTGATTACCCATCAGGGGAACAAACCGGTTTTGCTGGAAGCGTTCAAAAGAAGTATGGGTGTCTGGTGGTATGGGCTTGGTGCAGGCTGTGCGCCATTGATGCCTTTGATGATGGCTGTAAATTGTGTGCGGGTGATGAAAAATCATCCCACGACATGGGACCGAAAAGGCCGCTTTATTTTGACCCTCCGCCCCCGTGGATATCTGAAGACATCCGTTTCGCTGGCGATTGTTATTGCGGGTTGCTTGCTGCTGATCCTCCTATGGAGAGAGCAACAGCAAAAGGTTTTCGGTGATTCAAAACACCGGGTGCAAGCACATCCTCCGCAAACACATAAACGTGATGGGGCAGTGATGCCGGATGTTCCTTTACCTAGTCTCGACAGTCCGGTTTCGCCTTTTTCCCAGTCTCCTTCAGATCCAGCAAGGCCGGATAATTTGACAAAGCTCAACAATGCTTACTTCGAATTTGTTCGTCGGCAATTTGTTTCTTGTGCAAATACTGAAATTTGTCGGCCCGATCACGATGAAGCGCTGATGCGGCAAACCCTTCTGTCTGCTTATGCGCTTTGCGGCGGTGGATGTGACGATCTTGATTTGCTGCCGGACGGCCTTCGCTATATCGGATTAACGGGTACTGTCCAGCGCGTGAAACTGATTTTTAGGGCTATTGACGACGGTTATGGACTGGAATTTGAGGGCAGGGCGCTGGGCATTTATAACCAGATAGACGTTAACAAAGCCCAGAATCGTTTTGCAGAGCTGATTCAGGATATTTCGCGGAAACAGTACCAGGCTGAAGAACCCAAGCTTTTGGCTTTTATCAACGATTACAAGCATCTTTCTGAAGACCAGTATCGTCAGCGGCCTGCGATGATTCAGCGTATGATGACGGAAAAGAAACGCAGGAATCAGGAAGAAACTGCAAGGCGGATACGGGACCAACGTCAAATTGAATTGCGAAGACAGCATCTCCAGTCCGGTGAGATACCGATTGCAAATCTGGACGATGCCAAATGGTATTATCAGCCAGTGGATGGCGCTCCCATGATTTACAATCCGCCGCTTTTGCCTCTGACCCCGGATTTGCAGCAGCCCTACTATGTGGTTGGTGGTGACATTGATGGAATGGATCAGGAAAAAGGGATTTATTATCGAGTCGGCGTAAAGAATCAGGACATGACCTTTCATTTCAGATTTCGAATAGGAGAAAAGATCGAAAGTCGGCAGTTCCGGGTGGGACAACATGTTTCGCTTGTCGGCAAACTGATTGACATCTTTCCTTATACGACAAAAGGGCAAGACGTTAGGTATATGCCTGTTTTTGAAGCCTGTTTTATCGAATAATTTACTGGGATCGACGGATATAATGGAAACAATATTTACCCTGGATATCAAATCGAGTATCACCAAATCCGTTCTGGATGTATTTGACACGATGCTTTCTTTTCAACTGGAACCGGTTCAGGAGGGCGATGCTGCGGATTTGAATGAAGTGCGCATTGTGGGTTCGGTAAACTTTGCGGGCCAGGTGTCCGGAATCATTCTCATCCATGTTAAAAAAGATTTTGCCTTGATCATGACATCCGCCATGCTGGGAATTACTCCCGATGAGCTTGAAGGCGATGATGAAATCAAGGACGTTATCAGTGAACTCAGCAACATTATCGGCGGAAATCTCAAATCATTCTTTAACGATTCCGGTTTTTACTGTGCGCTTTCGACCCCGTCCATTACCCTGGGTGGTGATTTCACCATTAAAACCCTGAATACTGAAAGATATGAAAGCCTGAGTTTCAGCTATCAGCAGCATACGATAAGGATTGAGGTCGGGGTCAAACTTCAGAGCGGGTATCAGGCGGAAGATGCGAAGGGATCAGGACTTCCGGCTGCATCTCGAGTTGACCCTGCCAAAATTCGAAACATGGATATTTCCACCAAGGTTCCTGATTCTGTAATCAATGTGTTTAACACCATGCTGTCCATGGATGTCCAGGTGAGCAGCACTATATCGCAGGTCGATTTGGAGGGGATGCGAACGGTTGGGGCTGTGAGTTTTGCAGGGGATGCGATGGGATTGATCAACATCCACGTTACATCTCAGTTTTCCATCCAGATGGCGGCTGTAATGCTGGATATGGACATCAACGATGTTGATGGTGAAGCAGATGTTAATGACGTGATAGGAGAGATCAGCAATATCGTCGGCGGCAATTTGAAATCCATCTTCTCCGATGTCGGATTGCGATGTGAACTCTCCACACCTTCCATCACAAGGGGCAGTGACTTCAAAATCGAGTCCATGAACATGGAGCGGTATGAGCGTTTTGCCTTCAGTTATCAGGATCATGTTTTCTTTGTTGAATTCGGACTTAAGTTAGCTGAAGGACTGAATATTCCGCTGGATGATGTCAGTGAAATCAATTATCAGGTTGCCGATAAGAGCTCGCCAGCTCCTGCGGAATGGCCAGATCTCTCCGGTATTTCAGATAAACCCGATTCTTTGCCTATTGAAATTGAAGCGCCTGTTTCCAGGCAGGCTGAACAGCCAGAGGAAATGCCTGCTGTTTATCACCAGAAGAACTGGACGGATGAACCCAAGATCTCGTCGCCAGTTGATGTGAACCTGAGTTTTCTGCTGAACATTCCGCTTGAAGTTTCCATTGAGCTTGGCAGAACCCGAATGAAAATCAGCGAACTGTTGAAGATCAGGGAACATACCGTTGTCGGACTCAACAGTCTGGCGGATGAACCTGTGGATATTCTGGTCAACAATAAACTCGTTGCAAAAGGTGAGGTTGTGGTAGAAGGTGGAAAATACGGAATCCGGGTAATTGAAGTATTAAGTCGAGAGGACCGCATCAAAAGTTTTAGATAAATGGCTATGGAAAGAAGCTTGATGTCCAGGAGCTTTTATCTTGATAATATTTCTGGCCAATATTTGTGGCATGCATATTGCCGTTTAAGCATTGCTTTTGATATATGTAAATCTGCAACGGGCGCCACGGAGGGATCCCATGCTTGTTATTACACGTAAGTTGGAAGAAAAAATTACCATTGGCAATGATATTACCATCAGCGTTCTGGGAATCAAGGGAAACCATATCAAGCTGGGAATAGAAGCTCCCCGGCACACTCCCATATACAGGACCGAGGTATATAAAAGCATTGTTGAAGAAAACCTTCGGGCGGCAGCAGTGCCGCAAGATGTATCATTGCTGTCATCAAATGAGCAGACTGAGGTGCTGGATGAATAACAGACGATCATCACCTTTCACAGTGAATTCTGGAGCAGGTATGTTAACCGTATCGACAACCCGTTTTGGGGACATCTTAATCGAAGAGGACCGAGTAATCCATTTTCCGGAAGGACTGCTTGGGTTTCCAGATCAGAAAGCATATATTATTCAGCAACATAAGCCGGGGTCATCTTTTTATTGGCTTCAGTCAGTTGATCTTCCCCATCTGGCATTTGTCATCGTCAATCCATTTTTGGGAGAAAAAGACTATCTCAAGGAACTTCCGCCTTCTGATCAGTCATATTTTAACGGTATTGAAGACGGTCGCACTCTGGCTTTGGCTCTGGTAACCATCAAACCAGAGTCTGTTCCGCCGCTGACCATGAACCTGGTCGGTCCCGTGATTATCAACCTTGAAACCCGGATCGGCAGGCAGGTTGTCCTTTCATCGACCCGTTATACTTGCAAGCATCCGCTGATTTTTTCTCAGTAATTTGCTGAATTTGTCCCCAAGCTTTCACTGAATTTCAGAAAGCCGTCGGCTTAAGCGAATAGGGTATTTATCCGGGTGAATAAGGGATTTGTATCCATCGTCCAGATTTGAAAAACCGCTTTGAATTCTTTTTCGAATGTCATGAAGGGTGGGGGGTGCCTGAATGCTTAGGCCTTTTTCCATCACTTTTATCAAAAGTGGTTCTGCTTCATCAATCGTTTCGTCGCGAATGCCCAGGATATCCACAAGATATCCGCCGGTTCGATCCGTTTTTCGGAAAACCTGTTTTTCTCCCGCAAGGGTGATTTTTCCAGGGCTGTTTTTTTTAACATCCCGGCCATCATATCGCGCCAGCTTATAGACCATGTCCAAATAAGGCGTATCGGCGGATACCCCGAGCTTGGTACCCACACCGAACGCATCAATGGCTGCTCCGCCTGCTAACGTCTTTTCAATCTCGAACTCGTCAAAGCCGCTGGTAGCTATAATCTGAACCTGATGCAGTCCGGCTTCATTCAGGATATGCCGGACCTTTTTGCTGACATCCACCATCTCTCCGCTGTCGATACGAATGCCTTTCAGCAGATGGCCGTTCTCTGCCATTTCCAGCGCGATTTTAACTGCGCTGCGCGCTCCCTCAATCACATCATGGGTATCAATCAAGAAAATACTGTTGTCGGGAAAGGATCGGGAATATGTACGAAAGGCTTCAAGATCATTTCCAAGCGCAAGGACAAAGGAGTGCGCCATCGTGCCGGAAACCGGAATGCCGTATTTCTTGCCGGCCAGCACGTTGCTGGTTCCGGTAAATCCGGAGATGTAAGCGCTTCTGGCCACCTGCATTCCGGCATCCAGGCCCTGGGTGCGGCGAAGTGAAAAATCAGCAATCGGCCTGCCTTCTGCGGCATGCATGCAGCGGAGCGCTTTTGTGGCGATATTGGTTTGAAATCCCAGAGTATTGATCAGAAATGTTTCAACCAATTGAGCCCCGGCGATGGGGGCAGTAACCTCCATTAGCGGTTCATCGGCAAAGCATATCGTTCCTTCGGGCATGGCCCAGACATCACCGGTAAAACGGAACCCGGAGAGCGACCTGATAAACTCTTTGGGAAACAGGTTCAGGCCTTGAAGATACTCCATATCCGTCTGCGAGAACCGCATACCTTCAAGGCCATGTAAAGCATCCTCAAGGCCGGCTGCGACAAAAAATCCCCGATTGAGCCAAGCAGATCCACGAATATAAAGGGAAAATGTGGCATTTGCCGCCAGATTGTTTTCCTTGTAGGCGAGCATCATTGTAAGTTCATATAGGTCTGTAAACAGGGGACTGAATATTTTATCTTGATTCATGGAATAAACATGGGTTTTGGGTTTATAGATGATGATCCAGCGAGGCCGTGCGATGCTGTTTATTTATCTGGCAGAATCTCTTGCACACGTCCGATTTGACCATTGTCCAGGCGGACTTTAATGCCTCTGGAATGATGGGTGGCGGATGTCAGGATGTCCTTGACAATCCCGGCGGTGCGTTTGCCGGTTCGCTGATCTTCCTTCAAAATGATCTCGACATGTGCGCCAGGACGAATCTCTTTTCGGTGTTGTCCATTCATTATTTTTCTCTCTCAGGTTGCATATTTGAGACACAGTAGCACGCAGAGTGGTTAAAAGCGACAGTTAAATAAATGCCATTGATCAAAGCCTGTTCATGTATCCGAAGAATGTACCGAACAATCTTACCCAAAATCAACTATGCTGATGTTTAATTTTGCCAGCGGCAACCATATACAGCAAGGCAGTTGAATGGTTCAGCCTCAGCAACGCCGAGGCATCTTGGTCATAAAACGCTCCGATTCCGCAACACCCAAGCCCAAGGGCAGTGGCTCCCAGATAAATCCGGTGGGCCAGACGGCCGGCTGAAATCATGGTGTATCAATAGGCGCGCGGCCCCGATACCAACTGAGATGGACATTCCAGCCAGCAGAAAGACAGACCGGCTTAGCCCCAGCAGCGGAAAAAACAGCACTCCGCAGACAAGGGTGCCGATGCCACCACCAGCAACATCTGCTGCATAAAGCGACCGCGGATGACCGGATTGGTGCGCGTACCGGGTGAATATGGCCGACACCACGAATCCAGCGACAGTCAGAAGCGCGGCCATCAGAATCAGATTCGTAGCACTGCTCAAGGTGCGGTTGTGCAGTATCCCATGATCCGCGGCCCGCTGAAAGGCTGCTTGCATCAATAGTTGCAGAAAGTTGGCTGGGATTTTCCGGATAAAATTTGCCAGCCACGGCTGCGGGACGACTATCGGCGGAGCAGTCCGCAGATGGCACACAGCAGAACACCAACAGAATACAAAACCACCGAAACCACATAGTGTAAGTCATGGATGAACCTCCTCCCAAGATCCCGATTCGACATCTCTATTCCCAGTAGTACGTTTCGTCAAACATGGGCGCCCGCTTGTTGCGCTCCGAGATGCATCGCGTTGGGCATGTCACGCACTCCTTCGTCTGTGCATCCCATGCCTTGGCGACAACCTTGAGTACCTGGTTGACAAGACGATCTCCAATTTCAGGAAAGAATACCTCGATTTCTTCGTATCCAATTTCGACATTGGGTATTCGTCCAGCAACCTTATCGAGAATCTGTCCCTTCATGTGTTTTGAATAGTGGACACAGAAGTCGGCTATGCGAGAATCATCAACTCCTTTCCGCAGAAGCAGTTTTTTGAGTTGTTTTGTTCTGCGGATGGTACTCTCGATCTCCTGAGCATACTCGAACAGGAACCAGTTCAGCTTTGTCTTCTCGGCATTTGTAGAGAAAAAACTGCCTGGTGATACAATACATCGGGCAGGCACATTGGTCGGATGCGGTTTGTTGGTCATGGTGTATCCACTTTCGTTTCTCAGCCTCAGCAACCTCAGATATGCTCTCTGCCGAAGTCGCTATTAGAAATTTTATTGACTTTGGAATGCTATCTAAAATTACACTGATGATCAAGTTGAATCATAATATTTTTGAAAGGAGTCAGGCATCTTGTTCTGATTTTTCGACTGTTTCAGTTTCCATCAATTTCAAAATGGCGAGACCGAATTATAATTTGATTCCGAAGGAAGTGATCTGGATTTTCAATGGTGTTAATGGGTCTTCCGGCATGAATCGCAAACATCAACCGTGTTTCAAACATGAGGAGACTGTGGTATCTTTATCCTCAACAGTGAAAAAAACATTTTAGGGACAAAGTTGATGTTGATGCATGGAAATCCTGCTGCCATTATTCTGGCCAGTCACGGTGAAACGACAGCCAAACGTCAAAAGTGAACTTGGCTGCTGGAATATTTAAATGCTCTCTACGATATTACAACACGCATGAAAGGATCAACCACCATGAAGTATGTCATCAAGCCCCTTGTTCCGGATGATGTTTATACCGACAGAACAGAATTTCTGGACTATCTGCATCATGCCGCCAGAGAAGCCGCCCATCGCAGAACCACATCCACCGTGCTGCTGGGCAGACGCCGCATGGGAAAAACCGAAATCTTCAAACGCGTGATCAATCGCCTGTTTTTCGAACAGGATATAAACGACCCACATACCGTCATTCCCGTGTATTACAGTTTCAAGGAAGAAAAAACCGACCGCTGGGAATTCGCAATCGGGTATGTGGAGAATATTCTGCGCTGGATGACGGCATTTCGTCTGTGTGACCCGGACATTATTTTGACCCATAAAATCAAGCGGCAGGAGCTTGTCTCGTTTATACGATCCAAACTGGCAATGACAGTGGGGCTGGAAGGCGCACTGAGACAGTTTGAATCGATTCAGGAAAAAGATATCACAATCCCGGAAGAAGAAGCCGTCATTTTCCCCCGGCGAATATCGGATTATGATGATATAACGATCGTCATGTTCCTGGATGAATTTCAGAACACCCGCCTGCCCCAGCATAATTTCAGCATTGTTGGCTACATGCAGGAAGCCGTGGAATCACCAACCTGCCCCCATTTTGTCACCGGCTCCGCCATGACGATTTTAAGCTGGGAGATTATCGGCAAACGCGCGCTGTTCGGAAGATTTGACAGCAAACCCATCGGCGAAATGACCGGTTATTGGGGAGCGGAACTGGCCCGAAAAGTTGCAGCGTTCTATCACGCCGATGTCGCCGACCTGATGGCGCCAGTCATAGCGGACAGGTGTGGCGGCAATCCATTTTATATTACAGCGGTGGTCAAACAGGCGGCAAAAACCGCCATGGCGATATCCGACGAAGAAACCCTTAACCGGATACTGGCAGTGGATCTGTCTTCCGGGTTTATCTGGGGGGAATTGCACGATCAGGTAACCCAGTGGATCGAGCGTATCAACGAACATAAAATCACCAAGTGGGTACTGTATTTGTCTGTCCTGGATGAAAACACCGATGAAAGCAGGCGCGGAGAACTGAAACTGGAACAGATTCAGAAACAGCTCATGGAACGCGAAGGCAGGCTTGTGCCGATTGAAACCATCCGGGATGTTCTGATCAAGCTGTCGTGCGGTGATCTGGTGGAATATCTGGAGCTGGGCGGATGGTTTCGAAAAGTAGATGATCCGATTCTGCTGGAGTTTTTGAAAGTCTGGAGAAGAATCGAGGTGGAAGGCCGACATGCGCATGAGATACAGGAAGAGCTGATCCGACGCTACCAGAACAGGAACGCCGATTCCTGGAATACCGGGGCTACCTGGCAGAGATTCATATGAGCCAGATTTTGTGGAATACCCAGCGGAAAAAACTGCCGGGCCGGTTTTTTCACAGCACGGGAGATATTCAAATGCCCCATGCGTTCATCTATATTGTTCATTGGCGCAGACTGAGGTCGGGTAATGGTCTGGATACTGATGTTCTTGGTGCCGCCTGGGGAGAGCAGTGGGTATGTCAGAGTAAATGGGTGCAGGGCAAAAAGATGGGTTTGGACGTACTGACTGCATTGTGGGAGCAAGGCGAAGCCGTGAGAACGGAAAAAGAACCGGACATCGTGCGGCTGTGGCTGTTTGCCCAGGATGGTCTGACCGGGGAAGCTGAAATCTATGCCAGGGAAAAGGGTATTTTGTGGTCATCCCGTCAGGAGATGGATGAGCTGCTGGACCATGTGGGATTAAGGCGGCTGCCGGAACTGAAGCCGTAGGACGGCGAATAATAATCAGCCACCCAAATCGGTTGTAATGGAAGCTATCGGGGTTTACAAGGGAATTATGGGATATTCCGGAAAGAAAGCCAATGGCGACCGGCTTTCAAAAATGATAATACTGTGCTTTGGTTCACATCAATCGAAAGTCTTGCCCGCGTGCTGTCAGATAAAAATCGCCCGTTGCTCAACATCATTATTGAGCAACAGCCCAAGTCCATTGAAGTTAAAAAGCTTACCAACAGAAAGAAGACGCATGATTTTTCAGCCTAACTTGACCATACTACCGCCGCCACAATTTCAATTATGGCAGGAACTTGGCGCGACGCCTCAACATTTTACACTTTATGGCGGAACAGCGCTTGCATTGCATCTTGGGCATCGGACTTCCGTTGATTTTGATTTTTTTTCCAATCAGCCTTTTGATCCAGACGCACTTGCCGCCGCCATTCCGTACCTCAAGGGAGCCGAGCGGGTGCAGGTTGCACCTAACACCCTGACATGTCGCGTTGAGCGCGACGGTCCGGTTCTAATTTCTTTTTTTGGCGGACTCAATATTGGGCGGGCAACACCGCGCGATCAGGCTCAAGGACGTGAGTTGTTTGTGGCTTCCCTGCTTGATATTGCCGGAACGAAAGTTGCAGTGGTGCAGAAACGAGCCGAAGCTAAAGATTATGTGGATGTTGACGCGCTGTTGCGGCACGGCATTGACTTGCCGACTGCCCTTGCATCAGGTCGCATAATTTATGGGCGCAGTTTCAACCCCATGATTACGTTGAAGGCGCTTAGCTTCTTTGATGATTTGCCTACACTAACCGCAGAGGTGCGAAGACGGTTAACTGCTGCTGTTGAGGCCGTTGATCCGGCCTGCCTTCCCGCGCTTATGCCCTACGTCATGTGGATTGATGAGAATGGACACGCGCCATGAAATCTTTACCCGCTACGCCTATACTTTTGAATGTGGCTCGTCGGGTTGTCTGGTTCAAGGAACCGGAAGAAGCGCTTGCAGATACGGTGCATTTTCTTGCTCATGTTATGACCTATGGTACGATTGAGGATTTAAAATCGCTAAAAGGCATAGTTGGGAAAGAAGAGTTTAGCGAGGTTTTGGACAATGCTCCTCCAGGCATCTTTGATGCTCGTTCGTGGGCATACTGGAATCTGAAATGTGGAAGGCAGCCCTCACCGCCATTGCCACTACGCGCAGGTCTTCAACCAGTGCGACCAGGTCTTTGATTTTTTTAAAATGGGAAAAAATGAACGACCTAAAACACCTTGTTTTCACTTCTTCATCGGATTGATTTGGACCTTGCCGGACAGGTTCAAGGCAAAGGATGTCATGCCAAATATCTGAAACAGAGAATATATCTTGACGGTTACAAGCGAAACCAGCTATATTTATAACCGGATTAAGCTACTTCCGGCAATAATTATAACCATGAGAGATCCTTCCCAAGTCGGCGGTGTCGGATTATCTGACGTGGTTCGAGGATGCCTATTTCCTGTTCACCGTGCGGATATTCGACGCGTCGCTCGCGCGCAGCAACACCAACCCGAAGAAGATCTACTGCATCGATCACGCCATGGTCACCTCGGTGTCGTCGGGGATTCTGGTCAACACCGGACATCTTTTGGAGAACCTTGTGTTCACGGCTCTCCGGCGTCTCCAACCTGATATTTACTACTATAAGACGAAGACAGGCCGGGAGGTCGACTTCATCGTCCCGTTACGCGGTTGCTCGCAGATTCTGGTCCAAGTGTGCGAGTCCCTGGCCGAACCGCGGACGCGGAAACGGGAAACCGCGGCTCTTGGCGAGGCGATGATGGAACTCGGCCTGAAAACCGGAACCATCGTGACCCGGAACGAGGATGAGCAGAT
>SERZ01000829.1_pt1 | contig 19575 bp, 22 predicted proteins | sample 3171461 | NCBI WGS metagenome assembly SERZ01 (sample SAMN06051861, study PRJNA518727) | freshwater metagenome | biome: subpolar coniferous forest; feature: holomictic lake; material: water; isolation source: holomictic Lake 227, 6 m depth | place: Canada: near Kenora, Ontario | collected... | reverse complement strand
GCGACGGCCTTGGAGTTTGACAATGCCAATCAATTCGTTGTCCAGCATCACCTCCTGGTCCCGCTGAATTTGCTCCAGCTCACACTTGGCTTTATGCAGAGCGGTGATATCGTAGAGCACCGAACGGCTCAGCAAGAAATTGCCTTCCGTGCCCATCACCGCTGTCGCTGTCAGGCTGACCTGGCGCAGTCCATTGTCGGCACAGATGACTTCGACCTGAACATCGTCGACCCGACCACCGGTACGAATCCCTTGGTAGCGCGCAAGAAATGCCTGCGTTTGAAGCGGCGGAAAATAATCAATTAGCCCTTTTTTGCCTACAAGGTCGTCCCGAGTCGCACCCAGCCATCCCAGCAGGGTGGCATTGATATGCAGAAACTTGTTATTTGCGTCTAATGAACAATATCCACATGGCGCCTGGTTATAAAGGTCCGCTAATTCAGCCGCTGAAGTGACTAACTGTTCCTCCAGCAACTTGCGCTTGGCAATGCTGTAAAAATTGACAACGACTTGTTTTAGTGAGCCGTCAGCGTAGAAGTCGGGATAGGCACTGACCAACAACCAAGTTACTTCATCTTTAAGAGCGGATTGAACACCCAGTACCAGCTCATCAAAGGGCTCCAAGTTGGCAATTACCAGGCTGACCGGGTACTGGCTCGGCATCAAAGGCGCCCCGTTTTCTGCAACAAACCGCCAATTGGGGTCCATCGCAGTTTTGCCCATCATTTGGTCTACTGATAGTCCGAGCAATTCAGCCGCGCGTTGATTGCAAAAAACAATACGTGTGTCAGGTAAATGAACGACGACGCCCGTGTGCAAATTCTGAAGTAATTCAAAATGCAGGCCTGCAGAATCCATGACTGTCTACTCCTGTTGGAGTCGGTGAAAAACCCCCCGTCGTTTTTAGTGACTCACGATTCAGCTTATTAACGCGCGAGTTGGTTGCGAATCAATCCAATGCGACCAGCTAACCTTGGTCATGCAGGTCAGAAGTCACAAAACACTCCTTTTAAAGACCCGCTGAATAACGGGTCGAAAATCATTTGGCACCTTCGAACGAAAAGACAAGCTAACTTTAATGTTTTCAGTTGATGCGCGCAATACGTCGCGCCTGATGGGTTGCAAAACGCATCATTTCTATCTGTTTAGCAAGTGCCTGTGGACGAGTTTGAGGCTTTTGCGCTTCAGTCTTGAAATTTCAAATCGGATTCCCCCCAATTTATTCAACAGTCGAATGCACGCAATTTCGACCTGATGCTTTGGCGCGGTAAAGCGCTGCATCGGCTTGTCCAACCAAGTCGTCAGGGTTAAGCGATGCTGAAGGAACAAGGCTGGCCACGCCCATGCTGAACGTAACGATGCATGGAACTGTTTGCGCATGTGGGAGTGCCAACGACCAGACCTCATGTTGCATACGCTGGGCTGCTTCCACCGCATCATGGATGTCTGAATCCGGCAGCAGAACGATGAATTCCTCGCCGCCATAACGCGCCACCAGTTCGCCTGCACGTCGTCCAGCTTTGACCAGCGCTTGGGCAAGCGCCCGCAGGCAATCGTCGCCAGCCAGGTGGCCATAGTCGTCATTGAAGAGTTTGAAGTTGTCAACATCAAGCATAACCAACGCCAAGCTGGTACCGGCGCGCAGTGCTCTGGTCCATTCTTCCCTAAATACCCGGTCGAAGCTGCGGCGATTGGCAACACCGGTCAGTCCATCAGTGTTACTGAGAAGCTCAAGCTTTCGGTTGGCTTGTTCCAGCGCCTGGGTGCGCTCATCAACTAATGTTTCCAGTATGCTGTTGCGCTGGTGCAGGCCTTTGAGTGGGTAAACTTCCCCCGCCTGAACCAGAGGGTAGGGGACGGAAATGCCGCTGTGCACAATCTTCCAATCGCCATCTTCCAGCCTGAATATCAGCACCAAGCGCGCAGTCTCCGACGACAGCACATGGTCCGGGATGGGGAGGCGAATATGAAAGAACGCGGTAACGACAACGACTTCGGCGCCAATGTCTTGCATTGAGATATCCAGCATCTCAATGCGAATTCGGCCTGGAACCTGGGCAAAGTCCTGTCGGGTAATCTTGACCCAATCCTCCCGGTTTTTGATAAGAAAATTGCCTCCGCCGGTGAAACCGCTGAAATCATCGCTAAAACGTGAAGTCAGACGTTCATCACGAGATGTATACATCTCAATGTATTCGTCAAACAGCGACCGAATCAGGTGCGGCCTCTCATGTTGACTAGTCTTGTCGAGTTTCATTTGTGCCCCAGTCCCCTTTGATAATTACCAAATGACGATTGGCAACGCAGCAACTGGTTCGGCCTGATATTGAGTGCAGGCCAAGTGCAGCCCAGCTACCCTTCCAGTTGTGACAGCTACTGGGTCGGGCCTGAGGCTTTGCGTCCGCAACTTTCGCTGCGTTTGCCATTGAGGGTTAGAGTAACGAGATACCGTTCAATGAGCATGACTTAAGTCACAGGACTATCTGATTGAGGTCCTGATTGGCACAGTTTGCCGTTGCATGGGAGCTTGAAAAGTATCTGCTCAAAAAACAAGGTGTACGGAGCGAACTTTGACGGCTTACGGCCCCTGTTTTGATTTCCGCCGGGCCAACCAACCACCAAAGATTGCAGCCGGAATCGTTGAGATATACCCAAAAGCATTGAACCACCATGGACTTTCACTTGAGCCTCCAAGCAGAATAGCAGCGCTAATGCCGACCACGCCAACAGCGCAAGCATTGAACAGGGGAAGATTCTTGGCAAGTCGGGCCGCAATATAGCCGCCGAGTACCGTGGATAAAGTACCGAGGAGCAAGCTGGCCAGAAGGTAGTCGCCATTTTGCTCAATGACTTTGGCAACAGCAGATATTTCATCCTGCGTTGCACCGGCGGTCAGTGAGTCACCGGCGAAAAACGTAAATGAAACGATGCCGGTCAATATGTCGATGGCCAGCATCACCAGTGAGCCGATGGCCACGGCGCGGATGTTAAATCTCTGCATGCAGGCTTTTCAAGTTTCAATACAAAAAATAAGGGGGACTGAGTTTCCTCAGCCCCCCATATTAGATGGCAGTCTGCTTATTTGGCGGCAGGTGCTACTGGTGCAGCGGTGTCAGACTTCTTTGTGGCGCTGGCTTTGTGAGCCTTTTTGGCAACAGGTTTCTTGACGTGTTTAGCCTTTTTAGTGGCGGCAGGTGCAGTTACGGCAGCAGAAGTCGTGGCACCAGCGTCTTTGGCAGCGGCAGGAGCCTGGGCAAAAGACACAGCAGCAACGCTAGAAAGCAACACGGTAGCAATAAGGGTTTTGATGTTCAACATGGTTTTGTACTCACTCATAAAGCGACAGTCGCATTAGCTCCGACTGTCATAAGCGAGCCAGAATTTCGTTCGGGCTTGCACCTACAACGTAGGGTTATCACGGGGGTTGACTAGAGATACTTATCTTTACAGAGTCGGTCGGCACTCAAGTTTATCTAGGGAGTTGAGCTTCAAGACTTGGGCGCATACAGGACATGCAATCAATGGCGATGATTCGGGCGCGATACTGAGGGCTCGAAAACCCATCAAGTATGACCAATTCAAATCTGCTCCCAAATGGAAATAAGGCACTCCATGCCATCGCCCTCTTTGAAGGAGTGAAGGGCATATCTGCCATCACTGCCAGTATTGGGTTGCTGAGCCTCGCTCACCATGACGTTCGAGCCATGGCCTATGCCCTTATCGGCCACTTCCACCTAAACCCGGACTCGCACTACCCGAGCATGTTGCTGAACGATGCCACCTGGCTTGCGAATGTCAATTTGCGCCAAACGGTCATGCTGGCATGGGCGTACGCTGCAATACGGTTGTTGGAGGGCTATGGATTGTGGAAAGACCGCGCCTGGGCTGAATGGCTGGCGGCACTTTCTGGGGCCGTTTATTTGCCTCTGGAGCTGAGTCATTTAGTTACGCACACTACAGTCATCAATGGCCTGGTGCTCGTTGGTAATGTTGTCGTCGTGGCTTACATGGTGATTCGGCTATGGCGACGTAAAAAACAAGTCGCAGAGATTGCCGATTAAGTGTGTCGGACCGGCAGTAGATGGCGTTAATACGTTTTAGGATGGGGGCCGCCATGAAGAAGGCAGCCTATTTACGCCTGCCAAACGCCAAAGCCAGCCTCACGTAAATCAATGCCAATTTCAACTTCCTTGTCACGCGCGTGCTCATATGCCATTGGATTGAACGCTTCATAGAGGTCGGGAATTAAACGTAATCCGTACTTTTGAACGTATGAGTTGGCCTGAATTCCTGCCTTGTGCTTGTCAAAGCGGACGTCTGGGTCAAGGCCAGTCATTCCCACGTAAACACAAGGTTTCCCGTCCTTGTAATCCGGGTTGCAGCGCTTGAATTTGCCTTCAAACAAAACGTCTTTCGATAGTTCAACGACATAAACATGGTGATGTTTTCGGCGAGCCATATTTGTTTAAAAACCCGCTGTTAGAGGCAAGGTTTGAAATTCCCCTGCTGGCAGTCTTTGGTTAGCCCTTTGGCCTGTTCCAGCTGTTGAGGTGATAACTTTCTTGCCACGACGTCGCGATTGGTGGCGGCCATGCTGTCGCCGGCAGTGACTGCAATGCTCAACCAAGCGTATGCTTTGATGGGGTCTTGTGGAACTCCACGACCCATGTTGAACGCGACACCGAGGTTGGATTGAGCTTGCGCATTGCCGCGAATGGCTGCCTGTTGCAACCAATAAAGCGCTTGCTTGGGGTCAATCCGCACACCTTTGCCCGCTGAATACAGCAAGCTGAGTTGGAACTGGCTGCTGGCGTCGCCGGAGGATGCCAGCTGTTTGAATGTATTGACCGCGCTCGGATAATCACCGCGGTCGCGGGCATTAAGTCCATCTTCAAATTGCCCAGACCAGGCAGACGCAGAGGTTAGTAATACTGAAACTGTAAACACTCGCTGCAAATGTGCTGACGATATAAGTCTGGCAATGAGCTTTGTCGATTTCATGGTTTGCAGTCTACCGACAGTGAGTTGTCTTGTCTGAACAGTCGTCTGCTTTCAGTCGCCGCCGCCAAACAGGTCGTTGAAACTTTTGGCACCATCTGACCCGGCACAGGACTTCATCGGTACACCCTTGGGATATTCCTCCGCAATTCGGTCTTCCCAGTAAGTCGCCGGGTTCGGAGCGCTGCAAAGCCGACGATAAACCTCTGCCGGCACATGCTTGTAGGCTTGAACTGTCTTGGTGTCCCAATGCAGGTCAAGCTGTTTTGATTCAGGGTCGTACTCGGCCTTTTTAATGCGGCCGCTGGTAAATGTTTTCGTGGGCATGTGAGATGTGACCCTTGGGTGGCTCGCGATGGGTGGTTCGTTGAGTTTACGTATTTTGCGATGGCAGCCGTTGTCGCAATCGTGATTTGCATTGATTCGAGCTACATGTGTAACTTTGCAGGGGCCAAAAGAGGCGAGGACAATCTTGGCCATGGCTCAAGTCCGACCGGCCGACAATAAGGCAAATAGTTCTCATCAAACCAGCCCGCCAGGCTGTGCGTGTTGCTCGCATCAATGCGCACCTTGGGCAGCCAGATGGGCAACAATTGCACATGGACATGGCCGACCATGGCGTCTACAAGCTCTACTCTGCCGTCTGCAAGCTTGGATTCAATGGCGGCCCATACTGCGTAGAGCCCGGGTTCCACTTCCAGGAATTGACGACGTCCAAGTATGAGCACCTCGGCATTGTTTGCCTTGGCCAAGCCGTTCACGACCGCAAGAGCCCGTTTTCTAATGCGTTCAGTCTTGCAAAAGATTACAACCCGGCACAGGCAGGTACCGTCTTTAAGCGTGCGGCCAACTGAGCTAACCAGCGCGTTGAGTGATGCTTCGCGGTCGGAGCCACGTTTACTGCGGTCGACCTCAAGCCATATCGTGCTCCCGATGCCGCCGTTTGTACCTTTATCAGTGGCCACTGCGTCGGGCCGCAATTGAATCGACCTGGTCTTGGTGCCCTGCGTCGTGGTGACGGTTAGCAAGCCTTGGATTGGCGGCTGGTCGGGTTTGTTATCCCTGTTCAAGTGCTGCAGGAGTTCTTGCTCCGTCATGGCCGAGAGTCCCCGGGCCTCGCAGGCCAGCGTCCAAAACTGCGCCCACAGCCGATGCTCTGGGTTGGTCATGTCGCTCACCCGTCGCACGGAAGATGAGGCCTCGTAGCCGGCTTCTTCAAGCCAGTTAACCCCTGCCTGGCAAATTCCGTAAATTGTTTGAAAACGGTCACTGCGGTAACGTTTCAGCAACTCAGCCTTGACCATGCCGCGCATGGCTCTTTGCGCAGCGGTCAGGGCAGCTTTATAGGGGCGCTCTGCGAAACAGCACACGGCGATGTCAATTGTTCGTATCACCCGAAAGCGGTTGGCCGTCAGTAGTGCTCGCAGCCAAATGCCTTGCTTCAATTTCGTCGTTGAGATGGTTGCGGCTAAACCCCGGGCCACTTTGCGCGGAGGTGCTGTTTCTTCGGCGTCCGACGCCAAAGAAGATGTTTTTTCAGGGGTGTTGGCGACAGGTTGGTTGACCGAGTTGACAGACGGCGCGTCCATGGTGGTAAGGGTTGGTGCATCACCGGGGGCTGGCAATGATGTCTCGGTGGGTTGGCTGTTCGTCCCCTGTGTCAGGGGCTTTGGTTCACTCGTGAAATTTTTCATGTCCATCGGCTTCGCGGTTTGGTTTTCAAGGGCGCCAAATTCGATGTTCTTCAAGGGTCGAATTTGGCGAGTTAAACCGTCTAGCTACCGCTATAAAACCGTGCTACCAAAGGTAAAAAGCCAGCACACCACGTGTTGGCGAGGCCACTGTTGGTATCTGCGAGGGTTGCCTGCACGGCTGACAGAGGGCAGGGGCAACTGTGCTTTCCCCTCTGTCAGCCTCACCCGCAGGGGTGCGGGTGTCAGTCACGTTTTCGTCGCGACGTTCACCAAAAGCGACTGTTTCGTCTGCCGGCTACGCCGGTGCAAAACCGCCGCCGTCCCGGAAGACCTTCTTTCAAGGGTGAATGTTCTCTCGGGACGGCTTGCCCAACTGTTCTTCCTGCAGGCCGTTACTTCGTGGCTACCCCAAGTCTCACATCAACTGTTCATCGGTGAGCCCCGGGGACCCCGAGCCACCTGGCGAGTGGCCGCTGGCGCGCCTCACTCCCTGTCATCAAGGTCGGCCAGCGCAGGTACGGCGGCGGTTTTGCACCGCCTACGCCGTCCCAGTCGCGAGCAACTGTGTCTTCAAAGTCGTTTCATCGAGAGCACCGTGACCCAGTTACGCAGCAGGCGTGTCAGCAAGGCATTCGGCTGGATGCCTCACCGTCCTCCCGCTAGTGCCCCCGTGGGCAAATGTTTGGTGCCCTCAGGCCGGGCCTTTCAAGAAACTGTGCTGAGCGATGGCGAGGGTGCCATCAACCCTCGTGGAAAATTGCTTAATTCTTTGCCGTGGCGCGGGCTACGTCAGCCACATAGCGTTCGTATCCACCCGTCAAAGTGCGTGGGACATAGATGAAATCATGTGGGTTGCCGTGGGTAACCAGTTCGTCTGGGTACACCTTGGTCGCCATCAATTTGTGTTGTTTGTTCAAGTACAGGTCAGCATGACGATTGGCATGTGCCTTCGATTCCGTGACGCAGGCGCCCGGGAGAATGACTCCGTAATCTGCCCCGCAGCCTTTGTCTGCGGCCCGGTAGACCGTCATCAGTACGCCGACCTTTGGCAGAAAGCGTGGACTAACTTCAAGGAGGGTTTGGGCTGCGATGCCAATGTAATCTGGCTTTGTCAAAAAGTCATAGAGCGTTTCTGACTCCCCATCTGGTCCAACTTCACCAGTTTCACGTGCATCAAACGCAGCCTTAGGTGACCACGAAAAGTAAATGCAATCGTTTAAAAGTTCAAAGTCCAGATTGCGTAACTCCGCCAATGTCAGCAATGGAAGTTCTTCGCGAGCTGAGAACTGAACGGGTGTTGACGTTTGGTCCAATGGATGTACGTCATGTGCAGAGGTGGTGGTTGTGGTTTTTGAAGTCATAAAAAGTTCCTGATGAAGTTGATTGGGAACTTAGTAAAGTGACCCTGTTTAGCCTTCTTGCAACTTTCTGAAATTTTTTGAGAAATCTATTAACCGCGACTCCACGTGCCTCCGTCATTGGCAGTTCGCTCATGAATGAATTCATGTTTTGGTCGCTATACGAATAGCGCACTCCTGCGCGCCAGGAACCTAATATGAAAAAACTGACCTACGCACTTGAACATTGCGGCTCTCCACTGAGCGACATCCAAGAGCACGCTTCCCATTATTTCGCCCGATTAATGACACCCTCCGAAGTTGCAAAAGCAACTCGGCGTCAACCATCAGAAGTTCAACAGAAAACAGAAGGGCACTGGGTGCTGTGCGGCGATGTTTCGTCTTCAATGTTTAAGCGGTTGAAGACTGCCACCTCGCAACAACTTCCAGCTCGCATCACAGGATTCAATTCGCCAGCTGGCTTCGCATATTTTGTTTTGACGCACCAAGTCGAGAATTATCAACATCGATTTTTGCTTGCACTTACCGACCCCACAGTACGCACGTTTCTGGAGTCGATGACCAATGCGGGGAAACTGATGTTTATGATTGGAGATAACGATGGAAACGATTCGCTTCTGCTTGAAAGTCCATTGCTTCCAAACCTGTTCGTGCCTTTGCTTGCAAGGGCGCCAGAGGTGAATTTGGAAACACAGCGCGCTGCCCTGGCAGAGCTGCCATGCATTCAGGCAGTCATGGGCAATCCACTGCAAGTACCAAGTCTTTTGAATGGGTACGACGTTCACCATGTCAGCGTTTCATTGCTGATGCCAGCCGCACTTAATAAACAGTACATCGATGCGATAAGCAAAGCGTCAAGCGTATGAATACCAAAGCGGCTTCTGGACATGTGCCGTTTGACTGTCAGCAATTGGTTTTCGGGGCCTTTGACTCAACCACTGGGATGCTGATATTGGTAGTGGAGGCCGTCACGGACGTCCAAGCTTTGGCGAGGGTGGATTCTGTGGCACCGTTGCTTGGGCTGAGAGGCGTTTGCGAACTACTCGTCGTGCAACTGGAGGAATTGCAGCCAGAGGTACCTACATTTTTGAGGAGTTTTTTTGAGGGCGAGAAGATTGGTTTCAAACGAGAAAGCGTCGCTCAAGGGACCAGTACTTTGCAGTAATTTGATATTACTTTGATTTTGATTGAGCCCACCTCGTGTGGGCTCAATTTATTTCAGGAATAGAGGAAATAAACCTCAACACAAACAGTACATCCCTTGATTGCAAGGGAAGTCACCAGTCACCTGAATGCGATAGCGGCTGTCATTTTTCCTGACGCCGAATTGCTGTTTCCCGTGTGCCTTCTCCGTGCAGCGGGTACCTATACGCACTGTGTCAATCGGACACATAAATAGGTCACCAAAATGAAAACATCAAGAAGAAGTGGGTCACGAGCAAAAAAACAGGGAAATCGGCCAACAGGCAACCTTTCTCAAGCCATACTGTTGAGCCCAAGCCAAGTCGCCAATAGTCTGGCCAATATGTCTGACATGCAACGAGGACAATTGACGGTGCAGTGGCTCCTGACCGGCACTGTGAGCAAGAAGATGTTTGCTGGTCTTGTTGCAAATACGTCATGCGAGTTGGCAACCGAAATCACATCTTTTGAGAGACCTTCGGGTGCTGCATATGTGCTTATCTCCTGCCAGTTAGACAATTGGCAGCATCGTTTTGTCTTGCCACTCTATGACGCCAGAGTTCGGGAATATTTGGCAATTGATATTCGTGAGCCCTTGAGTATCCAATTGAGCTGCGCCGGTAGCAATGAGGCCTTTGTTTTTGACTGTCTCATTTCGCGTCATGAACTGAAGTTCATACTTGAAATTGGTTGCATGGTAGACATGAACGACAGGGATAGCCTGTTTTTTGAATGGGCAAATCTCCTTGGCGACATACTCAAACCGGCGGGCAGACCAAGTTTATCAGCGACACAACGGGTTCGGAATGTCGATGTTTCTGCTCTGATACCGGACGGGTCAAACGGTCATTTTGACAATGAAATTTGTCTGGAGGTTGCCGCGTGAAAAATGCCAACCAACAAATGATTCATGCCTTGCCGTTGCCAATTGAGCCCATTCTCTTTGGTGGATATGAGCCAGTAACACTTGCCCTTAAATTGACTGTTGAGGCGACCTCATTGATGGAAGCGCGGAACCGAATGGCGGCGGTGGCCTCATTGGTTGATATCAATTCAGTGGACCAATTTGCGGTGCTGGCTCTGGAGAAACCGTCACGTACGGTGCCATTGTTTATGGAGGGATATTTTCAGGCGACCCGTTTGGGCATGAAAAGGGGTAGCTCAGTTCGCGGTTCCTGAATCTAGCCTTTGATTTGATTTGATTTGATTGAGCCCACCGCGTGTGGGCTCTTTTTTTGAAGTGATTGGAATGACAGTTTGCGACCAGAAGATGTCTTAAGAAGACTTCAAACTGACGGTCAGCAAGAGGCTGAATGCGGGTGCTCGCGACAGTCCGTTATCCGGTGGTTCAGTTCCACCCCGTTCAGCATCCGGTCATGGCCTATGGCATCGTGCTCCACTGCAGTCGTTCGCCACGCCCTAAACCGGCCATTCACGCGTCTTCGTCGGAAGCTTCTGCTGCAAGTCGACGTTCTGTGGGTATTCCGGGAGACATTCCAGCCAGTGCGCCACGCGCAACTCACCAGGCCGCTAAAACAGTGTCGGCGTGACCGTTCATGGGACGCTCCAACTACCCAGCTTGAAAATTCACTTGGAGCCGCTCAAGCGAATCGCTGTGGCATTGAAACCAGATGCTCATCACGCAATTCGTGAATCGAAGTTCCCAGTGTTGAGGCCCAGTGCAACGGCTGCCGCACAGAGCAGTCCTTTGCTTCCAATTCGGCCGCCTTCAACATCTGCAACTACCTGCCGGAGCATGGGCACGCTCACGATGGGCGACTTGAACAAGAACGCATTGCGCGATAGCTCCTCCCATGCCGGACTGAAGCGCCGGGCGACCGCGCGGGCGAACGTGTGTTGAAGCAGCAGGCCTTCACCAGAGCACACAGTTACCGACGCCAGCAGCGAGTGCAGCCGCAGGGTGCGCGCTGGCGAATCTGGTTCGCGGAGAAGCACGGTTGCAGCGCCAAAAATCTGCTCGGCAGAACTGCCATGAACATTCACCAGAATCTGTCGGGCGTCATCTGGCGTCATTGACAGCGCCACCGACATCTCCTTCAAGCTCAACACGCTAGGCGCGCCTTCGCCCCAAACCGCTGCCGCCTGTGTTTTCCAATCAGATAACGCCTTCTCGGGCTCATCACAGCATATCGCACCAGCGGTAAACAGGGCCACTAGGCCCGAGTTCGAAAGCTTACTCCCATCAGGTGATTCGATGTCAGGCTGCGGCTCACTCGAACGCTGCTGCTCGTGCAGACGGAACATGGTGTTCATTGCCCGCTCAAAGCAAGCAATCGCTGGGACGACCTCTGCACTTGAGCCCTTGGTGAACTCAAGCGCCAGCATCGCCTGCGCACCCAGGAACCTTGCCAGCGGAACCGACGACTGCATCGCGGCGTGCAGCGAGTCCCTCATCCTCTCGGGCACATCGCCAAGCTGCGCAGCAAGCTGGCCAGCGCTGGCAACCGTGAGCAAAGTCCGGAACTGCTGGTTCGGCGTTGCCGGACCAAACTTCAACCCCGGCTCCGATGCACCACCATAAGCCAGCGAATGCTCACAGCCTTTCTTGCCGAAAGCTGCGTACTCGATGATTTTGCAAGTGGTCGACGTTACCCGAAGCACCGCCTCCCAGCTCTCGTGCCCCTCCTCGCTTGCCTCTAGAGGCAGGTCGACCAGCAGGTCCGCAAGCTTGCGCGCACCCCTTTGGCAGTCACCCGCAGTGGAAATTACCCTGCAGGCGTCGACGACCAGCCCGAAGCGCGTGATTGGCAAGGTTCGCAACGCAGTCACGTTGGCACCGGCCAGGAACAGCTCCTCCGCTTTATCCCATCGTGTCAAGTGGCAAGCGCTGATAGCAGCCCGCCTGTACGCGAATGCGTCAAGCTGCTCCGGCGCTTGCGGCCGCGCGGCCAGTTCTTCCCACCGACCTAGCGCGGCTGCGTGGTCGCCTGTTTGGAACAGCACGTTCACCCGTTGCTCGGCGATGGTCACTGTCTCGCCAAACATCGCAGCAGCGTCGTCCAGCGTCTTCATCGCACCCACCGGGTCGTCGACATGCTCACACTGAACAATCGATGTTGCTTTTGCGACTTCGCTTTCGAACCAAGACATCCGATGACGGAGGGCAATGGTCTGTGCGCGCCGCAGCAGTTTCAGGGTCGGCTCCCAATCCGTCCTTTCCGTGCATCCCGAAGACCAAGCGCCATGGACAAAAGCGCCGCATGAGTTGACGAGAGGCCAACTCAGCACCGAGTCGAACTCCGCTCGGGCATTGTCATCAGCATCGAACTCGAGCCAGTCGAGCACTCCTGCAAAGTCAGGCAGGCCACGCAGGGACGACGCTTGGAGCGATAGATAGAACTGGGAGGTCGTCGCATTCTCTGGAACGTCTAAGACCATCTGCCGTGACTCGACTAGGAACCGCCTGGCCTTACTTTCCGCGTACTCGGCTATCTTGCCGCGCCTACGACTCAGCGAATAGATTGCCGCCAACTTGAGTCTGATGGGCACACGCGGGTTTCGGTTGATGACTAGCCGCGAGCATCTGGCGACCTCCACTGCCTCCCGCGCTTCGTCGTCCTCAACAAGGGCGACCTCCTCCGTCCATCGGTCAAGCACACGGGCGACCTCCTCCGAGCCCGATTCACTGGCGACGGTGAACTGCACCTGGCGGAGCATGACGCTGACCATCGGGTGCGGCTCGAAGAAGCGCCCACCTGCATTCAAGGCGACAAAGGGTAACCAGGTCAACTGCTGATACAGCGACTTGGCCACCGCCCCCTCATCGATGGTTTCAATGATTCGTGCGCACTTCAGAAGCCGCCAACCGTCCTTGGCTATGAACGCGTGGAACAACAGCGACGCAGCGTCGGCAACATCCAGCTGACGCACGCTTGCGATGGCGTCAAACAGCTGCACGTGCGCCAGACTCTTCCGCTCTTCCGTCCATACCTGCTCGGCGGCCCCCTTCAGAAGCGGCGTGACCGACAGTCGGCCAGGGAGTGACTGCTCAAGCCACTTGCCCTCGAGGGAGTCAATGACATCCCCTCCGTTCACGATGCCACCGATGGCTTGGGCGAGTGCGAGCAACATGCCCCTAGAGAGCGGATAGGTCGCCTCGCTCGCGGTGTAGACGAAAGAGGCGACTTCAGGCGTCACAGTCCCGCGCAACATACTTCGCGCAGTGCCTCGAGCCGTTTTCACGGCAGGAGATGCAGAGACCAGGTCGGCGCTCGTGGGAGACTGCCACCCACCAGTTACAAGCTCAGCGATTCGAACCTGAACAAGCTTCGGATGTCCTTGCGTCAGGCCGCAAATCAGAGCGCCCCACACGCCGGACAGGTCCTCGGGACACCCATACGCCCGGCACTGTTCAGCCACCTCGCCCGGCGACATCGTCGGAACGTCGACGACATCAAAGCCTGCCCCCGAAGCAAGCTGCTCTGACCCGGACGATTCACCTCGAGCGGTGAACAACAGCGAGCGCTTTGAGCGAGCAGCCTGAACCACCACCAAGGCTAGGGCCGCGCCAAAGCCGCTAAACGCCGAGGGCGACATGTCGATGTTGTCGACGACGACGAGCGACGGCACACCGGGGCCAACGATGGCCGTAGCCAGCGCCCTGAGCAAGTTGTCAGTTTCGACAGTCGTGCGGTTCGCCAGGGGGAACCACCATGCATCGGGACATACGGCGTGGCCTACAAGCTGAGCCACGGTCGTCTTCCCCTTGTGCACGCTTCCGGTCAGGAGAACCGCCGCGTGAACTTCGATTCGCTCGCGAACTCTTTGGACAAGCGTCTCTCGATTGAGCAGCGGCGTGGGCACTGGCGGCATATCCAGCTTCATCATCCCCAGCAACGCCTGTCCAGGGTCGAAAGCTCCAGCAGACAACGCCCGAATAAACTGCTGGTACTGCACCGCCGGGACAGCCACGTGCGCAGTAGTAGCTGCGTCAATCTGAAGCAGCAAGTCTGCCGTCGTCAGTCGCCGACTTCCGGACTCGGGCCTCACAACCACTTCGCTGACGAACGAGTACAGGCGGTCGCAGACCTTGGACGAGTACGTCAGACTCACCCCTGTATCGCTCAGTCTGTGGACAACGCGGTCTTCAGCGCTCCGTTGAATTACTTCCAGGCCAGGCTGGCTCAAAAACCAATGCATCGGGCGAATAAACTGGGCTTGAACGACTGCTGTGTCAGCCGCTTCAAGGAAGGCCTTCAGCGCGCTGCCATCGAACAATTTCGGCGCCAGGTACTTCTGGATGCACTCCGCCATTACGGCGTTGTCGCGCGCAATGTTCCATGCTTCCATACCTGCTATTCCCCCGAACGCAGCGTCTCGCTCGACGACAGACGGTGCGGTCGAAATGTAGTGAAACTGGACCGTGCGAGCCACCTCGCGGGACCGAAGCGTCCAGAAGTGCTCGAGCGCCTTCAGTGCGCGCTGGTTGTTGAGGGAAATCCCATCAACTTCACACTTGACCTGCTGCGCCACCGCATCCAAGGCTGATGCCCTATCGAAGTCTTCTGACCCTTCGAGATAGATGACCTCGTTTTCCGTAGTTAAGCGTAGCCATGCGTCAATCGACCACCAGAGCTGATAGATGACACCTCGGATGGATGCGACTGCCTGCCGAGAAGCATCTGCAGGAAGCTCAGGCGGGACTTCCGGCTCGGTCGGAAGGCGGACAACGTCCGAGGGACTTTGCGTCATCGGTTCAGACGAAACCCGCCTGGGACTCAACTGGCCCATCGGTTGAATAGGTAAACTGGAGGCGGACGTTTCGAACCGCACGCACAACGCCGGCTATGGCTTCTGGCGACTTCAGCAAAGCCGACGTCAGCTCCAGCTGAACCCCAGCCCTACTTCTACATCGATTGCAGATGTTGGAAGCGTGCGTGTCGTAGAACTTATGCCCATCAAGATTGCAGTAAAAGCCCTCAGCACCAAGTGCAGCGGCAATCTCCACACCGCGCGCCTTGTCGCAACCGCCGAGCAACACCGCCTGGTCGACGCCCTTGCAGCTGTGGACGGTCACGACTTGGTCGCAACCCGAGATGAGCTCAAGGCACCGCGGCTCATCGAAGCGCACGCTTCTCACGTGAAGCGCGGCGTAGTTGTCCGCCGCCCGTATTCCCTCAAACGAATAGAACGAGAACTCGCGCCCGGCGATGGCGGCCGCGACCCGGGACGTTGGAAATTCAATCGCATCGCCGTGAGGCGCGACCACAGCTATCATCGGGTTCAGCCCCGCGGTCAGGTGGATTTGATAGTCAACATCTTGCGCATATGCGCCAGCCAAGTCTTTGAACGAAAGGAAGGTCTCGGCCAGGACGAGGTCTGATGTCATTGGGTTAGTTTAGCCCCATCCCACTAGGCCGCATTCAGCCAAGTATGGCTTTCAGCCTTGAACCACCATCGCACCTGTTATGGCGAACAATATCGGCCACTGTAACCAAGGTCAGATTGAAACGCCCCGAAGCTGCCGCTCATGAGTGGCAGTTCGTTGTCGTTGGCGGGTGCAGCGACCCTCGAAATCGACGCCATATTGCGGACAGTCAGGCTACTGGGGTGACTGACTGGTCTGGAGCGAGCATTTCGGGCAAACCCTTGTCAGCGCTGCGGAGTTGACCCACGAAAGCGCCGCGTGGTTGACGAAAGTGGGCACAAAACAGTAGTTTAATTGGCGCTTATTTCGTCACAAAACTCCTTAGTTGGGGCCTGTCAGTCCGCGCCATCCATCGCTAAATGCCTCTGGTGACTACACAGTCGTATCACTTGATACCAACTGGACTCCACCATGCACATCAAAAAACGCGGCGACCGCGCCATGCTTTACCGCTCATCCTGGGTGCCCAAGGGCACTGCAGGCAATACCCATGGCTATTCCTCTCAGGCCTTTGTCGGCAGTCTTCCCCTCGATGCTGAAAACCTGCCCAGTGAGCTGGAGGACAAGTTTTCCAGCGTCGAACTCAATTACCTCGACGTCAAAATTTTTGAGCCTGCACGACTCGCGGCCCAACAAAAGGTGAGGGTGGTCGAGCTTCACGAGGCTGACCCGATTTGGCGCCTTGACGAAGCGGCACGGTTAACGCTGGAGGCTGCCGAACGCAGCGTGAGGGGCGTTGTACCAGACGGCAGAGTCTTGGCAGTTCAAGCTGCCCTTGCTCGGGTCAAGACGATTAACCAGGCACTCTCACTTTTGAAGCCCCCAGTCCAGCCAACGCCAGTGGAACCAGTCGCACCAGCCGCACCAGTTGTCGCACCAGGAAGAGATGACCCCCTGCGCGATGCCCTAATTGCAATCAAAGCGGCACGTGATGCAGTCTTGGCCGGGCGCTACGGTACAGCCCCTGCTGAGGGTGTCCGTGCCACATATGCGTACAGGACATGGGCAGAGATTTACGAAGCGATTGAAGGGGGAGCCAACGGCAGCCTGCTGCGTGCTTTGCAAACAAAGGGGTTTGCCAAGACACGGGTGAAATAGGGCTCCCTTTATTTCACTCTCTGCATGCCAGTTAAGGTAACGGAGGTAACAGGGTTTTGCCGCAGCGACCGAAGTAACTGACTTTTGCGCAGAATACGGTGTTCCCGTAGGCCAAGTAGAAGTGGTCGCGGACGTTCATGCAATCTTATGGACGAGTCGGTCATTAATAGACAAGGCACTTTTTCTCTCGTAAGTACTGGGTAGGCTACCGACAAGAGAATTTGTGCGGTGCAACAAATTTTAAAAGGGTTGAAAATGTTTACAAATGCTTCATTCGAAGAAATCTCAAAAAAGATTTCCGCGTCGGTTCCTCAGTTCAATACTGCTGCTATGCAGGATGCAATCAAACCAGCTCAAGACAACCTGAAGGCCTGGGCCGATTTGGCACAACGCCAAGCAAAAGAAGCACAAGCAGTTTTTGCTGAAGCGGTTGAGTCTATGAAAAGCATCAAAGACCCACAAGCTGCGCTTGAAGCTTTCAAAGCTGCTTCGGAAGCTAACGCTGCGCTTTTTGCAAAGAACCTGAAAGAGTCCACCTCATTAAGCGTTGACCAGTTCCACGCTGCAGTTGAGGCCATTGAGAAGAGTCACCCAGCTCCTGAAACATTTGCTGCAGTTGCCAAGTCTTTGAAAGCAGCTGCTTCCACAGCAGAGAGCACGCTGGTGTCGGCACTCGATAAGGGAATCGCTGCTGGCGCATCAGTTGCAGCGACTTCCAAGGAAAAAAAGAAGAGTTAATCGAATGGCCCGAAACGGGTCCCATATTGCCGTTTAGGCATAAATGAATTGAAGACCCAGCCACAGAGCTGGGTTCTTCATTTGTTGCATTGAAATTGACTGAAATTCCTTGTCTTTCAGCCTTCTTCTGTTGCGTTGGGGGAACTGCTCTGGCTTGGAGAAAGCAGGGCGGAAGTGGAGAAACTGCTCACGCTACTCACGTCTAGGCATTAACGCGTACGAGGATTGATTTAACGCCGGATTTCCCGGACTTTTCACCAATTTCTATGTGCTCAAATGAGCCGGTGCGGCACTTGGCATTGGGTTAAGCTGCCAATCAAAGTCAGCCTGTTCAGGCGGGTAACGAGGGGCATAAGTGCCATGCAATTAGATTTGACCCAACACGGCCTGCAGCGTTTTGTCGACGCACAAAACCAAGTTTATGACTCGGTTTGTAACGAACTCGCGCTCGGCCAAAAAACCAGTCATTGGATGTGGTTCGTATTCCCTCAGCTCAAGGGCCTGGGAGTCAGCGCCATCGCCAAACACTTTGGCCTTGAATCAAAGGCGGAGGCGCTGGCTTATTGGCAGCACCCTATTCTCGGTACGCGCCTGCTTGAGTGCACCACGCTCGTCCTGGCACAGCCAAATACGAGTGCCCTTGATATTTTCGGGACTACAGATGCCCTTAAATTCCGGTCGTGCATGACACTCTTCTCACAAGTGGCCCCAGATGAAGCGGCGTTCAAACAAGCGTTGGCCCGGTTTTTTGATGGCAAGCCTGATGAAAGTACGCTCAAGTTGCTGTAGCTTTTCGCGCGCCATTGCTGTTTGGACGCGCTAGGGTGGATTCATTGACTGCTTAACGCTGTCGGTGATAGCCAGGTCGCAGCGTAAGGTCGTCCAACCGGGCCATGAGCGTGAGCATGGTCCCCGTAAAGGCTCACCTGCATGTGGTGTCTAGCAACAACCGCAGCCAAGAGAAGTCAACCCTTGTTCAAGTGGTGGCCATACTTGTTCCAATTTTTCATGTGTGAGCACGGCAGTAATCCACTTTGGATTACTGCCAGTCACTTAACATTCTCAACATGAACCGATTTGTTTTCAACTTGAACATCTCCGCCCCAGAGTACCTCCAGTACTAGCGTGGAGTCGTCAATAAAGTCGTCGCAACCTGCAATGATGGAACCACCGTTCAGTTCCCTGCCGGGCTCCTGACGCCTTTTGTGACCAGCGGGGGCATCCGCAGAGCTTTTGTGTTGACCTGCGAGGCGGGCGGCAGGGTTTCGCAACTCAGGCGGAGATAGCGGCTCTCCCTGCAATATGGTTTTGACCGACAACGCTATGCCACCCTATGAAAACAAGGTACTCCATGCCTTAACTTTCACCATAACCTCGTGGCCCGCTATTGTGTTGAATTTCAACTTTAGATTAAACAACTAGACACAAGTGCCTAACGTCCTGAGTTGAAAAATATAGGGTTTACCCTTATATTTAGACCATATCAACTCAGTAGGGACTTACCATGTCCAATTTGATAGGGCTTATCAAAGCTCTCATGCCTCACGTGCCGACCCAAGAAGAATTGGACCAGGCCTACTTGAATAATTCGGTTGACATCTTTGATGTCGAACGCCGCATGGCAGAAATTGACCACCGCAATCACGATTTTCCGTCGCAAGCGCCTGTGTTCAATTTCAAGATGCATTAATGGCAACTATGTTTGCACAACCTGTTTGGATAACGACGTTGTCTGCTTCCATGTCACGAGTCGCTAGTGATTGGAGTGTTCTTCCGTTTGACATGGCTCGAGAGCAGTACGCAATAGCGGTCAATGTCGGATTGGTTGAGCGGTCGATGTTGAAATCGGCCAAATTCGGCCGAGGGCTCTATGCTCTCGAAAAACTGATGCTCGGTCCGTTGGCCAGGAAATACTAGTTATTCGTAGTAATTGCTTCGCACTTAATCCGGGTCTTGCTATTGATTGATGGCTGTAAATCAACGGCCAAGCAATCAGTTATCGTTGCTTACCGCTGTAGAAAGATACGGAGCAGTGGCGTGCCCACTAAAAGTAAAACTCCAAGGTTGAGCCCGACAGTAAACCAGTGCATCACACGGAAGGATTGTTTTGTTGTTTTGT
>SERZ01000826.1_pt1 | contig 19608 bp, 12 predicted proteins | sample 3171461 | NCBI WGS metagenome assembly SERZ01 (sample SAMN06051861, study PRJNA518727) | freshwater metagenome | biome: subpolar coniferous forest; feature: holomictic lake; material: water; isolation source: holomictic Lake 227, 6 m depth | place: Canada: near Kenora, Ontario | collected... | reverse complement strand
TAAGCGCAAGAAGCTATTCAATTAATAGCGCTATCGTTACCCAACCACCAGTTCCCGAACCGCCGCGACTTGTCGGCGCGACACCGGCAGCAGTTCATCAATGCCGTCCAAGCGCACGGCCCAGCTTTCGCCTTCTTCGGGGTCATGGTGTTTGACCAGCGCCCGCACAGCACGCCGGGCAATCAGGGCGTTGCGGTGAACGCGCATGAACTGGGACTTGTACTTTTCCTCCAGCTCCCCCAGTGAACCTTCCAGGATGTAGTGCTTGGACGCGGTGCGCACCGTGATGTATTTCAGTTCAGCCTTGAGGTAAAGCACTTTGGCCAGCGGCACCCGCTCGGTTCGGCCACGGTCCTGAATGATCAGAACTTCTTCAGGTAAATCGGGCTCTAGCCCCCGTCCCGCTTGCGCTAAGCGCTCTACTTTTTGCAGTGCCGCCTGCAAGCGCTCCAAGCGCACGGGTTTGGTCAGGTAGTCCACCGCTTCCAACTCAAAGGCCTGCACGGCGTGCTCGGCGTGCGCCGTCACAAACACCACGGCCGGCGGGTTGGGCAAGTCGCGCAGCGCTTGAGACAAAGTCAAACCATCGGCCCCGGGCATATGGATATCCAGCAGCACCACGTCGACCGGATTTCTCTGCAAGAACTCCAACGCCTGAGGGGCATTGGCCGCCTCGGCAACCACTTGAGTGCGGGGTGCGGTGCAGTCGCCCAGCAAGGTACGCAAACGCAGCCGTGCCAGCGCTTCATCGTCCACGATCAACACTTTCAATGACATGGCAGATTCCTTTTTGAATTCATGCAGGCACTTCGATTCGAACCTGATAAACACCGTCTTTCAAACCACACTGAAACTGGCCTTGCACATCATGCAACAGACCCAATCGATCACGCACATTGTCCAGCGCCACCCCATGACCAGGTTCGCCTTGACCCGATGGCACGGTGTTGGTGACCTTGATCACGACCGTGGAACCGCGCTTTTGGGTTGATATTTTGATCTGAGCACCCTGAGCGCTGGGCTCCACCCCGTGCTTGACCGCGTTTTCAACCAGCGGCTGCAACAGCAAAGGCGGCAATTTAGCCTCGGAGGCGGCCGGGTCCAGTGCCCATTCCACCTGAATGCGCTCGCCAAACCGGACTTGCTCAATCGCCAGATAGCGCTGGGCCAGGGTGATTTCTTCGGCCAGCGAAACGGAGTCACCCCGCTCGGTGAGCGCATGGCGAAACAGATCACTCAAATCTTCCAGCAGGGCTTCGGCCTTGGCCGGTTCGGCCCGCACCAGGGCAATGGCACTGTTGAGGGTGTTGAACAAAAAGTGCGGACGAATCCGCGACTGCAATTCACTGAGTCGGGCCGCGGTGGCCGCAGGCGTTTTGCCCTTGGCGCGCCACACCAAAGCCGCCACCAACACCGCCGACAACAGCGCCCCGCTGAACGCACTGGCCAGCCAGGGCGCTGCCTCCAGCAGGCCCACCATCGACAGCACTGTGCAGCCATAAACACCCGCCACCGCACCCAGCGCCACCCCCGCCACTTGTTGCACCGCTGGCCCCAGGCGCGCCAGTACTTTTTTGAGACTGCAGGCAGCAATCAGCCAGACCAGAGTCGCTGGCAAAGCGCCCCCGGTGAGCAGGGAGAGGCGCGTCAGCCAATCCATGAACGTGACAGCCCCAAACATGGCGCCCACGCCCACCACCACCTCGACAAACAGCACGGCCCGCAGCACCACGCCCACATGGCAGGCATCGAACACCAGCACCCGAACGGCGACCGGCGCAGACGACTCGGGAATCGATTCCTGGAAGACCGATAAAATTTGGGAATCTTTCATTAAAAATTTTGGTTTGCGCCTGATTATTGATGATCTGCCGCTTTAACCCCAGGCGCAGGCACCACGCGTGCCGCACTGCCTATTTTGATACTACTCATGCCACACAATCAATTCGACAAAAAATCAGAAGCCTGGTCAGCCCTTTTTTCAGAGCCCATGAGCGATCTGGTCAAACGCTACACCTCCAGCGTGTTTTTTGACAAGCGCTTGTGGCAGGCCGACATTGCCGGCTCACTGGCGCACGCCGAGATGCTGTGCACGCAAAAGATCATCACCACTGAGGACCACACGGCTATTCAAAGCGGCATGACCACGATTGCCGCCGAGATCGAATCCGGCGCGTTTGAGTGGAAGCTTGATCTCGAAGACGTGCACCTCAACATTGAAGCGCGCCTGACGCAGTTGGTCGGCATTGCCGGCAAGCGCCTGCACACCGGGCGCTCTCGCAATGACCAGGTCGCTACCGATGTGCGCCTGTGGCTGCGCAGTGAGATCGACCTGATTGGCGGCCTGCTCACTGACCTGCAAAAGGCGCTGATTGAAGTGGCCGAAAAGAATGTTGAAGTGATCCTGCCCGGCTTCACCCATTTGCAAGTGGCGCAACCGATCAGCTTTGGCCACCACATGCTGGCGTATGTGGAGATGTTCAGCCGCGACGCCGAGCGCATGAGCGACGTGCGCCGACGCACCAACCGCCTGCCGCTGGGTGCTGCCGCCTTGGCCGGCACCAGCTACCCGCTGGACCGCGAGCGCGTGGCCACCACCTTGGGCATGGTTGACGACAAAGGCCTGCCGCAGGTTTGCCAGAACTCGCTGGACGCCGTGAGCGACCGCGACTTTGCCATCGAATTCACCGCCGCTGCTTCGCTGTGCATGGTGCACATCAGCCGCTTCAGCGAAGAACTGATTCTTTGGATGAGCCAGAACTTCGGCTTCATCCAGATTGCCGACCGCTTCACCACCGGCAGTTCCATCATGCCGCAGAAGAAAAACCCCGATGTACCCGAGTTGGCACGCGGCAAGACTGGCCGCGTGGTTGGCCATTTGATGGGCCTCATCACCCTGATGAAAGGCCAACCTCTGGCCTACAACAAAGACAACCAGGAAGACAAAGAGCCGCTGTTTGACACCGTGGACACCCTGAAAGACACGCTGCGGATTTTTGCCGAGATGGTTGGCGGGCAACTCAACCCCACCACCGGCGAGAAAGAAGGCGGCATCACCGTCAAGCCCGAGGCGATGGAACGCGCCGCTTTGCGTGGCTACGCCACCGCCACCGATCTCGCGGACTACCTTGTGAAAAAAGGCCTGCCGTTCCGCGATGCGCACGAGACCGTGGCCCACGCCGTCAAAGCTGCCATCGCACACCAGGTGGACTTGTCAGAGCTGCCTTTGAAGGTCTTGCAGGAATTCAACCCGTCGATTGAAAAAGACGTTTATGAAGTGCTGAGCCTGCGCGGCTCGCTCAATGCCCGCGACATTCTGGGTGGCACGGCCCCTAATCAGGTGCGGATGCAGATTGCGCGTCACTTGAAGCGACTTGGTTAACACGGTCGGTTAGGTCTTCACCTCTAATATTTGCTGCATTGCAACATAAACCTTGCGCTGCCTCAATCTTTCCCTATAATTCAAACCATGCTGCACTGCAACATAAATTGCCAAGAGCCGCAGTTAACGAGTAGTCAGACTTTTTACCCCATTAATTTAAGGAAACTCACATGAACACCAACGCCGCACAATTTATCGAATCCAACAAAGCCAGCCTGAAAGCTCTCGAAAGCGCAACGACTCAAGCTTTTGCTGGTGTTGAAAAGCTGGTTGAACTGAACCTGGCCGCTTCCAAAGCTTCTTTGGGCGAGACTTTCTCCCACGTTCAAGCTGTTCTCGGCGCTAAAGACGCACAAGAACTCGTTGCTCTGCAAACCAGCATGATGAAGCCTTTGGCTGAAAAATCTGCTGCTTACTTTGAGCATGTCAAGACCATCGTGACTGGCAGCACTGCTGACTTCACCAAGTCTTTCGAAGCCAAGACTGCTGAAGCTCAAAAAGCTTTCGCTGGCGTGATCGAAAACATGACCAAGAACGCACCTGCTGGCACTGAGTCCGCTGTTGCTGCATTCAAGAACGCTTTGACCACCGGTCAAAACGCGATGGAAACTGCACAAGCTCAAGCTAAAAAAGCTGTTGAAGCTGCTCAGTCCAACTTCACTGCTGCTGCTACTCAAGCTGCTGACGCTGTCAAGAAAGCTACTAAAACAGCTTAATTGCCCTCTGCCCCTCGGGGCAGTCAGCATCAAAAAACGGCACCTTCGGGTGCCGTTTTTGTTTTGGGAGCCCGCGCATTTCGGCTATATTTTGGCCATGAATACGCAACCACCGCCGCTTCCATGGCTTGCGCCGGGTCAAGAGTTTCCGAATGTCGAAAAGGCCTGGGGGCCGCATGACCCCGCGCCAGGTTTACTGGCGGCGGGCGGCGCGCTCACTGTTGAAACTTTGTGTCGCGCCTACAGCCAGGGTGTTTTTCCGTGGTTCAGCGAAGGTCAACCCACGCTGTGGTGGAGCCCTGATCCCCGCATGGTGCTGGAAGTTGACCACTTTCGGCTGCACCCTTCCCTGAAAAAAACCTTGCATCGATTTCGCACCTCCGCACAGTGCGAGATTCGCATCGATTCGAGCTTTGAACTGGTCATCCAAGCCTGTTCAAGCAGTCCGCGTGAAGGTCAATCGGGCACCTGGATCGTGCCGGAGATGGTGGCCGCCTATGCCCAACTGCACCGCGCTGGCCTGGCACACAGCGTTGAAACCTGGATCAACGGCAAGCTCGAAGGCGGTTTGTACTGCGTGGCGCTGGGCAAAGCGGTGTTTGGCGAGTCCATGTTCAGCCGCTCCACCGATGCGTCAAAAATTGCGCTGGCCGCACTGGTCTGTTTTTGTCGCCACCATGGCATCGTGCAGATTGATTGCCAGCAAAACACTCGCCACCTGGCCTCCCTGGGTGCGCACGAAATGACTCGTCAACAATTTTTAAACCAGGTGGCCAAGGGGCTGCACGAAGCTGCCCCGGCATGGAAATTTGAGCCTGCTTTCTGGGAAGAATTGTTGGTCAATTAGCCCTCTAGCCCTTGTATAGCAAGCATGAGTAGCTCCTGAACATATAGCACTCTTGCCGCTATCAAGGACGTAGCGACTGCTGGGTTACAACGCCGTGATTGGGATATAAATCTCGCCACCAGCCTTTTTGAATTCCTGCGACTTGTTTTCCATGCCGTCGCTCAGCGCCTGCTCGTCACTCACGCCCTTGGTTTTGGCGTAGTCGCGAACCTCTTGCGAGATTTTCATCGAGCAGAACTTAGGGCCACACATCGAACAGAAATGCGCTACTTTGGACGAGTCCTTGGGCAGCGTTTCGTCGTGGAAGTTGCGTGCCGTGTCGGGGTCAAGCGACAGGTTGAACTGGTCCATCCAGCGAAACTCGAACCGCGCCTTGGACAACGCGTCATCCCGCGCCCGCACACCGGGGTGACCTTTCGCCACATCGGCCACATGCGCGGCAATTTTGTAGGTGATGATGCCGACCTTCACATCGTCGCGGTCCGGCAAACCCAGATGTTCTTTGGGCGTCACGTAGCACAGCATGGCGGTGCCAAACCAACCGATCATGGCGGCGCCGATGCCGCTGGTGATGTGGTCGTAGCCGGGCGCGATGTCGGTCGTCAGTGGGCCGAGTGTGTAGAACGGCGCTTCGTGGCAGTGCTTGAGTTGCTCGGTCATATTGGCTTGCACCATGTGCAGCGGCACATGACCGGGGCCTTCGATCATCACCTGCACATCCTGCTGCCAGGCTTGCTGGGTGAGTTCGCCCAGCGTGCGCAACTCGGCAAACTGCGCTTCGTCGTTGGCGTCGGCACCCGAACCAGGTCGCAAGCCATCGCCCAGCGAGTAGCTGACATCAAAAGCTTTCAGGATTTCGGTCATTTCATCAAAGTGGCTGTAAATAAAATTTTCTTGGTGGTGCGCAATGCACCACTTGGCCATGATCGAACCACCACGCGACACGATGCCGGTCATGCGGTTGGCGGTGAGGTGAATGAACGCCAGGCGCACACCCGCATGCACCGTGAAGTAATCAACGCCCTGCTCGGCTTGCTCGACCAGCGTGTCGCGGAAAATTTCCCAGGTCAGGTCTTCGGCCACGCCGCCCACTTTTTCGAGCGCCTGGTAGATCGGCACGGTGCCAATCGGCACCGGCGAGTTGCGCAAAATCCAGTCGCGTGTGGTGTGAATATTGCGCCCGGTGGACAAGTCCATCACTGTGTCAGCGCCCCAACGCATCGACCACACCAGTTTTTCGACCTCTTCTTCGATGCTCGACGTGACGGCAGAGTTGCCAATGTTGGCGTTGATCTTGACCAGAAAATTGCGGCCAATCGCCATCGGCTCCACTTCGGGGTGGTTGATGTTGCCGGGAATAATGGCGCGGCCACGGGCCACTTCATCGCGCACAAACTCGGGCGTCATCACGCGCGGAATGCTGGCGCCAAAGCTGTTACCGGCTAGACGGGCTTCGCGTTCGGCATTGCCAAGGTACTGTTCCATCCACGCCAGCTTCTGGTTTTCGCGGATCGCCACATATTCCATCTCGGGGGTGATGATGCCTTTTCGGGCGTAGTGCATTTGCGAGACGTTAGCGCCTACTTTGGCGCGGCGTGGCGTGCGCTGGAGACCTGCGGCCTGCAAGCGCAGTGAAGCTAAGGTCTCGGACTCGCCATTTTTCAAGCCATCGTCCAGCGCAAACGGGGTACGACCGGTGTACGACTCGGTGTCGCCACGGGACTCAATCCAGGGGCTGCGCACCGAGGGCAAGCCCTGGCGCACATCGATAGGGGCATTCGGGTCGGTGTAGGGGCCGGAGGTGTCGTACACCACCACCGCCTCGCCATTGCTCTGCATGATTTCACGCATCGGCACCTGAATATTGGCTTGCGAGCCGGGCACATAAATTTTGCGCGAGGCCGGCAAGGGCTCGCGTGTGAGGCGCATCAATTCGGTAAATTTGTCGGGGGCGTTCATCGTGGTGTCTCCTGAAGGTGGGTCAAATGCCTCAGGGAACAGCCAATCAAAACCACGAACAGGGAGGACGGCATAGTGCCCAAATAACCCTCGAAACCCGAAATGGGGCAAGGGCAAAAAGGACGGCAGTCTGGCTCTTCTTACGCCGGTATGAACCGGATCAAGTTCGCGGGTTTGATCGATCATCTCAGCGCCAACACAGCGCACCCCGGGCAATTCGGAGTTTACGCGATGGGGGTCAAGCAGCGGCACTTATCGGTTGGGGGGCGATGACAGCGGGGCGAATGCTTCCGCGAATGTCCCCCGCCCTTCGGGCTCCTCCTTGATTTCGCTGCAGCATTCGCCCCACTGCCATCGTCAGCCAGCCCTGTTGACCGACCGACTCAGGACGGCGCGGCATTCAGCGCAGTGAGGTCAGGAGGAGCCCGAAGGGCGGGGGACACGAACAGCGCTGAGTGCCGCGTCGGCCTGAGTCCTGCAGCGTCTGAATCTCAACGGGGTTGAAATGACACCAAAATAAAAAGCCCTACGACGCCGACGACAAAGAACGTGGCGCTATAAAATAAATAGCTGCTTGCGCTTGCTGGACGGGGGCTAGAGGGCTAAAAGCTTTAAACAATAATTAATTTCAAACAACCCGCGCCAAATTTCAAAGTATCCACATGGGCCAACCATTACCATGCATGCCACTTACAAGGAACCCTCCATGCCCGTGATTACCACCATCGAAGACCTGCGCATCTTGGCGCAAAAACGCGTGCCACGCATGTTCTACGACTACGCCGATTCCGGTTCCTGGACCGAGAGCACTTACCGCGCCAACTCGGATGATTTCCAGAGCATCAAGCTGCGCCAGCGCGTAGCCGTCAATATGGAAAACCGCAGCACCGCCAGCACCATGATTGGCCAGCCTGTGGCAATGCCGGTGGCGATTGCGCCCACCGGCCTGACCGGCATGCAGCACGCCGACGGCGAGATCAAGGCCGCGCGTGCGGCCAAGCGTTTTGGCATTCCGTTCACGCTCTCGACCATGAGCATTTGCTCAATTGAGGACGTGGCCGCCGAGACCGGGGGCCACCCGTTCTGGTTTCAGCTCTACGTGATGAAAGACCGCGACTACATTGAGCGCCTGATTGACCGCGCCAAAGCAGCCAATTGCTCTGCGCTGGTGCTCACCCTTGATCTGCAAATTCTGGGACAACGCCATAAGGACCTGAAAAACGGTTTGAGCGCGCCACCCAAACTCACGGTTGCCAACATCCTCAACATGATGACCAAACCGCGCTGGGGCCTCGGCATGCTGGGCACCAAACGCCACGGTTTTGGCAACATCATCGGCCACGTCAAGGGTGTGGAAAACATGGGGTCGTTAAGCGAGTGGACCGCCAAACAGTTCGACCCCGGCCTGAACTGGGGCGATGTCGAATGGATCAAAAAACGCTGGGGCGGCAAGCTGATTTTGAAAGGTATTCAGGACGTGGAAGACGCACGACTGGCCGTCAACTCGGGCGCTGATGCGCTGATTGTGTCGAACCACGGCGGGCGTCAGCTCGATGGTGCCGAATCATCGATTCGCGCGCTTCCGGGCATTGTGGACGCGGTCGGCAAGCAGATTGAGGTGCACATGGACGGTGGTATTCGCAGCGGACAAGACGTGCTCAAGGCCCGCGCTTTGGGCGCCCAAGGCACCTACATTGGCCGGGCCTTTTTATACGGTCTGGGCGCGATGGGGGAAGCCGGTGTCGACAAGGCGCTGGAAATCATCCACAAGGAACTGGACCTGACCATGGCGTTTTGCGGCCACACCCAGATCGACACGGTGACCAAAAATATTTTGTTGCCGGGCACTTTCCCCGTCTAATTCCGTTTCCAGATCGATAGGAGATTAGGCGCAAAGCCACAGACAGTGCTTTAGCACGGCAAGGCTAAGCAATGACATATCGTATTGATCTGGAAATAGAAATGGCAGGCGGTTTTGTAACCCCCTGCCACTCTCTGAAACGATGACCCGCTTAAAGCATCTGTGAACAGAGCTTGAAGTCAGGGTCTTCCGGGAAGGCCTTGACAGTAAAGCCCAGGCCCTTCATCAGCTTGAGCATGTTGGGGTTGTTGGCCAGCACCAGGCCATCAATCTCGGACAGGCCTTTTTCACGGGCCACGTCCATGATCGACAGCATCAGGCGCGAACCCAAGCCCTTGCCGCCCATATCGTCCGACACCACCAGCGAGAACTCGCAACTGGTGCGGTCCGGGTTGGTGATGTAGCGCGACACGCCCACGATGCGCGACACCTCGGTGGTCACACCTTCATCGTCCACCTTGCGATCGCGGGTGACAGCGACCAGCGCCATTTCGCGGTCGTAATCAATCAGCGTGAAGCGTGCCAGCATGCTGGCGGGCAGCTCCGGCATGCTCGACACAAACCGGAAGTAGCGGCTCTGGGTCGAGAGGCTGCGCACAAAGGTTTGCAGCATGTCGGCGTCATCCGGGTGAATCGGGCGCACCACGTATTCGCCGCCACCGGGCATGGGCCACACTTGCTCAAGTTGCGATGGGTACGGCAGAATAGCCAAGTGGTTGTAATTGCGGGCCGACGGCGGCGCACTCTCGATCACGATGCGGGCATCGACCGCCACTGCGCCGGATTCGTCCACGATGATCGGGTTGATGTCCATCTCACGCAGTTGCGGCAGCTCGCAGACCATTTCTGACACGCGCAACAGCACTTGCTCCAGCGCTTCCATGTCCACCGCTGGCGCGCCATGCCATTCGCCCAGCGTCTCCGCCACACGGGCGCGGTCGATCAGTCTGCGGGCCAAAAACTGGTTCAAGGGCGGCAACTCCATCGCCCGGTCGTTCATCAGTTCGATCATGGTGCCACCGGCGCCAAAGGAAATCACCGGGCCAAACGGGTCATCAGTCACCAGGCCCACATTAATCTCGCGACCCCGTTTCTGGCTAGACATGTTCTGGATGGTGACGCCGTTGATGCGCGCCTTGGGCTTGAGCTTGGCCACTGTCTGCATCATGTTCGCAAAGACATCGCGCACCCCCACAGCGTTCATGACGTTGAGCGCCACGCCCTGCACATCGGACTTGTGGCTGATGTCGGGCGAGTCGATCTTGAGCGCCACCGGGAAACCCAGCTGGGTGGCGATCATGATGGCTTCGTTCACGCTGCGCGCCAAAATCGTTTTGGTGACAGGAATATGAAACGCGGCCAGCAAGGCCTTTGACTCCATCTCGGTCAGCACCTTGCGGCGCTCGGCCAGCACGCTTTCGATCAGGATTCGGGCGCCTTCCACATCGGGCTTGGCCAGGTTCGACAAGGGCGGCGGCGTTTGCTGCAGCAGTTGCTGATTTTGGTAGAAAGACGCAATGTTGCCAAAAGCCCCCACCGCCGCTTCCGGCGTGCGAAAGGTCGGAATGGTCGACTCGTTCAGAATTCGGCGAGCCTCGCCCACCGTGGCGTCGCCCATCAGGCAGGTCAACAAGGGCTTGCCGAGTTGCTTCTGGCTTTCAGCCAGCGCGGTGGCGATCAGGGCGCTGTCCATGCCAATCTTGGGCGAGTAAATTACCAACACGCCGTCAATCTGGCGCGCTTTGCCAGCGGCTTCGATCGCGGCCTTGAAATGCTCGGGACCGGCTTCTTCAGACACATCAATCAGGTCGCATAACGACGCCAGCGGCGGCAACAGCGGCTTGAGGTCTTTAATCTGATCGGCATCCAGGGTGGCCAACTCCAGCTTGATTTCGCAAATCCAGTCCGCCGCCAACACACCCGGCCCACCCCCGTTGGTGACAATGGCCAGGCGGCGTCCAACCGGTTTGTAGCGCGAGGCCAGGCACTTGGCGGCCGAGAACAACTCCACAAACGAGCGCACCCGCACCGCACCGGCGCGGCGCAAGGCGGCATCAAACACGTCGTCGCTGCCCACGATCGAACCCGAGTGCGTGAGCGCAGCCCGGTTGCCCGAGGGTTTGCGGCCGGCCTTGAGCACCACCACCGGTTTGGCGTTCGCGGCGGCCCGCAGCGCGCTCATGAAACGACGCGAATCGGTGATGCCTTCGAGGTAAACCACGATGCTGTGGGTTTGCGCATCAGAGGCCAAAAAGTCGAGCACTTGCGCCATGTCCACGGCGGTATTGGGGCCGAGCGACACCACGGTCGAGAAACCCACACCATTTTTTTGGGCCCAATCCAAAATCGACGAGGTCAGGGAACCCGATTGCGACACCAGCGCCAGCGGCCCTTTGGCACACATGACACCTGCCACACTGGCGTTCAGTCCCAGGAAGGGGCGCTGAAAGCCGAGGCAATTAGGGCCCAGCAGGTGCATGCCATCGCGTTTGGCTATTTTGTGCATTTCGGCGGCCAGCGTGGCGTTGATGCCACTGGAAATCACCAGCGCGGCGCGGCACTTGATACGCCCCGCCACTTCCAGCGCTGTGGCCACTTCGGCCACCGGCATCACGATGATGGCCAGATCGGCGTGGGTTTGGGCCAGGTCAGCCAGCGTGCCGATGGTGTGGATGTCGACAAACGTGAGGCGACCGGTGTAGCACTGGGACACCAGCGCGTCGTGCAAAGCCTGTGCCTGCAGCGTTTGTTCGGCCGGTACGTCTACCTTGCCCGCAAAGACAACAATAGATTTGGGCGAGAACAAAGGGGTAAGAAAATGCTGATCCATGGGGCGTCCAATCGGAAAATAGTTGCTGCACCGCAGCATAGACATTTTAAATCTTCCAAACCTTGACTTGGCTCAATTCAGTATCGCGCTATCCTCAGGACATGAATAAAATTTTCCTCTGGCTGGGCCCAGCGCGCCTGCCCTTTCTGATCCTGACACCGGCCTGTATTTTGCTGGGCGTGGCCTGCGTGAAAGCGACCAATGGCCACGTCAACTATTTGCAGGCCTTGCTGGTGCTTGTGGGCGCGGTGGCGGCCCACATCAGCGTCAATTCGTTCAACGAATACCAGGACTATCGCAGCGGGTTGGATGCCATGACCCAGCGCACCCCATTCAGCGGCGGCAGCGGTGTGCTGCCCGCGCACCCGGAACTGCTGGGCAGCACCCTGATGATGGCCATCACCAGCCTGTTCATCAGCATGGCAGTGGGGTTTTATTTTGTAGTAGAGCGGGGCCCAGCCTTGCTGCCGCTGGGCCTGGCGGGCGTGCTGCTGGTGCTGATCTACACCGAGTGGATCACGCGCCACCCGGTGCTGTGCCTGGTAGCACCCGGTGTGGGCTTTGGACCCCTGATGATTTTGGGCACCCAGGTGGCCCTGACCGGCGCGTATTCTGCGACCGCCACAGTGGCCTCGCTGGTGCCGTTTTTCCTGGTCAACAACCTGCTGCTCCTCAACCAGTTCCCGGACGCCGAGGCGGACCGCCGTGTGGGCCGCAAACATATTCTGGTCACCTCCGGCCCCACGGTCGGCGCACGCTGGTACGCCGTCCAAACGGCTCTGGCGTTTGCCAGCATTGCGCTGGGCGTGTTGAGCGGCCTGCTGCCGGTGGGCGCACTGCTCGGCCTGGGCGTATTGTTTCTGGCAGTACCGACCACGCGTGACGTGCTGCTGCATGCCACCGACGTGCAACGCCTGCTCCCCGCCATGGGTCGCAACGTGGCCATTAACCTGCTGACGCCCGTGCTGATGGCGATCGGGATCATCATGTCGTGAGCACGCCACCGGGCGGTTTGATCCGCCGCATTGCCCACCTCGACATGGACGCTTTTTATGCGTCGGTCGAATTGCTGCGCTACCCGCAGCTCAAGGGCTTGCCCGTGGTGATTGGCGGCGGGCGGCGCACCGTGGATGACGCTCTGAGGCTGGCCGGATCGGCGTTGATCGATGGCGAACCCACCGAGCGACCTTTGTCCAAAATCCCGGTGGCCGATTTCCCCCGGCTCAAAGACTACACCGGGCGCGGCGTCATCACCACCGCCACCTACGCGGCGCGCCAGTTTGGCGTCGGCTCGGCGATGGGGCTGATGAAGGCCGCCAAACTGTGCCCGCAAGCCATATTGCTGCCGGTGGACTTTACTGAAATCCGCAAGTACTCGCGCGCCGTGAAAGACATCATTCTGGACATTGCCCCGCTGATGGAAGACAGGGGAATTGACGAAGTTTTTATCGATTTCACCGAGGTGCCCGGCGGCCAGCGCGAAGGCGGGCGGGTGCTGGCGCGGCTCATGCAAAAAACCATTTTTGAGCAGACCGGCCTGACCTGCTCGGTGGGCGTGGCGCCCAACAAGCTGATCGCCAAAATGGCCAGCGAATTCAACAAGCCCAACGGCATCGCCATTGTTTTTGAAGACGATCTGGAAAGCAAAATCTGGCCGCTGGCCTGCCGAAAAATCAACGGCATTGGCCCCAAGGCGGATGAAAAGCTCAAGGCATTGGGCATTGAGACCATCGGGCAGTTGGCCGAGCACGACCTGCAATGGCTGATCGACCACTTCGGCCAGAAAACCGGCGCCTGGATGTTTGACGCCGCCCACGGCATTGACGCGCGCCCGATCGTGCTGGAAAGCGAACCGGTCTCCATCAGCCGCGAGACCTCGTTTGAGCGCGACCTGCACGCGGTGCGCGACAAGGCTGAACTCGGCGCCATCTTCACGCGACTGTGCGAGCAGGTGGCGAGTGATTTGCAGCGCAAAGGCTATGTGGGCAAGACCATCGGCATCAAGCTGCGTTATGACGATTTCAAGAGCGTGACCCGCGACCACACGCTGGACCATTACACCGACGACGCCCACACCCTGCGCCAGATTGCCGGCCAGTGCCTGAAGCGCGTACCGCTGACCCAGCGCTTGCGCTTGCTGGGCGTGCGCGTGGGGTCGCTGGCCAAAGCGGGTAATTCTGATGTTTATGAGCCAAATAAGGCTCTAGCCCCCGAACTACCTGCGCTGACAGCTATTGATTCAGTAGTATTTACAGATCAATTGTTTTGAATTTTTGTTCTTGTGCCTGCTTGCGTGTTCTTTCTGTTTCTGGCCATTTCAACAGCCGGAAGCACTTGCTTCTATCGGGGGAAAGCTAAAAAATTCTAATTGGGGTCAGATTCCAATTAATTCACAACACCGCGCAAGGCGCGGGGGTGGGGCGGAGGTCGGGGGCGATTTCAAAAAGCGAAGCGTTGAGAGCCCCCGGCCTCCACCCCGGCCCCGCGCCGGTTCAAAGGGAGCACCCGGCCCTCTGCCCCCGCAGCCAAAGCATCCCATTTGCGAACCAACATAAAGCAACAAAAATGAGCACCCAAAACTCCGCCCTACCCCTCTAAAATCCAACCGAAACCCAGAAAATTGTTTGCCTCACCAAAGCCCGTCATGACACCCAAAAAACCTGCTAAAGCGCCTTCTAAAGCGCTCGCTATTGTTACTGCCCCGGTCACGCCCACCGTGAGCGACGCCAAGGCCAGTTTTCCGATCGTGGGCATTGGCGCTTCAGCCGGCGGGCTGGCGGCGTTTGAGTCGTTCTTCTCGGGCATGTCGCTTGATGCCGCCCCCGGCATGGCCTTTGTACTGGTGCAGCATCTGGCGCCTGACCACAAAAGCATTTTGAGCGACCTGATTCGGCGCTACACCCACATGCATGTTTTTGAAGTGGAAGACGGCATGGTGGTGCAGGTGAACTGCGTCTACATCATCCCGCCCAACCACGACATGGCCCTGCTCAACGGCACGCTGCAGCTGCTGGAGCCCACCGCGCCGCGCGGCCAACGCCTGCCAATTGACTTTTTCTTTAGCTCACTGGCGCAAGACCAGCGCGAGCGTGCCATTGCCGTTGTGCTCTCGGGCACCGGCAGCGATGGCGCACAAGGTGTGCGCGCCGTCAAGGCCGAAGGCGGCTTGATCTTGGCGCAAACGCCGGAAACCACCGAGTTTGATGGCATGCCGCGCAGTGCCATTGCCACCAACATGGTCGACTTCCAACTGGCCCCCAACGAGATGCCGGCCCAACTTCAGGCCTACGCCACGCACGCTTTTGGCAATGGCATGCGTGCGATCAGCGGCCCGGTCATCAACAACGAGAGTGCGCTCAAAAAAATCTTCATCCTGCTGCGCTCACAGACTGGCCACGACTTCTCCAACTACAAGCCCAGCACCATCCACCGCCGCATTGAGCGGCGCATGGCGGTGCACCAGATCGACTCGTTTGATGGCTACGTCAAATACCTGCAACAAACCCCGACCGAGGTCGAGGCACTGTTTGGCGACCTGCTGATCGGGGTGACCAACTTTTTCCGTGACCCGGAAGCGTTTCAGGTACTTGAAGAGCAGGCCATCCCCAAACTTTTTGAGAACAAACCGGCCGGTGCCGTGGTGCGGATCTGGGTCACCGCGTGCTCGACTGGCGAAGAGGCTTACTCGATTGCCATCTTGTTGCAAGAGCGTATGTCCGCGCTCAAGACGCCCTACACGGTGCAGATCTTTGCCACCGACATTGACAGCCGGGCCATTGCCACCGCCCGCGCCGGGCTCTACCAGGCCAGCATTGCCGCCGACCTGACGCCGGAGCGGCTGGCACGTTTCTTTACCGTGGAGCCGGACGGCAGCGCCTACCGCATCCACAAAAGCACGCGCGACCTGATGGTGTTCTCCGAGCAGGACCTGATCAAAGACCCGCCCTTCTCCAAGCTCGACCTTGTTACCTGCCGCAACCTGCTGATCTACATGAACCTGGAGCTGCAGAAAAAACTGGTACCCCTGTTTCATTACGCCCTGAAGCCCGGCGGCTTGCTGTTTTTGGGCACTTCCGAAGGCATTGGCGAGTTTGACGAACTATTTGCCGTGCTTGACCGCAAGTCAAAGCTCTACCAGCGCAAGGACAATTTTGAGGGCATGCAGCGCGTCACCTTATCGCGGTTTTTGCCGACCTTGTCGGCGCCCGAGGCCACCACCCCCCGCAGCGGCGCCATCAAACTCCCGAACTCTGGCAGCAAGACGCTGCGCGAACTGACCGAACAGGCACTGCTGCAGCAGTGGGCGCCGGCCAGCGTGCTGGTCAATGCCAAGGGTGACATCCTTTACCTGCACGGGCGTACCGGCATGTACCTGGAGCCGAGCCCGGGCGAAGCAGGGATCAACAACATCCTGAAAATGGCGCGCGAGGGGCTGCGCCGCGACCTTACCACCACCTTGTTGCAAGCGGCCAACCGCCAGGAGGCGGTGCAATGTCATAACCTGAACGTCAAGACCAACGGCCACTTCACCCGTGTCAACCTGAGCGTGTCGCCGGTCAAGACCGGCCCACCGGCCATCCCGCAATCGCCCGAAACTGTGTTGTACCTGGTGGTGCTGCAAGAAGCGCCGGAGGCTGATGTCACCGCCTTGGCGCTGGCCGGCGCTGCAAACGGTCACGAGGCAGGCACCGTGGGGCTGGATGCCGAGTCCCGCATTGCGGCGCTGCAGCTTGAACTGCGCTCCAAAGATGAGTACCTCCAGACCACCCACGAGGAACTGGAAAGCTCCAACGAGGAACTCAAGTCGTCCAACGAAGAGATGCAGTCGGTCAACGAAGAACTGCAGTCCACCAACGAAGAGATGGAAACCTCGCGCGAGGAACTGCAGTCGGTCAACGAAGAACTGGCCACCGTCAACACCGAGCTGCAAACCAAGGTGGCCGACCTGTCGCGTGCCAATAACGACATGAACAACCTGCTGGCCGGCACCGGCATTGGCACGGTGTTTGTGGACCACCAGTTGCGCATCCTGCGCTTTACGCCAGCGGCGTCCCAGATCATCAACCTGATTCCCAGCGACATGGGCCGGCCGGTGGCGCACATCGTCTCCAACCTAGTGGGCTACAACAGCCTGGTGGCCGACCTGCAGTCGGTGCTCAACACGCTGGTCAGTAAAACGGTGGAAGTCCAGACCCAGGATGGCCGCTGGTACACCATGCGCATCCAGCCCTACCGCACGCTGGACAACGTGATCGAGGGCGCCGTGATCACCTTCACCGACATCATGGAACTCAAACTTGCTGAAGCCGCGCTGCGTAAATCAACCAACGACCTGCTGCGCATGGCGGTGGTGGTGCGTGATGCGTCGGACGCCATCACGGTGCAGGACCTGGAAGGCCGTACCCTGGCCTGGAACCCGGGTGCGACGCGCTTGTATGGCTGGAGCGAAGCGCAGGCGCTCAAGCTCAATGTGCAGGACCGCATCCCCGAAAACCAGCGCGAAGGCGCGCTGGCGCGACTGGCGCAACTGAGTCGGCTTGAAACCCTGCAGCCCTACCGCACCCAACGCCTCAGCAAGGCGGGCGCAGTGCTGGAGATATCGATCATTTCCAGTGCGCTGGTCAACGAATCCGGCCAGATGTACGCCATTGCCACGACCGAGAGGGCTATTGAGGAGAACGCCGCATGACCGATTCGGACTCATCCGCCTCCAGCCTGACGCCTGTACCCAGCGCGCGCCCGTCGCTGCGCCAGCAGGCTGAAGAGAAGTACCAAAGCACCCAGGCCCAGCGCGCGCCTGACCCGTCCACCCTGTCGCCGCAAGCCGTTCACCTGATGCTGCATGAGTTGTCGGTGCACCAGATTGAGCTGGAAATGCAAAACGAGGAATTGCGCCAGTCGCAGACCCAACTCGCCACCGAACAGGCACGTTATTTCGACCTTTATGACCTGGCGCCGGTGGGCTACCTCTCGCTTGACATGGACGGACTCATCCAGCAGGCCAACCTCACGGCGGCGACCTTGCTGAAGGCAGCGCGGGGCGCACTTATCCGGCAGCCGATGGCCCGGTTCATCGCCTCTGAAGACCAGGACGACTATTACTTGCTCCAAAAAAAACTGGTTAATACCCAGGTACTTCAATCGTGTGAGCTGCGCCTGAAAAGGGGGGACGACACGCCCTTCTGGGTTCACCTGGCCGCCAGCGCCAGCGCGGACGACAACGGCGGCGCCACGCTGCGCGTGGTGCTGACCGACATCAACGAGCGCAAGCGGGCGGAGCAACAGTTGCTGGAAGGTCAAACGCTGCTGCGCGAGTCGGCGCAGCAAAACCAGATCATTCTGGACAACATGCTGGACGGTGTCATCACCCTCAATGCGCAGGGCCTGATCCAGACCTTCAACCTGGCCGCCAGCCAAATTTTCGGTTACCACGCGCAGGAGATGCTGGGGCATAACGTGAACCTGCTGATGCCCGAGCCGCACCGCAGCCAGCACGACGGCTACCTGCAGCACCACCAGCGCGCCGGCACAACCCGCATCATTGGCCAGACGCGCGAGGTCGAGGGCCTGCGCCAGGACGGCACGCTGGTCCACTTGACCTTGTCGGTGTCCAAAGCCACCCACCAGGGCCAGCCGGTCTTCATTGGGCTGGTGCGCGACAACACCCAGCAACACCACGCGATCGAAGAAATTCGGCGGCTGGCTTTTTTCGACCCCCTCACCGGCTTGCCCAACCGGCGCCTGCTGCTGGACCGGATCAGCCAGGCGATGGTGACGTCGGGCCGCACGGGCATGCATGCCGCCCTGATGTTTCTGGACCTGGACCATTTCAAGCGCCTCAACGACAGCCTGGGCCATGACTATGGCGACTTGCTGCTGCAAATGGTGTCGACCCGGCTGCAGGCCTGCGTTCGCGAAGGCGACACCGTGGCCCGCATCGGCGGCGACGAGTTTGTGCTGCTGCTGGAAGGCCTGAGCAACTACACGCCGGAAGCCGCCGCGCAAGCAGAAACACTGGCCAACAAAATTATTCAGGTGATGGGCCAACCCTACAGCCTGCACGGACTCACCCACACCAGCACGCCCAGCATTGGCATCGCGGTGTTCATGGCCGACCAGGAAACGGTGGAGGAATTGATTAAAAAATCCGATGCCGCCATGTACCAGGCCAAAGCAGGCGGGCGCAATACCTTTCGCTTCTTTGACCCCGAGATGCAAGCCGCCGCCGCCGACCATGCCGAGCTGGAGACCGACTTGCGCACCGGGCTGGCCAAGCATCAGTTTTTGCTGCTCTACCAGATTCAGGTCAACCAGCTGGGCGCGCCCATTGGGGCCGAAGCGCTGGTGCGCTGGCAGCACCCGACGCGGGGCCGGGTGTCGCCGGCCCACTTCATTGCCCTGGCCGAAGAGTCGGGGCTGATCTTGCCGCTGGGCCAATGGGTGCTCGATACCGCCTGCACCCAACTGCGGGCCTGGGCCGACCAACTTGCGACCGCCCACTGGACCATGGCCGTCAACGTGAGCGCGCTCCAGTTTGCCCAAGCCGACTTCGTGGACACCGTCACGCAAACCGTGCAACGCAGCGGCGTCAACCCGAGCCTGCTCAAGCTGGAACTGACCGAAAGCATGCTGGTGGGCAACGTGCCCGAGACCATCGTCAAGATGGGCGCCCTGCAGGCACTGGGCGTGCGGTTTTCGCTCGACGACTTTGGCACCGGCTACTCGTCGCTGTCTTACCTGAAACGGCTGCCGCTGGACCAGCTCAAGATCGACCAGTCGTTTGTGATTGACCTGCAGATTGACTCCAACGACGCGGTGATTGCCCGCGCCATCGTGGCGCTGGGCCACAGCCTGGACATGAAGGTGATTGCCGAAGGCGTGGAAACCGTCGAGCAGCGCGACTTTTTGGCCGCCTATGGCTGCGACGCCTTCCAGGGCTATTACTTTGGCCGCCCGGTGCCAGCCAGTGAGTTGGGCGTTTTTATAAGCCAAAACAAGCTATAGCCCCCGTGC
>SERZ01000824.1_pt1 | contig 19629 bp, 18 predicted proteins | sample 3171461 | NCBI WGS metagenome assembly SERZ01 (sample SAMN06051861, study PRJNA518727) | freshwater metagenome | biome: subpolar coniferous forest; feature: holomictic lake; material: water; isolation source: holomictic Lake 227, 6 m depth | place: Canada: near Kenora, Ontario | collected... | reverse complement strand
CTGGGAGCAAAAAGCGCTTTATCAAATCAAGATTGCCCGCAACATATTCGGTGGAATATAGGGGCTCTGACATAGCGACATCCTCAGCCCATCCTACGTTTCCATCCTCATCAGTCACTTTCACAACTAGGAGTTCGCGTGAAGTCTGCGTTCCAAATGATGTGCGAAATGGTCGCACAAGTGGAAGGTGAATCGTGCGAAGTTCAAACTCGTGTATTTTCATTAGGCAAGAATGTATTCGTTGTTATCGGAAAAGCCAATAAGTTCGCGATTATTCTTTAAGGCATTCATGAAAACTTGGCGAACGTTCATTCGCCATTCTTTGGCCTTTAGAGGATCCTTCCCCCGAAGCGTGACAATATCCTCAGGAATAGCGATGCGAATGGAGCCTTCAGGAATATTAGTAATGAGTGGGCGAATGAGCGGCGCCTCATCTGTTAAATCCCAGCGGGCCATAAGGCGGTCTGATTCATCTCCTGCGTTTAACATATCAGGCATGGCGCCATAGAAATTTGGGAAATACCCAACGAGATCGACTCCGAGTTTCACAATATTAAGTTTTGCATTACGCCGAACCAGTGGATCAAAAGTCCATTGAATTGATTTGTAGCCTTCTTGGCGAGCCCACGAGTATTGATGCATTTTTAAAGCTGAACCAATTCCAGCATCACGAAATTTAGAGAGAGTTGCGGCCATGTGAGAGTGCAGGTGAAGTTCCCCTTTTACGGATGGAAACGCAAATGCAGCACCTGCAATTTTTCCATCAACAAAAGCTCCTGCTAAATAAGAACCGTTATGAACCATTGCTTGCATTAAATTTGGGGTGACCTCAGTGCCACCACCCATTACTGGCCACACTTCGTCAAAAACTGCGCGTGCCATCGATTGTTCATCGATTGTTATGAGTTCTCTCACTTCAAGGTTATTCACAACGGTACTCTAGCGAGAGTATGCTCAATTTCATGACAACGGAGTCTGCACTCGATACTGCCTTATCTCAACTCAAACAAGCTGTTTCTCAACTTGGACTTTCTGAGAACGATTGGCAAACCCTTTCCACACCACGACGCGTCTTAGAAGTTGCAGTTCCGCTTCGACGCGATAATGGAAACGTTGAGATGTATCGCGGTTATCGCGTTCAATACTCAACTACGCGCGGACCATCGAAAGGTGGCGTCCGCTTCCATCCTGACATTGATATGAATGAGACTGTTGCTCTTGCGATGTTAATGACATGGAAATGCGCACTTACCAATCTTCCATATGGTGGCGCAAAAGGTGGAATAGCTGTCGATGCCGGTTCACTTTCCCTCACTGAGAACGAGCGATTAACTCGTAGATACACATCAGAAATTCTTCCAATCATTGGACCAGAACGCGACATCCCGGCACCCGATGTAGGTACAGATGAACGCAATATGGCTTGGATGATGGACACATACTCAGTTAACGCCGGATTCTCGGTCCCGGGTGTCGTTACTGGCAAGCCAATAGTTTTAGGCGGTTCATTGGGCCGAACATCGGCGACCGGTGATGGTGTTGCAATCTCAGCTCGAGAAGCACTTCGAGTAAAGGGGATCGATCCTCACGGTGCAACGGTTGCCATCCAAGGTTTTGGAAAAGTTGGTTATTGGGCAGCTGTCGCATGCGAACAAATGGGAATGAAAGTTGTGGCTGTAAGTGATGTTCATGGTGGCATTACTGGCTTTAGCTCAATAGGTGCAGTGTGGGAGCACTTTAAAGAAAATGGAAATATTAATATCCCTGGAAGTGAAAAGCTTACGAATGATGAGTTGCTTCATCTCAAGGTTGATGTGCTCATACCTGCTGCACTTTCTGATGCCATCACAGAGAAGTCTGCTGGCGGAATTCAAGCCAGGATCGTTGTCGAAGGCGCGAACGCACCTACGACGCCTGGTGGCGACGCCATAATGAAAGATAAAGACATACTTGTGGTGCCAGATATTCTCGCAAATGCTGGCGGAGTTATTGTTTCCTACTTTGAGTGGGTTCAGGATAAGCAAAATTATTTCTGGACAGCAGATGAAGTGAAGCAAAACCTCAATGAAATATTGATGAAGTCAGTCCGAGAAGTTGAGGCGATGGCAAATTCCAAGGATGTCACTTGGCGGGAAGCTGCGATGATGCTTGGAGTGGGTCGCGTTGCCGAAGCGCACAAATTACGCGGGCTTTATCCTTGATTTAAATTGCGTTGCATTTCAGTCGCGATTACACGTTCTTCAAGTTTTGCCGAATTTGCAAGATCTTCTGCAACAGTTTGTTGATCGTGTTTTGAGCGATTCTGGCTGAGTTTGTATTTTGCTTCAACTTTGGTAACCGTCATGGTAATTGCAACAATTCCTTTTAGTTGTGCTTCCATATATTCAGGATTTGTCTCAGAAGCACTCCAAGGCGTTTTACGGCTAGCTTCATGAAATTCCGTAAGTTCAGTTACGATTTTCCTTAGAGATTCAATATCTTCACTTACTTCCAGGGTCCCACTCAAATGTACCGCTTGATAGTTCCATGTTGGAACTACTTTATGATCCGTATTTTTGTTTTCATAATTATTTGGTGAAATATATGCCTGCGCTCCATGGACAATTGCTAAAGCATTTTGATCTTGACGAATATTTTTCCATTGTTCATTACCGCGAGAAATATGAGTAATAAGAGTTCCAAAATACCCGGAGCGTAAATTTGTTGTGTCCCATATGCACGGCAAAAAGGTGGAAAAGATTTCACCGCCATCACCGACAGTCACAAGATCAACGGCTGGATGACGTTTTACAAAAGAAGTAATCTCTTTCCAGTCGTCAATCTTAAATGGTTTAGGGATATACATGAGGTGGCAAATCTATCCGTTAAACAGCGGGAGTTAAAGACTGGCGCTGGTACAAATCAAAATACAACCCCTGCCGTGCAACGAGTTCTTCATGTGTACCCCGCTCAGCAATTAACCCATTTTCCAGAACCAGGATTTGATCCGCCTGCACGATTGTCGAAAGGCGATGGGCGATCACAATGCTTGTACGATCCTTCAAAGCTATTTTCAATGCTTCCTGTACTTGTGCTTCATTTTCAGAATCTAAATGTGCGGTCGCTTCATCCAAGATTACAATCTTGGGTGCTTTGAGGAGCAGGCGAGCGATTGCCAGACGCTGCTTCTCTCCTCCTGACAGTCTGTGTCCACGTTCACCAACGACTGTATCCAGCCCATTTGGAAGTGTTCGAATAAAATCACCAATTTGCGCAGCATCACAGGCGGCCCACAACTCAGATTCACTCGCATCGTGGCGTGCATATAAGAGATTCGCTTTTATCGAGTCGTGAAACATATGGGAGTCTTGAGTTACAACTCCAATTGTCGAGCGTAATTCTGTGATTAAGACATCCCGAATATCAACACCATTCACCAAAATTGCTCCACTAGTAACATCGTAAAGACGAGGAACTAATCCAGAAATTGTGCTTTTGCCAGCACCTGACGGGCCAACAATGGCAGTAAGTGAACCTGGTTTCACTTCAAAGGAAATGCCTTTGAGCACTTCACCACTTTCCACTATCTCTTTTTTTGCAACCACTTCAAGGGATGCCAAAGAAATTTCATCTGCTCGAGGATAGGAGAATCGAACTTCTTTAAATTCTACGTTTGGTTGCTCTTCTGAGAAATGCTTTGGTAATTCAGGATCTTTTACCATTGGTTGCAGATCTAGAACCTCAAATACGCGTTCAAATGAAATGAGAGCCATCATCACATCCACGCGGACGCTTGAAAGGGATGTCAGTGGTCCATAAAGTCGAGCGAGAAGAGTTGTGATTGCCAGCAAGGTGCCAATCGTAATTGTCTTGCTTATCGCAAGGTGTCCACCGATTCCATAAGCAAATGCAGTTGCGATAGCAGCGATTGTTGTGAGTACGCTAAAAAATGCGCGGTTAAGAACCGCACTCTTAATTCCGATATCTGCAACTTTGCGTGCTTTGGAGCGAAAGTTTTCTCCTTCAACTTTTCCATCGCCATAGATATTCACGAGAAGCGCGCCAGAAACATTAAATCGCTCGGTCATTGTTGATGACATTTCCGCATTGACATTAAAAGATTCACGGGTAAGCCCTTGAAGTCGCTTCCCTATCCACTTAGTGGGCAATATAAAGAATGGGATCATTAATAGAGATGCAACGGTAATCTGCCATGACAATGTAAGCATTGCGCCGACAACTAAAATTAAACTCAAAACATTGCTCACTATTCCTGAAAGGGTCGAAGTGAAAGCTTGCTGCGCGCCGATTACATCCGAGTTCAATCGCGAAATCAGCGCGCCGGTTTGAGTACGGGTGAAGAATGCAATCGATTGTTTTTGCACATGTGAAAAGACTTGTGTCCGAAGATCATAGATAAGACCTTCCCCAATTTGGCTTGAATGCCAGCGCAGAACTAAATTGATACCAGCGTCGAAGAGTGCAAAGAGTGCGACTAGTAGTGCGAGCTGGGTGACAACACGTCCGTTATGGGGGACCACACCTTTATCTATAAGTTGTTTAAGAATCAGAGGTGAAGCGACAGTCAGGATTGCATCAAGTACAACCATGGCTAGAAAAACTATCAATTGCTTCTTATATGGCTTTGCAAATCCCACGATGCGCTTAAATGTGCCTGCCTTCAGCTTCTGGTCTTTTACAGACTGATCTGTAGAGGCATTACGAAGGGCTCGCCATTGCGCGTGTGGGGTCATCGACATTCTTCGACTTTATCCTTATTTTTACCCACTTGCACATCAGGATTAGTCCCCCTCTGTCTCCGATAGACTTGTGCATATGACAGAGCTTTCTATGGTCGAGCGAGCCCGGAGTTACCGTAAGACCTACATTTTCATGCTGGTTTCTTCCCTCGCCTCACTTGTAGCCTCTTTAGTGCTTTCTGTAGACGCGATAGCTATCGCTAAGAATGCAGCAACAAAACTTTCGTGCGACGTCAACGCAGTTGTGTCATGTGGCAAAGTAGCTCGATCTTGGCAATCAAGTCTTCTTGGTTTTCCAAACTCATTCATTGGTTTAATTTGTGAACCCGTAGTCATTTCGATTGCAGTTGCTGGTCTTGGAATGGTGATATTTCCAAAATGGTTCCTTAAGGCTGCGCTCGTTGTCTATGGCTTTGGCCTGGCTTTTGCTTTCTGGTTGCTTTCGCAATCTTTCTTTGTCATCAAGGCGTTTTGTCCTTGGTGCCTACTTGTAACTATCTCGACCGTAACTGTTTTTTCCACAATGCTGAGGATTAATTTGCGAGAAAACACCTTTAATAGAGCACCAGAAAGCCAAGAAAAGATTATTAACTTTCTAGATCGAGGCTGGGACCATGTAATTGTGACAGCTGTTTACACGATAATTCTGATTGCAATTTTCTTTAAGTACGGAAAATACTTTTTGCCAACTATTGGTGTATAAATTAGTTAGGTAATCCTTTTACAAACTCTCTCAACCATTTGCGCAAATCTGGGCCGAGGTCACTTCTTTCTGAAGCTAATCGAATTGTGGCTTGTAAATATCCAAGTTTGTCACCAGTGTCATAACGAAGACCGTTAAAAATAACTCCATGCACTGGGCCACCTTTCTCTTCGCGCGATGTTAATTCGGCGATGGCATCAGTTAATTGAACTTCACCGCTCTTTCCTGGTTTGGTCACTCTCAAGACATCAAAAATTTCGCTAGTCAGCAGGTAGCGGCCAAGAACAGCGTAGTTGCTTGGTGCACTTTCCTTGGCTGGCTTCTCAACCAATCCCGTTATTCTCATAACGTTATCAAAACCACTTCCGTGGGCGATTGGTGCTACCGCTGCTGCTCCATAAGAAGAAATCTTCTCTGGACTAACTTCCATGAGCGCCAAAACTGTTCCACCAAATTTTTCATGAACTGCAATCATTGTTGGAAGGATGGGATTCCTCGCATCAATCAAGTCATCTCCGAGAAGAACTGCAAAAGAGTCTTTTCCAACAAAGCCCGCTGCCGTTAAAACCGCATCTCCTAGGCCTCGTGGGAATGCTTGGCGGGCATAATGCATATTGGCCAATTTTGTAGATTCCCGGACGGTTGCCAATAATTCAAGGTTTCCTTTTTCTTCAAGGAGTGCTTCGAGCTCAGTTGCCCGGTCAAAATGATCTTCAAGAGCCCGTTTGTTGCGTCCTGTCACCATCATGATTTCGGTGAGACCTGCAGTCGCTGCCTCTTCAACTACATATTGAATCGCTGGCTTATCTACGACCGGAAGCATTTCTTTGGGCATTGCTTTTGTCGCCGGTAGAAAACGTGTGCCCATACCCGCAGCAGGGATGACTGCCTTGATTATTGGCCTTTGCATGGGACTAGATTAACTTAGTTCCGTTAGATATTGACATTGAAGTTGGCTTGAGTTTGTGTAAATTCATCGATGAGAATTTGGATGCTTAAATGCCAACTCCCTTTGCCCGGAATTGATAGGTACGACATGTACTGATTGGAGGCACCGGCAAGTTTAGAATGCAAATCGATGATATTGAGTTTTGTATTGGAAAAGAACACATCAACTATTGGAGATTTGAGAGATTTTTTAGACTTTACTGCGAGCATAATCATGGCTGGTTTTCCCGTAGTTACCTTTTGAATATAAAAAGTGCCAGTAAGTCCGTTATCGAATTTAACTGGGAAATTCAGATAGTCGTTTCCAGAATTAGCCGAAGTAAGTCTTTGCGAAATTTTGTATTGGTTTGCAATAATTTTTGGAGGTGTGTACGACACCAAAAGAGCTGTCGATGCCACAATCCCAATGATTGCAGTTCCTTCCAGCAGTAGTGATTTACTAAAATTGAATTCTGGGTTTTCGAGAAATTTCTTACCAGCAAAGTGATGGTAAGCACCGATTAATAAAGCACTTAGAACAATTGCAATTTTAATCAGAATAAACGTTTCCCATGCGCTTTTGCTCGCGAAGCTTAAAGGCAGAGCAAGGAAATACGTAAGAACTGATCCAAATACAACTAAAAGAAATATAGATACTGTGCTAATTCTTCGAGTGATTGCATACTGATCCCGTGTTCGCAAAAGAATAAACGCGGTTACGCTCCCAGTCCACAGATAAGCAAATAGCAAGTGCGCCGCTGAGACATATTTTAGGTATCCCGGTTGAACCACATCTAGCGGATGGCCTTCGAAAAATGGTTGCAAGACAAAAAGAAGTGTCAAAAGTGAGAGCTGGGTTAACTCCAACCGATCTGAAGCGGCCAATGCACTCTTAGGGAGAGTTAAAACAATTGCAAAAACAATAAGCGTCAAGATCGAAATCTTGGAACTTCCCGTACTTGCGAATGCTCCGTGGAGAACAGAATATGAATTGAGAATTCGAATTACAGATACAGCCAAGATTAGGCGTGCGGCAAGAAGAAATAATCTCTTTCTACTAACCATGAGAGCGCCAAAAGCTAGGATCATAAGAATCCAAAAGAATCCCTGGAGCAGCTCATCAAAGTATGAAGTAGATGTTGAACTTTTAGCATTTATAGATTTCACATTTACACCAAAAGTGTTTGCGCCGGCCACCAGGTGGCCATCTCGACTAATAACTTTCCAAGAGACGATATAACTGCCGTCGTCAAGTTTTTTAGTAGGAGTTAGTGATGCACTTCCTTCTCCGGACGTCTTATCAAACCTATAGTTAAATATAGTTTTTATTTGGTTTCCGGATGTATTCGTTAACGAAAATTGCTTTGCGTTAGTTCGAATATCCTCTCCCCACGTAAGAACAATAACTTCAGGAGCGCTCTTTGCCAGCGAACCATCGATCGGGTAAGAAGCAACGAGCTGGGCATGAGCTGATGCCGGTTCGGTTCCGATATTCCACACTGAAAAGAGCAAGCCAAGAAATACCAACAACTTCACAGTTATTTGGCGTACGCCAGGCTTGCTCTTCAGCATATATCTCCCTTTTACTTAAGGTTGAGAACGGGTACGGGTTTTGATGATTCGGCAGGATCTGAACCATCTGCAGGTCGAGGTTGAATCCAACCTACAGAAGCACCGCCAGTGCAATACTGAACTGCTGGAAATGCCAACTGGGCACCTTTCGAAGAAGGCGTTGTAGCCTTGAACTTAAGCGTCAACGAGTTGGCACCCATATCAGGACCAGCCATCAATCCAGGACCTTTAATGTCCAAATAGGACTTTCCTCCGGAACTAACAATTTTTTCAGACCAATTCTTTACAATTTTTCCATGTTGGTAAACACCAACTGCAGCAAAACTTTTAATATTGAATGCTGCCGGCAATTGCAGTTTTACTTCGGTAGTTTTTGAGTTTGCACTGCAATCATGCGGAACTACCAGTGAAAGAACTTGATTCTTGTTCGCAAGAACAAAATCCGGATTGAATTCAACGTGTGCATTTGCAATAGTAGAACCGACGATGGACACAATCAGGGCAGAAGAAAATATGAATACTTTTCTTTTCATTAGAAACCTTTCATTAAAATTGGAATTAGGAGTGGCGCTTTCCCCAGAGCCACCAGGCACCGATGCCGACAAGAGCCAGCGCAGTTAAGATAAAATGAATTCGGTGATCATAAATAAATCCAGACATTGACATCACCTACGCCAGTGCCTTTTCAATCAATAATGGCGGACCTCTGCGGAGGTGAGAATCTTCGCTTTTCAATGATATAAATTTGTGCAACGATTCTTGAGAAATTTTCAAAATCTCGTCTAAATGAACATGGTAATTGAACGTTTCTAGAAGAAAGTTAGATGCGAGAGATGCAAATCTCTCCCACATTATTTCCGAATGAATAATGAATTGATATGAGGCAAATCCACAGATTACGTGGGAAAACGCCATGACGGCATTAGTCTGCTTCATTCCTCCCAATACAAAGTGTCCACAACTTTGAACAAGAACTACTAAAATCGCAAGCCTGTGAGTCGAGATTGCAGTTATGTTGGTTCTTACTAACAGAATTGCTATCAATAAAGAATCTAAAAGTAGATTGTTAATTGATATGAGTCCGCCGCCACCGATGAGATGGGCGCTCAATGATCCAACGAGCAGCACGAGCGAATTAACCCAATTCCGAATATTGCTGGGGCCAAGGCGCATGGGGAAATTTTACCTATCACAAGCGGAATTATTGGGAAATAGCTCTCTCGTTGATGGCGCAATGTTGGAGTGTTATCCCTTGCTTGAATTGATAATTGAGACTCATATCATCGCTCAGTATCTACCCGTCACTAGTAATTCCACCGCAAAGTGGCAGGATATAAGCGTGAGTAAAACAGTAGTTTCGCTGCACCAGGTAACAATTCGATTTGCTGGAGATAGCGGCGATGGAATGCAATTGACAGGCGACCGTTTCACAATGGATACAGCAAGCCTTGGAAACGATCTTTCGACTCTTCCTAATTTTCCAGCGGAGATTCGAGCGCCCCAAGGAACGCTCGCCGGAGTCTCCTCCTTCCAATTACATTTTGCGGATCACCATGTGCAGACCCCTGGTGATGCCCCAGATGTATTAGTTGCGATGAATCCTGCAGCTTTAAAAGCCAATATAAAAGATTTGCCACGTGGGGCGACGGTTATTGTAGATAGCGATGAGTTCACTACTCGAAATCTGACAAAAGTTGGTTACGAAACAAATCCATTGGAAGACGGATCACTTGATAGTTACAAGGTCCACGGAATTCCATTAACAAGCATGACTGTCACGGCGCTCTCGGAATTAACCTTGTCTCGAAAAGAAGCCGAGCGTTCAAAGAACATGTTTGCCCTTGGACTTCTCACCTGGATGTACCACCGTCCAACAGAATCAACTGAAAATTTTCTAAACGTAAAATTTGCAAAGAAGCCCGAAGTTCTTGCGGCAAATCTTCTTGCCTTTAAAACTGGTTGGAACTACGGAGAAACGACTGAAGATTTTTCTGTTTCTTACGAAATTGCTCCCACAAAAATGGCACCGGGTAAATACCGCAATATCAGTGGAAATGTAGCTATGGCTTACGGTTTGATTGCCGCTTCCAAACAAAGTGAATTAAAACTTTTCTTAGGTTCATACCCAATCACTCCTGCTTCAGATATCTTGCACGAGCTCTCAAAGCACAAGAAGTTTGGTGTTATTACTTTCCAGGCTGAAGATGAGATTGCTGCTGTTGGTTCTGCTTTAGGTGCTGCCTACGGTGGAGCTCTTGGCGTAACAACAACATCAGGCCCGGGGCTTGCGCTAAAAGCAGAAATGATTGGTCTAGCCGTAATGCTTGAATTGCCGCTCATCGTCATTGATGTGCAAAGAGGCGGCCCTTCCACTGGTTTGCCAACCAAGACCGAACAAGCTGATTTATTGCAAGCAATGTATGGAAGAAATGGCGAATCCCCTTGTGTTGTTCTAGCTCCGGCAACCCCAAAGGATTGTTTTAACATTGCAATGGAGGCTGCGCGAATTGCAACAACATATCGCGTACCCGTCTTCATTCTTTCAGACGGATATATTGCAAATGGTTCTGAGCCTTGGAAGATTCCAGAACTAGCGGATCTGCCTGATTTACGTGTGGAATTTGCAGGAACTCAAGAGAACTTCCTGCCATATGCCCGCAATCCAGAAACACTTGCTAGGCCGTGGGCGATTCCGGGCACAAAGGGAATTGAGCACCGAATTGGTGGTGTTGAAAAAGCAGATAAGACTGGCGCAATTTCATACGATCCAGCCAACCATGACTTTATGGTCCGCACGCGCGCAGCCAAAGTTGCAGGTGTAAGCGTCCCGGACTTAGAAGTGGACGACCCAACAGGTGATGCAAAAGTACTTCTACTCGGATGGGGTTCAACATTTGGTCCAATTGCTGCTGCCGTTGAGGCACTGCGGGAAAATGGAGAGAGTGTTGCGCAAGCACACCTGAAGTACATCAACCCATTTCCAAAGAATCTTGGTGACGTGCTCGCCAAATATGACCGCGTTGTGGTTCCGGAAATGAATTTGGGACAGCTTGCGATCTTATTGCGTTCGCAATACATGAAAGACATCACTGGATACAACCAAGTTCGTGGACTTCCGTTCTCAACTCTAGAAATAATTGAAGCAACAATGGCGGTGCTAAATGACTGATTTGACTCTAACTAAGAAAGACTTCACTTCAGATCAAGAAGTGAAATGGTGTCCTGGATGTGGTGACTACTCCATTCTTTCCACCGTTCAATCTTTCCTTCCAGAGCTTGGTCTTCCACGTGAAAACATCGTATTTATTTCTGGAATTGGTTGCTCCTCACGTTTTCCATATTACTTGGAGACATTCGGAATTCACTCGATCCATGGTCGCGCTCCAACGCTTGCTACAGGGCTAGCAATTTCCCGACCTGACTTAACCGTCTTTGTTATTACTGGCGATGGCGATGCTCTCTCTATTGGAGGAAATCACCTGATTCATGCTCTTCGCAGAAATGTTAATTTGAAAATTTTGCTTTTCAATAATCGTATTTATGGATTAACAAAAGGGCAGTATTCTCCAACAAGTGAAACTGGCAAAGTAACCAAATCAACTCCTGCAGGTTCGTTAGATACTCCTTTCAATCCAATTTCATTAGCTTTAGGTGCCGAAGCAACATTTGTGGCCCGCTCTATTGATAGCGATCGCAAGCATCTGACAGATACGTTGCGAGCTGCCTCGTTGCATAAGGGTTCGGCTCTTATTGAGATTTATCAGAACTGCCCGATTTTCAATGACGATGCCTACCAAATTGTGAAAGATGCCGATACAAAAGGCTCTGCAACACTGCAATTGGTCCATGGTGAGCCGATTAAGTCTCAAACGCATGGTGTTATTTTCGTAAATGGGGCCATGAAAGTTGTTCCTCTTGGTTCAGTTCAAGAGAGTGAAATCGTGGTGCACAATGCGAATACTTTGGATCCTTCATATGCATTCGCTCTGTCGCGTCTATCTGGATCAGAGTTGGTACATGTTCCGATTGGCGTCTTTAGGGATGTCGAACGTGCTGAATATGGTGGTTTAGTTAATAATCAAATCGCAGAAGCCATCTCTAGCCAAGGAGCGGGAGATCTCGCAAAATTACTCTCAAGCGGAGACACCTGGGAAGTTAAGTAAAAGACTTACATCGAAGATTGAAAGCTGTCTCTAATCATCGACTCTAGATTCCTGGTTGGAGACCAAGAAAGTTCTTTCTTTGCCTTTTCAATTGATGCAATAAGAATTGCGGGGTCCCCTGCGCGACGAGAATCTATTTGTACTGGAATTTCACGGCCAAGAACATTGCCGGCCGTTGTGACGACTTCACTCACACTGTAACCGCCGCCGCTTCCTATATTTATAATTGAATGACCATTTTCGTCTAAATTCTTTAGCGCACTTACATGAGCCTCAATGAGATCAACAACATGAATGTAATCTCGAACGCACGTCCCATCGGAAGTAGGCCAATCGTTTCCGAAAATCTTAAGTGGATTATTTTCTGTCGCCTCTAAAACTTTAGGAATCAAATGGGTCTCGGGATCATGGCGTTCTCCCAACCATTTCTTTCCTGTATTGAGCGCACCAGCAACGTTAAAATATCTCAACGAACAAGCTGCGAATCCATCAGCAATTGCTCTCTCAGCAAGCAATTTATCCACAGTTAGTTTCGATAATCCGTACGGATTTGTTGGAAGCGTTTCACTCTCTTCTGTAATAGGACTCTCTGTGGGTTCACCATACGTCGCGGCTGAAGATGAAAACACAATCTTCTTCACTCCTGCCGATCTCATGGCGCTAAGAACATTTTTGCTGCCTTCAACGTTAACTTTCTTATAGAAGTCGGGCTTTTCGACTGACTCACCAACAAGTGATTTTCCAGCGAAGTGCATGACGGCATGTGCGCCCTCGATGGCTTTTTTCAAGGCGTCCTCGTCAAGCAGAGATGCCATAACAAATTGTGCTCGATTGTCCACGGCATCGCGATGTCCCGTGCTCAAATCATCAAAAACGGTGACGTCATAGCCAGATTCAAGAAGTTGGTGGGTGGCAATCGCTCCGATATAGCCGGCCCCTCCCGTGACAAATATTCGCGTCAAAGTCTCATGCCTTAATTCTTAATCCATCAGGATCAAACAGTGGTGAAAGGCCGATGACTCCAGAATGCCAATCTCCAAAAAATTCAACGTCAACAGATGTTCCGGGAGTTGCACATTCGACGGGTAAATATGCATACCCAATCCCTTTGTTGAGTGAGTATCCCTGACCACCGCTCTTCATTCGACCAACTATTTTTCCATCTACTCGAATGGGTTCATTGCCAAGTGGAACTCGCTTCACGTCATCAAATGTCATTACTACCAATTTCACCGTTGGACTCAACTTTGTTTCCAAACTAGCTTTACCAATAAATTTTTCTTTCTTCTGTGAAACTGCAAAACCTAGCCCGGCTTGAAAAGGAGTTGTTTCGGTATTGATTTCAGTACCCCAAGCCAAATAACCTTTTTCAAGTCGTAAGGATTCGATTGCACGGTAACCACATGCTTCGGCCCCATATGGATTACCCGCATTAATAAGTGCGCTCCACACCGTCATTCCTGAAGAAACGGGTAGATAAAGTTCCCAGCCAAGCTCTCCAACATAAGTAATTCTTGTTGCCCGCAAAGTTACTCCAGCAATCTTAATTTCTCGCGAATGCATAAAGGGAAAATTTTCATTACTTAAGTCGTAGTCTGTGATTGATTGCAATATTTCGCGAGCTTTCGGACCCCAGATTCCAAAGACCGCTAAATCAGTAGTGACGTCCGTGATTTCAACTTCATCAAATTCCAATTCACGTCGTTGCTTTCGTAGCCATCCCCCGTCGTGTGTTCCAAATGCGGTTCCGGTAATAATGAGAAACTCGGAATCTGCGATTTGTGTGACGGTGTAGTCGGATTCAATTCCGCCTTTTGTGTTCAAGGCTTGAGTGTAAATAGTTCGGTTAACTCCGCGAACAACATTGTTGGCACAAACTAGATTAAGAAATTCACCGGCCCTGGCACCGCCGATCTTTAATTTTGCAAAACTTGATTCATCAAAAATTCCAGCGGTTGTTCGAGTGATCTTGTGCTCTACTTGAACTGAGTTCGCCCAATGCTTACCTGCCCATCCATGTGGACGCGACGCTTCATCTCCCTTATGGGTTTCGTAGTAATTCACACGCTCCCAAGAGGCCTTTTCACCGAATACCGCCCCATTTGCCTTATGCCATTCATAAACTGGTGATGTCTTCGCCGGGCGACCTGTTTGACGTTCCTCTAGTGGGTAGTGAATGTCGTAATACTGCTCATAATTTTCCTGCACCCGATCCATTGTGAATGCAGGAGATTGATACGAACTTCCAAAGCGACGAATATCCATGTGCCACAAATCCATCGTTGGTTCGCCAGCGACAATCCATTCGGCAACTACTTTTCCAATTCCTCCAGCGCCAGCGATTCCATGCGCGCAGAAACCAGCAGCAACATAGAACCCTCCCACTTCAGTTTCGCCTAGGCAAAATTCGTTATCTGGAGTGAATGCTTCAGGGCCATTAATGAAATTTTTCACGCCAATTTCGGCCATCTTTGGCACACGCTTCTGGGAATTTACAGCGATTTCTTCAAAGCGCTCCCATTCATCCGGAAGTAATTTTCCGTTGAAGTCTTTTGGAATATCATCATATTGATCGCGACTCGTCCGCCAAGGTTTTGAGTTTCGTTCATAACCTCCCATGACCAATCCATCAACCTCTTGGCGGAAATAGATAAGAAGGTCGGGGTCGCGAAGTGAAGGAAGTTTCGGTTGTCCAGGGGGCAAGAAATTTTCGGTGATTAGATATTGGTGACTCATCGGCACGATTGGTATGCGAACATCAACAAGGCGACCAATTTCTGCAGCAAACATTCCCCCACAGTTAACAACTATGTCGCACTCAATAAATCCTTTATCAGTGTCAACGCCAACAACGTGATTATTTTTTGTTCGTATTGCAAGCACGCGGGTATGCGTAAATATTTGAGCGCCGCCACGGCGCGCTCCGCCAGCGAGTGCATGCGCCAATTGCGAAGGATCAACTTGTCCATCTGATTCCATAATGCAGGCGCCGACGACCCCATCGAGGTCGATAAGTGGAAATCTCTCTTGAGCTTCCTTTGGAGAAATCTCATGCAAGTCCAAACCGAATGTTTTTGCCCATCCAATCTGGCGACGAATTTCCTCTAGTCGTTCTGGCGTAGAAGCCAATTTGATACTTCCGCACTCGACCCAAGAAGGTGGAGTTTCACTCGATTCCAATTCGCGATAGAGATTAACTGAGTGCATATTCATCTTCGTTAGCGTTGGATCCGCACGCAATTGACCGACTAGACCTGCCGAGTGAAAAGTGGAGCCACTTGTTAGGTCGCTCCGGTCGAGAAGAATGACATCACGCTCACCGAGTTTTGTGAGGTGGTAAGCAACAGATGTACCGCCTACACCCCCACCAATAATGACTATTTTTGCTCGGCTAGGGACCTGTTCTTGCGCCATACGGTAAATGTATCCTTTTGGAATGAGTTTGTCTGCCACTGAGTTGGAACAGACTTTCGGAGCCACCCTCGACAAGGTACCTCGTTTAAGAAATCGAGTTGGAATCTCAGAATTATCAGGTGGTTTAACAAATAGAAATCTAAAAGTTCTAACTGCCGACAGCGCCTACGTTGCAAGAATTTCAAGTAATGAATCAAATCTCTTATCTATCGATCGAGCTTCCGAATACAAGAATTCGATTATTGCAGCAGAGGCAGGGATTGGTGCTCCTGTTTACGACTATCTACCATCAGATGGATTGTTAGTCATTGGTTTCTTGCCAGGTCGAACTTATGTATCAGCAGATGTTGGAAATAACATCACCCGCATTGCCGAAAGCGTGAAGAAGCTCCATCAAGCTCCTCCCTTTGTTCGAGACTTTGATATGTTTGAAGTTCAAAAGAATTACTTATCCATCGTGAAAGATCGTGGCTTTCGTATTCCAGATAACTACGAAGACTTTCAGATTTTTCGCGATGAACTCTTTGCGGCCTTCTCTTCGACCCATGACGGTACTGTTCCCTGCAATAACGATTTGCTGCCCGCCAACTTCATTGATGATGGGACAAAGGTCTGGCTGATCGATTACGAATACTCAGGAAATAATGACGCTTGCTTTGAGCTAGGCAACATTTGGTCTGAATCAGGGTTGCCTATTGAAGCGCTTCAAAAACTTGTTTCTGCATACTATGGTGAAGATCGACCAGACAAATTTGCCAGAGCCTGGCTCTTTAGTGTCTTAGCAAAGTATGGATGGACTTTATGGGCCTCTATTCAAGATGGCATATCTGAACTTGATTTTGATTTCTGGTCATGGGGAATGAAGAAGTACGCGGATGTTCAGAATGATTTTGGATCTCAATTTTATAGAACACAAATAGCAAATCTTTAGCGACTTACCTCTTAGGAAAAACTCCATAAAACTCTTGCGCTATTTATTAAAGAGGGCCTTCCGATCAAACTTGGCAGTTGTCAACATGTGCGGCACTGTTAGCGCCCAAACGATGACCAAAGTAGTCCACAATAATCCAGAACCAAATTTATGAGGATCAAAAACAAGCAAGAGAGCCGCTATTAACAAGGTTCCTACCACTGCATATAAACCAGGAACTACAGCACAGATTATGGCTCCTTTGGAATCACCTTTATCTATGGCCGTACGCGCACTTGCTAATTTAGGAACGAGACGTGCCGTATGTCTGATTGCATGCCAACATCCAAAATAAAGTGAGAAAGTGATAAGTGGTGGAGCAAGTGTTGCAAGCGTGGTGAGAAGCAACAAATCAACGATTAATGTGGCACTCCGGTTAATTACTAAAACTAAAATTCCAAGAATGGTTAATGCAAAAGTCACGTTACGGATGAGTTGGGTGTAGCTTCCCGCCCAACCACCTAATGAGTGGTTAATGCGATTGAGTGCACTCAGCGCCCTCGAATCAGTAAGGGGCAAAATAACGGGGATAAGTCCTGCGGGAATTGCGTATGCATATTCGGAGAATTTCTTATGACGTGCAACACCTCCGGCATCGCGCCATTCGTTGGCGTAGGAAGCATCTCCAAAGCCAAAGTGAAGAGAACTCAAGAGAACAATCACTTGAAATCCATTTTGATTCCATGTTGCAATCCCCCACCCGGAAAGAACTGCAATCAAGGTGTACAAAATTATGTAGAGGAAAAATTTGTTTCGTGGTTCTTTCTGAATTGCTACCAAGTGATCGATTGCTCCATGTGGAATCCCGATCAAAAGAGAGATAAGTGCAGTTACGATTTGGGCGCTCAGAGGAATAGAAACCCCAGTCAGCTTGAACCCGACAATGAGAGCCACAACTACAACGAGGCAATACCGGGAGAATTGGCTTGCCCACGAATAGACTTGGGCGAGAACTGGATTCATAGTTAAAGGTTAATCTAAATTTGCTTAAAGATGGAGGCGGGGAGTGACACAACTTCACTACTCATTTGTTCTTATATTCATCTTCATATGTGCGATAGGAGTAAACCTCTTTTTTCGGATTCATATAGCCCAATACTGGCGCACTCTCCTGGCTACCGACGCATCAATCCTCTTTCTCTACCTTATTTGGGATACGTGGGCTGTAGAAAATGGTAATTGGTACTTCGACTCGAACCAGATTCTCAATATAAATATCTTCGGAAAATTGCCGGTTGAAGAAATACTTTTCTTCATACTTGTGCCAATAATGGCCATCATTACCTATAAAGCTTTACTTAAAATTACTGGTTGGCAATCGGAAAGCAGTCAACAATGATTTATTCTGATATTGCTCTCGACGCAGTCATGGTTGCAGTGATTTGTGATCTTTTCTTCACCAGGACTCAGATGCTCACCAAAGGGATATTTTGGTTGACGTATGGCTTGATACTTCCTTTTCAACTATTAACAAATTGGTGGCTAACATCTAAGAACATCGTTATGTATTCACCTAGCGAGATTATTGGACGTCGCTTGGCTGGTGCTCCCATTGAAGACCTACTCTTCGGATTCTCTTTAATTTTATTCACGTTAACGTTATGGGAATTTTTCTTGAGAAGAAGTCGGCGCAATTAAGAAGCAATTCTTACCTTGTAAGTGCGCTTGAAGGGATTCGAACCCCTAACCTTCTGATCCGTAGTCGAAGACCGACTATTTCCCAGTGTTGCGGGCGGTCTCTAACTGTTCGGTTTTACGCCCAATTCCTGACTCTTAGTCTCACCTGGTATTAGTACATCCAACATAGTTTCTGCCGGATGTAAGCAAATAGTTTGCAATTTGCCTAGAATTCTTGCATGCGCAAAGCAAGGATTTCAGTGGTCTTAATTCTTTTCATTAACTCCATTTGCTTAGCTGCAGCCCATGCTGCCGTAAAACAGAATGCAGTTTGCACAAAAGTTAGTCAAGTGGTGGTCGTTGGTGGTTACAAATTTACCTGCATCAAAATTAACGGAAAGTTGGTTTGGAGTGGAGGAAAAAAGGTAAAGACAATGTCCACAAATACAACTCCTCCTCCAACCACGACGCCAGCCATTCCTCAGGATCCCATATCAATCCAAATTGAAACATTAATGAAGCCTGCTGGAGGAGTCTCGGGAGTTTTACTTAAAAGCGTAAAAGGTGCCACCATTGCGAACTTCAATAGTGATACAAAGTTTGAACCTGCAAGTAGTATAAAAGTTCTAATTGCTTATTATGCATTTACAAAAATTTCATCTGGACAACTTCACCTTGACGATAAAATACAAGCAATTCTGGCAGACAGCCCTTCAATTTGTCCTAATCCAACGCCAAATGGTCATGAAAGCGTAGAAGTAGCAATAAGAGAAATGATGCAACGCTCTGATAATAATCGAGCTACAGAATTAATGGAATATCTTGGTGTGCCAACTCTTAATAGCTTCGCAAAGTCAATTGGATTGATGAATACGTCTTTCAATACCACTCCTGAATTCCCTGGATTTATACCGCTGGGATGCGCACTTCCTTATTCAACAACAAATCCGGAAACAGTTCATGGAAACGTTAGCACGCTCAACGATCTTACAAAAATCTGGGAGCTTGTAAGTAATCTTTCGGAGCCCTACCGGAATGATTTCATGCGACTTACTGCAGGGCAAGAAATGGCTGCATCGCAAGGCTATGACTTTACTGGGATCTGGTCTGATATTGTTCAAATTGTTAAGGAGGAGGCTCCAACTTCGCTTTCACAAGCTGAAGTGAATTCGTTTATTGCGGAACTGAAGAGTAATTCAAAAGGTGGCAGTGACGTTCTTTGCATAAGCACCAGCGGTTGCACAAAAGGTCGATGGTGGTTATCGATGTTTAGCTTAACCACAATTCCTACCTGCCTAAGTACGAAAATAATTCAAAGTGATAGCTATGTCTGGGGATATTTCATTGTTAAAGCGGATACTTCATCAATCATTTTTGATCAAAATAATTCCGTATCGACTGCATTTTTGAAAGTTGGTGCAGAGCCGATTCGAAATCTCATTCACAACTCGCTATCCACTTGGGGAAATTGTTAACAAGAGGAAGCAGCTCACCCAAATATTTACCATCAACAACCGATACCTT
>SERZ01000823.1_pt1 | contig 19631 bp, 14 predicted proteins | sample 3171461 | NCBI WGS metagenome assembly SERZ01 (sample SAMN06051861, study PRJNA518727) | freshwater metagenome | biome: subpolar coniferous forest; feature: holomictic lake; material: water; isolation source: holomictic Lake 227, 6 m depth | place: Canada: near Kenora, Ontario | collected... | reverse complement strand
CCAAGGCCGCCATTTGCGACGGATGATTATCGCCGGTACGGACAGCGGGCAGTAGCTTATAACGATGCTATATCAATCATGCACGCACCCACAGTGCCAATGCTATTTGCCTACAACAGGGATACACAACACGGTTTTTTCTGGACGGCCGATGCCGGCAAATTGTCCATTTACGATAGGGCTGCTCCCCTGCAGACGCTGCTGCACTGGGCGCTGAGCGATTTTGGCTGGCAGATAGTTCATGCGGCTGCTGTGGGGTCGGAACAGGGGGGAGTACTCCTGATCGGCAATACCGGTGCCGGGAAATCCACCACCGCGTTGAGTTGCCTTACCACCAAAAACGACCTGCGTCTTTTGAGTGATGATAAATGCCTGGCGCGACTTGATCCATCTCCGCAGGCGTTTGCTGCATTCAGCTCAGGCAAGATCAAGGCCGATATGCTGAAACACCTACCCCAGTTTCAGGACAGGCTACAGGGGTGGGATGATAGTTACAAAGCTGGCAAGGGGCTGGTTTACCTCTACCCGGATTACGCAAGACACCTGATCATGACCTTCGCTATCAAGGCGCTGGTCATCCCTTGTGTTTCCCACCAGAAGACGGCTACCATTCGAACGATCCCCGCCGGGGAGGCTTTCCGGGTATTCGGTCCCAGCACGGTGATCTGGCTGCCAGGTGCAGAGGCCGATAACTATCGCTTCACGGCGGAGCTGGTAAGACGGCTACCATGCTATCAGCTTGATCTGGCTTTAGATCCGCATCGCAATACGGAAGAGATATTAAACTTACTCGAGAAACTCTGATGAAAAAACATCACGCTGTAAGTGTCATCATTCCGGTCTATAACGGTGAACTCTATCTGGCCGAATCTATCCAGAGTGTTCTGGACCAGACGTTTCAGCCAGCCGAGATCATAGTTGTGAACGATGGTTCTATTGACACCACTGCGCAGATCGTTGCCAACCTTGCTGATGCTGCTTCTGTGCCCATCCGTTATGTGTATCAGACGAATCACGGACCAGCATCGGCGCGAAATCGTGGATTAGAGCTATCCATCGGAGAATTTATTGCATTTCAGGATGCGGATGATCTATGGTCACATGATAAACTTTCTTTACAGATGGCGCTTTTTGATCCACTACTAAGCGTTGTATTAGGTTACACCCGGTTGGTATTGAAAACTTCCAATGGCATTGTTCCACCAAAAGGGCCATGGGCCGAGCCACGTTTGTTGCCACATTTGCAAGCAGGACTCTTTCGTTATGATGTCTTTGAGCGAATTGGCGTGTTCGATGAATCCTTACGGTGCGGGGAAGACCTGGATTGGTATTTGCGCGCTCTGGAAAAGGATATGAAAATTTTAACCCATACTGATACCGTAGTTTTTTATCGGCGACACAGGGCCAATCTGACATGCGATTGGGATATGGGCCAACAAATCCTGATAACGATTAAAAGGTCGCTGGTACGTCGGAGACAATTCAGCGGTCAAGAGGTGGGGGTGTTTCTTGCAAAATTTAGAAAATTACGAAATCCGATGCATAATGGAGTTTTATAAATCCAATAGCTTTTCTTGAAGGATATGACGAGTTTCTTTGAATATGCCAATGGACCCTTTAATTAGTGCTATTTTACCGATTTATAACGGCGAACGCTATGTGGCTCAAGCGTTGGAAAGCGTTCTGGCGCAGGACTATGCCAATATCGAGATCATCGTGGTGGATGATGGCTCGACAGATGCCAGTGCGCAAATTGTCCGGTCTTATGCGGAAACAAGTCATGTACCGCTGCGCTATGCCTATCAAGAAAATGGTGGCCCGGCTGCAGCACGCAACAATGGTCTAAAGTTGGCGCAAGGCGATTTGATTGCCTTTCAAGACGCGGATGATTTGTGGACACCAGACAAGTTGTCAATTCAGTCACGCTATTTGCGTGCACACCCCGCCATTCAGTATGTAATTTGCCGGGTCAGATTCTTTCTTGAATCGGGATGTCAGACTCCATTTGGATTCAGGCATGAATGGCTTACCCAGGAACCCTTGGCATACCTCATGCAGGCACTGATTGCCCGCCGCCAATTATTTGATCAGATTGGGCAGTTTGACCCGGCCCTGTCGCCGGCGGATGACGTGGATTGGTTTGCCCGTGCTTTTGATGCGGGTATTCCAGGATATGTGGTCCCTCACGTCCTGCTCCACAAGCGTATCCACGAGGCAAACATATCACTCACCACCCTCAACAATAATCAGCGATTGCTGGCGGCGCTTCGGCGCTCGGTGCTACGAAAACGATCTAAATTTATCTTATGACAATGCCTAATTTTCTGATCATTGGCGCAATGAAAGCTGGCACAACCTCAATATACAAGTACCTTCAGGCACATCCCCAGATTTTCATGAGCCATATCAAAGAGCCATATTTTTTCTTATCTGAAAATGTTCCAAAATTCTGTGGACCAGGCGATGATGCTCCGCACCTGAAAATTGTAACAAAAATTGAGGATTACCAATCGCTTTTTCAGAAAATTTGTTGCTATGAGAAGGCTATTGGTGAGGCATCTGTATATTATCTCTCATCTCAACAATCCGCTGCCCTCATCCACCACCATATACCAGGAGTGAAGTTGATTGTCATATTCAGACAGCCCGCTGACAGAGCGTTTTCAAATTATGCGGCAAGGGTGCGAAAAGGGTGGGAATGGCTCGAATTTTCACAAGCCCTCGAACAGGAAGAGAAGAGAATTCAACAGAAATGGCATCCTGTTTGGTTTTACCGACAAAATGGTTGCTATGCTACACATTTCAAACGTTATTTAAAACTATTTCCCAGAGAACAAATGCGAGTGTATTTATTTGAAGATTTTCGAATAAATCCAGAAGGTATGCTTCAGGATATATTTGCTTTTTTAGAGGTCGATCAGTATTTTAAACCCGATCTTTCAATTCATTACAACATTGGAGGTATCCCAAAGAGCAAAATTCTTAACCGTTTTATAGTCCGCAACAGTCAATTTAAAACACTTCTAAAATATGTGTTTCCTGCAGGGATGCGTTGTCAGATCAGAACAGAGATAAGTAAGCATAACACATCCAAATTAAAAATTGATCCTGAAATCCGGATGAGGCTGACGCAAGATTATCGAGAAGAGATTCTTCAATTGCAAGATATGATTCACCGCGATCTTTCAGAATGGTTGGTATGATAGGATATATGCGACCCACAGAATATATAAAAAATCAACTAAAATTGATGTTAGACCCTATGGGGAGAGACGGATTTCAACGGAGGCTGCCGCTTCTTTTTTGGTCGGGATATGCGAGGATCAAACGTCTAACTTTCAATGAATTGTCAGCAACAGATAGATCATCTGTTGAGTCTCCGCCTGCCATTCAATACAACGATTGCTTCTTTCGGAATCACCTGCTGGATAACCTTTTGCCTTTTTGGAGTTCACATGCCCAAGATGAAAAACGGGGAGGATATATCATCCATCTTGACCGCCAGGGTAAAATATACAACCCTGCGGTAAAACATGCGGCGATGCAGGCGCGTCTGATTTATGCATTTTCAGCAGCATATTCATGGCAACCATCTGATCATTTATTTCGCATGGCGCAGCATGGAGCCTTTTTTTTAACCCAAAAATTTTGGGATACCAAAAACGGAGGATGGTTTCAAAGTGTCGATCGAGTTGGAAACGTGCATGTCAATGTCAAGCGTCTCTTCGACCAAGCCTATGTCATTATAGGTTTGAGTCAATATTATCAAATGACGCAAGACGTTGGTGTATTAAATAAAATAGTTCAAACATTTGATATTTTGGATGCTCATGCCTGGGACAAGAACCAGTTTGGATATATTGAGGCATGTGGCGTGGATTGGTCGCTGCATTCTGCCTACAAGACAATTTGCGTACAACTTGATATGTTACGCGCAACAATCGCGCTGTATCAGGTCACCCATGAGCAACGCTACCGTCAGCGCTCTCTCCAACTCGCAGATATGGTAGTCAAACGCATGTGTGATCCGAAATACGGGTGTGTTCTTGAAAAATTTCACTCGGATTGGCGGTATTCTCCTGTAGGTACCCGAGATCAGGTACAAATTGGTCACAATCTGAAAGGCGCGTGGCTGATGTTACGAGCTAACGATTTAGAACCAAACCCCGATTATGTACTGGCCGCTACTCGTATGGTTGATTTCTGTTTGCACCATGGTTGGGATACAGTGCATGGTGGTTTCTTTCAGTATGTTTATCGCACGGGCCCTGTTGCATCACCGATTAAGCACTGGTGGCCGGAATGTGAGGGACTGAACGCTTTGATAACTTTATATAAGATAACAGGTAATGAATGTTACTGGAACTATTTCCAATCTCTGGCTGAATTTGTGTTTAATCATTTTGTAGATCACCAGTATGGTGAATGGTTTACAACCTGCTGGCCTGACGGAGCCCCCTTGGATGACAACAAAGGCGGTGACTATAAATCCGCTTATCATACAGTCCAGATGTGCATCGAAGTGGCGAATTGTATAGGAACAATTTCTAAAGGAAAAAATGGCTTGTACACTTCCCCGTAACTGGGAACAATACAGACTTTTAGTAGTCAGTTTAAAAGAACTATCTATTTAAACTTGTGGTATAATGTTATCGTTCTATTCTCAACTGAATTATTTGGAATATATTCATGAATAATGTTAAAGGGGACTATGCGAATAGCTTTATTTATCTCAAAATTGGGCGGTTATGGCGGAACTACTTTTGTGCAGTCTGTGGGCAAGTTTCTTCAGTCTGCTGGGCACTCGGTTGCAGTAGTGGTTTGTGAAAAAAATATTTGGTCGCAGCAGTTGGAAGCTATTGGTTTATACTGTATCGCTCTTGAGATCAGATCATGGGAAAGTAGAGTGATGCATGTTCACCGTCTGGCTGCGCACTTTACGCGGCAAAAGTATGATGTAGTTTTCCTGAATATTGGTGGAGGGGGTGGGGTATGGCCAGCGCAGGCTGGATTGCATCTCTGGCCAGATTCCATCACTGCGGTTCCAATTCTTCATAACGATGCAACGCACATTTATGAGTCAGCTCGCTTAAATGCAGACTTTTGGAATGTGGTAATAGCCGTAAGTCCAAAGGTCCTGCAATTGGCGATCGACATGATTCCGAACAAGCCTGTGCGCTGGATAGCATATGGAATTTTGCTGCCAGCGAATGTTCAATTGCAGCAGCGCATCCCATGGTCACTGCCATTACGGCTTCTTTTTGTCGGCAGATTGACAGATCAGCAAAAAGGGATTTTTCTTTTACCGAGCATTTTGACTGCCTGCAGACACATGGATATTCCGGTTCAGTTAACTGTCATCGGTGATGGTCCTGACCGCAAACAACTTGAGTTTCTGCTGAATAGTCAACATGTAGGAAACTTGGTGAAAATGTGTGGTATGATGTCATTGAATGAAGTGTATGGAGCCATGCAAACCCACCACCTTTTGTTGTTCCCGTCCAATTATGAAGGATTTGGGTTGGTGTTGTTGGAGGCTCAGGCGATTGGATGTGTTCCCATCGCCTCAAAAATTCCGGGTATTACGGATGTGGCGATTGAAGATGAGTTCAGTGGTCGACTGGCTGTTGCTGGCAATGCACAAAGCTTTGCAGATCAAATTGCAGTGATGATGAATCCGGAACAATGGAACGCCCACAGTCATGCTGGCGTGCAGAGAGTACAACAACTTTATTCTGTTGAAGTCATGGGGAAGCGCTATCTGGATTTACTTGAGCAGCTTAAATCCGGAATGTATCCTCTGAAAGTACAAAGAACGCAACTTGCATGCAAATCACGACCACGATTCCTTTGGCGAGATTATATACCATCCCACATTCTAAGTTGGGGAAGATATATCAAAAAACTATCAAAAGATAGGTGAAGTTTGTGTGTGGGTCTGAGAAATTTTGGTTTTGGCCGGATGGCGGCAAATAAATATTCTCTCAAAATTATAGTAAAACAGGATGAGCGTTTTATGTATCTTTCTTAAATTCGATCACCCCATATATGAAAATGAGGCATCTTTCATTTTCTTGTTGACACTTTCTGAGTGTATTCTTTATTTCCGGGCCACCAGTTTTATATATTTTGGCGGCCTTGATCGTCGTTCCATCTATATCATTATGACTGATTTCCCCCTTTAGAAAAGGGGGACTAAGGGGGATTTGAAAACTAGGATAAGCTACCAACAACCACTAAATCCCCCCTGACCCCCCTTTTTCAAAGGGGGGGAATCCTTTCGATTTTAGTATTTTAGATTGTTCGATGAAATTTAAGAACGGTACCGTTTTATTTACATTCAATATCAGAAGGAGTTCCTGTGCAGACTTTTAACTTTGACATTATATGCCTATGACCGTTATCAATCCCCAGATCAGCGTTATCATACCGGTATTTAACGGTGCTGTGTTTTTAGCCGAGACCCTTGAAAGCATAATTCAACAGGACTGGTGTCCACTTGAGATACTGGTGATCGATGATGGATCTACCGATTACACCGCCGCGGTTGCCGCCAAGTTCAGTCGCCAGGTGCGTTATGTCCACCAGGCGAACCAGGGGGCAGCCTCAGCCCGCAATTATGGGATACAGTTGGCACAAGGTGGCGTGCTCACCTTCCTTGATGCCGATGACCTTTGGATGCCTGACAAACTTGCCAGGCAGATGCAAATGATGCAGGCAGAGCCGACCTGTGAAGCGGTTCTGGGCGGGGTAAAAAACTTCATCAGTCCGGAGCTGGATGAACGTCAACGCCAGATATTGGCCAAGTCTGCGGCACAGACCGGCAACTTGCACATCGGCTCAATGCTCATTCGTCGGGATGCATTCTTGCGGGTAGGTTTGTTTAACACCCGATGGCGCCATGGTGAGTTCATTGACTGGTGGGCGCGGGCCATGCGGGTAAATCTAATCTACAAGATTCTACCAGAGGTGGTGCTCCTTCGCCGTCTCCATACGAGCAACATGACGCGTCGCGAAAAAGATGGTCGCAAAGAATACCTCCCAATGCTGCGGGAGTTGCTTGCACAGCGCAGGGCAACGGCTACTCAGACCAAAAATTCGGACACGGAGGAAATATATGCTAAACACCACACAGATCGCGCTTCTCCGTGCAGCATTCCTGAAAGGGCGGAATGCCAGGGAGGCATTTCAGACCTGGCAGTCCGCCACAGACCTGAACCGCCTGCCGCCCAACCAATATGCACTGTTGCCCATGCTCTATCACAATCTGGCTCAGATGGGCATTGATCACCCTTGGCTGGGGCGGCTTAAGGGAATTTACCGCAAGACCTGGTACGCCAATCAGATGATGCTGCAGGAAGCGGAAAAGGTAAGCCTGATTCTGGCTGATGCCGGCATTTCAGTGATGCTGGCTGATGATGCGCCTCTAACTTTGGCTGCCTGCAGCAACCGGCTAAGACCTATCAGCACTCTGACTGTGATTGTTCCGATGGAACGGGTTTGGGAAACCGGCCGTATCCTGGTCGATCGCTTTTGGCGACCGCGTGGGGTTTTGCAACATCCCTGCGGTGAATGGCAGGCCGGAATTACCGGACTGCGTTTTTGCTCTGATGACGGCAGATGGGTTGTTGTTTACGGCCATGCAATGCCTTTATGGCCATCAGACGAAGTAAACAACGCGGTGTGGGAGCGGGCGATTCATATACCCAACCATTCCTTTCTGGCCGTAAGCCCGACCGATCAACTAATCCGAAGCTGCAGATCAGCCACATTGCCGGGTTCCAACGCACTCATCTCGCTGGCGAATGTAGCCATTTTGATATCCAGCGGGAAGGTTTCCGAGCTATCTGATGGAATAACTGCGACAGATCAAGAGGACGAAGGTATTGACTGGGCGATAGCATGGCGGATGGCTCAAACCTGTTACACCGCAGGCGCCATGAAGCTCTCTTTGGCGTGTGTTGCGGAAGTGTTGGAGGCTGATGCGCCCGCCAATTTCCTGATCCAGTTGAACGAAATCCCCATATCGCCCCTGGAAAGGCTGGAAGGTTACCCGAAAACATCATCTTATGCTGGCATCAGCCGAATTCAGGCTCTGCGCCGTGTGTATGCTGATTATTACCGTACTGTTACAGCCGGGGGGCTGACGCATGACACCGGAAAATTCTCATCTTTTTTACTGCACCGCTGGGGGCTTGCAAGTCGATGGCAAATACCGGGACGAATCATCGCTCGAATTATGAATTACGAATTATGAATTACGAATGCTGGTTGTTTTTTTAGGCTACCCACATAAACCGGGACAGGTTGACTGCTCATGTAAATACGTGAGAGTAAAAGTGTCCCGGCTTATGTGGGTAGCCTTTTTTTATTCATAATTCATAATTCTTTTGCTGTATTCCACATTCTGAACAGTGACTTTTTCTGGCTGCAGCCAGCAGGCCAGCATATTTTGCCTGGCGCTCAGAGAGGTCAGATCCGTATCAGACCGAAAGAGTCCGTATGCCGTTTGCCAGTATCGCCGCAAGACATCAATGGCGCGAACACCATAATACATGTAGCGCACTCCCGGAAACGAATGAATGGGATACTTGGTCGCCATGATATTATCAGGCAAAAATACGGTTTGCCAGAATCGCCTTAATTTCCCCCACAATGTTTTCTCATCCCACAATTGGGCCATATTGGCGGACATCGGGGGAAGGCTCTGTTGGTTACATAAAAGTTGAGTTACTGCAACTCTTAAAATGGTGATATCCACAGGGTCTGGCTGCAAGGTCCGCAGCACCCATGCTGGCACTGCTGCACCCAACAGATCGTGAGCAATTTCAAGCGCCAGACAAACACCTTTTTCCCAGCCCCAAAAAATCGCTCTCTCACAGATTGCAGACCAGTTAATGCTGGATCCATGATGCGCTATCACCTGTACCAAATCACAAAAAGGCCTCAGTCCAAAATCAAAACAGTGCTGTAAGGATGTGTGTTCGCACAGGTGCAACAACAGGTCTTCCGTGGATAAAACCAAAACCATGCGTTGACCCATCTGCTGCGGAACAGCTCGTCGCCACAAATCATCGACGGAAAAAGTGGTCTGCATGGTTGGCAGTGCGATTGTCACATGAATCTCAAGATCAATCCAGCCTTTTTTCTGCATTCGACAGAGATGGCACGACTGGCACAGTGTATCCTCTGGTTTACCAATATACCCTTTGAGAGGTTGGTACCCCATGGTCCGCACCAGTTCTGCAGCATGGCTGGCCTGGTGGTCCGGCACCAGAATATCCAGATCTCCCATAATCCGCAGGGCCCGATTTTCATAAACCGTATTTGCCAGATGATTTCCTTTGAGGATAATCACTGAAATGTGATTATCCTGTAGTAAACCTGCAATCTTAAGGGTTTGAGCCATGACGATCAGATTTTTTTTCGCATTATTGCTATGGGCTGCCTGTAATCGATGCCATTGGTGGTCCGGCACACGGCTCTGAAAACCAGCTTGCTTAAGGCAGTGAAATACCAGAGGAGCAACATGCTGCGCCATCGCCAGGTCAACCAGAAGTGACCATTCCTGGAGATGGAGTGTTTCCAAATGGTGGCTTGGTATTGGATCTGCTGTCAAGCGCAGGCAGTCCACCAAAGCAAGTTCAACGGAGCCCAACAGGTTCATCATGGGTTAATCCTGATCAATCTGATATATACTGCGAACGAGCATAATTTTGCGTTTTTGGACCCCCACCCCAACCCTCCCCCGATGGGAGAGGGAGCATAAGGAAAGTGCATATTACACCATTCACAGTATAGAGTTTATAATTTACTTCATTAGTTCGGAAAAGAAATCGTTTCCCTTGTCATCCACGATGATAAACGCGGGGAAATCCTTGACCGTAATCTTAAAAATGGCCTCCATTCCCAGTTCTGGATACTCAAGGGTTTCGATGCAGGTAATGCAATCTCTGCCCAGTCGGGCCGCTGGTCCGCCGATGGATCCAAGATAAAATCCGCCGTATTTTTTACAGGAATCAGTGACCTGCTGAGTGCGGTTTCCCTTGGCCAACATGATCATGGAACCCCCTCTTGCCTGAAACAGGGGAACATAGGGGTCCATGCGGCCCGCGGTAGTCGGGCCAAAGGAACCCGATGCCCGGCCTTTGGGGGTTTTGGCAGGCCCGGCATAATACACGATGTGATTCTTGAAATATTCGGGCAGATCCTCGCCTTGATCAAGACGTTCCTTGAGTTTGGCATGGGCGATGTCCCTTCCCACAACAATGTCTCCTGTCAGGAGCAGCCGCGTGGAAATGGGATATTTGCTAAGGATTTCCCGGATTTCATTCATGGGTCGATTCAGATTGATGCGAACGGCGTCATCCACTGAGCCCGATGGTTCCGGCAGAAACTGCGCCGGATTGGTTTCAAGCTTTTCCAGAAAAATACCATCGCGAGTGATTTTGGCTTTGATGTTGCGGTCCGCGCTGCAACTGACTCCCATGCCGATGGGACAGGATGCCCCATGCCGGGGCATGCGAATGACGCGGACATCATGACAGAAGGCGACTCCGCCGAACTGAGCCCCAAGACCTATATCCCGCGACATCTGATATAGCACTGCCTCCAGCTCTCGGTCCCTGAAGGCATGACCCAGAGCGTTTCCTTGCTCCGGAAGCGTATCCAGATATCCTGCCGAGGCCAGTTTCACGGTTTTAAGATTGGCTTCCGCTGAGGTTCCGCCTATCACAAAGGCCAGGTGATACGGCGGGCAGGCCGCTGTTCCCAGGCTTTTCATTTTGGCCTTTAAATATTCCGGAAGCTTATCCGGCGCCAGCACAGCTTTTGTTTCCTGAAAGAGATATGATTTATTAGCTGATCCGCCGCCTTTGGCGATGAAGAGAAATTTGTAGGCATCCCCGGAAGTTCCATAAATATCGATCTGTGCAGGCAGATTACAGCCGGTATTTTTTTCACCATAAAGGGACAATGGCGCATTCTGGGAATACCGGAGATTGCTCTGGGTATAGGCATTAAAAACGCCCCTGGAAAGGGCCTCTTCATCCGAAAATCCGGTCCAGATTTGCTGACCTTTTTTGCCCATAATCACGGCTGTTCCGGTATCCTGACACATGGGATACTCGCCTTCAGCGGCGATCACTGCATTTTTCAGCATTTCAATGGCCACATAGCGGTCATTGGAAGAACTTTCGGAATCATTCAAAATCTTGACCAACTGCAGAAGATGGGATCTTCTAAGGAGGTGAGACACATCCTTAAAAGCCTGCTCCGCCAGCAGGGTCAGGCCCTCGGAAGCAATTTTCACAATGGCATGGCCTTCGAAAGAAGCATCTGAAACAAAATCGGATGTTAACCTGCGATATTCCGTTGTATCGGGCCCCAGGGGAAACATCTCCTGATAAGTAAATTCAGTCATCTGTCAATTCTCCATTTTTCGATAAAGGTGATTCAAGCCGTTGACGGTCACGCGCTAATTTATCAACGGCCGCTGAAGCATCTTTTCATAAAGATCAATATACTGTCTGGCAGTTACCGAATGGTTGAAACGTTCAATGCTCTCATTCATGATGCGTCGAATCTCAAACTGCTTTTTTTTCTCTGAAAGCTGATAAAAAGCCATGGCCTGATCAATGGCCCAGGATAGACCGGCTGCATCGTGGGATTTAAACAAAAAGCCGTTACCAGTATGTTTTGACGAATTTAGATGACTGATCGTATCATGTATGCCTCCGGTGTCATGGACAACCGGCAGAGATCCATAGATCGGGGCAATCATCTGCGGCAAACCGCATGGCTCAAACAGCGACGGCATCAAAATGAAATTAGAAGCCCCATAAGCGAGGTGTTCCAGGTCTTCACTGAAATCGCAGACAGCAATGCGTTTTTGAATGCCATGATACTGGGCGATGTCCTTGAAATGCTGCTGATATTCGCCGTTAGCCACGAAAACGATCTCTATATTGCTCTGCCAATACTTGGAAATAACCGAATAGAGAATATCCGCCAGAAGCTGCGACCCTTTTTGAATGCTGTCCAACCGGGATGGCCAGAAAAACACCGGCGCGTTCTCATTCTCAATTAAGCCCAGAAGTTTTTGAAGGGCCAGCTTGTTCTGTTTTTTCCCTTCAACATGATCGTCCGGGCCAAAGGTTGTAGTCAAATATTTATCATTCAAGGGATTAAAAGCTGGATCAGGAGCGTTCAATATCCCCGCAGCGCACCCAGCATACCACTTGTTGGTCATCTCCTGCTGAATGGATTTTTCGATAAAACCGTGCCGGCCTTCAACAATTTCCATTAGAAATGTGTGGCTCACTGTATTGACAAAATGGGCGCCGAAAATGCCGCTGGTCAGAAAATCTACAGCGTTGGAATCCCTGGTTTCTTCATATTCGGTCGCCATGCGATCATAATACAGATGCTGCCAGAAATAGGCGGCATCAATCCCCCGGTCTTCAATCTGCCACAAATAGGTTTTCATGGTATGAATGTTGTGAATGGTAAACAGGCAGGGAATTCCCATTCTCCTGGACATGGCGGGAATCAAACCAGTCATCCAGTCGTTGCAGTGAATTAGATCGGGCTGAACCCTGGGAACGATGTTGTTGATGACTTCCCGCTGAAAGGCCAGCGCCATTTTAATATTTTCCAACCAGTAATCCGAATAGACCCGATTTTTATAAAAAAATGCCCGGTCTTCCGCCAGGTGTATCCGCTCGCCAGGCATTTTGTTCTGAATGGCCTGAAGTTCCTTGGATAGGAAAGGCGCCATCTGTCCACTGAAAATGGTCCGATAATCGGGCATGGCGATATGGACATCAGCGCCTTGGTCAAAAAGCGCATTCACCAGCGCCGCTGAAACATCGGCAAGGCCTCCTGCTTTCGCCGTCAGATAGTTGGCCATACTCCCCATGCGGTTGGGCAAATATGTCACCTCCGGCGTTACAATGAGAATGCGGGGATTTTTGGATGATTTCATTACTAATCCTTTTCGTAAGTATTAAGATTAACCATTGATATTGGTTATGCCCAGGTAATCAGCCCCGGCGTATATTTAACCCGATTGTCTCCCTGCGGCATAACCCTTGCCGTGAAAGCAAACTGCCCGGAGACATTACAGATCGTGGTGCAGGAATACAGGTAGTGACCGTATCCAAGCTCTTTGCTGACAGTCATGTTTTCTGTTTGAATATTCTCAATTTCATCAACGGTTTTGGGAGTTCCCATGCATAACTCCACATTCACTTCATAGGGAACAAGTCCACCCAGATGAACCGTCACCGTGATACTGAAGGTGTCACCAACCCGATAAAATTTTTTGGGATTCACAACAACCGGCGGCATGAGATGAATCTGTTTCCAGTGCAGCATCAGCCTGTGATGCTGGTCTGCCTGCTGCCTGGCCTCATCGGATTGATTATATAAAAGCTCTTGAGACCGATAGACCGCCGGAAGATAAAACCGGTCCTGGTAGTCGCCGACCATCCGCTGGCTGCTGAACTGACGCATGGCCATTTTCATGGAGGCCTTCATCATCCGGATCCAATTCACCGGAATCCCCCCTTTGCTTCTTTCATAAAAACAGGGGATTACTGAATTTTCCAGGACATTATACAGAGATCGGCTGTCCAGCATGTCCTGATAGCCAGGGTCCGTATTATCAATACGGTTTCCTATCTGCCAGCCGCAGTCTTCGGAATAGCCTTCGTCCCACCAGCCGTCCAAAATACTGACGTTAAGAACGCCATTAATGGCCGCCTTTATGCCTGATGTGCCGCAGGCTTCAAAAGGCCTCCGCGGCGTATTCAGCCAGACATCCGCTCCCTGAACCAGATGCCGGGCAATATGAATATCATAATCTTCCAGAAAAACAATTCGGCGCCGTACGCTGTGCCTTCGGGAAAATTCAATCAGGCGTTTGATCAGATCCTTGCCTTCGGTATCCCTGGGATGGGCCTTTCCGGAAAAAATAAACTGCACAGGATGCGTTTCGGAATTCAGGATAGCCTCAAAACGCTCGGGTTCCTGAAGAATAAGGTAGGCTCGCTTGTAAGAGGCAAATCGTCTGGCGAAAGCGATGGTCAGGACATCCTGATCCAACACAGATTCGGCATCTTTCATTTTGGCCATTGGCGCATGGCGGCGCTGATACTGCGAGATCATCATCTCACGGCAGGTGCGGATGAGTCTGGAGCGATTCATATCATGAGCGCGCCAGAGCTCTTCGTCATATATCTGATCGAACCGTTTGAGGATATCCGAATTCTGAATATCCATGTGCCAGTCAGGACCGATATATCTTTCAAAAAGGATCGCATTTTCATGGGATATCCAGGTAGGGATATGGACGCCATTGGTGACATGAGAGATCGGAATCTCGCTTTCCGAAATCCCGGGCCAGATATGCTTCCACATCTGCCGGGCGACTTTTCCATGCAGTTTGCTCACGCCGTTGCAATACTGGGACATACGCTGACCCAGAACAAACATGGAAAAAGGCTGATCGGAAGCAGCCGAGATGGGCTGTCCCCACGTCAACATTTCTTCTGCAGATGTATGTAGTGTTTCCTGAAAAGGGATAAGATAAGGCTTTACCGAAAATGGCGGAAATTCGTCATGACCGGCTGCAACCGGCGTATGGGTGGTAAAAATGGTTGTTCGGGGAACAATTTCCATGGCGGTTTTAATATCGATATTCAGACTGGACATTAACAAGGCCAACCGCTCCAGACTGGCAAAAGCGCAGTGCCCTTCATTCATGTGGCACACGGTAGGAAATATTCCCAATGCGGTCAGCGCCCGCATGCCGCCAATTCCCAAAAGGACTTCCTGAGTAAGGCGTTTTTTCTGGTCTCCGGTATAAAGACTCGATGTAATATCTCTTATTTCCTGAGGATTATCACGAATATTGGTATCCAGAAGATAGAGCGGAATTCTGCCGATATTCAGCTTCCACACCATTGCATGAATGTCTCCGTCAGGACCTGAAATTGAGATTCGAACTTCATTTCCTTCCGGATCCAGAGCACGTTCAAGGGGGATGGAATACATATCGGTTCTGGGATAGGTTTCCTGCTGATAACCATCATAATCAAGATATTGATGGAAATATCCCTGCCGGTAGTAAAGGCCAACACCGGTCAGCGGCACCCGCATGTCCGATGCGGATTTCAAATGGTCTCCCGCCAGAATGCCCAGTCCTCCGGCAAACAACGGAAGACTTTCATGAATGCCAAATTCCATTGAAAAATAGGCAACCGTTTCCCTGTCTCCAAAAGCAGAATAAGACGGATTCATCGGCGCTTGAAGCATGGATTCAAAACGCACTTTGACACGCTCTTGATGGGCCAGAAAACTTTCATCCTGAGAAAGCACCTCAAAACGCTCCTGAGGAACCAGTGTCGAAAAATAAATGGGGTTGCCATTGGACTCCCGCCAGAGTCGGGGATCAATGCGGCGAAACAGTTCAACTGCATCCCGCTGCCAGCTCCACCAGAGGTTTCTGGATAATTTATCTAAAAACAGCAATGGTTCGGGAATGGTCGGAAAAACATATACAGTTTGAAATTGTGTCATAAGCATCCCTGAAGATATCTATTAAAAAAGTTGGAGGCAAAGCATCCGTTGATTCTGCCCAAGGTATTCGGTTAAGCATTGCCGAAGTAGGGGCGACCGGCCGGTCGCCCCTACTTCACAATCAGCATTCAGCTCGTTTGACTTTCGGTTCACTTTTGTATAATGCTCATAAAAACTGCCCAAAGTCAAGAATGACCCTAAATGCGATTTCAAGAATCGCTATGATATTTTTTGTCATCCCTTTGAACCGACTTGTAATCCGCTTTGTCTTTTTGAAAATACATATTCCGTTGTTATTTGACCGTGGTTATAGTAGTGTGCTGATGTTTTGATTGGTTCAATTGCAGTCTGTTCATCGTTTTATCTGCGTTCCATGTTACATTTTACTGGATGGTAACCATGTTGATCAGTATCAATCCCATAACTCCGCAGCCGCGACTTGTCACCAAAGTGGTGGACATTCTGAAAGATGGAGGCATCATCGCCTATCCAACGGATACATTTTACGGTATCGGCTGTGATATCATGAATAAAAAAGCAATTCAGAGAATCTATCAGATCAAGCAGCGGGATTCATCCAAACCTTTTAGCTTTATCTGCTCTGATCTTAAAGATATCAGCGACTACGCCAAGGTAACCAATTACGGGTATAAAACCATGAAGCGCTATCTTCCAGGACCTTATACCTTTATCCTGGAAGGCTCAAAACTGGTTCCGAAAATCATGCTGACCAAACGCAAAACCGCCGGCATTCGAGTGCCGGAACATCCAATCTGTATCGCCCTGGTAAAATCTTTGGGAAATCCCATTATCTCGACCAGCGCGACAGCTCCGGACGGCTCTGTCTTTGACCATCCGTCTTTGATTCATGAGTATTTTGGAACCCGGATAGATCTGGTAATTGATGCGGGTTCCGTATCGGGAAATCCTTCAAGTGTTATATCGCTGATCGGCGATACGCCTGAAGTCATCCGCAAAGGAGCCGGGGATTTAAGCGCCTTTTATTGATGAAAACCGGTAATCTTTTAACAAAAAGTTTCTGGACCGGCATCCCGGCCTGGGTGTTGATCGGCGCAGTGTTGGTTCTACTGCCCATTTTCTCGTTAATGACGATTGAAAACATCAACCGTCAGAAGGAGAATTCCGAGAGGCTGTTGAAAGAAAAAGCCGCCGCTCTGATCCGCTCGTTTGAGGCCGGAACCCGAACCGGAATGGCAGGGCGATGGGATGGGTTTCAGCTTCAAAAACTGCTTATGGAAACCGCTCAGCAGCCGGACATCGTCCATTTGACTGTAACGGATGCAGGCGGAATGATCATGGCCAGCAGTGATCCGGAACAAATAGGCAACTCTCATGGAAAAGAATTGGACCTGGAAGCCATTTCAGGGTCATCGGAAAGTTTCTGGCGAATTCTTCCCGAATATCACGGAAAAAAGACATTCGAATTCTATCGAAAATTTACCCCGACCCGCCCTCCGCAGGGTTTCCATCGGGGTCGCATGAAAGGGGAATCTCCCCTCCCTCTCCCGCCGCCACCCTTGTTGCCGTTTCAAGTTGAAGGGCCGGGCATCTCCCGGATTATTTTTATCGGTCTTGACATGGATTCCATTGAAGAGGCTCAGCGTGCCGACACCATGCATACAGTGGTCATGGGAACAATTCTGCTTTTCATCGGTTTTGCCGGTGTTATGATGCTGTTTCTGGCGCAGAATTTCCGTATGACACGGGCATCACTTTCCAGAATCAAAGCTTTTTCAGATACCCTGGTTGAAAATATGCCCATCGGATTGATTGCCCTGGATACTTCCCTGGTCATCACATCCTTTAATCAGGTAGCAGATCGGGTACTGAACCTGTCTGCAATCCACGCATCCGGAAAAAAGGCGTCCGATATTCTGCCCCGGATGTTCCTGGAGCTGATTTCACATCCGGATATCGCGACGCGGACAGTTGAAAAAGAAATCATATATCACATAGCTGAGAAAACGCGCCTTCCGCTTCAAGTCAGCGCTGCAAAACTCCAGGATGAAACAGGCATGTTTCTCGGATATGTTCTGTTGTTCAAAGATCTGCGCGAGGTCCAGGCCCTTCAAAAAGCATTAGCCAGGTCTCAGCGGCTGGCATCCGTTGGAAGCCTTGCAGCCGGTGTTGCACATGAAATCCGCAACCCTTTAAGTTCGATAAAAGGTTTCGCCACCTATTTCAAGGAACGGTATTCACACATCCCCGAAGATCAGGAAGTTTCATCTATCATGATTCAGGAAGTGGATCGGTTGAACCGTGTGGTAAGCCAGCTTTTGGCGTTTGCAAAACCCGTGACCGTAGCCAAACGGCCTGTTTCAATTTCAGAGGTCATTCACAATACGCTGAAGCTGATGGAGCGTCAGACCCATGACCGTCAAATTGACATCGAAGCAAATATTCAACCGGAACTTCCTCTGATTTCCATGGATCCTGACCAGATAAGCCAGGTATTGCTGAATCTGTTACTGAATTCCGTGGAGGCCATGACGACCTGTGGAAGCAAGATCGTTATTAGCGTCACGCTCAATCAGGATCGGCTGATACTTCAAATATCGGACAACGGAGCCGGAATTTCAGAAACAGATCTTTCGCAGATTTTTGACCTCTACTTCACCACCAAAACCTCGGGGACCGGCTTGGGACTGGCCATTATACACAATATTGTGGATGCTCATGATGGCGACATAAAAGTTGAAAGTCTGGCGGGAAAAGGCGCCACGGTAACGATTCGGCTCCCCTTTGAGAACACTCACCCATGAAAACAAAATCCTGTTCAATCCTTGTTGTTGATGATGATACCGCGCACCGAACCATGCTGCGTACTTTAATTGGTGGGTGGGGATATGAAATCGTTGAAGCCAACGACGGAGCCGTTGCAATCGCAACTGTTCAAGATCGGCCTTTTGATCTCATCCTGATGGATGTGCGCATGCTGAAGGTCTCTGGTCTTGAGGCGCTGGGCCGCATAAAGGCAATTAATCCCGCCATACCGGTGATTATCATGACCGCCTATTCTTCCATTGAATCTGCGGTTTCCGCCCTGAAAGCCGGCGCTCATGATTATCTGACCAAACCACTTGATTTTGACAAACTGAAAATCACCATCGAACGGGCTATGGAACACGTCCTTCTTCGGGAAGAGAATCGCATGCTCAGACAACGCCTGGATCAGCGATTTGACCGACGACAGATCATCGCACAAAGTCTGAAGATGGAAAGGCTTCTGGAAACAGTCGCCCAGGTAGCGCCATCCGAGGCGACCATTTTGATTCATGGTGAATCCGGAACTGGAAAAGAATTGATTTCAGGGGCGATTCATTTTAACAGCCATCGAAAAGCTGGCCCTTTTATCAAAATCAATTGTGCCGCCATTACCGAAACCCTGCTGGAATCTGAACTTTTTGGTCATGAAAAAGGGGCCTTCACCGGCGCTGATCGCAGGAAAGAAGGCAAATTCCTGCAGGCTAGCGGGGGCAGTCTCTTTCTGGATGAAGTCAGTGAAATGTCTTTGATGATGCAGGTCAAACTGCTTCGCGTACTTCAGGAAAGGGAAATTACCAGGGTGGGCGGAGAGCAGGTGGTGGCCGTGGATGTACGGCTGATTGTGGCCACCAACAAGGATCTTTTGGCGCTGACCACAACTGGACGTTTCCGGGAGGATTTATACTACAGACTCAACGTCGTGAACCTGAATCTGCCGCCCCTGCGCGAGCGAAAAGAGGACATTCCGCTGCTTGCTCAGCATTTCCTGGAGAAATTCTCAACCCTGAATCAAAAATCCATCAAGGGCTTCACTCCTCAGACGATGGATCATTTGATCCGGTACGACTGGCCTGGAAACGTTCGGGAGCTGATGAACGCCGTTGAAAGAGGGGTTGTTCTGTCCCGAAGTGAATATCTGGATGACCAGCAGCTTCCCATGCTGCCGGCCTCTCCTGCCCTGCAACCCTCCGTTTTTATGAATCCTTCGGCGATAACCGAAACCTTGTCGCTTACTGCTGTTGAAAAATCGACAATTCTGAGCG
>SERZ01000822.1_pt1 | contig 19672 bp, 34 predicted proteins | sample 3171461 | NCBI WGS metagenome assembly SERZ01 (sample SAMN06051861, study PRJNA518727) | freshwater metagenome | biome: subpolar coniferous forest; feature: holomictic lake; material: water; isolation source: holomictic Lake 227, 6 m depth | place: Canada: near Kenora, Ontario | collected... | reverse complement strand
GGGTTCCTTTGTTCCTCACCACTGTGCTATTCCTGTCTCGCAATCGAACCTTAGTCACTCAGGATTTCGCGGGGGAGACGCCAGCGGAGGTGGTGTCGTTCCTTACGCCTAAGTTCACCGCGTCAGAGATGGAAGAACTCATCAAGGACATTCCAGTTGAAAGCCAAGACGGACAGAAGCAATATTTGTTAGAACCCAAGCGGAGTAAGAGTGAACTAGGCAATCAGTTCCTTAAACCTACAGGTGCGTCTATCCGAAAGCAGGAGCGAATCGCAGCAAGAAAAGCAGCAAAATTAGCAGTTGAAGTCCAACCAGAGACAGTCCTAGAGGAGCCTACAATGGCGGCAAAACCCTGGAACGTGAAGCTGAAGGAGCAGAAGCTGAAGTGGAAGGACATGTCAAAAGCGATGGGATCCGCCGACTATGTCATGAAGCTTTACGCGGGAACCTATATTCCAGCTTCTTACCAACTCGCAGCCATAAAAAAGTTGGGAGCAGTAATTCCGGATGACATGCCGACTCTCCCCCAGGAAGAAGAAGCTCTGAGAATGAAACGAAGGCACACCGCTATTGCAGCCGTTGTCCCACCCAAAAAGAAGGCTCCACCCGCCAAGATCTCCACGCACCCATACCAGGTGCCAGATGAAGAACCAGCCCCGCCACCCAGAGTCAGCAAGCACACCATGACGCCCATCCAGGAACTGGTCATAGCATCCATCTCCCGCCTCATCAAACCCATTGACGACGAACATGCAATGCGTGTGATGCAGATCGTCAAACTTGCGCTGGAGAGGTAGCGCATGTTCAACCTAGCACCAGCTTGGACAGAGTTTAATGTCCTACAGCAGATCAAAATTGATATCGAAGAGAAGATGTTATCAGCCGCACAGCAATCCGTTGAAGAGCTTGTGAAAGTTATGCTGCTAGATGACAACGGAATCACAGGCGTGTACTTCGGACGCAGTCCCGAAAACCCAACGATGATGGATGTGTTCGTGTGCCGTGGGGAGGAAAGAACACCCCTCACTGAGGAAAGTGTTGAGCGTCTGCGCTGGCTCAATCCCATGTTTGTGGAACTGGGCAGCTTCATCGCGCTCAGTCACGCAGACGGTTGTGCTGGGTTCGAAATCTACCTATCAGGAGAGGGCGAGGGAGAAGAGGAATAGCATGGTGTCGAAAAAAAAACAGCTAGACGATCTCAGGACCGAGTATGTACTTCTGACTCTCCGGATCGAAAAGCTGGAATCCCTTTCCAGATATACAAAATCCGCACTAGACGATCTCAAATCCGACCTCAGATCCCTTGCCAAAAAGATAGCAGGAGCAACCAAGAATGAACCCAGTCCTACCACTGATAACCCGAGCGATGGTGCAGAAGGCGATAGCCATAAAGAAGGCTGCTGACAAGAACGGCTTGGAGGGGTTGAGAGAATCCCTCAAGCATCTTAGCCTCTGCACAATAACAGTTGAGAAAGGCAAGAAAATGCGTTGACATTCTGTCGGATCGACATTACACTCTAATCGATCCGACATATTCAATGCAGGACACGATGACAACCGCACCACGAATTACCGCCAACCAAACGAGGACACTCCTGTCCTTGTCCCCTAGCGTTTACTCCAGGGAGATCCTAGAGAAGGGGACGCCAGAGTTGGTGCACCTTTTGCTGAAGGGCGGAGTAAGTCTTCGGAATGCGTTTCAGCTAACACGGCTCCCGCGCAGTATTCAAAAAGGGTTGGTGTTGTCTGGAAGTGAAGCGACAAGACTAGCGGCACGGCAAATACAGAAGACTCACCCCGATCCCTTGTATACCCTTGATCATGCTCTGATCTCTTCTGAAGCACTTGAATTCACTGGTAAGCCAGCCGTAGGATTCGTGCAGACATTTCTTGATTCTATTGACGCCACCAACTCAATGAGGGATGTATTTGCCTCAGTACAGAAAACCCTGGAAGAGTCTCGCCGATTGACATGTAAAACCTTGACGCTGTCCTCTCCATGCTCTAGAATGACGTTAGCGGGATGATCCGATCCGCAAACGCAGCCCTTGAAAGCGCTTTCTTGGCGACTGTGGAAAAGGTGCTTGGCATCCGGATCGTAGTTGTTTTACGGCAGGGCAGGGTGGTGCGGCTCCGTTGAAGTGCAATATTTACTCATACCGGATTGATACACTGGTATTGTCTCCGCGCCATCCAACACTGTTGAGTCATCCCCAGCACTGCTCCCCACTCCGGTGGGGATGGACCCAAAAAAGAAGACGGGGATGTGGATTCAAACGCTAATAACATAACCCCATCCCCTATCACGCTGGGGTTTTGATTATCCAGGAGAACCCATGTCGGATGTGTTGAAGTTTTCGGAACGGGACCGGGGCAACGTCAAGACGAGGCTTCCCGCCAGGATGACCGCAGCTCTTGCTGGGTATACCAAGCGATCCCTCCTAAACCAAGAAAATAACAATGCAGTGTGCTGGGTATTGTTTAATCCAAATGACCCAAACCACGACCCCATTTGGTTCCAATTTGACCCGGATGAGCAGTTAGTCATCAGTCCCAGAAAAGAATGGAGCTTTCGGTGTGGCACCAACAGACCGGATAGAGGCTGGTGGCAGATTCCAGACCTAATGAAACTGCCCGATGACTCATGCCCAAATTGGTGGGAAGCAGAGCGGTGGATGCCTTATGAATTCGCAGATGACGCTCACGATGAAAACACAGGAACACACGGAGTGCTGCGTGAATCCTTTCTGTGGTTTCTTGCCATCCGAAGACAGTTCGCTAAAGCAACCGAGTAGTGTATAAAAAAACACCCCCAAGCCACGATAGCTTGGGGGCGACTGCCCTCGTTGGGTGTGCTTACACTTCCACCCAATAGGTATTCTAAGTGTCTACGTCGGTCTGGCTGTAGTCAAGCTGATCGTCCAGTTCCTTCAGTAGGGCAGGGGTAGAGCGAAGCGCATCCATAACCGCCTCCTTGCCCTTGTAGGTCTGGTCGAAGAGCGTGTAGGTGGCACCACGCCGCAGGATTGCTCCTTGCTGCTCAGCCAGGACAAAGACCGCCTGGATCGGATCGATGCCGGCGCTGAAGTCGAGATACCACTGACACACCGACTTCGGACGGCTGTAGCGTGTTTTCTGGACCTTAGCCTGGACAAAGAATCCGTTCTCCACTGACTTGAAGCGCGACAAGCGCATCCGCAAGCTGGTGTAGAACTCCACGCTGTTACCGCCAGGAGAGTAGTAGGGATCCATCCCCAGCGAGGCATTCTGAACCGTGCGCAACTGGTTCATCATGACAACTGGGCAGGAGGTCATCTTGCGGCTGGTGAGCCGCTTGAATAGCCGCCCGAGTAGGATGGGCTTGTTGTCGCGGAATCCCTCTGTGAGGTCTTTTTTCGTCTCCTGCTCAGTAGGCATGGCGGCAATGGAATCCATGATGACAAGAGCAACATCGTCACAACACGCGAGTTCAGCCACCATGTCGCAGATCTTCTCCGCGTCTAGGTTCTGACCGCCTGTGCGCACCATCTTCGTACGCTTCAGGTCTAGCTTGTAGGTGGACTTTGCGATCTGATCATCGATGGAATTTTCTATGTCGAAATAGACAACAACCTTATCTGGATTGCTTCGCTGAGCAGCCGCAGCCATGCACAGACCAAGGGAGGTCTTACCGGAACCAGGCTTGCCCGAGATCTCGATGACCTTGCCCTTGGGGAGTCCACCATTGAGCATTGCGTCCAGTGTGCTGATGCCTGTGGTTTGACGCTCAACCTTGAGGGAGTCTTCACTGTCCCCAAGATTGAAGATCGCGTCCTCGCCATACTTCTTCTGATACTCCTTGATCAGGGCATCTACCGAAGCGCCCATCACTTGCCCTTGCGGAAGCGGCTGGGAGGATTGACAGGGATAGCGGCGTGAATGGCAACGTCGCCATCCTGGTCAATCGACACAGTCTCTTCTTCTCCAGCATCTCCGAGCTTGTCCCGGTATTCCTTGCTGTAGAGGCTTAGCCCGACGCCTAGCTTAGAGGCAGCGACCTTGATCCCATCTGTGTAGGCACTCTTCAGGTAGTCGTTGACCACCTTGTCTGGGTCAGCACGAGCGTAGAGGGCATCAGCGCTGCCGTAGCCGGAAACAGTAGAGTAGGTGCCATCCACCCAACGAAGGTGGAGTTCGACCTCTACGTTCAGCTTTCGGAGCTTGCCGGTGCTGTCTCGATGCTCACGGACTTCCCTCGCGCTGATGCTCAGACCGGTACCAATGACGTCAAGGAGTCGGTTCTGGATAGTGTGCGCATCGAGGTAGTGAAGGGTTTCTCCACGCTCTTCCCGAGTCTTGACCTGGGAAGTAGGGAAGTCGGCACGAAGAGCAGCAAGCTGGTCTGCGGCAGTCTCAAATTTGGACATAAAAGCTCCTTTAGTTGTCCATTGTTGTTTTAGATTGCATAAGTGATTGAGTGTTAACTTCGTTGGCTAAGCGCGTCATGACAATATCAACACCATCTTGTAAACCACGGCGATAAGTTACGACGAGGTTGTCCTGCTGGGCGATATTAGTCTCACGCAAATATTTGAATACACGCCAATTTAGCCACACAAGAGAACTCAGTGTGACTAAAAGGGCGCAGGTAAGCACTGCGAGAAGGATCACGCCAACTCCATCCAGCCTACCGTTTTATTGCGGAACTCCAATCCCCACATTTCTACTCCCTGAGGATCTTCCTTCTTACGAGGCAGGACGCCCTCTGGTTGGTTGTTGTTTCCTCCGCTTCGATAGTGAATAACTGCGTCCTTGAGATGGATGAACCCAGACTCACGCATGGAGTCATCCCTGATCTGGTATGACACTACTCTGAAGAACGGTGCGAGGGTAACAGTGAAGGCGCTGTTCTCAAAGTAGTCCACATACAAGATTAAGGTCTTGCATCGAATGGTGCGCGTTGCTTTACCCCAAGTGAGTTTGCTGCGGGGTGCCTTCATACCGCCTCTCTGTCAATCAAATCTCCAGAAGCGGTGATGTGATACCTGGCTTCCTTGGGCGAGGATGTACGCATGTAGTCCTCGATCCGATTGTCGATGAACTTGATGAAGGCTTGGTCCTTGGTGAGCATGCGCTTAGCGCACTTATTGCAGAGAAGGTAGATGACCTTGCGACCTGGGGGCAGACCAAGGCTGGATAGGAACTCAGCGTCTGCTGCGTACATGATCTTGTTCTTTCCAGGATTTCCGCAGCCAGTGCACGGCGCAACCTTGTCAACAACCTGCTCTAACATCTTCTTCATTCCTGAATCCTTGGTCATAAGATCTCCTTGGTTTGCTCTCTCAGCGGGAAGACCGCAGGAGCGGTGTGATCGGATATGATGTCAACGTCCACAGGAATCTCAATTCCTGGGATAACAATTGTTGCTGCGTAACCCATTGTTGTCTTGAGTACGTTAGCTACAACCTGTGCGTGTTCCGCTTTACAAGTCATGATGATGGAGTCGTGCACGGTAATGCGAATCACCGCGCCAAACTCAGGATGCTCCTCAACCCAATCATCAAGCAGTTTAAGTGCCTTTTTTAGCATACTTGCGCCAGATGACTGCATGGCATAGTTGTATGCCTGATTGCGCCATCCGTAGCAAACTTCCTCGTAGGTCTTACCCTGTGCGAGTTCTGCTAACTGCTCTCCAGTTGTGCCAAAGTACCGCTTTCTGCCCCAGGACAAATCAGTTACATACAGATTTGAGTAGGCTGTCTTAGCCTGAGAGTCCATTGTTTTCTTGACCATCGCATACTTGCTCCAATAGTCCGACATGAACTTCTTGGCTTTCTTGTGAGTCCACCCCATCTGCGTAACAAGTTTATTTGCAGTACAACCATAGAGAGGTGCGAATGTCACAGCCTTCGATTGTGTGCGCAAACCCTCGTACTGTGGCTTGACTTTGTGTTTTCCTGGACGCTTATCGACAATTGTGTCGTAGGGAATGCCAGACGCAATGCTGGCTGACATTGAATGCAAATCAAGCCCATCAAGCATGGCATTGTAAACATCCATTTGTCCAGTGATATACATGGCTACTCGCCCTTCCTGGGAAGAGTAATCCGCCTTAATCAAAACCTCACCTTCTTCGCAAGACCAAGTTAAGGACTGAAGGGATCTGGGAATATTCTGTACGTTAGGTTCGTACGAGGATACCCGTCCGGTGTCCGTCCTGGTCTGAGAGAACGATGAGTGGATGTAGCCGCCTGTGTCAGCCCACCGCCAGAAGCGTTCTCCATAGGTGGAGATCAGCTTGCGGAACTCCTGCGCTTGCTGGTGAAGCTTCAGTAGGCTCACGCACTCATCGAAGCCGTTGGTTTCTGCAAGTTCCATCAGCATGGTGACTTCTTCGTCATCAAACTTGGTGTTCTTTTCAGACGGGTCGTAGTTGCGAACCAGAACATCCGTCAATTCACGCATTTGCTGTGCGCTTGTCAGGTTGAAAGTCTCTCCGGGTATCAGACCCATTTCGGATCTTACAAGGTAGCCCACACGCAAGTCGTTGGCTGGATCCTCCTGTGATAGCAGATGCTTCGTTACAGTGTTGAAGGGAATCAGTCTGGGTGTTGGCTGGATGGCGAAGAGATCGCCTAGCGTCTGTGGCAGCACTTCTTCCCGAATGACCCGCCCATCCTTGGCTATCCTGGCTGGCTTGCCTTCTTTGGGTTGCTTACGCCGTAAGGTGATCATGTAGCGTTCTGGGAACTCCTGTTGCATATACTCATCGACCAGGAGCTTCTCCTCCGTCTCGATAAGGTCCAGCGCGGTCTTCTGATCATCAATGAAGGTGCGCCATTTATCCATGTTGAACTTCAGCCCATGGGCAGTCATCCGCACAAATGCCGGCAGCGCATCCATCTCCAGCCCGAACGTTCTCAGGTGACCTTCTTGACGCATCATCCTGCCCAACGCCAGGTAGGTGTCAACGAACTCTTTGCCGACGTCTGTAAGGGCATAGGTGAGCTGCTGAGGCGTGAGGGTAGGGGAACCCCAATCCGATAGCTGGAGGCGTTTCTTGGTGCGTTCCAGCGTTGCTGAGTGCCATTGGTCAATCTGTGCTGGATTAAGTGGAGGATCGCCGAAGGGAGCTAGGTCGTATGCCGTCCAAGCAGCCAGCTTGCAAAGCCGTTCCTGGTCCAACTCTGGGCGCAGGATCTCGTTGTAGGGATTGATTCGCACCATTGCCAGCATGATCTGGTCAAGACTGCTTCTCAGACCTGGAAATCCGGCATGGCATATCTCGTAAGCAATCTTGGTGTCGAAAAGCCTAGTGGGGAACACTCCCAACTTCCAGAGGAACGGCAGATCGTAGGACCAGTTCTGCGCAACCCACTCAAAAGACGGATCAGCCGCAAGCGTTTTCAGACGCTCAATGCCAATAGCCCATCCAGCAGGATCAAGACGGTCGTAATAGACCGCACCAGTGCCGTTTACGTTGATCTGAATGAGTCTAGTCCAGGCACGATCTGGGGTGCCACGGGTAGGATCAAGCGAACCATCTTCGTTCTTGAGACAGAAGTCGGCTGTTTCTGTGTCGATAGCAATGAAATTCAGTGACATAGAACCTCTGCTGGGATTATTTTTTGAAATTAGTGCAGTCCTTATGTACATGCATTTGTAGCAACTCTCGGTGTAGCAGTAGAAGGTTGATCTGAATGTCGTTCAATTTCCTGCGGGTAGAGAAATACAGGTGCAGTGTCCATATCAGAAGAACGGCGTCTGACATGATCCATAGAAATTCGGGTGCGCGATACATTTCTATCTCCTGATATTACTTACCACCAGGAAATTTAGTCCAATCGGGGCAGGGTATTGCCTTCATCGTGAATCTATCGAACTCGGAGTTGCACTCAGGACACTTCCAGCGAGTTGTCATATCCTGGTCCAGGTCGTAGATGCCTATCACTAGCTTGAAGTGGGTTGCTGTTCCGTAATGCTCCTTAGATTCTTCAGGGACGGGCGCACCAATCCAGGTGCATTTGCAAGCAGGGCAGCTATCTAGCTCTGGCATAGCATGTCCTCGCTTCTCCGCAGCATGAACAGGACTACCTTCATAGCCGCAGCTTGTGTGTCGGCGTCAGCTTCGGCGCACTCTTCCAACACACCTAGGCAGCTAAGCGCTGTCTGCTCTCGGAGGTTGTTAAGCTCCCAGAACTTTAGGTAGGCAGACTTCATGTCCTTCTCTTCTTTCTTGCTCACGCGACCTCCTATTTGGTACGGTCAAGTAGAGCCTTACTTCGAACTCCGAATGTTCGAAAGTCAGAAGTAAAGCCAATCACGGTGTAAGTTACTAGAGCGTGTCCCGCCTTGAGAATGTTCAGATCCCGCGCCGCCGCCCAGGACAGATCGAGGTCACGATTCTTAACGAATGGACCACGATCAGTGACAATTACGCGCACCGCACGAGTCGTTCCCTTACGAACAACCCGCAGGATAGTGCCGAAGGGCAGGGTTTTGTGGGCGGCAGAGTAAGCTAATGGGTCCATGTACTTGCCACTGGCTGTGATCTTACCGGCATATCCGTCACTCTTGGTTCCGTAATAGGAAACTTCGGATTCGCTTCCAGTAAGGGCTATCGTGGATACCAGTAGGGTTATGATGATGCTTCGGAATCTACGCAATTTATTTCCTTTTCTATGATGAGATCCTGCCATTCTTCATTAGTTAGGAAGACGGGATCTTTGTCAGTGTCTCGCCAAACCCACCAGCCTCCTGCTGCCTGATAGAGTTCACGAAGATGGTTCAGCTTTTCTTTGGGGATGTTCCAATCACCGCCATTTGTGGCGCGGAGGTGTTCCCATAAGGTCCATTCCAGGCTCATCAGCCAGGACGCACACCAGTAGTCTTCGGATAGCTCCGACATGTAATCGTAGAGGTCTTTCCGAATGTACTCAATGTGCGTCCTGATCGTCAAAGCAATCCCTTCATGTCTTTTGGCTGGAACAGAAAGTCATAATAATGCTTCTGGATTACGTCTACGCTGTTCCCACATTGATTAGCTACCACCAGACACGCGCTGGCATCCTTGGAGTTTGCCAAGTAGCGGGTGATGTAGTCTGATCGCATGTCCTTGGGGCGGAACTTGACCTCCCCAAAACAACGCTTCTGTAGTTGATTCAACAAGTTACGTGCGTAGGATGTGCGCACCAGCATTGTAGTCTTACTGCAAGCCGGGAACTGCAAAATGAACTGGTCGGTGTCCTCGCCAGCAGCCAGGACAACCGCCTTGAGTGTCTCTGTAAGCCACACAGGAAGCTGCATGAGGTGCGGTCTGGTCTTGGTATGCACCTTGAGGTAGGGCTGGTCTTCCTTGAGGTCAAGGCGGATGTCACTGATCTTCGCCATGACTACCTCAGAGATTCGCGCACCACGGACAAACGCCGCCCACAGGATCAACTGCTCGTGAGTGGCGTTTGTCAGCATGTAATCGTGAAACTTGACCTGAAGCTCTTCCTCGACGGTCTTGGGGATGAACATGTAGTCGTTCTTCGGCGGCTTTATTTTCTGCGCCGGGTTGGAAGCAATGCCGCCAGCTTGACGGGCATAGGTTAGGAACGCAAGCAACGCACGATGCATCCTGGAGATGTAGGACGGATTGTATCCGTAAGCGGTAAGCCGCTGCATGGCAAGATGAATGTGCGTCTGAGTGAGGTCAGCCAGTGCGCACGGTTGCATTTCACGGAGAATGCGCACCATGGCATTTCGTGAGGAATCGGGATCCTCCATCCCGGTTTCTGTTAGGTATTCCTTGTACAGCCCATCAAACTCAATGGGGTGCTTGGTCTTAGGGATCTTCGATATGATCTTGGGCATTTACTCCTCCACTGATAGCAGTTTGTGGATAGGAACCAGCTTGGTGATCTCGACCATCGAGTCGGGAGTCTTGGTGATGATTGCTTTGATCTGCGATTTGGTCGGGTCAAGGTTGCGTGTCACCTTGATCTTGTGGGTATCCAACCTGTGGCGAAGTTCAATGCACTGCTGCCGGTAGAACACCACCGCCGCCAGCGCAGAAACCAACCGTGAATTTATATCTTCCAACGTAGCCCAGGCGTTCTGCACCTTCTTGGTCAGATCCCAGGTGGTAGCCGCCAGCTCCTTCCAGCTACGCATCGCTACACGCATGGTTCCCAGCTCTAGGAGGGCATTGGGGTAGTCCTTGGGGCTGAAGTCGGGGATGCCCTTGCGGTACTTAACCTCCATGTCCTCCACGGTGCTGCCCTGGATCTGCAACCAGGCGGTAGTCTTCGCAGCAAGCACCAACGAGAAGGCGCGGGATTCCTGACCATACTTCTCGTCCAACCGCATCCGGTCCCACTGGTGCAGGTACTCGTCTGCGAGAGTCTGAATGCTGATCCAGTCGTTGAAAGTCTCGGGGAAGTCCAGCACAACCTCTTTCAGGACGTCCTTGGCAAATGCTTCGTCTACAGTCGGCTTAACCATAAATCACCTCAGTGAATAATGCTTCTTTGCTGAATAGAACACGATTTGCTTTCTTCTCTCGTACGATGCGGCAGATCGACGGTCTAGCTGATTTGTAGCTGTAACCGTGCTCGTCCACCAAATGCTTGCACACCGCGTCAACTGACCATTCTTGATCGAAGAGCAGGAACCGGATGTAGGCTGCAACGGGTATGTCACCAAGAACCGCAATAGGACTGGGATCCTTGCCGAATACCCGTTGCGCCCGGTTGAGCGGTTCGGAACTGGTCGTAATAGGTAGTACCCACTTAGCAAACTTCTTGGAGACGCCCATGGTCGCCAGCCATGCCGCATAGCGAAGACTCATGCGGAGAAGAGACTTAGGCTCACTTGATTCCGGCAGAAAACGCGTCGTTTTACACCAACTATTAGCGCGGTGTAAGGTTAGTTGCAGGAGTTTGTCGGTGGTTACTGGGTGTCGGTACATTGCGTTCCCCTTGGATGTAAGGACGCTTCCTTTGATGCGTCCTCTTAGATAGGTAGGAATACTAAGGTACGTTCATCAGACACTACTGTCAAGGTTCAGGATCTGGACAGTTCAAAGATTCTGCCTTTATATTCCTCAGGTAGCTAAAGGACAAGTGTATCCTTACGGTCTTGCTGAGAAGTGGCAGTTTTTCGCCGAAATCAATATCGGAGATGTCATTGCCTACAGCGGGGGTTAACTGGTCGATCACAGTGCGTAGGTGCGGAGGGCAGGTGTTATTCAGTAGCCGCTCACTTGACCTGTCGATGATGTTGTCGAATATCTGTTCGAATGCCCTGAGTGCCTCCGCATCCTCGATGATGTCGTTGTAGGTCAGACTCTCGTCGTAACCTGGAATGGCATCTTCTAGGCTGAGCGGGATGGTTTCCTGCATAGCAGCCTCAACCTTCTGCTGCATATCAGGTGTTAACCCTATCAGGACTTGCGCCCTGGCTTCCTGCTCTGTCAGGTTATATCGTTGTCGGTACTTGTGGATTTCTGCCAAGTGTTCTTGCTGTCTACGCCCTGCGGACTTCTTGTTTCGCGCCCAATGTTGGGCTGCGGCGCGTGCTTTCACGCTTAGCCAGTTGGCGTAGGAACTTTTGCCTGGGTTGTACTCGCCAATCCAGTTGTAGATGTTAGATGAAAAACTATCGACGCACTCCTCAACGACGTCGTAGTTGCGATACTTGGGGAGGAAGACTAACGCTTGTAGATAGTTGAGACTCGCGGTCCATAGGTCATCTTTCAACCTGGAGGATTCGGATTCGTCGGATGCGTTGATAAAGTTATGCGCCAGTTCATTGAGTTCTCTGGTACTTGTCGCCATGTCAGCCTCTGTGCGGCATTATGAGTGGGCGGCGTCGTAAGGACGGGGAGGGCGTATACAGCCAGCCCTCCCCGGTTCGCATCGGCGCACTAGTCGGGGATGATATCTTCCGGAATGGTGCGCAGTTCAAGTGCATTGTTAATAGCATGAGCGCGGATCGCTGGCTCCAGGACATCGACGCTGCTGTTGGTAACAGCGGCTGGTCCCTCAGGAGTCTTCAAGAAGGACACGATGCACTTGGCAATCAACTTCGCCTCAGCCGAAGGATCAAACTTCTGCTGAGTCTTGATAGAACACATCACTGCCGCGCCGATCAAACGACCATAGGCACGGGATCCATAAGAGGTCCAAGCGTTTGCCGCCATGATGAACTGCGGGTCTACCTTCACGATCTCGTTGTAGAGGTGAGAGGTGCAATCCACAATCATGTTGCCAATCTTCAAGGATCCCTTGTAGTCGGTCTTGTACTTACTGCTGTTCTCGTAGACCACGCTAAGAGCCGTGGTGACTACAGACTGGAAACCCCTCTGGGTGATGCTGTATGTCCCCTTTACGGGCTTCTCGGTCACGAGGAGGTTGTGACCATGAACCAGGGTGTCGGGATCGAACTGCGACTGCTGGATGACCCAGCCGCCGATCTTGGCGGGATTGCCGCGCAGGGAGTTGAACTGGTCTTCTCCCTTGTCGAACCGCGACGTTGCCACGAAGAACTCGTGGAACGCAGACTCGGTCTTCTGCTTGCCGCGAGTGTCATTGGCGGTGATTGCAGCCGCCTTGGCACTCTCGTAGCTCATCTCGCTGATCATGACCGGGATCTCCGCATCTGCCCCGTAGAGCAGACCAAAGAAGGCAACACGATGCCGCCCGTCCCAGACCTGATAGACGTCCTTATCGACATCCTTGTACTTCTCGGGGAGATCGGTCAGCTTGGCTACCTTGATGGGCTGGAAGAGATTCTTGTGTTGGATGACGTCCTCGGCGACACGCACCACACGCTCTGACTGGATCTCTGCATGGGTGTTAAGGATGTTCGGGGTGGTCCAAATATCACTGATCTCATTCAGCGCACGACCACTCAGGATGGTTGCCGTCATGAAGCTGTCCACCTGGTTGAACACAGCCAGGTCATAGATCTTCACTCGCGGCAAGTCCTTGTACTGCGCCAACTGGAACAGCGTGTCAAGTTCGGGCAGCGCCTTCATCCCGATACGAGCAAGGATGCCAGCAACGACAATCTCCCTCGCCGGGGGCGGAGTCTTCTTGGCACGAACTACCGGCTCCTTCTTCTTGCGTGCCTTGGGAACCTTAGGCGCTTTGGGTGCCTTGGGTGCGGCTACCTTCTTCTGGCGTCCTTTCGCCTTGGGAACTGCGGTTTGGGTCTTCGCCACTTCTTCCTCCTCTTGGGTGTCTGCTACGACTGTAGCAACTTCGGGTTCTGGTTCACTTTCGCTTTCAACGGGCGGGTTCTCCATCAGGAAGGTTGCCAGCTTAGCCACTCCCCTAGGACCGGGTGAGATGACGTAGTCCTCACCGTCGATGCGGATGTGGGACTTGTCGGTGTCGGGCATATCCTTGAGCGTCAAGGATCCCGTGGCGTCCTTGGCGGCGAACACGATGCTTGTCTGTCCCGGCTCAACTTCAACCCGAAAGACTGACTTGCGCATGGGGAACACCTTGAGGGCAGACTGAAGCCACTTGCTGATAGGTTCGGTAAGCATTTCTATACTCCTGAGTAGATGACGCCCCGCGGGGGCAGACGCTTGACGATTCCCTTTGTCTCCAGCCACATGATCCTCGCGAAGATGTCTTCGGCATCAGTGTAGCCTAGGGCATGTGCGATTGCTTGGATACCGACTGGTTTGTAGGGGGTGGTGGTTTCAAGTAGTGCCTGAGAATGCAACACTCGACCAGTGGAGACTTTCCCGCCAGCCTTGTGTGCAGCTAACACCAGCTCGGCTTCACGCAGCTTAGCCATGCTGCCGGTCTGGGACTTCAGGTAGCTAACAATGAGAGAGTCCGTTCTGTCATAACCCTCTTCATCGGCACCGAAACACCTGAACAAATCATCCTTAACACGTAAGCTACTCTGGAGGACGTCGCCCATTTGCAGGGCGCGTCGAGGAATGGCTTTGGCGGCTTTGGAGATCAGGTGCGCACCCGTCCCTCGCAAGGACGGATACTTTGACGCCACAATCTGGGCAATCGTAGTCTCGGAATAGGGCATGAACGTAGACTCAATCAGTCTGGTTCGTAGCGGCTTAGCGAGATCGGACGGATCAGTGGTGGCGAGAATGAAACTAACGTGCCTGAAATCAATGAGGAACCCCTGCATGTACTGATATGTGAAGGGATGCTCAAGGATACTGAGCAGGACGTTCTGTACCTCCTTTGTAAGAGCGTGTGCTTCGTCAATGAAGATCACAGCGGGTTTACTGATGCAAACGTAATCGTTACCGTCTGTAGTGACTTCTCCGACCCAGGCAGTCAGATCTGTGTCGGTTGCCGCACCGCAAGCGGAGCGCAAGACGTTAACGATGTCATCCATGGACTTAAAGTTGCCAGCCGCTCTCGCCGCAAAGGGGCGATTGAGGGCATGAGCAAGCAGCCTGGAGGTCATAGTCTTGCCCACAGAAGGTGGACCAAACAGCCCGAATCTGTAGGTAACGCCACGCTCTGCCATTTGTTTGATGTACATTTCCAATGCACTGAAGACATCCGCGTTCTCACCACGAATGATTCCAGCAGTCCAAGGAAGGGGAGTGAACTTGGGCGGCACATAACCGCACTTCCACAGGGAAGAAACCACTGCCTCGCCCTCCACCCCATTAGGAACAAGTGCTCTCTCAGCGTCCAAACTCTGCCTCCACACACTTTGATTTGATAAAGTTGACTAGGTTCTCGTCCAGGCTGTTGAGTTTGGTCGAACCAGCGAACTCGTCCAGCATCTCGACTGCCTTCACCCAAAAGTCATCGTGTTGCCTGTCCATGTAGGAAACCAGTCCGGTGGAATGCCACCGTTGCTTGCCACGAATGACGATGTCCATTAGGTAACGCTGCTTATTCGGGTAGTCATCCATCCATAGATAGTGGCACCGAAGTATTGCTTTACGATCAATGCCAAGCTCAACCCTGTCCTCAAATAGGGTGTTGCCGGGGAGCTTACTGATGATGGTTGCCACCGCCTGAAGCTCCGGATCGACATCGTTGTCGTACTTCAATATACCTGATTTCACCATCTCTGTCAAGCGGAAAGAGTGAATGGTGTCGTTCCACTGCACCTTGACAATGCCACGAGATCCATGGGCTGGACCGTAGCCACACCATTCAACACGCTGCGCGATTTTCTTCGCGTTAAGCTGTGGCATCGTCCACTCCTTTGACAAGTTCTTTCCAACCAGCAACGATGTCCATGGGGACTTCGCAGGTTGTACTGTAACGCTGAAGGTTCCTGGGACTGTAACGCTTGGTGCACTTCCACGCACCAATCACGAACATGTTCCGTAGAGACACAGACACGACAACGTCCTCCTTGTCATCGTATGTCCATCGAAACAGCGCCTTCTCTAGGTCAGCATCCTTCGCCGTGATCTCAATGATTCGTGCGGTGGACGGGATCAACGTCTTCCTTGGCTTGCTGCCGAAATAGGCTAGCCACTGCTTCGTCGCAGCGGGACCGAAGTCCAACGCCTTACCATCCGTCAGGAACCGCACCACGCGTTTCAGTCCGTTAGGGACATTTCTTCGATAGTGGAAACAATAGATGCTCATATTACTCCTCCATGATTTCTGATACTTCTTGCATGGCATCTTCCAGTTCGGTCCAGCACTCGCTCTGCTGCCCACCTAGGTGGCTCTCCAGGCATGAGCCGTCAATGTTAACCACTCGGTCCGACCAGTAGTTGAAGCTTCCGGTGTTCTCTTTGGGATCTACATAATAGATCTCAATGTTGCGGACATTCTGTAATGCGATATGATGCCCAGCAACCTCCAAAGCTTCTGAGAGAGTATTATAATAACTATCTACGGTTCTGACGCCGCCGTTGCTATTATGAATAAGCCCAAACTTATACTTAGTCATGATCAGTCTCCCCAGGTGTAGGTAAGCGCCACATTGGTTGCGAGGAACTTGTTCGTCTCGTCTTCCCACAGGCTCTTGTCGAAGGTGCGCTTCCACTTGCCGAATTCCTTCTGGTAGTTGGAGATCAGTTCCTGCATTCTTGCAATCACGTTGGACTTGTTGGTGGTTAACTCCTGATACGCAATGAAGTCATCGCGCTTGAAGAGCCTGTTGTGTGAGCGGTGAACACTTGTTTCCTTGGAGATGATGTCGGCGATGCCCTCAAACTCCATACCCGCCTTGAAGGACGCTTTGATGCCATTCATGCGGATGCTAGGAAGCTGTTTGCGAGATTGAACATTCCGGAGCAGATCCCTTGGTTCCGGAAGATGGGTGGCTATGTACCAGTTATCTCCCTTGTCTTGAAAGGATAAATCACAACCGTGGACAGCTATGATAGGAAGATTAGTGTCAACCATGCCATCGCGCTCAGTGGTGATCCGGTCCTGCTGGATCATTTCAGCATACGACATCGCAAAGGAGTCGTGCAGGAACCGCTTCACTTTACTCGCCTCAACCATGGTGCGGGATCCTCGGCACCCCTTCCAATGCATTTCCCGTCCACCGTTCTTGATGTATCCAAGGGACGTCTCTGTGAGGGTAACCATGTCCACACCAAGCTCGGGAACGGTTAGCTCACCTGTGTCGTAGTCGAGGACAATGGGGTCAATCTGGTCCACGAAATACCAAAGTTCCAGGCGAGGTCGAAGGAACCTGTGCATGGTCTTCCCACCAAAGTCCGACTTCCATGCCTGGACCTGACCGCTGAACCTGAACTTACGGTTCAGCTTGTGCAGGTTGTTGCAGGAGAACCACTCTTTCAACTCAGACGAATAGGACTTGATCAGTCCCATGTCTGCAATGTCAGCGTTGTATTCGGGCAGCTCAACCACACCGGTATCATAGAAGGTAGTGACGGGGGATCCGTCTTCGTTGAATCCCCAGATGACCTTCTTGTTCCAGGGGGTGTCCTCCCTCGCGCTGCCCCAGAACTCAGGCGGCTCAACGCAAGCAGACGTATACAATCTGGGGTTCAGGCGCTTCCAGAACACCGCCCGGTTTTCTTTGGTGACATTGAAGTTGATTTGAGGAGAGTTGGGTAGCATGCTTACCTCTATGTGTAGATGACCTTGAGGTTAGAAGTGATGGCACTGTTTAGTGCCGTTGCGGTAGGCAGTGAGTCTCCGCTTATTGTCAAGTAGGCGTCAAGTGCTAGCTCTGGGTTCATCTTCATCGCTAGCCTGATTGACGCCATGACGGGCGGTGGTGTCATCGCCCGGTGCTTGTGAGGGTAAGGCTGGGTTACTAAAGCAGCCTGGGCGAACTGTGGGCTATGTAACTCCACCCACCACCAGGTTGCGTCCTTCTTCTTCTTGAAGCAGATCTCAGGGTTGATCCAGTCAGCGAGGATCCACTCCTGCTCCATATCTGGATATACCACCGTCCATGACGAATCCTCCAACTGAAAGAAGTAGCTGACGGAACTCGTCCTGAACTTAACACTTCCGTCCCACACATACAGGGGCATCTGCTTCACCCAGGAGTGGATGGGTTGGCTGGGGAGTAGATCGCGGGGGAGTCCCAGCAGCAGGGCGGGGAACTCCTCGCCAATTTCTATCAGTTCCTCCGCAGCTATAGAGAAGAACTTACGTAGCTCGGGTTTTATGATGAGCACTGGTGACCTCCTAGTGGAGTGGGAAATATGGGATGATCGTTGTGTCTGCACATCTTATGCAAGTCTCACAGTCTGCAACTGCGCCAGAGGCATGAGGACACTCTTCAAACCTAGTGTCTTCTGGAACACCCATCGCCGCCCAGTTCCAGTCAGGCGGTCCCTCTATTGTAGTTGGATCCGTGGAGGCATACAAGCTAACATTAGGCAACATCCGCAGAATGTCAAGATGCGGAAGCAAATTGGGAACGCGCCAGGATCTGGTGAACCCGAAGAAAGTTACGTCAGGGCAACTAATGACAACGTGTATCCAATCGTGGATATACTTGACGCTGTAGAAGTCTCCCTCTGGGTGGAAGCGGAAGATCTTGTGCTTCCGGGTGGCGTCCTTTACCTGTACTAAGAGATCGTCCTTGTAGTCTGGCAGGAACGATGCCTTGTAGTTGCCAACGTGATTCTCCTGCACACTTGGGTAGTGCAGCGAGTGGTCGTTGTAGCAGGGATGCTTCTCGTTGCCACTACCTGGTGCACCCTGGCAATACGGAGTCGCACCTGGACAGGTGAGCACGGCGGGTTGACTGAGGTTGGGCATATGCTTACCCAACTTCATGTTGCCCTTGACTATACCAATCTTAGCTGGGTATAGATCCATTGCCTTTCCGTATAGAGCTTGCGCCTTGCGGCGAAACCGCGAATCTAGGGACATGATGTCCTCCTCAAAATGGAGCCGCACTGGCTCCGGTGGTAAAGTCTAGCCTTCGATTTCCTCTACATCACACCACCAATCACAACAGTTAAGATCAGCCCGTTCCTTCGCCTTGCGCTCAGCATCGTCTCGATCATCGGCTTCCACGGTCATTGTGGTGCCGGCATGGATGGTCACTTCGAACTTGGGCATGCTGTCTCCTTCATGGCTTTGGTTGCACAGGTTAGACAAACACCAAGCATGGGAAGCATGTCGGAGAACCGCATGCCTCCGTTGGTGATGACTGTTTCTGGTTTGCCGCACATCTTGCACACGGCTTTCTTCTTGGGCATGGCTACTCCCCACATTTCAGGCTAGTGATTAGGTTCGTCATGTCTTCATCGCTTGCGTTCATAGCTGCGGTTGTATCAGAGCAACCAGCCGCCCACTCATCTATCAACCCGGTGTCGATTTCACAATCAAGCTCCTTTTCAAGAAGTAGTGAGATGTCCCACATTGTCAATTGTGCAGCAAGCATCTTCCTAGCAAGATCAAGTGCCTTCGGTGAATAGACAGGCTTGGTCATGCTGGCTCCTCTCTCAATAGAGCAAGCACCTCGTTGTAGCTCTCATTCATCTCCATGTTGTTGACATAGCAGGTTGTGTTTTCGGATCCCACGCAGGAAGTCACACTATTTATTTGATTGACGGGTATTGCCATCAGCCTCTGCCGACTGCCCAGCACACCGCCAATGGCAGCGGGATGCAACTCAATGATTCTCATAGCTGGCTCCTCTCTAGCTCAGCATAGGTGACGGACTCTAACCACCTTGGACCAGCTTGGTTGCGAACCTGCTGAAGGAAGTGCGAATACTCTGCGTGACCGGGGTAGTCTGCTTTAAGCCAGCAGTCGGTCAGCTTGTCCTTCCACTTCTGTCCTTCCTTCTGTGCAAACTTAAGCACAGCCGCTAGCTGTTCCTTGTTGGGTTGGGGCTTCTTGGTTGCCATCTAGTTGTCCTCCTCTGTAAGAACCTTCCTACATACAGCACATCTGTAACTATCCTCCTCATAGGGCGGATGCATTTCTTCAACCTCCCACTCACCTAGAGGTTCTTTGGACTGGAAGGGTTCCAGCAGAGTTGGATAAAACTCCACATCATCAAGACATCCCTTGCAGACATCGTGGGTGCTGGAGCCGCAGCCTTCAACAATGGCAATTGTGTCATACCATTCGTCTACCGCTGGTCCTGCATTTTGAACACGGGTCATATCAATCCCTCGCTAGGAAATCTAGACTGAACCAGGTGCCATTATCGGTAAGCTCCTTATAGCCACTATCCTCGGCACCGAAGAGGTAGCAATTGTGCTTCTCAAAATAGGAGAACCCGATTTGATCAG
>SERZ01000819.1_pt1 | contig 19749 bp, 17 predicted proteins | sample 3171461 | NCBI WGS metagenome assembly SERZ01 (sample SAMN06051861, study PRJNA518727) | freshwater metagenome | biome: subpolar coniferous forest; feature: holomictic lake; material: water; isolation source: holomictic Lake 227, 6 m depth | place: Canada: near Kenora, Ontario | collected... | reverse complement strand
ACCTGGGACGCATCGTGACCTATTGCCTGCTGGGGGTTTTGTTTGGCCTCGCGGGGTGGACCTTCCTGTTGGCCGGTGTGCAGCGGTGGGTTTCCATCGCCCTCGGCGTAACCCTGCTGCTCGGGCTCTTCGCGTCGCGGAAGCTGGTGCAGTGGAATCCAGTGGCCTTGGTCGTGGGCCAACTGAAATCCCGCATGGCAGGCTTGCTGCGGCAACGGTCTTTCGCGTCGCTGGCCGTGCTGGGCCTGCTGAACGGACTGCTCCCGTGCGGATTAGTTTACGCGGCGTGTGCCGCCGCCGCCACCACGGGAAGCATCCTGGCCGGCGCGCAATACATGGCGGTCTTCGGCGCCGGCACGGTCCCGATGATGCTGGCGATCAGCCTATCCGGAAAGCTGGTTCCGATTTCCCTGCGGCTGAAGCTGCGCAAGGCCATTCCGGTCTGCCTCTTTCTATTGGGATCACTGCTCATTTTGCGCGGCATGTCGTTGGGCATACCCTACCTGAGCCCGGACATGTCTGGCAGCGGGGCGGCATGCTGCCACAAATGATCCGTCGCAGGAAGCGGCCGATGCATTTTCATAACGGCCACACCAGCGCTGCCAAAATAAAGCTGTGGCGCGGCTGAGACACTGCGAGGCTGCCGAAAGCCTTGCTGAAGTACGAGCGGAATAGGAGCGAGTAACGCCGGGCCACCTCCCCGCCAACACCGTAGCAGCACGCTGGCCATCGGCTCGACCAGCGGAATCGGGCGCCGTATTGTGTATTGAACTGCAGCTTCCGGTCAGTTAGTTTGCCGGTGCCGTATGACTTTGACTGAAAAACTACTGGCTCGGGCGGCCGGCAAAGCCCGGGTTCAGGCCGGAGATAATGTTTGGGTGCAAGCCGATGTCCTGATGACGCATGACGTGTGCGGGCCGGGCACCATCGGCGTGTTCCACCGCGAGTTCGGCCGAGACGCGAAGGTGTGGGACCGGAACAAGGTGGTGATCATACCGGACCATTACATTTTCACGGCCGACTCCAAATCGAATCGCAACGTGGATATCCTGCGCGAGTTCGTCAAGGAGCAGGGAATCGGCTATTTCTACGACGTGATTGATGACCCGAACGGCCACTGGGTTTTCGATGCGAGCCGAGGCGTGCTGAAGCGTCAGCACGGGTCGCGCTACGCCGGCGTTTGCCATACGGCACTGTCGCAAAAGGGCCATACGCGCCCGGGCGAGGTGTTGTTCGGGACCGATTCGCATACCTGCATGGCCGGGGCGTTCAACGAGTTCGCCACCGGTATCGGCAACACCGATGCGGGATTTGTCATGGGAACCGGAAAGCTGCTGATCAAAGTGCCGGAGACCATGCATTTCCGGCTGGAAGGAAAATTGCAGCCCGGCGTTATGGCCAAGGATATCATCCTGCATTGTATTGGTGAAATCGGTTTCGATGGCGCTACCTATCGCGCACTGCAGTTCGACGGCCCGGGCACGGCCACCCTGAGCATGGATGACCGCATGACCATCGCGAACATGGCCATCGAAGCGGGAGGCAAGAACGGCATCTTCGAGTTTGACGGGAAGACGCAGGCCTTCGTGGATTACCACTGCAAGCTCAACGGAACGAAAGCGGCTTACGAGCCGGTCGCACGGGACAAGGAAGAGAAGTTCGTCTATGAGCTCGTGCTGGACCTTTGCCAGCTTGAGCCGACCGTCGCCTGCCATCCCAACCCCGGCCAGCGCAAGCTGGCTAAGGAGCTCGGCGACATCAAGCTCGACCGGGCGTACATTGGCTCCTGCACGGGCGGCAAGACGAGTGACTTCCTCGAATTCGCGGCCGTGCTGCGCGGCAAGCGGGTCGTGATCGACACCTTTGGCGTGCCGGCGACGCCGGAGATCGTGCATGAGCTGCAGAGCTCGCGGTGGGGCGACAAAACCATCTGGGAGATTCTCACGGACGCGGGGGTGCAGTTGACAGAAAACGCCGGCTGCGCCGCCTGCCTGGGCGGGCCGGTGGACACGTTCGGCCGGATGAACGCGCCGCTCAAGTGCATCAGCGCCACCAATCGCAATTTCCCCGGCCGCATGGGGCACAAGGATTCCCAGGTCTTCCTCGCCTCTCCGGCAACGGTGGCGGCGAGCGCCTTGACGGGTAAGATTACCGATCCGCGGGAATTTGTGCCCAAGGGTTAATGAACCGGGAAGCTCTGGATCGCGGGTGTGAGCGGGGGATCCTTGTCCTGGTGCTGGCCATTTTGGTTCTGGGTCCGCTGGCGACCGGCGCGGTGCGGCCGCTGGCGTTTCTGATTATCCAGGGGCTGACGCTGGGGGTGACGGTGCTCTGGGGCGCGCGCCTCTGGCTCAACTCACGGCCGCAGTTGTTCTGGCCGCCGATTTGCTGGGCGGTGGCCGCCTTCAGCGTTTACGCCGTGGGGCGGTATCTCACGGCGGACATTGAATACGTTGCCCGGCAGGAGTTGGTCCACGTCTTGGTCTATGCCCTGCTGTTTCTGGCGATCCTCAACAACCTGTATCGGCAGGAGTCAATCCAGATCATCAGTTGCACGCTGGTGTTCCTGGCGATGGCGATTTCGTTCTACGCGATCTATCAATTCCTGACGCACTCGGACCGGGTGTGGAATTACCACGTGCGGGCTGATTTCGGAGCGTCGGGCACCTACATTTTGCGGAACCACCTGGGCGGCTTTCTGGAGATGCTTCTGCCGCTCGGCCTGGCCTTGACGTTGACCAGCCGGCTGAAGCCCGTGGTTAAAGTCTTCCTGGGCTACGCCTCGCTGGTGATCGTGGTGGGCATCGCCGTGACGGTGTCGCGCGGAACTTATGTCTCGACCCTGGTAGCGCTGCTGCTGTTCTTCGGCGTGCTGCTCTTTCGCCGGGCGTACCGGCTGCCCTCGTTGCTGTTGCTGGTGGTCCTCCTCGGCGCGGGGGCTTATTTCCTGCCCCGGAGCTTTCCGGTTCAGGCGCGCCTGAAGCCGGTTTTGGAAGGGGCTGGGCGGATCGAGGATGATACCCGCTACATCCTCTGGCGCGTAGCTATTCAAGTCTGGCAGCAGAACGTGTGGTGGGGCGTGGGCCCCGGTCACTACGATTACCGATTCCGCCAGTTTCGGCCAGCGGAGGTCCAATTGCGGCCCGGCTGGGCACACAATGATTATCTGAACGCCCTAGCCGAATGGGGTATCGTGGGCACCGCGTTGGTGGCGTCAGCCTGGGCCTTACTGGGTCTGGGCGTCCTCAAAACTTGGCCCTCCGCGCGGGGCGCCACCAAGGACCTCGGGGAAGAAAGGGGCAGCAGCAGATTCGCGTTCGTGCTCGGCATTTCGGCCGGGTTGATTGCCATTCTCGTCCATTCGGTGGTGGACTTTAATATGCACATCCCGGCCAACGCGATTCTGGCGATCACGCTGATGGCGTTGTTGAGCAGTTGTCTGCGCTTCGCCACCGAGCGATATTGGGTACGGTTGAGGATGTGGGGAAAAGCGGTCGCCAGCGCGGGCTTGGCGGCCGGCGTGGTTTATCTCGGGCACCAAGGTTGGCGCCACGCAACCGAATACGTCTGGTTGACTCGCGCTGCTAGCGCCTCGAGCTTCTCCCCGGCTCAGGCCGCGTGCTTGCAAAAGGCCTTCGCGGCTGACCCGATGAACGCGGAAACCGCCTGTGCCATTGGCGAAGCCTTCCGTGTTCAGTGCTCGGAAGGGGGCAATAACTATGCGCAACTGGCAGAGCAGTCGATGGAGTGGTTCGACCGCAGCATCAAGCTGAATCCGTGGGGTGCCTATTCCTACTTGAGTCCGTGGGCTGGCTATGGGTGGTGCCTGGACTGGCTGGGGCGGTTTGACAAGTCGGGGCCATATTTCCAGCGAGCGGAGGAACTGGACCCGAACAGCTATTTCACGGTGGCCCATGTCGGGATGCATTACGTCCAGTCAGGGAATTTTGCCGCCGCCAGACCCTGGTTCGAGCGGTCGCTCCGCCTGGAATCGCAAGACAATACAATCGCTCGCAATTACCTGCAGATTGTAAACAGCAGGCTAAGCGAGGCGGCCACCAACAAAATAAGCGCCCGGATCTATTTCCAACCACGATAAAGCACACTTGGTCCATTATCTGCTGCTTTGGAGACATGGGGAGCCGTTTTACACCTTTATCCGAAGTAAAAAAAAGAAATATTCCGTTGACAAAGCCTTGCTGGAGTCTAAAATCATCACAAGATAAGTGTAATCTACTGACCAGGTGCAAATATAAAAGAAACTCGACGTCTTATGAAAGAAACTCGAAATCTGCTGAATAGCTTGGTTTTATGCGGGGTAACGCTCGCGATGGTATCGACTCTCGCCGCTCAGACGGCTGACCAGGGAGTTGCAAAGGTTGTCTGGCTCAAAGGTGAAGCTCGTTTTTCAATGGGCGGCAACAATGACTGGCAATTGCTCAAGGCTGGCGATGTGGTGAAGCCCGGAATGCTTATCCAGACCGCGTCTGGTTCCAAACTTGATATCGTTTTGGGTGATGGCTCTGCGCCGGTGGCGCAAGCGGCGTCCGTCAGCACGATTTCCTACCGGCCAACGACGGAGCAGAATGTCGTTCGGATTTGGGAAAACACGCTCTTGGGCGTCGATAAGCTTATCAAGACGCACACCGGGGCGGATCTCGTCACCGAAACGCTGCTCAATTTGAAAGCGGGCCATATTACCGGAACGGTGAAAAAAATGTCTGCCGCCTCGAAGTATGAGGTGAAGATTCCCAGTGGTGTAGCCAGTATTCGCGGGACTGTTTACGACCTTACTGCGGAAGGGGTTCTCAAGATTCTGTCCGGCTCCGGCGTGATGGCGTATCCTGGGCCCGATGGCACACCGCTGACGCAAGTCGTCAATGAGATGCAGCAGTTTGACGCGCACACCGGCGTCCTCTCAGCGTTGCCGGAGTTCGATAGGGTTGGATTACGCACAATCGTCAACCAACTGTTGTCGGGGCTCTCCCCGGTGCTAACGCCGGTTGCGGCAGACAAGACGCTGCTTTATGTCTCTCCCCATTAACAGTCAACAGGCTGGCTGATGGCCGGCCAATCGGTTTCCTAAACCAGAGCAGCCTTGTGTTGCTCTGGTTTTTGTTTGGTTGAGCCTGGTGGCGATCAGGCCTTTCAACGGATGGGGTTTTGCGACGTGCTCAGGCCTTCCGGGTTAACCGGTAGTCGCACCTCGCCTTCGACAGTTGGGGCGGACTCGGATTTCGGGGTGGGCTTGGCTCAGGCGTGTGTGGATCCCGGCCAGGTGGTCTTGCTGCGGCACGGCGTGGACGACATCAAAGTGCCTCCTAAACAGGAGGGCGATTTTGATTTGGCGGCGTTCGGTGGTGGGCACATGCGGCCCGGCGTGTCATGGAAAGCGAAGCCATTCACGGAGGAGCGTTTGTGGCGCATGGGCATCGTGTTGGCCGCCCAGGAATTGAAGCTCGACCTGCCAAAAACCGAGGTTGATCTCGAACATGGGCGAGGGCACTTTGCGCGGCGAGGGGGTGTGGAGCGCAGCATCATAGTCGATGCCGGAGGCTGCTTCTACATTGATTGGTGCTTGCCGCCTAACCATCCGAAGCTGACGCAGGAAACTATCCAACCGATCCTCCGGTAGGACCGCCTACGTCTGGAGGGATGGACAAATGATCTGAAGGCTCTCTGGAACGGCAAACTCGACCAGCAACGCTCGGCCGAGAACAAGAAGCGTGAGCTGGAGAGCGGCTAACTTCGGCCTGATTTTTCTTGCTCGTAATCCTCGGCATGCATGCTAGAGTAGGTGACATGCGCACGGCGATTTATCCGGGAAGTTTTGATCCCATTACTAACGGTCATCTGGACGTTCTTCACCGGGCGACCAAATTGTTCGATCGGGTGATTGTAGCGGTGGCCAAGAGCGACAGCAAACACCCGCTCTTTACGCTGGAGGAACGTGTGCAGATGGTCGCGCGCGCCATCAAGCATCTGCCCAACGTCGAGGCCGACTCCTTCGAGGGTCTGCTGGTGGCTTACGTCGAAGGGCGTGCCGCCCAGGCCGTGGTGCGCGGTTTGCGGGCGGTATCCGACTTTGAATTTGAATTTCAATTGGCCTTGATGAACCGTAAATTGAACGAACGAATCGAGACCATTTTTATGATGCCAAAGGACACTTACACCTTCCTCAGTTCCCGGATCGTCAAAGAGATGGCACTATTGGGGGGTGACGTCAGCGCGTTTGTGCCGGCGCACGTGCGGGCGGCCCTGGCTGGCAGGTTCAGCTCAAAGCCGGCTTAACTGGGAGTTTTATGCCATTGGCCCTAAATCTTCGCCATCTGGAAGCGCATGACCTTCATCTGAAAGGCAGCTTGTCGGTTGCGGAGCTGGATATTGACCCGCACGACGAGGTCATTCAGGTCCGTCATCCGCTGGAGCATGAACTGGAGGTCCAGAAGCTGGAGGACAGCTTGCTGGTGCAAGGCCGTTTGCATCTGGTCCTGGATTGCGAGTGCGTCCGTTGCCTCAAACCTTTCCAATATCAGCTCGAACTGGACAACTGGACCTGCCACCTTCCTTTGGAGGGGGAGGATGCCGTCGATGTGGTTAACGACTGCATAGACTTGACGCCTTATGTGCGGGAAGATATTCTGCTGGAGTTTCCGCGACATCCGTTGTGTAATCCGGAATGTAGCGGCTTGCCAGGAACGGCTATTGGCAAATCAATGAACGCCAGTGGCACCGGCAAGACCGAAGTGGGTTCGCCGGCGTGGGCCGAGTTAAACAAACTGAAACTTTAGAGAATTATGGGTGTCCCCAAGCGAAAACCGTCGCGAAGTCGTCAACGCATGCGCCGCGCGTATAACAGCGTGCTGTCCCTGCCTCAACTCAGCACCTGTCCGCAGTGCGCTGCCCCGTACGTGCCCCACCGGGTTTGCCCCGCCTGTGGCTTTTACAGGGGGCGCCAAGTCATCACCGTGACTGCCGGAACCTGACGAGTCGCACCACGCGAAGCGCGTTTCGCCGCTTCCGGTCCGCCTATGCGAATCGCAGTGGATGTCATGGGGGGCGACCACGGCTGCGGGGTCGTGATCGAAGGCGCCAAGCGGGCGCTGCAAGCCGATCCGAAAATCACCGCCCTCTACCTGGTCGGCAATCGCAGCGAAATCCACGCCGCGTTGCCTCAGCGGGGCTTTCGTGACCACCGCGTGCGCGTGGTCCATGCCAGCGAGGTCTTGACCATGGCCGACAAACCCGCCGCCGCACTCCGCAAGAAGAAGGATTGCTCTATCGCACGGGCGGTTGAACTGGTCCAGGAGGGCAAAGTCGATGCCGTGGTGTCTCCTGGCAACACCGGCGGCATATTTGCGGCGGCGACGTTCAAGCTGGGCCGGATTCCCGGTGTCGATCGCGGTGCCATTGCGACTGTGATTCCCACGCCGGACAATTTATTCGTTCTCCTCGATGCCGGTGCCAATATCGAGTGCAAGCCGCTCCACTTGGTGCATTTTGCCGTCATGGGCAGCATCTACTCCCGCGAGATTCTCGGATACAGCAATCCCCGGGTCGGAATCCTCAGCATCGGCACCGAGGACAGCAAGGGCAATGAATTGACCCTCGAAGCCTTCAGACTCTGCAAACTGCTCGACCTGAACTTTGTGGGCAATGTCGAAGGGCATGACTTGTTTCGAAATCATGTGGATGTAGTTGTTTGTGATGGGTTCGTCGGCAACATCGTGCTGAAAACGTGCGAGAGCCTTGCCCTCGCCATGTTCTCCATGCTCAAGCGCGAGTTGACCGCCAATCCCCGTCGCCAACTCGGCGCCTTGCTGGCCCGAAATGCCTTCCGCGCGATCAAACGACGCATGGATCCGGAAGGTTTTGGCGGCGCACCTCTGCTTGGTTTCAATGGCACGGTGATGAAGGCTCACGGTTCCGCCCGTGAGCGAGCCATTGCCAACGCCATCAAGGTCACTACCGAGAATATTCAGCACCACGTGAACCAAACCATCGCCCAGGAAATCGCCCGCGCGAACGAGAGGTTGTCTGCCGGCGAAGCAGTCGCCGCCGCGGCGCTGTAGGAGGGCTCGCTTTGCCACTCGCTTTCAGGGATCAGGAGCCGGGCGCCAGCGACCTCCCTGTGCTGGCTCCTGGTGTTCGTCGGCTGGGCTCTTCGCGTATCATCTCTACTAACCTCTAATTCTCAAATAACGGCACTGGTCCCAGCATGAGTCCATCCCCCAACCCTAAATTCAAGAATCCGCGGGCAAAGTATAACTTCCAGGGCCGAACTTGCTCCATCAGCGGCGTGGGTTCTTACGTGCCGGCCAGGATCCTCACGAATGCCGAACTGGAAAAAATGGTGGATACCTCCGACGAGTGGATCACCTCCCGCACCGGTATCAAAGAGCGCCGGATCGCGGCCAAGAACGAGTTCACATCTGACTTGGGCGCGCAGGCCGCTCTCCGCGCAATGCAACGCGCCGGTGTCACCGCCGACCAGATCGACCTCATCATCGTTGCGACGATCACCCCGGACATGCCCTTTCCCTCGACCGCCTGTCTGGTGCAGCGGAAGATCGGCGCCCAGCGCGCCGCCGCCTTTGATCTGGAAGCGGCCTGCTCGGGCTTCATCTACGGACTGGAAATCGCGCAGCAGTTCATCATGTCCCGCACCTATGACACCGTGCTGGTCATTGGTGCGGAAAAACTCTCCTCTATTGTTGATTGGAAGGACCGTAACACCTGCGTGCTCTTTGGCGATGGCGCGGGCGCCGCAATCCTGCAGAATCGCCCCAACGCGCATGGATTGCTGACCGCAGTCATGGGCGCCGACGGTCGGAAGTCGGACCTGCTCTTCATGGCGGGTGGCGGCAGCCGTTGCCCGGCCACCGCCGAATCCGTCGCCTCGGGTATGCATTACCTGCGCATGGAAGGCAAGGAGACTTTCAAGAACGCCGTCCAGGCCATGCAGACCGCCGCGCGGGAGGCTTTGCGCCGCTGTGAAATCGACATCTCGCGCATCAAGTGCATCATTCCCCACCAGGCCAACCGCCGCATCATCGATGCCGTCCTCGAACGGCTCGGCGCCAGACCCGACCAGCTCTTCGTCAACCTGCACAAGTATGGCAACACCTCCGCGGCTTCTGTCGCCATTGCGCTCGATGAGGCGGTTGCTTCCGGGCAGGTCCAGCGAGGCGACTTGATTCTAATGGTGGTATTCGGCGCCGGGCTGACGTGGGGGGCGGCGGTCATCGAATGGTAAGCCTCATCTCATTTTTTCCATGCAACTAATTTGACGCCTTTGCGGGGTGTGTTATCCTGATGGTGCTGTATGAGCGCGCGAAAAGTTCAATCGACTGAATCGTTTCAGCAAGTGACCGTTGAAGCACGGCAAACCCGCCTGTCCCTCTCCCCCGCCTCGGTGATTATTCACAAGAATGGGATTGAGTTTCGCAGCGCCACACCCTTCACCGAATGGGCCGAGATGACGCTCACGCTGCAGTCTCCGGGCGACGGTGGCAGGGTCCATTGCACAGGAGTCGTCATCGCTTGCACCGGCAGCCGGCACACGGGTTATCACGTCTCGATGGTCTTCACCGGTCTTTCCAAGCAGGCCCAGGCCCGCCTCACCACGATGGCCTTTGTGCCGCTTGGGTAGTTCGTCGCACGTGCTTGGCAGTAGTTGCGGGCGCAGTTCCGGATCTGGGGTGTAGGTGCCTGCCGCTGCCATCGGGTTGCTGAATCGCCTCCTTGAAGCTCTTGGCCCGTTTACCGGTAGCTCGGGGAGGCACAGCGGGTGTAGGCTGTCGGCAGGAGCCGCAATTTCACCTTTGGTTGCCTGCCGCGAAGTGTTAGCCTGCGCGGCATGGAAATATTTCACCGTATTCTAAAGACGGGTGTTGATGGCGGGGCTTCGGATGTCCACTTGAAGATCGGCACCCCGGTTATCTTCCGCATCAACCGGCAGTTGATTGCGATCGAATGCCCTTTCCCGACCGAGGAGTGGATGAACAACATCGTCCAGCAGGTTACGCCGGCGCATTTGCGCAAACGCGTCGAGCAGGAGCGCGAGGCGGACTTTTCCTATTTCGTGCCTGGCATCGGCCGGTTCCGCACCAACCTGTTTCAGCAGCGCGGCCAATGGTGCCTCGCCATGCGCCATGTGAAGACCCATGTCCCCAGCTTTGAAGAGCTGGGCCTGCTCGAGCAGATCAAGAAAATCGCCGAATCCCCGCGCGGTATCGTGCTGCTCGCGGGTTCGACCGGCTGCGGCAAGTCCACCACACTCGCCGCCATGATCGAGCACATCAATGCCAACTTCAAGAAGCACGTCGTTACCCTCGAAGACCCTATCGAATACGTCTTCGAAGACAACCAATGTGTCATCGAGCAGCGTGAGGTTGGCCTCGACACCCTGTCCTTTCACCACGCCCTCAAGCACATCCTCCGCCAGGACCCCGACATCATCATGATCGGTGAAATGCGCGACTCGGTCAGCTTCACCTCCGCCATGAGCGCCGCCGATACCGGCCACCTGGTCTTGTCCACGCTGCACACCACCAACGCCGCGCAATCCGTCAGTCGCATCCTGGATTTCTTCAAGGCTGACGAGCGCGAACAGATTCGCCGTCAGCTTGCCGGCACCATGCAAGCCGTCGTTTGCCAGCGGATGGTCGCCACCTTGGCCGGGTCCATGACGCCTGCCCTCGAGATCATGATCAACACTCCCACGGTCAGGAAGCTGATCGAGGAAAACCGCCTCGATAAGCTCCCCGCCGCGATCGAAACCGGTATCGACGATGGCATGATGAACTTCAATCAGGCCCTGTTCAACCTCGTGAAACAGGGGCGGGTGAGCGAAGAGGAAGCCCTGAGCAAAGCCTCGAATCCTCAGGCCCTCGAGATGAATTTCAAAGGCATCTTCCTCGACGAAGGACGCCGGATCCTGTCCTAGCCACGCGGCGCTGGCTTATCAGTCTTGCTTCCGCTTCTTCGGCGCGACGAACATCTCGCCGTTTGCGAACCGCTCCACGATCATGTCCACCGTTCGTTCGATGGCGCCCAGGTTCTCATGCACGACCTTCAGCGCATTGCGGCCTAGCTGTTCGCGGCGGGCCTCATCTGTCAGCAGGTTGCTCAGGACCTGCTCCAGCTCCGCCGCGTCTCGCACCTGCACCGCGCCGTCCTGCTCCAGGAAGCCGCGGACCACATCCGCAAAGTTCTGCATGTTGGGACCAAAGACCATCGCCTTGCCCAGCGCTCCCGGCTCGATCGGGTTCTGGCCTCCTTCCGCCGTGAGGCTCTTGCCTACGAAAATAATCGTCGCGTGTTCGTAAAAGAACTTCAGCTCGCCGGTCGTATTGACGATCAGGCAATCGAGCTCGCCCGGCGCCAACTCCTGGCGGGACATGAGCTCGCTGCGATAGGCAAACTTCATCCCCCGTGCCTCGAGCTCGCGTCCCACCTCCCGGCTGCGCTCGAAGTGGCGCGGAACCAGCACCAGGAACAAATCCGGAAACCGTGCCCGCAGCCGGAGGAAATGCTCCGCGAGAATTGCTTCCTCGCCCGCATGGGTGCTGCCCCCGATGATCAGTCGCGCGTCCGGCTTCACCCCGGCTCGGCGCAATAGCGCCGGGACATCCACCAGCCGCCGCTCGTCTAGCCTCGCGGCGTCATATTTCAAGCTGCCGACAATACGAATCGCTTCCGGCCGACAGCCCAGTTGGTGGAGTTTGGCGGCGTCGGCTTCGTTTTGCGCTCCGACCCCCGCCAACCCGGCGAACAGGGGGCGGAACAGAAACGCGAATCGCCGGTAGCCGCGATAGGAGCGGTCGGACAAACGCGCATTGACCAGGAAAACCGGCATGCGCTGGTCCCGCGCCCGCCAGAGGAAATTCGGCCAGATTTCTGCCTCCACCAGCACGATGGCTTCGGGCCGGATCGAGCGCAGCGCCCGGCTCACGCACTGGCGCTGGTCAACCGGATAGTAGACCTTGCTGACGTGGGTTGGCAGCTTCCTTTGCAATTCGCCCATCCCGGTCGTGGTGGTGGTAGAAACGACGATCTTGAGGTTCGGCAGCCGCGCTTCCAGCGCCCGGATGAGCTGCGTGCAGACATTGACCTCGCCTACGCTGACCGCGTGCAACCAGAGCACGTCACGGTTGGTGATCTCCTGCTTGAGTTTCGTCTCGTACCAGCCAAACCGCTCGAAAAACCCCTTCTGCCAATTGCCGCGCCGCCGCATCCGTACAAAGTAGTACGGCGACAACAAAACCAGGCCAACCGTGAACAAGATGTTGTAAAGGGTGCGCACTCCGATCTTTACCATCAGATTACATCCTATTATCGGGAATCCCAGTCGCTGGCGCAATTCAATTCTGCCGGCCAGCTCAATCAGTCGCGCACGACAGGCATTTTTCTCTCCCTCGCCCCTTTGTATTAGATGTGGCATTTCGGTCGAAGAAGTTTAGGCTGCGGATAAATGCGGATCGGCAGGGACAAGATAATGAATCTCGCGGGCCGGTGGTCATTCAAGATCAGAGCCCGCAGAACTGAGGCGCCCCGAAGTCGTGGCCCGCATATGTAAAACGATGAAGCAAGCATTGAAAATCCTGGCGGGGGCATTGGCCTCACTGACGTTGGTGGCGCAGGCGGTCGGCGTCGATAACAACAAAACCACACTTCAGCGGATTGGAAACGCTGAGTTGCAGGCGACGATCGATAAAACCACAGGGCTGCCGACCGACCTTGCGGCGCGTCAACAGCACTGGCTTACCGCACCCGTCGCGATGACAGTGAAAAGGGAGACCGCCGGCGACTCGGCATCGCCGACAGGAGGTTCCGCACTGGACGAGACCTCGGTGCGCGCATCGCTCACCTCCCTTGGGCTGGTCGTCTCCTCGAGGTGGTCGCAGGACCAGGATTGGTTGGTCTGGGATTTGGAGTTCACCGGTGATCGCAAACGTTCCGGGCACGAAGTGATTCTCGACCTGCCCGTGCTGGCGCCTGCTTTCAGCATCTTCACTCCGAGCGATCGCGGGGTGCAGAACCTGGCCATCCACCCGACCTTCAAACCGGCCCCCTATGGCGTCAATGCCTACGCGAACGCCAACGGTGAAACCTATGTGCTGCCCTTGGTGAGTGTCTTCGACCCGGCAAACGATCGCGCCCTTACTATCGCCCTGCCGCCCGACCGCAATATCCCGCACCTGCAAGTGGAGTGGAAAGATGCGCGCACCCTGCGGATTACCCTGGCGCACCGCGGCATGGGTGGCGGCAAGGCCTCGTCGCTGCGCATCCTCTTTGCCACCCACGCGGCCGATTACCGCAGCGCCCTGGCGGCTTACGCCAACCGATATCCCGCCTACTTCGAAACGCCGATGCCGCGCAGCCAGGATGAAGGCGGTTTCTATTACCACCACATCCAGGAGCATCCGGATTTCACGGAGATGCAGCGCCAGGACGTGCGTTACATCTGGTCGTCGTTCTGGTTCACCCATCTGGGCAATTATCTCCCCGCGGACAAAGAGTGGTTCCCTTGGTCTTACGCCAATTGGTGGCGCCTGGGCAAGAAGATGAGCGATGGCCAGATCAACGCCTTCATCGACGAGATGCACCAGCACCGCATGGCGATGTTTGCCTATTTCAATGTCACCGAGTACGGCGGGACCGGTGGCCAGAGCGGCGGCACGGCGGAAGCGGAACGGCTCCTCAAAGAGCGTTTCGCCAATGCCCTGATTAAAGATAATGGCGGCAAGCCCGTTCCCACTTGGGAGGGCGCGATGGCCATGAATGCGCGTCGCCAATATGCCCTGTGGCCCTTCCTGGAAGAGCAGGTGCGTCGTCACCTCGACCGCCTGCCGGATTTCGACGGCTTTGTTATCGACCGCCTCGATTGGGGCAGCAGCCTGGACTACGGTCACGATGACGGGTTAACGATGGTTGGCGACAAGCCGGCCGATAATATGGCCGGAGCAGTAGCCGAAGCGGTGCAAGGGGTGTGCCAGCTTACCCATGCCGTGAAGAAGCGCATATTCGTCAACCAGTTCTATCGGGTGGAGATGCTCCGCGATGTCGATGGCTCGTGCCACGAGTTCGATTACCTGGCCCAACGTTATCTGATTCCCCTGCGTCCGGCGGCGGCTTGGCACTTTCAGCGGCCTTATGTGGGCCAGCGCGATCTGGCTCCCTTCGAGGCCCATCTCAAACAGCGTCTGCAAATCGCCCTCTTGCCGCAGATGATCGCCCACCGCTTCGGGATCTCCCAGCAAGCACCCGATGAAGCCGCGGCGGACTTGCTGGAGCTGCTCGCTCCCCTGTTCAAGGCCCTCTCTGGCAAACGGCAGGTGCTGCAACCGCATTGCATCAGCGTCAGCGGCCTGAACGACGTCAATCTCTTCATCGATGGCCAAAACCGTTACGTGGTGCCAGTGACGTCCCGCACCCGCTTCCTGACCCGCGGCGACCACGACACAGAAACCGCCGCGGTGACGATTGCCATGCCGGACGCCGGGCAGCTCACCTGGGCTCAAGCCGTCCCGATGGGTGGCAAGGCTTACCCAGCCGCCATCCACATCCGTGACGGCAAAGCCGTCGTGCAGATACCGAACCACGGGGCGGCAACCATGCTCGTGGTGGGCAAGGGTGAGCCGCCGCCGCTCGACAGTGCCGACGCCGATCGCTTGCTGGCTGTTCGCGACGCTCGCTTCCCGGGACGCCACAGCACGCCAGCAGCCCCGGCATCCGTCCCCTCCGGAGCCGCAGCCAAAGCCATGCTGAGTATCGACGGCGCCTGCTTCTACCATCCAGGACCGTTCACCGTTCAGTTGGGTAACACCACTGTGGGAACCTTGGCCGGAAGCTCGGGTTCCTTCCCATGCACGGTAGGCGACCTTGGAAAACCGGCCGTGCGGATCATTGCCGGTGATGACGGCGTGTGGTATCTGCCCGAACGCATTCGCCTCACGCTGCAAACCACCGCCAAGACCACGGCCTACGCAACCTGGATGTCGGGCGAGCCGGTCACGGTTGGACGTTCGGCGAGAGAAATGGTGCTTCCTTTGCGCTGGACGCGGCAGACTCCCGAGACCGCTACTTGGAAGGGACAGGAGACCGAACGAGGTGGCAATTGGTCGGGTGCTTACGGCGTGAGCGCGGCCTGGCTGGCGGGCGCCTCCCCCGCCATGAATCCTGCGCAGCATGGGTTTCGTCTGGATCTGCGCCAAGGGACGGCCTTTACCTGGGCCTCCACCGGCGACGACACCCGGGCACCCGCCGCGCTCGGTGCCAAAGACAAGCAACGGACAGCCGCTTGCTGGTTTCATCCGCAGCAGATTTCCTGTCAGGTTACCCCTGCCGACGATCGTCCTTACCGCCTTACCGTGTACCTGCTGGATTACGATCGCGCCGGACGCTCGGTCGAGGCAGCCATCGCCGATTCCTTCGGTGAGCGCCTGGATGTGCGCCCGGTAACCGTGAAGCAGATGGGCAAAGGGACGTATCTGACTTGGACAGTAACGGGGAACGTTCAGATTCTCATCCGCTATACCGGCGAGAACCCTGTCGCCAATGCGGTCGTGTCGGCAGTGTTCATCGATTGATGGTGCTCTAGCTAGCTCCGGTGCCACGAGAACCACAGCACGATACCCTAACGGCAATGAGAGCCGTTGCTAAAAACCTGCGGCCTCTCAGCGTTCACCTGGTAATGGTGGCCGTGTTTGCGAGCTTGGCCGCTACCACTTGGGCTATGCCCGACCACGTCACGGTGCCTGCGACCAACCCGTGGACGTAGCCGCCGGTGGTCGGCAAGGTGCTGCTCAACAACCGTTGCGCCCGGCCTCTTCCTGGCGATGAACGGCGTGTCCCTTTTGCGCTGGCAGTTGGATATAGGCCAGGATCAAACGCGGCGGTCTCTTGCATCGCGGTGAGCGGCGTGTGGCTTTGCAGCCGCAGGGTCGGGCGCATATCCACTTTCAACTCCTCGTAAAACAGTTCCTGCTCCCAGCGCCGGGCATAGAGGTCCAGCAATTGCGTCGCCGGATACTGGCGCCAGTCCAGCAGACTGGTCCACAAACGCACCGTCGTCATCGGGGCCTGCCTGCCGCGATGCACCGGGCCCATGATTTCACGCCCCAAGCGCGTCTTCTTCCGCGAGCGAATTTCCACCAAGGCGCTGCCGTCCGGGTAGACCTCGATTAGGCGCCGGTTGAGATTACTTCTGACCCGCATCAAAAAATGCCGCTGCCCGGTGGTGGTGGGCCGGGCAACCCTTGACCCATTGCCCCACCATCCTCCGCCTAATTGGTGAAACGAAAACCCGTACCGGCTTAAAGGTCCACGGCAGCTTGAGCACTGAGAACTACCCCACCAAAATTAAAGTTCCCAATGCTCAAATCAAACACCCGACTCTGCCCGATTGGAACTACACAGTCTTCCACAGGTTAAACCGAAATTAGCCAGAAATGCTTGGGTTGTCTTCTTGCGCGCCTGTGGTCCAACATCCAATGAGGAGAATCGGAAAACTTCCCAAGGCTACCCAATGCGCCAACAAAGCCACCCTATCCGACTCGATCACGGCACGATTCGGCGCGGCGGGGCTTTGACGAAGCGGGTTTCGCGCAGGTATATTGGCTCCAGGCTCTCGCCCGCAGAGAAGTCGGTCCGGTCGCGGGCGAGTTGGCCCAGGGTCGCGGCCCGGGGAAACAAGGCGCGGCCGCCCGGAAACCACTTGTCCACTTCCGGCCCGATCAGCAGCCCGCCGCCTTGCTGGCGCGCTTGGGCTTCCACCAGGGTGGCGAGGCGCAGCGGTTCGACTTCGCGCCGCGCCAGGGGGCTCAGGTCGTAGGCGGCGAGGTAGAATTCGTTGCGCTGCGCGTCAATCACGACCTCGATCCGTCCGACGATGCCTTCGGCCTGGGCTTGGGCGGCGAGGCATTCGGCGCTGCTGATGCCGAGGAGTTTCACGGGGCGGGCAAGCTGCCAGCCTTGCGCGAGGGCAATGGCCAGTCGCATGCCGTTGTAGGACCCGGGGCCTAGGCCGATGGCCAGGCACTCGATTTGCGCGCGGTCGAGTTGCGCCTGCCGCAAGGCGTCCTCCACCAGGCCGAGCGCGTTGGTGTGGCGAGTGCCGGTCTCGATGGCTTCGCCCAGGCAGAGCGGCTCGGCGTCCGTCCGGTGTTGCACCACGGCGACGCTGCGCTGCGGGGACGAGAATTCAAGCGCCAGGATATTCATGAGTGTGACTGGTCGGGCGGAGCAATAGGCGCGCAGCCTTCCGGCTGCCGGAAGTCAGGTTGGGAGAGGGGTTGCGTTGCATTTCCGGCACGTTTTGAAGGGCGGGCATTTCTGCAGCCTGAAGGCTGCGCTCCGAGGCGGCGGCGCGTTCGTGAGGGGCTGGAAGTGTTAGTCATAGCTGATGCGCCGTTCGTGATCGCTCAGCTCCTCGAACTGCACCCATCGCAGGTGCGGCGGCAGGCCGACGACTTTAGACTCCAGACTTTGGACTCCAGACTTTAGACTTTGGCCTTGGGAGAACCAGCGTTCGGCCCATTCCACCACCGTGACGCCGGCCGGCTGCAGGTATTCCTCCAAGCCGGCGGCGGCAATTTGCTCCGGGGTGTCGAGCCGATACAAGTCCAGATGGAACAGCGTCAGCCGCCCGCCGGCATAGATGTTCACCAGGGCAAAGGTGGGCGAATGCACCCGCGTCGCAATGCCCAGCCCGCGCGCGAGCCCCTTGACGAATTGCGTCTTGCCCGCACCCAGGTCGCCGGACAGGCCGATCACCAGTCCGCTCTCGGCGGCCTGGCCCCACTGTTCGCCGAGCGCGGCGGTCTCGGCGGGGCTATGCGAAATGGTCGTAACCATGGGCTGCTAATGGTCGCACGCTGTTCTGGTCCCGGATCGTGATGCCCTCCCCCGCCTTGATTCGGCCGATGCAGGTGAGCGGCAGTTGGGGGAATTGCTGCTTCCATGCGTCGAGCAGCGGCACGGCGTCGCGGCTCGCAACGGTGAACAGCAGCTCGAAGTCCTCGCCGTCGGTCAGCGCCATCAGTAAGGCCGGCTTGGCCGAGTGAGTGGCTTTGGCGGCCAGGCGTGCTTCCCGGCTGATGGGGATCGACGGTGCCAGCAACTCGGCGCCCACCCGGCTGGCCGTGAGGATGTGCCGCAGGTCGCCCGCCAGCCCGTCGCTGACATCTATCATGGCGTGCAGTGAAAAGCGCTGCGCGAGCCACTGCGCCTCGGCGAGACGCGGCTCGAATTCGAGATGCTTGCGGGCGAGCGAGCCGCCGAGTTCCCCGGTGACGAAGATCGCGTCGCCCACCTCGGCGCCGGAACGGAGCACGCCCTTGCCGCGCGGCACCCAGCCCAGCAGGGCGACGGAGATGAAGATTCGCTCGGGGCAGGTGGTGGTCTCCCCCCCGACGATGGCCACGTGGTGCCGCCGAGCCAGCGCGTTCATGCCGGCGTAGATGGCCTCAATCCGCTCGGGCTTGAAATCGCGCGGCAGGCCGATGGTCACCAGGGCGGCGGTGGGGGTCCCCGCCATGGCCGCAATGTCGCTCAGGCACCGGCCCAGCGCCTTGTGGCCGACCTTCTCCGGCGCCGCCTCGGGGGTGAAATGCACGCCCTCCACGATCGCGTCCGTCTTGAAGAGCAGCAGCCGGTCGGGCCCGCCGGCCTCCAGCACCGCACAGTCATCTCCCGCGCCGACGACGGCAGCGGGATTGGTCGGCAGCGAACGTGTCAGGAGGTGGATCAGCTCGAACTCATTCATGGGGCTTAGGTCTGCGGGGCGAGGAATAACCTCACCAATTCGACGGTGTTGAACAGCGCGTGGGCCATGATCGGCGCCAGCAAATTGTCGGTCCACTCATACGCCGCGGTCAGAAACAGCGCTAGGACGGCCAGTGGCAGGAAGGTGACCATGTTCATGTGTATGAACGCAAATAGCCCGACCGTGCCCCAGAGCGCCAGGCGCGGGTATCCGGCCTGCTTGACCGCCGGGTAGAGAATGCCGCGAAAGAGAATCTCCTCCGCCACGGGCGCCAGCAGAATCGCCGTCGCGCCCAGGGTGAAGCGGCCGGCGAAGGACAGGCTCTCCCGCAGCACGTGAACCGACAGTTGCTCCTGGGGCTCCATCTTGAGGCCCGGCAAGTGGGTCATGATGAACGCGGAAACCATCTGGAGCCCATAGCTGAGTGGGAGAAAGACCAGCGCGACGAGCGCGCCCAGCAACACCGCTTTCCGCCGCTGGTGCGAGAGGCCGAAGGCGTCCGACCAACCGATCTGGTGCTCGCGCAGGAAGCGGACAACCAGGATCAAACCGGCGCCCTGGAAGCTGAGCGAGGCCACGATCACCCGCCAGATGGAGGCTCCCGCCGCGCCCACCCCGGAAAGCTGCTGCGCCCACATGCCGACGAACAAGCCGCCGTAGGCGCAAACCATCAATGCCAGCAGGCGGCGCGAAAAAGCCTCCGGCGGCCAGGGCTTGCTCATGAGCATCAGCGTCGCCACCAGACCGCTGAATGCCACTGTTGCCAGCGGGTAGAATAGCCATGGGCTCACCTTTGCCCCGGCGCTGGCGTAGTGCTGCACACTCAGGACCAAGGAACCGGCAAAAACGCAGATGATTACGCTCACCCCCAAGCGCATGATCGCATCCGCCTTCCACGGTTTCGCCGATAGCATGACCGCAGGCTAGCTCACCCGCGGCCGGGTGACGATGCAAAAAGGGGCCTTTTGCGTTCCGCTCGG
>SERZ01000818.1_pt1 | contig 19750 bp, 12 predicted proteins | sample 3171461 | NCBI WGS metagenome assembly SERZ01 (sample SAMN06051861, study PRJNA518727) | freshwater metagenome | biome: subpolar coniferous forest; feature: holomictic lake; material: water; isolation source: holomictic Lake 227, 6 m depth | place: Canada: near Kenora, Ontario | collected... | reverse complement strand
GGCACGATTCCGCCGGCACTTCAAATTGGAACGTGCCTTTACACGTTGGCAGCAGCCGTTGGCTCCAGAAATCGAAAGCGTAATACGTCGCGCTGCCGTCCAGCCCGGCCTTAGCCGCATCGTAACCGATCTGGCGCGGCTCGCTGTTCCAATTGTAGAGGCCGAGCACATCCCGGCGCACCGTGTGGCTGGTGTCAGTGGCTAGCCAGATGCAGGGCATAGTCGATTCAAAATAGTCCACCGGACGGGCAGTGGCGTGATGGGAAGGCAGGCAACGTTTAAGAATCTCCAGGCGTTCGGGTGGCAGGCCGGGCAACCAATCGCTAGTGAGGTTGAACATGCCGCTGACGGCAACCCACGACGCGAGCAGTTGCGCATGATTGAGTTTCACGACAGGCCTCACATAAGACGGGTCGGGATCATTCCACCAAACGCGCCCGTGCAGGAAGTAGAGACGGTTGCCGCGAATCGGGCCGGTAATAATACCGCCGCCTTCGAAATGCATAACTTCATTGCGGTAATCCTGCCAACCAAAGCCGTTGTCGGGGCCAATCCGCATCGAGTCAACCAGGCCGATTGCGCCCCCAAGCGAACGCATGTTCTGGCTGGCACAGCAACCCGAGAAAAAGACCTTGGGCCCGGCCGCTTTGCGGAGCAGTTTCAAACCGCTGCGGAGGGCCTCGAGATTGGTCACGTCCGGATCACGGAAGGGCTGGTGATTGCCAATGTTGTCATCCTTGTAGCCGTCGTTTACATAGATTTGCTCGGTCACTGAGCCGGTCCAGAGCCCATCCATCTTGAAATAATCGAAACCCCAACCGCGCAAGGTCCGCACCAGCGTCACCAGGTGCTGCTTGACCTCGGGATTCGTCAAGTCCAGCGCTGTGCCGCCCCAGTCCGTCTCGTAAGGGGTTCCGCCCACGCGTTTCATGAACCAGTCCTGACGACCCACATACTCGGGATCCTGGTGATTGCGCGCGAAGGGAATGAACCAAATGCCGGCCGTCAACCCGTGCTCCCTGATATTGCGGGCCACCGGTTCCATTCCGTTAGGGTATCCGCCGTCGGGCTTGTGGCGGGTGAAGCCACGGCGCGGACCGTTGATGCGGCTGCCGTCCGGTTTGCTGGCACCGTCCTGCCATTCATCGTCAATTTGCACGAAGCCAAATCCGAACGGTTTAAGTTCTCTGGCGGCAAATTCCGTCAAGGCTGCGAGATCTTTTTCGTTACCGGCCCCCGCGCCACCTTTCTTGTCCGTCAGGCCGCCGACCTCGCTGTACCAGGTGCAAAAACCTGCTGTGCGGGGGCGCAACTTGATGTCGTAATGCTTCTTGATCTCATCCGCGAATAACTCCTGCCCGATCCTGGCGTCATCAAAGACGCCGACAATGAGCGTCTCCAGCGTTGCGGATTTCCCGGGGGGAATGCGCAAGTGACCATAGTCGATCTGAGCTTTGAATTGCACCAGCTCGTTATCAATCCCGGAAAACAGCGCGCCGTCGCCGCGGTCATGCGTCAGCCAGCCCGCCACCACGCCCCGGCGCGTTTCCGGGTCGGCCAGCGTCAGGAACAGGTAACTCCCGGAATGTTTATCCGGGGCCGTCAACCCTGCGGTGCCCATCGTCCGCAGTTCGGCAGGCTTCTTACCAAGATCGAGAGTAAACGTGACCGGTACCACCCGCTGGATGTCAGTCGTGGATGTGCCAGGGTTGCGAAACTCCTTGCGAATGAAGAGGAACGGGCTATCCCCGTGGAGTTCCAGCGTCACGATGCTGCCATCGGCCTGCCCTAGCAGAATTCTTCTGTTCCTGACCTTCGCCTCAACCACCACGCCGTCCAATTTACCACCGGAGAGGAAGGTACGGCCTGTTGCATTCTCCGCCACAGAGAATGTTTGGCCGGTATCATCATACCGCACAGCAAGTGTTGCACTTGCGATGGAACAGGTCCCACCGGACAGTTGGTTGGCCGCGCAGCCCATCATCAGGAGAGCAAGCAAGCAGGATGCCGGTGTAAGCTTCATTTGGGCAGATCTTCTAGAATGAGGCATGTATGGCCCCGCGCTGGAATGATCACTGACAGCGCTATGTTGTAGTCCCCATCGATCTTGAGCGAAGTAGTTTTCCCGTCAAAGTCCCGCACGACCGCCGCATTCCGAAGGCCGGTGTAGTAAACAGGCACTCGCACCGTCTCTGCAATTGCCGAACCCAGCGGGTTGTAAAGCATCAGCAGTCCTTTCTCTTTGCCTTCGGGGTTCGCATGTAAAATGCCGTCCCAACTCAAACCATTGGGGCGGCGGAGATGAATAATGTCCGCGCTCAACACTTCGCGATGCGCCTTATAGAACGTCACCCATTTCTTCACCAGCGCCTTGGTCGCGTCGCTGTCATACAGTCGTGGGCCGCGATAGCACGCTTGCACTCCCGCGCCCAGCAAGTTCGCCAGCCGTCTTTCGTAATGATCGCGATGCGAATCCAGCGGTTCGATCGTGGCGGCGGCGCCCCCGCCTCCATACTCGCTGAGCGGCACGAACATCCAGCCCATCGAAGGTGTTTTCTGCCAGGTCCCGTCGAATATGTTTTGCCGTTCGATGATTTCCTGCTCAGCCCGAGGAAGGGACCAATTAGACTCCCGGTAATGCATGGCGCACTTGCTACCGCCGCTCAAAAAATACCAGTCGGGGATGTTGAGATAAATCCCCTCTGATCGGCACCATTTGTAAAGGTCTGTAATGGCGCGCCACATGACCCATTGCGAATCCGCCAGGCCATGATGCCCGGGATGGTTGGTAGCCGCACACTGGTCGCCGGGATACGAACCGTCGTGTTCGAGCAACGCCATGTCGGCTCCGCCTAGAAAATGGCGCAGTTGACCCAGGTACCGCTGCCCCCAATCGGCCCCCAAGCAGGGCATTTGCCCATACATAGCAGGCACACCCTGCGTGTTGTCGTTCGCGTTCCCCGCACCACGCGAGGCCAGGAGGGAGTAACCTCCCAGGGCAATGCCCTTTGATCTCGCTTCGTCGGCCAATTGTTTGTAAGTCGCCAGGTATTGAGGATTCGTGCTCTCGATGTTGAACCCCGAGCCGAAAGATAGGATGATCATTTCAAAGCCCGTTTCCTCTGCTTGCACAATGGCCTCCCGCACGGCCTTGGGATCGGACTTGATCAGGTGAAACATAAGCGGGTTTTCTTCCGACCAGGGCGCGACAGCACGATACATCCGGCGCAAAGCCAAACCCCGCCGTTCACGCTCGGTGGAATCCAGCAGCAGTTCAAAGGCGCGGAAAGACTCAAATTCTTTGCCCGCGGGCAAGTCCTGTTCCGGACCTAGCCTCAACTTGCATTCCAGCAGCATAGGACCCCCATTGCCGCTCATGGTCGTCCGCGCGTATTCCTGATCGTCTCCCCAATGAACCGCATGTTGTCCGCCGTCTGGAGTCATGCCGCCGCTGCCAAAGGAGTAATCGGTTTGGACGTGCAACAGCGGGAATTCGACACCTGGGCCCGGATGGAGCCCTCGCTCGACGTTGGCCAGGCGCAACTCCTCGCTTACAAACGAATTCACCCGCACGGTTTTCCCGGTCGTGTTCCGGATCACCAGCCACTTCGAGAACAGCGGCAGGCCGTCGTAAAGCTCATAATGGACATCCACCTCCGGCAGATCCAACTGCGGCGGCGACTTCGCGTCGGAAGGTTGCGCGCCGCGCCAGGTGACCCGCTTCATGTGGCAGCGGACCACAGGTCCGGCATAACCCTTGTCTTTGCCGCTGCCGTCCAGGCCCACTTTGCCTACGCGTAGCGCGGTCGGCGGGGCTGGACACGGCACGATGGCGATCACTTGCCACGAGCTTTCTTTCTGGCTGGCCTCGCAGACCGCCTTGCCCTCCGCAAGGGTTACGCGAAGCTTACAGGGTTTTGCACGGTCGAATGTCCCCGTCACCACATCGTCCACGGAAAACGTCCCTGCGCCCGGGTTGGTGATGAACTTCAACAACTTTCCGCCCGTCATGAGCGCCAGTCCGGGCCCCCACGGATCAGCCCGGTCATCCCCGCTATCCATCAGCAACTCGACCGATACCGCGCCCGGCGGCCAGGGATGTTCGGCGCACACGGCACCATCCTTATAGGCCATGATTTCGCCCGTCTTGCCCTCATTCTGGAACGACGCCCGGTCCAGCCCGAGATGCTTGAGTATTTCCCATTGCGGCTGCAACTCACCCTCAAACCACTGGTCCAGGAGGACCGGTCCGAGAAGCGCCGCTCGGTCTGCCGGTGGTACAAACCGCAGCACAACGTGTTTGCCCGGAGGCGGCCACGGCAAATCACGCGACAGCCATTCGCTGCGCTTTTTCCATTTCAGCCGAGCCTCCAGCGGCAACTCCTGCCATTCAACAAACCTGTAGCCGTACGGATTTGCCCACAGCCCGTCGAGCCACTCAGCCTTGATGAAATTGAACACCGGCTGGCCTTTGAGTCCGCCAATTTCACATTCCGTACCGTTGATGGTTACACGCGCCTCGGGTGCAATTGCCCGCAGCAGGTGTTCCTTAGTAGACAAGTTCAAGAACTCGACTGTCGCCGCACTAGGCGATAGCCGGAAAACGCGACGAGCCAAACCATTCTCCAGAATCAGGTCGCCTCCGCCTTCCTTTTGAACAACCCTGGCCTTGTAGGGTGCGGGGTCCAGCAGCCAGTCGTTGGCGATGGCGGGCAAGCCAAGGCTGAGTAGAGCCGCCGCGCTCGGAAGCAAGAGTCGTGAGGTCAGTGTTTTCATTATTTCAGTATTACAGGTCAGCAATCAGGCTGTGCAGTTTTAGTCTGTTCTTGCTTCGATTTGCTGCCACAGCCGCAGACACGTGCCAATTCACCGGGGGCGCGTGGCGGGTGGAACGTATCGTCGGGGCCAATAGATTCCCTAAAGATCATTGAGTCTCACGCCATCGCCAGGGCCATCCACAAATGCCATGTGAAGACGGCCTGGGAGCGATGCCCCCGCCGGTACTGCCGCGCTGGGGGACGCGGAGTCGACCCGTGGCGAGCAATGCAAAACCTCCCGACCATGTTTTGTGGATCGCTGTCGACCAAGCAGGTCGCGCGCCAGGGTGTCGTTAGCCATCGGCCAGCCATCAGCCCAGGCGCTATCGGCGAAAACCGGGTTTTTGATTGGTTGATCAAATTGGCTTTGTTTAGTGGAGTGTTTATCTGCATCGCCCTGGCCCAGGCTACCCTCCTCCGAATAGAGCGCGCCATTCATCCCGTAGCTCCCGTCATGGCCGCTGATCCATAGATTCCCGTTTTTGTCACCGTACCACGCGGCCGTTGCGCTGCCCCTGCATAAGCGGTGGCGCCGCGGTCCGCCGGCACCGGCCCTCCCGGGCAAATCCGGAGGGGATTCGATGGCGCGTTGATCAGCACCTTGGTCATCCAGAATTGATCCTTCGTGTAGCCGATCGAATAGGTCTTCCCGTGGTCATTGAGATACATGATGAACGACAGCTCCATCTGCTAAAGATTGCTGCGACAGGGCGCTTCTTGTCCCTTCATCTTGGCCTTGCTCAAGGCCGGCAGCAGCATAACCGCGATGATCGCGATGATGACGACCACCATGAGCAACTCGATCAATGTAAACACCACGTTAGAACTTCGGCCATGGGTTTGACTAAAATTCATGGCTTTCCTTCTTTCGCTCGTCGCTTAATTCCCGGCCGCTATCATCCGCAGTTGACGTCGGCGACAAGGCCTCGCGCACCCTGCGGCGCGCGAGGACCTTGGATGTTTATGACGACATTTGTTTCATCTTTCGCTCTATTGCGTGTTGGGGAGGGCGTCCAAATCCGCTGCTGTCAGGGCCGGGACCGTCGAGAGTACTACCCGATCAACAGTCATGCCGGGTTCTCGTGTGCCGAAGGTCAGCGTCGGCGGTGTTTCGATTTCCGTTGCGGTAACAGTGAACATGAGGGTAGGCTCCTGCTGCCACCGGTACGTAAGGCTATTGTAATTGTTGCTGTCGGTTCGAACATAGTCTCCTTGAACTCCGGGTGTGGAAAAGGCTCCGAACTGATTTCCAATCCAGAAGCTGTTCGCCGCGTTGGGATCGCCGCCGGCGAGGCTGGGATCTTCCTTCCAGCGATAGTAAATGTAATAGGCACCGGCAGCTTTAAATTTCACTTGGTATTGGGCGAAGCTATGGGGCGAACTGGCGCTATCGATGGCTCCCTGGGATTGAAGAGCACTGCCCCCACTCGCGGTGGTATCTGCCAAGACCGTCCAGCTTTGCGGGCTGCCCGGTATCAGGGGCGTCGCGCTTTCGCCCTCGAAAGCAACATTACTGCCGTTCTCCGACCCCGCTTGCTTCCGCAAGCGGTAGAACAAGGTGCTCCCAGAGTTCGCATTGATGACCAATGAACTGAGGGTTGCTCCCGGCATATCATGCCACCCACTGGAATTGGCTAGGTTCGCGTTCGTTTGGACAATATATCCGCTGACGGGCCAAGTAAGTTTCACAGCGGTGCCGGAACCGCCAATGGCAAGGTTTTGTCCGCCGACACTATGCGTGGGCGGTGAGAATACTTGTACTTCAGTCATCGTGACAAACTCGGCCATCCCTGGGGGATGTTCGATGCGCACGAACTGGCCCTGGACTGCCGGGTCCACCACCATGTTGGTCATGCGAGGATCCAGGTTGGGTAAGGGAGAGCCGATGTAGCCGCTCCACTGTGGGGTGCGGGCTCCATCCATGATGGTGATCACGTAGTCATGATCGCGTTGTTGAGAGCCGTCATTCCGGAACCAAAGGGCGAGGGCTCCGATGTTCACCGGTGAGCCAAGGTCCAGTTCCCACCACTCGTCCGTGCTACCACCACCTGGACCGCCGGGGCCACCGCCAGTCCCCGCTCTGGTGAAGATGTTGCCATCCCGCCCTTGCCCGGGATGGTCACCCCATGGATCGGTGGATTGGGTGGCTGTTCCCCCGAGATAAGCATAGGGCATAGCCGGCACGCTCCCGGTCAGGTTTGTCGCCACGATGGTATTATCAGCGAGATCCTGCACGCCACTCACGTTCAGGATATAATCGTCGGTTACGGGGCCGGACATAACGAACGTCACGTTTGCACCATCTGTTACGCCGTTGCCCAAAACCGCACTTGCGCGCAGGAACTTATAGTTGGCCGGGTTTGTGGCAGTGAGGGGATTCAATGCCTCGCTGAAATTAACGGTCAATGTCACTTTATTCTGAAACGTATCCTGGCTCCAGGAATGACCGGTTACAACGGGCGGAACCGTGTCTATAACCACGCTCAACGTCGCCGGGATGCTAGTACGTTGGCGGCCTGTGGCATCGGCCACCACGACAACGTAGCTGCCGACGTCCATCAGCTTGGCGCTGGTAATCAACAGGGTCGCGTTTGTTCCGCTCGGAACGTTCGTGCCATCGTGCTTCCATAGGTAAGTGATCGGGGCAGTGCCCTCGACCCCTGCAGTGAAGCTGGCTGGCTTGTTCTGCGGCACAGACAGGCTGGCGGGCTGGCCCCCGATGACGAGGCCAGTGGAACGCCCTAGCAACCGCACCTCGCCGAAGTGAATGAAATCCTGGTTCGCCACCCCCGGGGGATGCTCAATGCGCACATACCGGGCCGCCACCGGCGTGCCCATAGCGAAGTAACTCACGTATGGCAAACTAAAGGGTGGATACGGGTGAACGAATGTGGTCCATAGCGGGTTACGGTTCGCGTCCATTAAAGTGTAAAGGAAGTCGCGGTTACGCAACTCGAGGCCGCCGGCTCCCTGCCGAAAATAGACGGCGAGTCCGCCAATTGGCCCTTGAGCAGACCCAAGGTCCAGTTCCCACCACTCGTTGTCAGCATTGAGCGTGTGATTGAAGGTGCTGATATCCCCATCGCGCGCAAGTCCGGGCGCGCCATAGCCAGCATCCTTTTGGGTGGCTGTCCCAACCCCCTCCAATATGGCGAGACGCAAGCCGGGAACCGCGCCGGTCAGGTTCGTCGTAACGGTGTTGGCCTGTGCCACGTCCTTCACGCCACTGATCTTCAGCGTGTAATCGTCACCGCCGTACAAGCCGGTCACCTCGAAGCTTACGTTCGTGCTGCTGAGCATGTTCGCCGAGGTCAGGGTAGCCGTGCCCCCGGGCAAATCGACTAGCACATAGTTGGTCGGTTCTGTGACCGTGGTGTAATCCATATCCTCGCTGTAATTCACGGTCAGCGTTACGACGCCGGTCATTTCATCGGCGGAAATGGAGTGGCTGATCACCGTTGGTTGAGCTGTGGCCGTTAAGGCCGCGCACAGAAACAGACCGAGCAACGGGCCAAGTGCTCTGTTGCCCTTGTTGCTGGCGGTTGTATTCGAGCGGCCTGCCCCCGGGACAAGCCAGGAAACATGATTTTGCTTCACGGTTTCTATGTTGGGGTCGGATTTCATTTGTTTATCCTTTTGTTTTTGCATGCTGTTTTCGTTGATACAGGAACCGGCTCGTCATTCACCTGACGCGACTCTGATCCGGCCGCCTGAACGAGGCTGGCTGGTCTGTTTGTCTTCATCTCGGTAAGGACATATTTGCCGACTCATAGATGCAATCCTATCACGCCGGCGATCCTCTCCACCATCGGTCAAATGACGGATGCCCCTGACGCAGGACCCGGCACCTGACCCAGGGCCGCATTAAGCTCGCGGAACCCACTCGTGCATGGGGGCGGGTGCCCTCGGCCCGCCGTGGAGCGCCTGCCTGTTTTCGGTGGAACCCACATCTCCTTTCGGGGATACCACTGAGGATGAAAATGGAATTCCGTGATTATCAACGACTTGCTTCTATTCTCGGGGCAATGGGGGCAGCAGCGTCCCCTACGGCCCCGCCTACACCTTCGTAGCCACACCGGAGTCTCGCGGGACGGTGGGATGCAGGATTGGAGGAATAGCCTCGCAGCAGCACAAGGGGAAACCACCCGGCTTTTCAGCAGTTTGGTGGGTCCCGCCGCAGAAACGCACCTTGACCCAAAAAACCGTGCGAGCGCCCCCGCTCTTGCTAGGCGTTAACTTAGCACAACAGGTGTTCCAAGGTGGAACTGCATCTGCATCTATTTTGGTTTCGGGGCCGATTGCGACAGGTGCTGTTCACGTCCCTGAACCATCCAATCCCACAAAGCTTTGCGCCAGAGAGCGATCCGTTCCTTCTCCGTGTTCGTTCGGGCGAATTCTTCAGCCTCGAGAATAAGACTTCCGAGTTCCTGCATGCGTTCAGCGGTTCCCAGGCGCTCCCAAGCAACTTTCTTCCACTCAATGCCGTTGCCGGTCCCCGGAGGCGGGTAATTCCCCCGGTCGCAGGCAATCTCCTCAAGGCGCAGATAGAACTTCTTCATCGGTTGCCCGGCGGCGCCGAAATACAGCCTGAAGAATTCGTCCAACACGCCGTCCACGTTTACCTCGGGATCATCCCAGATTTTTGCCATCACGTATTGCTCAAGCTGGTCTTGCTCGCCGCATTCGAAAATGCCCCGAACACCCTCGCGGATGAACGTCTGCATTGCCCGGGCAGTCTCGTGAACCATCACGTGGGGGAAACATTTGAATTTGTCGATGAGGGCCGGCTCCATGGGATGGTGATAGTAAACCCAGAGAAACATCGGAGCCGAGGCCCTGTTGTGCCAATCCTGGAAAAGGCGGATATCGTTCTCTTTCATGGCCGGATGCACCGGGTAGTAACAGGTCACCAGGCAGGGGGCGACCGAGACATTCGGTTCAAGATTGAAGTCCGGCGGCACTGCATAGGCCCAATAAGCCAGCGTAGTGATAAACTTGTTTGGATGCGATTTGCGCACCTCGCGGGCGACGGCATTGACGAAGGAAAACCAGTAGTCGCTCATCTCGCCGCTGCTGAAAAACGCGGTCTTCCTGGATTTCCCTTTCTGGAGCAACGCCTCGCAATTCGGGCAATGGCACAGGTTCATGTTGTCATCTGGAACAATGGCGAAGTAGTCGCCCATAGCCGTCCACCCGGCGGGTAACTTTCCTTTGCGATCAAAGTAGTCACGGGCCACCTGCGCTACCTGTTCCACGAGCTTGGAGTTGCTGTAACAGAGCTGACTCCCGTTACTTTTCGGATTCCTGGACTGGTAATCGGCATCCGTGAACCGGGTGCTGATGCTCCTGGGGTGAAAAGTGTGGTTGGCAGCCCACCGTTCTCCGCCCTGTCTTATCCGCCGCCAGTAAAGATAAACCTGCTCCCGGGTGAAGTCACCCCATTGCCCCTTCAAAAACGGCCAATTCCCTCCCGGCAGGGCGCTGCGATGCTTGAGCGCCGGCGAGCGCCGGACATCTTTACCCTGAACTACAAGCGTCGGGCGTTGCGGACAGACGATGGTTACCGCGGAAGGCCCATACCAACGAACGTCACAGAAGCGCTCGAGGAAGTCATACGTGGCCAGACAGGTGCCTTGGTCATCATAGAGGCCGGGCAATTCGATTGGGTCCCCGCTTCGCTCAGGCAAGCCGATGGCCTGCCAGTAATTCACTTTGTGGCGCAGTTCTTGTATGGAGTCACCGGCTGACGTTGGACGGCCTTCGGCCTTTCGGTTGGCTTCCGTATCCTCCCAGTCCCGGCCCATCAGGATAAGGGCATCGGGACGAAATGCGATCAGATACTCCTGGGGTTCGAAATCCTTGCTGCGCAAGTTTAATTTCCGGGTCGCCGTACTCTCACCGAGAAGTATCCGGCGGCCCTCAACCCGCTCTGTTTCCGAATGGATGGGGATCTCAGCCCCGGAAATCTTCATGATGTGCGATTGCAGCTCGAGTGCCGCCAGCCGCACGGAGGGAGATGGTTGCGCGGGGATGACAATGGAGCAGGCAGGCTTGCCGTTTTGTGTTAGGCGAAAGCCTGCATTACCTGTACCTGGCTCGTCGCCAAAGGCCAGCTTCGCCGTCAAAATCAGGAGGAGTGCTGTGTAGGGTCGCATAACTTTTAAATGTGGACGTTGGCAGAACTTGGGAAGGAACCTTAGGGAGCGCCAGAGCGAGGTCCCACGAGCCGGTGCCGTGGAAGCACGCAGGTTCCAGCTATTTCGGCGATACCCAGTTGTTGTACCAGTAGAGTTTTAGTAGATCCCGTAGCTTGACTAACTCGACATGACCGTCGAACAGCGCCATGTTGATCCCTCCCACCTGCGGCACGCCCGTGATCGCCCGGGGCGCTGCCGCTGGAGATGTAGAACCGTGGCGGGCGATCTCGAAACGGGAAATGCCAACCTCGTTGATATTCCCTTCGTAAAGATTGCTCGCGTGTCGATCATTCGGCTCCGGCCAGGCATCGACCCACATCTCATCGGCAAAAAGCGGCGTCTGGACCGGTCTCAACACGTCTGTTTGCTTGTTGAAACTGTTAGCGTCAAACTCAGCGTACATGTATCCGTTCAGGCCATACCCGCCCTGATAGTTCCTCCTGTTGTTAGCCGTGTAACCCCAGGGTTTATCCGCCGTCCCTGTGCCGTCAAGAGCCGCTGCATTTTGCGGCGTAACAGCGCAGAGCCTTACTTTGTCTACTTGGCCCTGGTAGGCGATCAGGTCCTTCATCCACAAGCCATAGGCGTCCACCAACTTGAACAACTTCGCCGAGTCGTCGAAGTACATCTTGCACGCTAGAATCATTTGCTTCTGATTGCTCGCGCAAACTATCCGCGCGGCCTTTAATTTGGCGCGGGAGAGGGCGGGCAGCAGCAACGCCGCCAGTATGGCGATAATCGCAATCACCACCAACAGTTCGATCAGCGTGAACCCGCAAGTCCGACGGAAAAGAGTTCTGTTCTTCATGTTCTATGATGGAGTACCCGGGAGAGCTTCGCTTATCTCTGGCGGCCGCGCCATCGGTCAAATGCCGGATGCACAGAATCGGTTTCTCAGCTTGCCAAGCGGCGACTTGAAATGTAATCAAGGCGGAATGCACCTTGCAAAATTAAATCAAGGAGCTGTGAAAGCCCGTAGCCATGGCTCCAGATCCAAATTGCGGTGGCTCTGCTTTGATTGGGCAACCGCCGGCGCCGCTCTCTTTCTAATCGCTGTTCATCCCGGCGTCAGCGGCCAGGAATACTCGGTTCAAAACTGGCACTTGGACGATGGCCTGCCCGATGGCGACATCACGGCGATCCAGCAAACCCGTGATGGGTTTCTCTGGATCGGCACGCCAAAAGGGTTGGCCCGCTTTGACGGAATTCAGTTCAGGGTGTTTAACACCGCGAACACTCCCGACCTGACCGACTCGCGCATCTCCAGTCTCTTGACCGACAGCGAGGGCACGCTCTGGATCGGGACGCTGGACGGTAACCTGCTGCGGCACCAGGGAGACCAGTTTGAAAGTATGCACCCGCCGCTGCAAGAAACACCCGGATTGCGGCAGAACCAGCGCTCGGGAAGCTGGCTTTGGGCTCGTCGCATGCAAATCATAGAGCAGAGCCAGGAAAAGGAGGGGCATAAGGATCCCGGTTTTCCGCAAGTCGGCACTCACTTAGTACAGGACGGGCAGGGGGCGCTCTGGTGGCGTGTCAGCGGCAAAGGGCTGATGCGGTTTCTTGCTGGCCAATGGAGAGACTTCTCGACCACAAACGGCCTGCCAGCGGATGAGATGGAACAGTTGAGTTGTGATCATGAGGGGCGAGTTTGGGCCGCAGCCAACGGGCGTTTGCATCGTTTTCTCGACGACCGATGGGATTCGGCCGAGGATGCCGTCCTCCTTGGTGGGCACTGGCCCGTGCTGTTGCCTGCTCACCAAGGCGGCCTTTGGGTTGCTGAGCCGCGCGGTTCGTGGCTGCAGGGTGGCGGTCAGGTGCGACGGTTGCTGGATGGGCAATGGCACGACGTCCTGCCGACGATCGCAGGTTCGCCGCACGCCAACCGATCGGTGGTCTCTTGTTTGTTGGAGGATCGCACAGGTCGCATTTGGTATGGAACGTCTTCAGGGGGTCTGTTCTTCTCGCATTCCGGGAAGTGGCAGCGATTGAACGCGCGTGGCCAGTTCTCGCAGGGCTATATTTCGTGCTTGTTCGAGGATCAGCAAGGCAACATTTGGGTCGGCGCCGTTGGGGATGGCCTGTATCGAGTGAGGCAGCAACCCGTCGTCATGCTGTCTTTACCGCCACCGATGGCCACTTTCGAGATCAACACGGTTGTGGCCACCCGCTCGGGAAGCGTGTGGATTGGTACCGGGGGCGGTGGGGGTGCCCAGTGGCAGGATCAAAGCCCGTTGGCGCTCTATGGACCGGCACAAGGTCTCGAGAACCCGCACGTTTGCGCACTGTTCGAGGATTCACAAACCAACATCTGGGCGGGAACCGCGCACGGCTTGTTTCGGTTGCAGGGCGGTCGCTTTACCCGGGTGAATGGGCCCCCAGGCCTGGACGGATGGGTCAAAGCACTATTTGAGGACCGCGCTGGCCGATTGTGGATTGGCGCCGTTGCGGGCCTGATCAGTTGCCACAACGGGACTTTCATCGAGCATCCCTGGCCGATCGAACAGCTACTAGACACGGGCAGGCGGCTCGATATCCGCTCGATCGCCGAGGATCCAACCGGTGTTATTTGGGTGGGGACGATTGGTCAGGGCTTATTCCGGTATCCGCAGAAGCCAGGCGAGGCCGTTCGCCGCATTGTGAATTATCCGGCCCCGGACGCACGTTATCTGCATTTTGATGAAGATGGCACACTCTGGATCGGTAGTTGGGGAGGCGGACTGATACGAATGAGGAACGGCCAGTTTAAGGTTTTTGCGCCGGCGGATGGCTTGCCGTGTGAGAAAATCCAATCGATCATTCCCGGGCCGGATGAAACACTGTGGCTGAGCTCGGACAACGGCCTTGTAGGAGTGGGCTTGCGCGCCCTCGACCTATATGAAGCGGGCCTCAGTCCGCCACTGCTTTGCTGGCGTATCTCCCTGTCTGAAGGCCTCGGAAACCGCTGTTGCTCCGGGTCCGGCCAGCCGGTCAGCACCAAAACCTCTGATGGGCGGCTTTGGATTCCTAATTTCGAAGGGGTAGCCATCCTGGATCCACGCCAGGTCATTGGGGATAAAACAGCGGTCAATGTGGTGGTCGAATCAGTTTTGGCGGATGGGAAGGCAATAATGCCTGCCGCCAATGGGGAATTTCGCACTCCTTCGAGCGTTCGACGTTTAGAATTCAATTGCGTTGCGCCAGATCTTGTCGCCCCCCGCGAACTGCGGTTTCGTCATAAATTGGAGGGTCTTGATCGGGACTGGGTCGATGGCGGCGCCCAGCGCGTTGCCAGTTTCACACGGCTGGCGCCAGGGCGGTATCAGTTTCGTGTCGTGGTAGGTGGACGCGATGGACGGTGGCATGAGAGCTCCAAGTCGGTATCATTGTGGGTGGTGCCTCATCTTTGGGAGCTGCGCTGGGTCCAGGTGCTGAGCACATCTATACTGTTAGCTAGCATACTCGGTGGGGCCGCTCTCAACCAACGCCGCAAGTACCATCGCAAGCTGGAGCGATTGGAAGCCTCGCAGGCGCTGGAGAACGAACGCCGTCGTATCGCCCGCGACCTGCACGATGAGCTCGGTGCCCGCCTGACCTCAATTGCCATTAAGGGCGAAACGGCCCTCCAGGGCGAGGGGCTCGCCAGCAGTGCCAAACCCCTGCTTGGCTCCCTCATCGGCGATGTCCGGCAACTGCTCCATGCCACCGAAGAGGTGATCTGGGCCACCGATCCCAAGAATGATTCCCTCTCAAACTTAGTCGATTTCCTGGGCGACTACCTGGAACGGTTCATCGCCCCCACCGGTATCGCTTACCGCCTGCAAATCACACCGGTGTTACCGCCCTGCACCGTGCTAGCCCAGACCAGGCACAATCTCCTCCTGGCGGTCAAGGAGGCTCTCAACAATGCTCTTCGCCACGCCAGTCCAACCGTCATCCGCATGCAAATCGAAGTCGAAGGTGCCTGGTTAAGAGTGATCATATCGGATGATGGTCACGGCTTCGACGCTGCTGCGCCCCATCCCCTTGGCAGAGGCCTCGCCAACATCAGGAACCGGATGGAACTGATCCATGGCAGCGCCGACCTGCGCAACCAGATTGGCGAGGGCACGACGGTGACGCTTTGGATGCCGTTGTCGAATCGCCAAAACCAACCCTGAAAACGCCATGAAAATCAATGTCGCTATTGTTGAAGACGATAAGCACTTGCGAGAAAACTGGGTAAGCCGTTTAAATGCCGACGAACGGCTTCGCTGCGTTGCCGCCTGCGGCTCCGCCGAAGAAGCCCAGCGGAAACTCCCGGACTGCCGCCCGGATGTAGTGCTTATGGATATCAACCTGCCGGGCATGTCCGGGATCCGTTGCACCGCGCTGCTTAAACAGCTCCTGCCGAAGACCTATATCATCATGATGACGGTATATTCGAACAATGAATCAATCTTCGAGGCACTCAAGGCGGGTGCAAACGGCTATCTCTTGAAGAGCAACTCGTCGGAGGCGGTGATTCGGTCAATTATTGAGGTCATGGAGGGCGGGGTCCCGATGACCGGCCAGATTGCCCGGCGCGTAATCGAAGCGTTTCGCGCCCCTCAACCCCACGAGATGGGGGAGAGCCAATTGTCAACCCGGGAAAAAGAAATCCTGCAACATCTGGCCCAAGGCTATTCGAACAAGGAAATCGCCGCCAAGCTTGAGATCTCTGTTTCCACCGTCCGAACCCATATCGAGCACATTTACGAAAAACTCCGCGTCCACTGCCGGACCCAGGCAGCCGCAAAATACCTGGCTGAACCGGAATTGCGGAAGCCTGATAAAGTTCCTGGCTCATAGGCTGGGCTCCCTGCAGGACCGTCCATTTGCGACAACGGATGTTCGCACCGGCGGTCGTTCCGCCGCTGGGCTGCCAGCCCGTATTCGTTCCGCTTCATCGGTCATTTGTCGTATGGCTTTGGATCACCAGCTCATGTATCCAACCCTGCCGCCGCCCAAACAGACACCTTTGAACTTTCCGGTTTAACGCACGGCTATGATGGCCTTCCCACGATGCAGGCCAAGACCCGCATCGCACTGCAATCTGCCGGCGGCATCATGCTCTGGATTCTGGACGCCGATGCGCCGGGAGAGTTCTCGCTGCTGAAAACAATCTATCAAACGGTGCATCCTGATTAACTGCACGAACCTGACCACCTCGTCTTCAAGGATAAATCCAGCCTAAGTCTCACCAAAGTTATGAAGAAACTGTCCCTCTTCTCCTTGCTTGCATTCCTTTTCGCCAGCCTACGCGCAGTCCCTCAAACTCAAGACCGGAGATTTCGCGCTGGCAATCTCCGCATCAGGGCAAATCACGGCGCTGCGTGATCCGACCACGGGCAAGGATTTTCTGGTGAAAGGCCAAACGGCGCCGCTGTTGAGCATTGAACGACTGGCTGGAACCGGCCAAAGCCAGCTCCAGTCAGCCCCCAACGTGACGGAACTGACCTTTCCAAATTCCACAATCGTGGCTCAGGTCCACGTGACGCAGAAGAAAACGCATAGGGTCTTTCACCTCGTGAAGGTGACGCCCGTGGATGAAGTGAATGCGGTAGCCTGGGGCCCCGAATTCACGTGCGTCGACTTCTCGAACGGAATGATTTCCAGTGAGGCGCCGCATCCCAAGTAGCCGACAACCTTAAAGCGACGTGCGGTGGCAGCGAGCGAGGGCGAGTCTTTCAAGCGAGCAAGCTGAGCAAGAAACCCGCGGGCGATATCAAGTTACGGGTCATTGGCTTGAGGTGCGGGGCATACCAATACGGGTGGCAGCGCTCAGTGTGCGCAATTCGAGTTTCAAGCTGGCGTTAGCGGGTAGCGCACCGCTCACCTTCACTCGCTGGTCACCGGTCGCGATTCGGTTAGCGTTGGTATCCACCGTAACCCACGCCAATGTTTTCCCGGTGGCGTCGGCGATGGCTGCCTCCGGTCCGCCCATGTATCTCAGACTGCCGCCCGGCGGCAGCGAGCGGTCCTTCAAGTTCACCACCGAAGTGCTGTTGATTTCCACGGCAAGCCCGGAAACGGGCTCCTTGGCCGCGGAGCATATGATCCATCGCAGCGCTTGTGGGGCATCGGAATTCTGTAGCCGCATTTCCGTTGCCGAGGTTTGACTGGCGTTGTGAACAAAGCGTGTAGGATGCACCTCATACAAATCCCACTGGCCATTACCTGCCGGTTGAAGATGGAATTCGCGGCTATTGTCGCGTAGCGCCGCCTTGACCAATGCCGGAAACGCGCCGGCCAACCTGGCAGTTTCCCATTGTTCAATGGCCTGCAATATGGCAGGGGTGGCGCCGAAACGCTCCAAGGTATCAGCGGAGGACGGGTCGGCTACCAGTTGGGCGGTGCTGGCCAGGCTTGTGGCCAACGCGAAACCAGCATCGAACCCTGCCGCCCTGGCCAGCAGCCATTCGGCGTCTTCAATGTTGGTGTCGGGGCGCAGGGCGAACCAACCGAGCATCCGCGGCATTAGATTGCGCTCGAAATAGGGTTGGTTCTTGAACCGGTAAAGCGTCTGGCTCTCCCGGAATCCTGCATACCACGGCTCGCCCCAGTTCATGCGCGTGTAGATGTGCCAATTGAAGTGGCCCGGCCGACTCGCGTCGTTGATCACCCGACCCCGCAGTTCCGGCGCTAGCGCGTCGAACCAGGCCTTCGTGAACAGAGCAGCGCCGTATTGACCGTAGCCTGTAGACCTGTTGCCCTCCAACCCGTCGAGGGAAGTCTGCAAAATGCCCGCATGGTTGCAGAGTCTGGCGAAGTTCCGGGCAACAACTTGCGAAAGGTCGGCATCGGTGACAAACAACTTGTCACTGTCCATCAGCTTGGAAACTGCTGCCCCACGGCGATGCGGAGCCGCACGGGTCCCGAGTGCCCCGCGTTCGCAATCCTGCATGCGCCACGGTGTTTCACTGGAAACCGATCCATAACGGATCAACTCTTGGTCGATAAGGACGGCGTTCAAGGCAGTACTTCTTTGGAAGAAGTCCGGTGCCGCAATGGGTATCTCCTTTACGGCGGCATCCAAATCAGCCTCCAACGTGCTGCGGCCAATGCGCGCCAGGCGAGGGTCCGGGATCGGTGTTACAAACGGATCGTTTGGAGTGATGTGATTGGAAAGTGTGTGCAAGCCAATGCGAACACCAGCCCGGTGGGCTTTTTCTACGCAGCCTCGCAGGCCGTCCCAACCATTTGGAAAGAGATACGGCTTGAGTTTGAAGTGGCCCCACGTCGCGAAGGGGGAGCTGTGGTACAGGTATTTCAAGCCCGCGCGCCTAGCCATTTCTATGGCCCGATCCACGTTGCTCTCGCTGAAATCGACGATGAGATAAGAGTCGGTTGCGCCGGGCGAGACTTTGCCCCAAACCCCGTCAATCATCGGGTGCGGTAGTCCCTCGGCCACTTCGATGGCTCCAATGGTCTCCAGCGCCTTCACCGAAGGACAGCCAAAGAGGGCGATCTTGCTGCCCAGGACGCCGCCGTCGGCGAATGCCGGAGCTTCGTACTTCTCGTGACCCCACGTGGCAACCACCCGAGCCCGGTTGCGATTGCGGCAGTAGGCCTGCAGCACGCTGCCAAACTCCGTCCGCCGAGCCGTGTCAGTTCGGAAATGCTGGCCTTTGAGCAACTCCGGGGACAGGTCCGGGTAATTGCCCTGATCATCGTCCGAGGACTCTCCCTCGGCGTCATCCGCAGAGTTGGGATAGCCGCCAAGCGTTTTGACATTCAACGCCTGAATGCCCACCGCAAATGCAGGGTTCCGCACCACCCCGACCGTCTCGCCAATGATCTCACCGATGGTCGTCGGATATGGCCCCCAGAGAACGAGTTCGATGCCGTCTGGCGGATGAACTTCAACCACCTCAAATACCGCGTAGGCCGGTTTGGCTTCCATGGTCAGAACCACGGTGGCGTTGGCGCCTCCGTAATGGAGGGTCAACCGTTTGGTCCGCGCATCCCAAGCGGCGCTGTCCGGTGCGTGGAGTTTGCCATCCAGCCGCACACTGAGCAGCGGCGCGGGCCGTCCGGGAGCAAGGTAACTGTGGCCATTGTCATTCCGAGAGAGGACACAAAGCGAACCCTTGGCGTCGATGGCGAAAGTGGCCGCTTGGGTCTTCAGCCGCACCAAGGGCTGTCCAGCGGCTGGAAAGGTCATGCCGACAACCGTCAGGGAGATCAGGATTACTGACAATCGGCATCCCCGCAAACGGCGGGTCCGATCGAAAACCGCGGACAACCACCGCATGGTGCGGTTCCGTTTTTGCAGAGTCGTTCGGCAACATGGTTGCCAGGTCATGGTTCCGTCCCTATGCTGCTGCGATGTATTCATTTGTTTCCCTTCACCGTCGATAGTTCTCCTTGCGCTACCTTAAGAGAAGTGGCCGGCCTCAGCGCGGGCGCGTCGCGGGGGGCACATAACCGTGACTCCAGTAGTACCGCCATAGCATTTCGAGCTTGGCCAGTTCCACATGGCCATCGACCAAAACCATGTTTATACCCCCAGGGAGGGGCCGACCGAAGGAGAACTTCCTGGGCGCTTGGGAGGCAGGTATTCCACCGTGGCGATCAATGCAGATGCGACATAACCCGTTGTTTACGTCGGGTCCGGTGTAGAGATCGGTGTTGGCCGGATCCGTCGCAAGGGGCCAAGCGTCCACCCAGACGCCGTCCGTCAAGACCGGGGTTTGGGACGGATGCTCAATCGGTTGTGACTCGAAGTGACTAGTG
>SERZ01000817.1_pt1 | contig 19762 bp, 19 predicted proteins | sample 3171461 | NCBI WGS metagenome assembly SERZ01 (sample SAMN06051861, study PRJNA518727) | freshwater metagenome | biome: subpolar coniferous forest; feature: holomictic lake; material: water; isolation source: holomictic Lake 227, 6 m depth | place: Canada: near Kenora, Ontario | collected... | reverse complement strand
TATGCAAATTAACGAAACTAATGTTGACCGACTCAATGGCGTTGGTGGAGTAAATAACCCGCCGTATCTCCGCCGGGTACTCAAAAAACGGCGAGATGTGTGTCCAGCTTGATCGGAGTGACTTGACGATGCTAAGGTAGTCTGCACCCCATTTATTCTCGAATTCCTGCAGCATCATCAGCGCCACGTCTTCAGTGGCCGAGGTTTAGATGCTGCGCAGGTCAGTCGCCACCACTAGCGCAGCTTCCAACTCACGTAGTTCAAGCTATTGCGCACCATGTGCACGATGCACAACTACTCGGCCGTCTTGGAGTATGCCACCTCTATATTCTCGGGATACCCCTTCAAGCCATCCACGCAGGCAATGAAGATATCTTAAACCCCACGATTCTTGAGCTCGGTCACCACCTGGAGCCAGAACTTGGCCCCCTCATTCTGGGAAATCCATAGGCCCAAAATCTCTTTCTCACCAGCCATATTGATACCCAGCGCCAGGTAAACGGCCTTGGCTCGAACCAAACCGCCATCGTGTATTTAGATGTGAATGCAGTCCATGTAGACGATGGGATACAACGCGCATCTAGAGGTCGGTTCTGCCTGGCCTTGGTATCCTCCATGACTGCCTCAGTGACAGAGGAAATCAAGGTGGGCGAGACCTCGGTGTCGTACATCTCTTGCAAGCGACCCTGGATCTCGCGCACGTTCATTCCACGGGCGCACAACGACAGGATCTTTTCATCAAAACTATCCAGCGGGTTTGATGTTTGGGGATGATCTGGGGCTCAAAACTGCCGTGTCGGTCGCGCGGTATTTCTATCGGAAGCTCACCAAACTCACCTTTGAGGGTTTTCTTGCTTTTGCTGTTGCGGGTGTGGCCATTGGCGTTGGCCACGCTATCGTTTTTGGCATGGCCAAGGTACTCGGCCAACTATGCTTGCAAGGCGCGCTCTACAAATCATTTGGTGAGTTGCTTGAGTAACCCATTCTCGCCAATGAGGTCTTCAGGTTTTTTGCAGTCAGCCGGCAGGCTGTCGATTAGTTCGTTGCTTACGGTCATTTCGCTTCTTTCTGAAAAAACGGCAGTTTCCTGCCAAAAGACTGTTTACACAAAAAAATCTTACACCCGCGTAAAGATGTACCACTGGCCAACCTATTCCGACCGCTTGTCTGTTGCCACAACTGAAAAATCTTCTAACCAACAATACTACGACTCATGAGGAAGCAACATGGATTTACGCTGATTGAGCTTTTGGTCGTGATTGCCATCATTGCCATTTTGGCTGCACTTGCAGCACCATCTTTCAAGACAATGATCCAGTCAAATACTATTTCCAATAACGTCAACAGCTTCTTGGCCGATATGCGTTTTGCCCGTAGTGAATCAATTCGAAAGGGAGGAAATGTTGTTTTGTGCCGAAGCGATTCTCCCGAGTTGGCAGACCCCAATTGCGGCAGCGGATCGGGAACAGGTGGACGCGGCTGGGTTACCGGGTGGTTTATTTTCCACGATTTAAACGGGGATGGGGATAAAGACGCGAACGAGCCAGTGCTACGTGTACAGGGGCCAATAGCATCCATTGACACGGCCTTGGAAACTGGCGGAGGAGGTGGATCATCAACAAAATTCGTCTTCAGAGCTACAGGAAGACTGAAATCTTCAGGCATGACGCAGATTCAATTTGGTGGTGCTAATTTTGACAGTAGCAACCGCCGCGTACTGTGTATCAGTATTGGTGGCCGGGCGCGCATTTCTGGAGACGGATCTTGCACCTAAAAAATATGAAAGAACATTACGACCTACAGAAAGGTGTATCACTGATTGAGGTGCTGGTCGCAATTCTGTTGCTGTCGTTTGGCATGCTGGCGCTCGGTGCCATGTTGTCTTTTGCGGTGCAGGCACCCAAACTTTCTGCCTACCGCGCAACCGCATCTAATTTAGCAGCGAGCCATGTTGAACGTTTGCGCGCCAACCCTGAAGGTTTTGCCAACAACCGATATACCTCAACGTTGCATGGCTCGAGTTGGACTACGGACGTGATTAGTCCCACATCGGCTGACTGTGCCTACCCCGACTGCACCGAAACCACGCTAGCAGCAATGGATATCCAAGCTACCCGCGGAGCCGTTCGCCGCGAACTCCCCGCCGGTGACATTGAAATGTGGTGCAGCGCAGCATCGGCGCCTACTACGGCCACGGCGTGTACCCAGACTTCACAAGGAAATCTTTGGGTTATCTGGCAAGAGCCCAGCACCAACTCATTGCTGGGCGCATCGTCAGACCAATGCCCTCCAGACGTGACATCAACTTACACCGGCTATCCGACTACGCCAACACCGGCACGTTGTCTGTACCTCCGATTCAAAATTGAATGAAATGCAAGCCATGTCCAGCCCTCGCCGCCCACTTGCTTCAAGCCCATCAATGGGATTTTCATTGATCGAACTGATGGTCTCTCTTGCCATTGGATTGATCATCGTCGTCGCCGCTATGTCGGCCTACTTGGGTGCTGCTAGCTCCAGCAGAATGTCCGACGCGCAAAGCCGCATGAACGAAGATGCGCAAGCTGCTCTCAACGTCTTGGTACAACAGATCCGAATGGCTGGAACCAACCCTGTGCAAGCCAATCGGTCAGATGTCTATGGACACAACCCGGTCTATAACCCGACCTACGTTGGCGGCTCTGTCACGGCTTATGCCAACGGTACAACAACGTATTCGGTATCGTCAGGGCCTTCCGCTTTTTCCATTCGTGGCTGTGACGGCACCTTCAGCAACATTACCAATACCTTTACGGTGCCCAATCTGAATTCCTTTACCAACTGCGGTACTAGCACACTGCCAGATTCGATTGCCATCAGCTACGAGGCTGACAGGTACAACACGGCACCTTCAGGCAATAATCCAACAGACTGCGTCGGCAGCTCATTACCCACAATCACAGCAACTTTCCCCGTCGGCGCAGCCAGTTTTTCGGTGGCAGACAACCGGTTTTACATTGCAAACTCGTCTAACATCCCCAGTCTCATGTGCAAAGGCATTAGCAGTGGAACTCAGCCACTGGTAGAAAACGTTGAAGACATGCAGTTAGCCTATGGCACGGTCAGCACTACAGAAGTATCAAACACGGCCACCGTTGCCGGCTATTTGACAGCCTCAGAAGTTATTGCATTGGCACCTACTGCAGATACTTCTGGGTACTCCACAGCCTGGGGAAAGGTCTTGTCAGTACGAATTTGTATTGTCGTGCGCAGCGACAGACCAGTCGTCTCTAACGCGGTATCCGGAGGATATTACAAATGCGACGGTACCTTGGACACAAGTAAAACTGACCTGCGACTGCGCCGAGCCTATTTCACTACGGTGGTGCTACGCAACCGGCGGCTTTGAACTTTTTTAGAAAAATTCGCTATGAAAATGCTCATCCCTATCGTCAGATATTTCAACCCAACTTCACAACGCAATGTGCAGGTTAATGACACAGGTTCACGGCGGCAAAGTGGTGTGGTACTGATCATTGCGTTGATTCTACTAGTGGTGATCTCGTTGTTGGCGGTAACAAGTTTGCGCAACGCAGGCTCTTCGGAGAGCATCGCCGGCAATGTCCGTACCACAGAGTTGGCAAACCAAGCGGCCGAAATTGCCTTGCGGCATTGTGAATCTTCGACCATTCAGTTAGCGACAAATATTGCATCCACTGACCCGGCTTTCTATACAACAGATCTCGCCATTGCAATAATTTCATCGATCAATTCCGTCCTGTGGCAAAGCACCTCGACCTGGGATAGCGGTACGTCAACCGCAACATACATACTCCCGACATCAACTTTTCCCGTTGGCAGCACTACCACTTACAAACGGTCACCAGAATGCATGGTTGAGCTAGTCAGTGGCACCATGCCTACCGGCACTGCTAGCGTGACCCCATCTGCCTTTGTCATCACCGCCCGTGGTTTTGGGCCTGAGGTAGCTGCGGGCACAGGTCGCCCACAGGGCAGTGTGGTCTGGCTGCAATCCACCATTGAGATTCAATAAAGGAGTTTTCCATGTTCACACTGTCACCACCTCAAGTGAATTCGGAACGTTTTCTTTCTCAAACCAATCAGTGCAAACGCAGACCAAACCACCTCCTTGATAAAAAATCCCTTGCATTTGTTAGTCTATTGGTCATGCTGGGGCAATTAGCGCATGCGGGCTCCACAGACATTGCCAATGTGCCCATGGCGGTGTCGAACATGGTCACACCCAATGTACTGGTGATTTACGACAACTCGCAGTCGATGGATGCCTACATGAACGGCACCTTGGTGTCTGGCAATAACCCCAACACTCGAGGCAACATTGGCCGAGAAGTCATGCGCGCAGCCATTGACAAGTACCGCACCACCTTCAATTGGGGACTGATGACTTATGAAACGTCTGACCTAACGCTCCGCAACACCCATGCCTATTTTATGGGCGACAACGCGGGAATGAATTTCACTAACGATTGCAAAGACACTGGCGGCGTCTCCATTTCTACTGTCTTTGTTGTCCCGCCTCTCATCGGCCGATCGGCTTCTAATGGCAATCGCCGATGTATTCCCAACCCACAACCGGCGTTCGGTGCGAACTACATCACCTACGATGTATCCGGCGATGACCCTAATATCTTGGATGTTCTGTACTCGACACAGAGCCTAAATACGAACATATGGGCGTTAACGTCTGCTGCCAATTCGTCGAACTACAACCTTTGGTTCAATCGTATTGGGGGGGGGTGGACAGCTGGAGACTTTAACTCCTTTTGGTTCAATGGTAGCTTTACCCCGACGGATGCTGGCTATTTACCTTACTCCCCCACAGTCACCAGACAGGTCTACATCCCCCGAGGCTGGGGCTACACCGCCAATATTTCGGGAAAAGGAAGTCTTAACGAAAGCGTGACGCCCGACTCAACGACGCACTACACCACACTCCAAAACTTACTCGGAAGCGAAACCAACGGTACTACCAGTGAAGTGAAGAATGGCGCGCTTTTCACGCCACTTAACGGCACCTTGCAATCGGCCAAGTCCTATTTTTCAAGCGCTTATGCCAGCAAGACCAGCCCGGTGCTCTACTCTTGCCAACAAAATTTTGTCATGCTCGTGACCGATGGATTGCCCACCGGCAACACCAGTGGCAACCTTTACTCTGATGCCGCACGCACGAACAGCTGTGCATGGAGTACCAGCAGCAATAGCTGCACCAGCGGGTCATTTGGCACAGCTGCCACCGATGCCATCGCAGCCTCTAAGGCACTGCGCACCGCCAGTGTGACTGGCAAAACATCTACCAACAAAGATGGCACGGGCGCAGTCACGGGCAAGTACGACGTACAAACCTATGTGGTGGCCTTGGGTGAAACCGTGGCCAATGCGAATGCCTTGTCAGTCATGAATGCCATGGCCTACAACGGGGGGACTGACAGCGCTATTCCCGCCAACGATGCTGATTCGTTTAAGAACGCGATCAATGCTATTTCCGACAGCATCACTGCCAAAGTTGGATCGGCCGCAGCCGTTGCCGTTGCCAACGCCCACGTTACCTCGTCTGACAATGCGTCTTTCGCGTCAAGCTACAACTCAGGCACCTGGGCGGGAGACCTCAACTCCAATGCCATTAACGTAACAACCGGCATTGTGTCAACCACTTCCCTTTGGACAGCTGGCTCGGCAGCCACGCAACTTGACTTGCGCACGCCCGCCAGCCGCTTGATTGCCACATCAACCGACGTGGCTGGAGCCACCGGGGGTTTGCAGTTCCAGCCGACTACGGCGACAAGCGCCACCAAGCTCAGTACGGCTCAGCAAACCTTACTCAATACGTCAGGGAAAACAGACGGTGCTGCGGTGTTGGCTTATTTGCGAGGGGATCGGACTTGTGAAACCGCCGGCGCTTGCACAGTCACTTACCGTGCCCGTGCGCATTTGCTGGGCGACATGATCAATGGTGAGCCGGTTGTGGTGGGTGTTCCGAACGCGAGCTATTCTGATGCTGGCTACACCACCTTTAAATCAGACAACGCCAGTCGTACTCGCATGCTTTACCAAGGTGCCAATGACGGCATGTTGCACGCCTTTGTCGCTAGCAGTGGGGCTGAATCCTGGGCTTACGTTCCCAACCTCGTGATAGCCAACCTGAATAAGTTAATTCTCAAGTCCGGCTTCAGCCATATCTACTATGTGGATAGCACACCAGCCTTCGGTGATGTCGATTTCAATAATATTGACAGTATCAGCAGCAGCGGTGACTGGCGCACCATTCTCGTCGGTGGGTTGGGCAAGGGGGGCAACGGTTATTACGCACTTGATGTCACCAGCGGCACAGCCGCCAGCGAAGTCGATGTCAAGAACAAGGTTTTATGGGAATTCCCCAACAGCATCACCAGCACGCTAATCCGTGCTGGCGTAGTACAGAACATGGGCTATGCTTACAGCCAACCAATCATCGTGAAGACCAGCGCCAAAGGCTGGGTCGTGCTCGTCACTTCGGGCTATAACAATGGCACCAACAGCGGCGACAGTGGGGGTGACGGTCTAGGACACTTGTTTGTACTGAACCCCAAGACCGGTAACTTGATCGCAGATATCACCACACCTGGTTGCACCACGTCACCGGCGTCCAACCCATGTGGGTTGGCGCAAGTCAGCGCATCGATTTCCAGCAACGGCACAGTGGATTACATCTATGGTGGCGACCTTTACGGAAATCTATGGCGCTTTGATTTGACCAACAGCAGCGTGATGTCGTGGTCAGCGACGATCTTTGCCACCCTGAAAGACAGTCTAGGCGCGACGCAGCCCATCACAGCAGCGCCAACCCTTTCCGTGGTCGACAGCAAACGCATGGTTCAAATCGGTACGGGCAAGTACTTTGGTAATACTGACGTGACCGGCACAACCGGTGCCAACGCGGCAGCAAGCCAAACCCAAACCATTTACGGCCTTCGGGACGCACTGGTGGCCTTGCCAACGACTCCATCGTTGCGGGCCAATTTGCAGCAACAAACTTACACCAACACTTCAACCACGAGAACCATGTCCAGCAATGCCGTTGACTACACCACCAAAAAGGGCTGGTACATTGACCTGGGTGCCGGTGAGCGCGTCAACACGCAATGCGGCACGTCTTACGACAATCTAGTTTGCACCACCAATATTCCCAACGCAATCAAGTGCGAACCTGGAGGCAGTAGTTGGGAATTTATCCTAAGCAGCAAGACCGGCAGCTTGGCAAACCGCTCAATAGAAACCACTTCGGCAGTATTTTTGGGTAATGTATTGGCAAGTCGACCCGTCACCATTCAGAATGAATCAGGTCAAGATTTTTCACTGGTACGTTTGTCTGATGCAACTACTAAAACAATTATCCTGCCACCACCACCACCACCACCACCGAGTTCAACAACCACCATCAAGCGCACTTGGCGTCAGCTGTTTCTTTATTAATGTTTCATCCAGTTTTTAACGGATATCCACCATGAATCTTATTCGTCAATTTGTTATTGCATGTGCCACATTTTCAATGATTGGCCAACCAGCACTTGCCGTGAAGGTAGTTAATGAACCCCCGCAAAATTCGGTATATGTCAGCAGCACCGGTCTCGTGGAGCGTGGCGGTACGGTCGATGCCGTGGACTTTGGCAAGAAAACCATCGTTGTCAATAAAGTCAAATACGTTCTAGCAACAACGCCCATCAAAGTACATGCACCGACGAGAAAAAGCGATGACAAGGCTTTTCAGCTAAAGGCAGGAATGCAAATTCGCTTCAATACATCAAAGGCGAATTACGCAATGCAGGAGCAGGTGCTAGAAATTTGGGTGACAGGCCTGGGCAGCAAACCTGTCAAGAAATAGAAGTAAGCAACGAGAATTTGATTCATGTATACAACAGCACACACTTTTCGCCGGCCGACCGCCGGCTTCACCTTGATCGAAGTCATGATCACTGTGGCCATCGTCGGTATTCTTGCCGCAGTCGCCCTGCCGTCTTACACCAGCTATATTGCTAGGGCAAAGCGAGCAGATGCCAGAACGCAATTATTGCAAGCGGCGCAGTTCATGCAACGCTTTTATGCTGCCAACGATGCCTACGACTCAGATCGTGGCAGCAACAGCGTACTGGGTTCGGGAGTCGGGATGCCTGACGGCTTGAGAAAGTCCCCTGCTGACGGCACTGCGCTTTATCAGCTCAATACAGCCATCACCACCGCCGGGAGTTACACCGCAACGGTATCGGTCAGCGCATACACGCTAACCATGGCACCTATTTCTGGCGGAGCTGCCGCCAACGATGCCTGTGGCATGTTCACCATCACGTCCACTGGCGTGCGGGGCGTGGCTAGCGCCACGAAAACGCGAGATGAATGCTGGAAATAGGCACAGCACCAACCACATCAGGTATCGAACAATTTCATCGCTATCATCTGCTATTTTAAAATAGCTACTTACGCTTGCTGCATAGGCGCTGGACCCTGAAATCACTTATATCGCATAACTACTTTGCTTCAGATGAAGCTACCCAGTTTTCAGAAAAACACTGCCATCATTCCGGCCAAAGCGGCAACGCTGCATGCACTGTAATGGGTAATTCATTCATAACCTCGCGCAGTCAAAACCTGACGGCGCTACTGTTGTCCCTGATGATGGTTTTGGTGCCCGCCTTGGGGGTTCCGCATGAGATGTTGCTGCAAGACACGCTGAAGTCGATGTTGGTGGCATTCTTTGCGCTCACTGCCAGCTTTGCCTTTTTTTGGCAAAAGCACAAGCAGAGAAGTGCGGTCAACTGGCATGGTGTGATGGCTTTGCCGCTAACCCTCATGGCCTACGCCCTGGGCAGCATGGCCTGGTCGCACGCTTATCTGGGCGGGGTTGAAGCGGTTCGCTGGTTTTTATTCAGTCTGATACTATTTTTGGGCATGAACACCTTCACGCTGAACCGTGTTACACAGTTGGCCTGGGGCATTCACTTTGGCGCGGTCATTGCGTCCTTGTGGGCGGCGTTGCAATTCTGGGTTGACTTCAAATTCTTTGCTCAGGGGCCAAACCCGGCATCCACCTTTGTTAACCGGAACTTTTTTGGTGAATTTCTGGTTTGTACCCTGCCTTTTTCGGTGCTGCTGCTCAGCCGGTTGAAAGATAAGATAAGTGTTTTTTTGCAAACGTTTTCACTCGGTTTCAACATCGTAGCCCTGATGATGACTGGCACCCGTTCTGCACTGGCGGGGCTGCTGATTCTGGTCGTTCTGCTACCGATTGCCTTGATGCTTTATAGCAAACAGTTTGTATCAACCGGTTGGAGCACCAAACATTGGCTTTCCCTGGCGGCCTTGCTGATGACCACGGTTATGGTCATCGGCTCCATCAATACGGAAAACCCGAGCCTGATTACCGACACAGGCCAAGGCAATGCGATTGACAGGGCTTTCAAACGCACGCTTTCGATGACAAAGGGCAGCGAATACAGTCAGGGTTCTTTCTCGATTCGCGCACTGATGTGGCAATCCACAGCACGCATGATTGCGGCCAACCCAGTAACCGGCGTAGGTGCAGGCGCCTGGGAGGTTCAGGCCCCGCTTTACCAAGAGACAGGGAGCCTGCTTGAGACAGACTATTACGCGCACAACGAAATACTGCAACTGCTGGCCGAATATGGTCTGCTAGGTTGGCTATTTTTCTTATGCCTGCTGGCCTATCTTTTGTCGGCTGCGCACAGAACCTTGACAGACCGCTGCCCACAAGTTGAGGGTGAATCCTTATTGCGTGCTTTGACATTGAGCAGTCTGCTGGTTTTTTTGCTGGTCAGCAACGCCGGTTTTCCTTGGCGCATGGCGACCACTGGCGCCTTGTTTGCGCTGAGTCTGTCTATTCTTGCGGCCTCTGATATGCGCCTTGGTGTGAGATGGGCATTTTTGGCAACGTCAGTCAGCTTGAATGCACGCCTATCTGTGGTGGCTTTATGCATCACCGCTGCTTGCACCGGCATTGCCCTGTATCTAAGCCAGCAGGCGATTCTGTGCGAAAGTAAAATTATTCGTGCGGTCAAGATCGCGCTGACTATTTCGCGGTCAAGCCAGCCCAACGACCCGGGCTGGGAACAAGCCAAGCTGGAGATGCTGGCACTGATCAATGAAGGCATCGCCATCAACCCGCACTACAGAAAAATAACACCCATCGTGGCTGATTCTCTGGCCGCTTGGGGTGACTGGAAAAATGCGACCTGGATTTGGGAAACGGTGCTTGAATCCCGGCCAAAAGTGGTCGCCATGCTAGCCAATGTGGTGCGTGGTCATATCAAGGCCAAAGATTTTTCAAAGGCCCAGAACTATCTGGACAGTGCCACGAAAATTCAATCCACAGCACCAGCCTTGGCTACTCTTCAAGTCTTTTTGTGGAGTCAAACCGGGAAAAACCAGGAAGCTGCTGCCCTTGCGCGGGAGCTACTGATGGCCGGTGTGATTGAGCCTGACCTGGTTCGCACAGCATACTTCCTAGGCACGCGCTATCGAGACCCGGCGCTGGCTATTCTGGCGCTCGAACTCCGCATCAAGACCTGGCCAAATCAGGCTGTAGACGGGTGGTTGAAGCTGGGCGATATTTTCAACGCGCCAGATGCGAAGGACGATGTCAAGGCTTTGTACGCCTATCAGGCAGCAATGGTGGCAACACTTCCGGCCCATAAAAATGCGATTTTGGCCATGATTCCGCCAGCCTACCGAGTCAGAATCGAGCAGGCGATCGAGATTGGGCGGATTCGTTGAGATCGTCATGGCGTTCAGAAAAACCGTCACCATAAAATATCAAAATCACCTGAAAGCTACTTTAATCTCTCATGCCTGAGTCCACTTTCTTCATTAAGCAGTCCTTGTCCATAGCCGCAAAGTGTTTGCAACTTTCCGCTCCGAACCCTCATGTGGGTTGTGTCATCACAAGCCAAAATGGTCAATTGCTAGGCCAAGGCCACACCCAACGCACCGGCGGCCCCCACGCCGAAATCATGGCAGTGCGCGACGCTGCAGCCAACGGCCATAGCGCTGAAGGCGCCACCGCTTATGTCACCTTGGAGCCATGCTCACACCAAGGCCGAACCGGCCCATGTTGCGACGCGCTGATTGCGGCGGGCATCAAAAAGGTGGTCGCCACCAACACCGACCCCAACCCTTTGGTTGCAGGCCAGGGTTTTGCACGTTTGCGTGCAGCCGGTGTCGAAGTGCAGGTGCTGGCGCCCGACCACCCGCAAGCGATCGAATCCCGTGAGCTCAACATTGGGTTTTTCAGCCGCATGATCCGAAAGACACCGTGGGTCCGCATGAAAATTGCCGCTTCGCTGGACGGCAAAACCGCCCTGAACAATGGCGCGAGCCAATGGATTACATCTTCAGAGGCGCGAACCGACGGCCATGCCTGGCGGGCTCGCGCCTGCGCGGTGCTCACCGGCATTGGCACCGTGCTGGCAGACAACCCAAAACTAGACGTTCGCTTGGTTGACACGCGGCGTCAGCCCCATTTGGTTGTGGTGGACAGTCGCCTTGAAACACCGCTGGACGCTCATTTATTCATAGCTGGCCGCGCACTTTTCATCTACGCTGCCGTGCAAAATGATGCTAAAAAATCGGCTTTGGAAGCGCTGGGCGCCACCGTCATCTACCTGCCAGGCGTGCAAGCAGGTACTGAAAGCAAGGTTGACCTGGCCGCCATGTTGCGCGACTTGGCTTCACGCGAAATTAACGAGCTTCATGTTGAAGCCGGTCAAAAGCTCAATGGTTCGCTGATTCGCGAAGGGCTGGTAGACGAGTTTGTGGTCTACCTCGCCCCCAAACTGATCGGTCAAGGCTGCGACATGGCCAGTTTCGGGCCTTTGTCTGAACTTTCGCAAGCGGTCCCGTTGGCCTTCAAATCCACCGACATGCTGGGGCCAGACCTGCGCATCGTGGCCCGAATCCCCGGACGAGACCAGTTTTAAACGACAAGTTTTAAGCGACGGTCAACCGAGCAGCGCTTTCCCTGCGAAAATGCGCGGATGTTTACAGGAATCATCACCAGCGTGGGGCGCATCGTCGCCGTTCATGCCTTAGGCAGCTCTTCAACCCACGGCAAGCGCCTCACCATTGAGTGTGCGCCTAGTTATCTTGACGACGTGGGTCTGGGCGACAGCATTGCGCTCAACGGCGCGTGCATGACCGTGACCACCCTCGACCCCGCGCAATGCCAGTTCACAGTGGACATATCCGCTGAATCGCTGGACAAAACGGCCGGGCTTTCTCAAACTGGCGCCATCAATCTGGAAAAAGCCTTGCGCGCCAATGACCGCCTGGGCGGCCACATGGTGTCAGGTCATGTCGATGGCATCGGCGGTGTCACGCATTTCGCGCAGATCAGTGAAAGCTGGGAGTTGCGTGTCTTGGCCCCCAAAGTTTTGGCCAAATACCTGGCTTACAAAGGTTCCATCACCGTCAACGGCGTCAGCCTAACGGTGAACCGCATCCTTGACTTGGACGATGGCTGCGAGATGAGCATCAATCTGATTCCCCACACGGTTGAAAACACGGCACTAAAAACGCTTTATCCGGGGTCCCGCGTCAATTTGGAAATTGACCTCATCGCGCGGTACGTCGAACGCATGCTCAATCTTGACCCGCAGCAAAACATTCCAGCGGCGCGCTGATGCGTCCACCGCATCGCTTCGCTCTTTTCCTTTATTTCCTGAAAGACTCTCTGCATGACCACCCTTTCTCCCGTGGCTATTTCCCCTGTTGAAGACATCGTGGCTGACATGCGTGCTGGGCGCATGGTCATTTTGGTGGACGAAGAAGACCGTGAAAACGAAGGCGACCTGGTACTGGCCGCCGACCACGTCACCGCGGACGCCATCAACTTCATGGCGCGTTTTGGGCGGGGCCTGATTTGCCTCACCCTCACCCGTGAACGTTGTGAACTGCTTCAATTGCCGCCTATGACGGTGCGCAATGGCGACAAAAAAGGCACCGCGTTTACCGTGTCAATTGAAGCCGCTGAGGGCGTCACCACCGGCATTTCAGCCGCTGACCGCGCCCGCACGATTGAAGCGGCCGTGGCCAAAAACGCCAAAGCGGACGACCTGGTGCAACCCGGCCACATCTTCCCGTTACAAGCGGTAGAGGGCGGCGTGCTGATGCGGGCGGGTCACACCGAAGCAGGCTGTGACTTGGCCGCGATGGCCGGCTGTTCGCCAGCCTCTGTCATCTGCGAGATCATGAAAGACGACGGCACCATGGCGCGTCTGCCTGACCTGCAACTGTTTGCCGCCGAACACGGCCTCAAAATCGGCACGATTGCCGACTTGATCGCCTACCGCAGCCGGGTTGAGTCGCTGGTTGAAAAAGTCGGAACCAAAACGCTAAACACCGCGTTTGGGGAATTTACCGCCCACGCCTTCAAAGACAAAACCGCCCAAGGTGTTCATCTGGCGCTGGTCAAAGGCCAGTGGCACCCCAGTGAGGTGGTGGCGGCCCGCGTCCACGAGCCCTTATCGGTATTTGACGCCCTCGAAGTCGGCCGCACCATGCACTCCTGGAGTCTGGATGCCGCCTTGGCGCGCGTTGCCGCCGAAGGCAAAGGCGTTGTCGTATTTTTAAATTGCGGTGAAAGCCCAGAGCAATTACTGGCGCAATTTGACGGCACCGCCCGCTCCAGCCACGGGCCAGAGCGCGGTCGCATGGATTTGCGAACCTACGGCATTGGTGCACAAATTTTGCGGGAATGCGGCGTCCACAAAATGAACCTCATGGGCAACCCACGCCGCATGCCCAGCATGACCGGCTACGGCCTGGAGATTGCAGGCTACATCACCAAATAACGACCTTGCGGGACTGTCCGCAGTTTTACGCAGTGAACAAGCGCTGTCTTCCCTATTTCAAGAAAGAAAAATCATGCTTGGTGCAGACAAAGGAACGCTGGATTCCACCGATAGCCGCCTGAATGGCAAAAAATTGAGCATTGGTATTGTTCAGGCCCGTTTTAACGCGCCCATTACCGATGCCTTGGCCCAAGCCTGCAAAGACGAACTGATCGCCTTGGGTGTGGCCGAGAAAAACATCGATTTGGTGATGGTGCCAGGCGCGCTGGAAGTGCCAGTTGCATTGCTGGCCATGGCTGAAAAACTAAAATACAACGCACTGGTGGCGATTGGCTGCATTATTCGGGGTGAAACCTACCACTTTGAATTGGTGGCCAACGAATCAGGTGCTGGCGTAAGCCGGGTTGCGCTTGATTTCCAGTTACCCATCGCCAACGCGATTCTCACCACCGAAAATATGGATCAAGCGGTGGCCAGAAAAACCGAAAAAGGGCGTGATGCCGCCCGTGTCGCCGTCGAAATGGCCAACCTGCTGGAAGAAATCTGATGAACGACCTGAAACCAAAACCCATGGGCATCCGCCCTCCCCGCCAACCCCGCACCGGGGTCACCAGCACGGGGGCCCGCAAAGCGGGCAGCAAGTCCGAGCGTTCACGCGCCCGCGAATTTGCGTTGCAGGCGCTGTACCAAACCCTGGTAGCCAAAAACTCGGTGGAAGACATCGATTTATTCACCCGCGATCTGGCTGGTTTTTCCAAAGCTGACTCGGTTCACTTTGATGCATTGCTGCATGGTTGCACTGAGCAAGCAGACGCGCTGGACGCCCTGTTTCAGCCCCTGCTGGACCGCCCGATGAGCGAGATCTCGCCCGTGGAGCACGCCATTTTGTGGATTGGCGCTTACGAACTCCGGTTCTGTCTTGATGTGCCGTGGCGCGTGGTGCTCAATGAATGCGTCGAGCTGGCCAAAGAGTTTGGCGGCACCGATGGCCACAAGTATGTGAATGGCGTGCTCAATGGACTGGCCCCGGTCCTGCGCGAAGCCGAAACCAATGCGGACCGAGGTAAACCTCGCGCATGAAAATTTCCCGTCGTGCGCTTCGCATTGAACCCTTCTATGTGATGGAGGTCGCCAAGGCAGCATCTGCTTTGGCCGCCAAGGTGGCGCACACCGACTCGCCGATGATCTTTTTGAACATTGGCGAGCCTGACTTTACCGCCCCGCCCCTGGTGCAGGAAGCCGCCGCCCAATGCGTGCGCGATGGCTTGACGCACTACACCCAAGCCACCGGGATGCTGGCCTTGCGCGAACGCATCAGCGACTGGTATTGGCAGCGGTTCAACACCGTCGTCCCCGCCAACCGCATTGTGGTGACGGCCGGTGCTTCGGCCGCCCTGCAACTGGCTTGTCTGGCCCTGATTGAGCCCGGTGACGAAATCCTGATGCCCGACCCCAGCTACCCGTGCAACCGCCACTTTGTGAGTGCGGCCGATGGTACGGCGGTACTGATCCCCACCACGGCGGCTGAGCGTTACCAACTCAGCGCCGACAAAGTACAGGCTGCCTGGGGTGCTAAAACCCGGGGTGTTCTGCTCGCCTCGCCCTCCAACCCCACGGGTAGCTCGATTCACCCGGATGAGTTGCGCCGCATCCACGAGGTGGTCAGCGCCAAGGGTGGCATCACCCTGGTCGATGAAATTTACCTGGGCCTGAGCTATGACGCGCAATACGGTCAGACGGCGCTGGCACTGGATGACAACATCATCAGCATCAACAGCTTCAGCAAGTACTTCAACATGACCGGCTGGCGGCTGGGCTGGATGGTGGTGCCCGAGAAACTGGTGCCCGTGATTGAGCGCCTGGCGCAAAACCTGTTTATCTGCCCCAGCACCATTTCGCAATATGCCGCGCTGGCCTGTTTTGAGGCCACCAGCATCACCGAGTACGAACGCCGGCGTGCTGAATTCAAAGCCCGCCGAGACTACTTCATTCCTGAACTCAACGCCTTGGGCCTGACTGTGCCAGTGATGCCGGATGGCGCTTTTTACGCGTGGGCCGACTGCTCGGCCGCCTGCCAAAAACTGGGCATCAAAGACAGTTGGGACCTTTCCTTTGAGATCATGCAAAAAGCCCACGTTGCGGTCACCCCGGGGCGCGACTTTGGCACCTATGAGACCGCCAACTTCATCCGCTTTTCAACCGCCAGTTCGATGCCACAATTGAAAATGGCCATCGACCGTTTGAAGACTTTGCTGGCATGACCGAGGCACACCAGGCTTCAGAAAAATTCACCTGGCCCGTGCGGGTGTACTGGGAAGACACCGATGCCGGCGGCATTGTGTTTTATGCCAATTACCTGAAGTTTTTTGAGCGTGCTCGAACCGAATGGCTGCGCTCGCGTGGCATTGAACAGCGCGCGTTGGTGGAGAGCACCGGCGGCATGTTTGTGGTGAGCGAGGCCCAAATCCGATACCTCAAACCCGCGCGCCTGGACGACGAACTTATTGTTACAGCCTGGCCGCTGGAAGCGGGTCGTGCGTCCATGACAATACAGCAGCAAGTATTTCTAAAAACACCCACGGGCACGCACCTGCTGTGCGAAGGCACCATCCGCGCCGGTTGGGTCAATGCCGTGACCCACAAACCTGCAAGAATTCCGCCCACTGTTCTGGAAGCCCTGAAATGAATCAAGACCTGTCGATCCTCCACATGGTGCTCAACGCCAGCTTGGTTGTGCAATTGGTGATGCTGCTGCTGGTGGTGATCTCGGTGTCGAGCTGGGCGGCCATTTTTCGCAAGCTGTTTTCGCTGAAAAAAGTGAAAGCCATCAACGATGACTTCGAGCGTGAATTCTGGTCGGGCACGAGCCTGAACGACCTGTTTGCCGCCGCCACCAAAAACGCCCATGGCACGGGCCCGATGGAACGCATTTTTGCCAGTGGCATGCGCGAATATCAAAAGCTGCGCGAGAAACGCATCACCGATGCCAATCAGTTGATGGAAGGCGCCCGGCGTGCCATGCGTGCCAGTTTTCAGCGCGAGATGGACGTGGTTGAAATTCATTTATCTTTTCTCGCCACGGTGGGTTCGGTTTCACCCTATGTGGGTTTGTTTGGCACCGTTTGGGGCATCATGCACTCCTTTACCGGCCTGGCCTCCCTTCAAACGGTGACGCTGGCCACGGTGGCACCCGGCATTGCCGAGGCCTTGGTGTCGACCGCCATCGGCCTGTTTGCGGCCATTCCTGCCGTTGTGGCCTACAACCGGTTTGCCCGCGATATTGACCGTATTGCGATCCGCCTGGAAACCTTCATTGAAGAGTTTTCCAACATCTTGCAGCGCAATGTCGGCGCGCAGTCGGCCTCCGGCAAATAAGGGAGCGACACCATGCCCGCTTTGGTTAGCCGTGGTCGGGGACGCCGCACCATCAACGAGATCAACATGGTGCCCTTCATCGATGTGATGCTGGTGCTGCTGATTATTTTCATGGTGACCGCACCGCTCATCACGCCCAGCGTGATCGATTTACCCAGTGTCGGCAAGGCGGCCAAGCAGCCCGACCAGGTGATCCAGATCGTCATCGGCAAAGACGAGTCGATTGAGATGAAGGTCAAGGAAAAGACCAGTTCATTGGGGCTCAAACAAATCGCCAGCGCCGTCAAGCAAGCGCAAAGTGGGGTCATCAACTCGGCCGTAGTCATCAGTGCCGACAAGAACATCAAGTACGAGACCGTCGTCAAGGTCATGGACACCTTGCAGCGCGCCGGCGTCCAGCGCGTGGGCTTGTCGGTGCAACTGGCTAACTAGAACCCCTCCCATGCAGGCTGCGACCGATCGCCTTGAATTTGCGCCGCCTTCGACGCCAGGCGGGCTGCGCGCACTCGGGCTGGCGTTGCTGGCGCATGTTTTTTTACTGATCGCACTGTCTCTGAGTGTGCAATGGAAGCGTGAAGCGGTGACCCTCTCGGCAGAGGCCGAATTGTGGTCTGCCATGCCGCAAGAAGCGGCGCCCAAGCTGGTTGAAGCACCGCCCGAGCCACCGGCACCGGTGGTGGAACCGCCGCCACCACGACCCGTTCCCGTTCAGGTTGAAGACCTGAAACCTGATGCCGACATCGCGTTGGCCCAGGAAAAGAAACGGCTTCAGAAAGAAAAACAGTTAGAGCTTGAAAAGCAGCAACTGGCGCAATTGCAACTGGACAAGCGCAAGCAAGAGAAGCTCAAGCAAGAAAAATTGAAACAGGAAAAGCTTCTGCTGGAAAAGAAACAACTGGCCGACAAGCGCTTGCAGGATCAACGCGATCTGGATAAAAAAGCGGCTGAAGACAAAAAGAAAACAACCCTGGACGCCAAGCGCAAAGACGCACTCAAAGCGCAGCAAGACAAACTGGCCACCCAGCAAACCGAAGCACAGCGCACTGAGAACATCAAGCGCATGGCCGGACTGGCAGGCGCCACGGGCGGCCCCTCGGCCACGGGCACCCACTTGCAATCGTCCGGTCCCTCGGCCAGCTATGCCGGTCGAATTCGGGCCCGTATCAAACCCAACATCGTTTTTGTCGACGAAATTATTGGCAACCCACTGGCCGAAGTCGAAGTGCGCACCTCCGCCGATGGCTCCATCATCAGCCGCAAGTTGCTCAAGCCCAGCGGCGACAAGGCGTGGGACGAAGCGGTTTTACGCGCCATCGATAAAACCGAAAAATTCCCAGCCGATACCGATGGCCGGATTCCCTCGGCCATGATCATCAGCTTCCGCCCCAAAGATTAGCTTTATTTTAAATAGCTACTCACGCAAGTAACACGGGGGCTAGAGCCCTATTTCATTCATAAACAATGGCGGACTGGCCCAAGCCTGCCTGCACCCGCCAAGCAGACAAGGCCTCGTTGGTGGGGAAGAATTTGTAGGCATCGCCCAATTGAAGCTCCGCCGTGGCCGATCCTGCTTCGCTTTGGCATGCCACCGCAAAGCGCACCCCCAAGCCCCGCACCACCTCACCCTGATCGGTGGTTTCCCGCTGAGCCGGGTATTCCTTGATCACGCGCGCCACATCGGGCACCTTGCTTTGCACACCCGAATTCACCGCCACACGCAGGTACTTGCCGAAGCGGCAACGCGCCTGGTCCAGATCCCAGATCTGCGTCACGGTCAGTTGCATGCCACCTGAAAAGCGGTCGAGTTGCTGCTTGCCCATGACGATGACCAGTTCGTCATCTTTGAGTAAATTCTTATGCGCGTTGATCAGCGCCTCGTCGCAGCGGGCATCAATGACACCCGTTTTATCGTCCAGCTTGAACAGCGCCAGCTTGCCGCGCTGGCCGTTGATGACCCGAAAATCGGTAATGATGCCGGCCAGCAATTGCGGCTCGCGGGTGTCGATCAAGTCGTCAATGGCGCGCTTGGCAAAGCGACGCACTTCGAGCACCACCTCGTCAAACAGGTGGCCTGAGAGGTAAAAGCCGACCGCCGTTTTCTCGTAAACCAGCCGTTCCTTGATGCCCCACGGCATGGCGTCCACCAAATCGGGCTCTTGGGTGCTGGAGCCGTGGTCGTCGTCACCGCCCATGTCAAACAAGCCGCCCTGATTGGCGTTGGCCACGGCTGCTGCACCAAATTCAAAGGCCCGCTCCACCGACGCCAGCAAGCTGGCCCGGTTGAGCTGAATGGCATCAAAGGCACCTGCCTTGATCAGGGCCTCGACCGTGCGCTTGTTGATCTTGCTGCGGTCTACCCGAACGCAAAAATCAAACAGGCTCTTGAACGGCCCCACTTTGTCACCTTGCGGACCGGCACCACGCCCCTCGCGCGCCGCCACAATCGCCTCGATGGCTTGCTGGCCGGAGCCCTTGATGGCGCTCAGGCCATAGCGAATCATCTTGTCGGAGATCGGCTCAAAGCGGCTCAC
>SERZ01000810.1_pt1 | contig 19926 bp, 16 predicted proteins | sample 3171461 | NCBI WGS metagenome assembly SERZ01 (sample SAMN06051861, study PRJNA518727) | freshwater metagenome | biome: subpolar coniferous forest; feature: holomictic lake; material: water; isolation source: holomictic Lake 227, 6 m depth | place: Canada: near Kenora, Ontario | collected... | reverse complement strand
GTAAGTCAAATTCAAAAGGACCCGGCTTGGAAGCTTATTGATATTTTGATGACATCCCTGTTAACCATGAAAAGTGATCGAGAAAGTGCAGTAGGACGGTTTACCAAAATTTCCAAAAGCTTTTTTTTGCCACGATTTTCTGACGTGGTGCCTCTGCGTTGGACGCTTTGCTATCGATTCCCATGGCTTCAAGGCTGTCCGAATGGCTTAAGCCCTTACCGCGCAAGTAGGCGTATTGATATTCAGGAGGCATCTTGAATTTCAGTTTAAAGCCATCTTCCAAATGTTCCTCAACCAACTTCTGGAACTTTCCCCACTCCGGGATGTGGTCATTGTTTTTGGCTATTTGCTTGCGCACAAAGGCTGTAGCTTGTTCAATAATTTTGTTATCCACGGTTCAATCACTTTTTGGGTTGCGGTGTTTACCAAGAAAAAGTTTTAAGTTTGGTAGAACGTTGGCCTTATTCTGACCAATTTTGCATATTTACCAAGATAAAGGTTTGCGACTTTATCAAAAAAATGCTGCTTTCAAAAACGTGATGTTGGGACTGACTCCAAATTTCAGGGTGTTGGTGATGGCTTGCTTTATTTTGGCGTCCTGACGCACAAACGAAGCCACCATGCCGTGGTTGTCGGCCAGGAGCGAGTGCTCCAGGTTTCCTAATGTTTCTCGACTGACAAAAAACCGATGCGCCACGCCCTGAATATCCACTGTGAATGAAATACCGTCGCCGATTTCGGTGTCAATTCGGGTATTTTCAATGGCAAGTTGGGTCATGAACGTCCTTTTTATGAAAAAAAATACTATCAATAAAATAGCTGCTCACGCATATTACACGGGGGCTAGAAGGTCTTTTTAATCAAATTAGCGGCCTGTTTTACCAGCGCCGGGCCTTTGTAGATCAGACCGGTGTATATCTGCACCACATCGGCACCGGCCTTGATTTTGCTCACGGCATCCTGCGCGCTCAAAACGCCGCCTACCCCGATGATGGGATAGTCTTTGCCTAAGGCACTGCGCAATTGCGCAATGATTCGGTTGCTCATTTCCAGCACGGGTGCCCCCGACAAGCCGCCAGTCTCTTCGGCGTGGGCCAAGCCCTTGACGGCATCGCGACTCAGGGTGGTGTTGGTGGCCACCACGCCGTCCATGCCGTGGCGTTTGAGCGTGGCGGCAATCACCGCCACTTGCGCTTCATCCAGATCAGGGGCGATTTTGACGAACAACGGGGTGCGTTTGCCATGGCGAGCGGCCAGCACTTCACGGCGTTGCGCAATGGCGCCCAGCAAACCATCCAGTGCTTCGTCGCTTTGCAGGGCGCGCAGGTTTTTGGTGTTAGGGCTGGAGATATTGATCGTCACGTAGTCGGCATAAGGGTAGACGCCATCGAGACAAATCAGGTAGTCGTCGGTGGCATTCTCAATAGGCGTGGCCGCGTTCTTGCCGATGTTGAGACCCAGCAGCATCGGCATTTTTTTACCTTCGCCCGCATTTTGGCGTTGTTGGTACAAGGTGGAGCGCTTGACGTTGGCAATGAAAGCTTCCAACCCCTCGTTGTTGAACCCCAGTCGGTTGATGAGCGCGTTGGCCTTGGGCAAACGAAACATGCGCGGCTTGGGGTTGCCGGGCTGGGCCAGGGGTGTGACGGTGCCGACTTCAATAAAACCAAAACCCATGGCGCCCAAGCCATCGATGCACTTGGCATTTTTATCGAGCCCGGCGGCCAGGCCCACCCGGTTGGGAAACGTGAGTCCGGCCAACTGAATTGGATCATCGACCCGGCCTTCGCAATAAGCCAGTTGCAAAGGCGTGCCTTGGGCGCGCGCCAAGGCGTGCATGGTGAATTCGTGGGCCGTTTCGGCATCCATGCTGAATATAAAAGGACGGGCGAGGGCGTAGGGGATGAGAGACATGGATAATTCCTGAAATTTCTTGTAACTCACCCCATTTTCTCAGATGACCAACCTCACACCCTCCAACACCCCTGTGCTTACTCAAGATGAACTCAAAACCCTGGTCGGTCAAGCGGCGCTGCAGTATGTGGTGCCGGGCGAAATAGTCGGTGTTGGCACGGGTTCTACCGTGAACAAATTCATTGACGCGCTGGCCTCCATGAAGGATCAGATCAAGGGCGCTGTTTCCAGCTCAGTGGCCAGCACCGAACGTTTGAAGGCGCTGGGCATTCCGGTGTTTGACTCCAATGAGGTGGCGGAGTTGTCGGTTTACATCGATGGCGCTGACGAGATTGATGGCCAGGGCAACATGGTCAAGGGCGGGGGTGCGGCGCTCACACGCGAAAAAATCGTAGCGGCGCAGTCCAAGGTGTTTGTCTGTATTGCCGATGAGTCCAAGCTGGTTGAAACTCTGGGCCAGTTTCCGCTACCGGTTGAGGTGATTCCGATGGCCGCCAAACGCGTGATGCAGCAGTTTGCTGCCATGGGCGGTAAAGCGCACATTCGCTTGAAGGAAGGCCAACCGCTGGTAACCGACAACGGCCAGATCATTGTGGATGTGCTGGGCTTGAAAATTACCGACCCGCTGGCGTTTGAGTCACAGGTGAGTCAGTGGCCGGGTGTGGTGACCGTGGGAGTGTTTGCCCATCAAAAAGCCAAGGTGTGTTTGCTGGGCACCGCCACCGGCGTTAAAACGCTGACTTTCTGAACGCGCCAGCGTTACTTGCCGATAGATTAAAAAGTAATGCCCGCCGGGTTGGATCGGGTGTCCACGGGGGGGCTGCTCGGCATGGGCGCCCGCTGGTTTTCTTCGGCTTTGGCGGGGGGGGCTGGTTTTTGAAGCACCACCAATGGCGTTGCGACCGCGTTGCGGAAACTGGCCGGTAACAGCGAGGTTTTTGGGTAACCTGCGGCATCCAGAAACTGCGTCCACTCGGAATCCGAGAAGCCCTTGATCTGCTGGCCACCAATCGTCAAAAACGGCAAGGAGCTCTCGCCACTAATGCGCTGCAAGGCTTCAGCATCCTCTGCTGTATTGACTGTTTTCTCGGTAAACGGGACGCCCCGGCTACTGAGCAAAGCACGGCCAGAACCACAAGGGGCGCAGTTGTTGGCGGTGTAAAGCGTCACTGGGTACTTGCTGGCCACCTGGCGTAACTCAAACGGCAGCGCCGCGCCGCCATTAACCAGGGGTTTACCACCGGGACCGGTGGCGGTTGCGTTGTCAGAAGGGGCTGGCGCTTTGTCGGAATACGTGACTTTTCCATCGGGCCCGACCAAACGGTATACCGTCTGGGCCTGTACCTGGCCTGCCAGCAGCAGTGCCGCACTGCCCAGCAGGGCACAAGCGGCGAGAATATTTAGGCTGGGTTTGAACATGATTCTTGTCATGGAATTCTCCGTTACGTTTGTTCGGCCATGCCCTGATGGCGTAGCAAGGCGTCCAGATTGGGCTCGCGCCCACGAAACGCCTTGAAGGACTCCATCGCCGGACGGCTGCCACCGGCTTCCAGAATGGCCTCCCTGTATTTTCTACCGGTCTGCGCATTTGGCAAGCCATCAAGCCCCGCCGTTTCTTCAAATGCGGCGTAGGCGTCGGCGCTCAGCACCTCGGCCCACTTGTAACTGTAATAGCCCGCCGCATAGCCGCCGGCAAAAATATGGCTGAAGGTATGGGCCGTGCGGCTCCAGGCCGGTGGCTGCAATACCGATATCTCGGCACGGACTTTTGCCAGCAGCGGCATCAGGTCAAGCGCCGGGTCATGGGCCGTGTGCAGCAGCATGTCAAACAAGGAAAACTCGATTTGGCGCAGGGTTTGCATGCCACTCTGGAAGTTTTTGGCCGCCAGCATTTTGTCAAACAGGGTGCGCGGCAAGGGTTCCCCGGTGTCGACATGGGCGGTCATGTCCTTGAGAACATCCCACTCCCAGCAGAAGTTTTCCATGAACTGGCTGGGCAACTCCACCGCATCCCACTCCACGCCGCTGATGCCGGAGACATCGCGCTCGTTCACTTGCGTCAGCAGGTGGTGCAGACCGTGTCCACATTCGTGAAACAGGGTGGTGACATCGTCGTGCGTGAGCAGCGCGGGCTTGCCGTCCACGCCATCGGCAAAGTTACACACCAGATGGGCGACCGGCGTTTGCAGTTGATGCGTGTCCGGGCGCAGCCAGCGTGCGCGCACATCGTCCATCCAGGCGCCGCCGCGCTTGCCCTTGCGGGCTGCCGGGTCCAGGTAAAACTGCCCCACCAGTTGGCCGGCCCGTTCCAGTCGGTACAACGCAACATTCGGGTGCCAGACCGGTGCCTTGTCTTCTTTGATCGCCACGTCAAACATGGATTCAACAATCTTGAAGAGGCCTGCCAGCACCTTGGGGGCCGTGAAGTACTGTTTGACTTCCTGTTCGCTGAAGGCGTAGCGTGCTTCCTTGAGTTTCTCGCTGACAAAAGGCCAGTCCCACGCTTGTGGGTCGGCCAGGGCCAGCTGTTGCGCCGCAAACTCGCGAAGGTCGGCCAGGTCTTTTTCGGCGTAAGGCCGGGCCTTGGTGGCGAGGTCGCGCAAAAAGGCAATGACGTGGGCGGGCGACTCGGCCATTTTTGGCACCACCGAGAGTTCACCAAAATTTTGGTAGCCCAAGAGCTTAGATTCTTCAAGGCGCAAGGCCAGTATTTCGGCAATCAGGGTTGAGTTGTCGAACTTTTGGGCCTCGACGTCGGCCTGGTCCGAAGCGCGGGTGACGTAAGCCCGGTACAGTTTTTCGCGCAGGGCGCTGCTTTTGGCAAACTGCATGACCGGCAAGTAGCAAGGCATCTTGAGCGTGAGCTTGTAGCCTTCCTTGTCATCGGCCTTGGCCGCTGCCAGGGCCGTTTGTTTCACATCGTCCGGCACGCCATCCAATTCTGATTCTTGGGCGAAATAAGCAAAGGCATCGGTGGCATCCAGTGCGTTTTCGCTGAACTTCTGGCTGAGTTCGGCCTGACGCTCCTGAATGGCCGCAAATCGCTCTTTGTCTGCACCGACCAAATCGGCACCCCCCAGCACAAAGTTGCGCATGGCGTTCTTATGCGCCTGACGTTGCTCGGTGTTGAGTGTTGCCGGGTCAATCGCCTTGTACTTGGCGTACAGGCGTTCATCGGCACCCAGGCGGGTGAAGAATTCGGTGATTTTGGGCAGGGCTTCGTTATAAGCCGCGCGCAACTCAGGCGTGTCGGCCACGCTGTTCAAGTGGCTGACCGCACCCCAGGCGCGCCCGAGCTTTTCGGTGGCTACATCCAGCACGCTGGCAATATTTTCCCAACGGGCCACGAACTCAGGCTTTGTGACAACCTCCAGCGCGGTACTGGCATCGGCCAGCAGCAGGTCAATGGCGGGCCCCACATGGTCTGGTGTGATCTGGTCAAAGAGCGGCAAGTCGTCAAAAGATAGCAGAGGATTATTCATGTGTCCGGATTCGTTGGGGCTGGGTTGTCAAAATCAGTTTCTCTACTTGGCGGCGCGTTCCGCCGCTTCAAGGGTGTTGACCAACAACATGGTAATAGTCATGGGGCCAACCCCACCCGGTACGGGGGTGATATGGCTGGCCACTTGCTTGACGCCGGCAAAATCCACGTCACCACACAGCTTGCCCTCAGCGTTGCGGTTCATGCCCACGTCAATGACGATGGCACCGGGCTTGACCATGTCGGCGGTCAATACATTTTGCTTACCCACGGCGGCCACCACCACGTCAGCCTGACGCGTGTGAAAACCGATATCAGCGGTGGCGCTGTGGCAGACCGTGACCGTGGCATTGGCTTGCAGTAGCAAGAGCGCCATCGGTTTGCCCACGGTGTTGCTGCGGCCAATGACGACAGCGTGCTTGCCGCGCAAATCAATGCCGGTGCTCTCGATGAGTTTCATGCAACCGTAAGGCGTGCAGGGCCGAAAGCCGGGTTGACCGGTCATCAATTCACCTGCGCTCAAGGTGGCGTAGCCGTCCACGTCCTTGCTGGTGGAAATAGCCTCAATCACCTTGTGCGGGTTGATGTGCTTGGGCAAGGGCATTTGCACCAGAATGCCGTGAATCGTGGGGTCGACATTGAGGGCGGCGATTCGGGTCAGCAGATCAGCTTCAGACAGCGTGGCCTCAAATTTCTCAAACACCGAATGCACGCCGGTGTCCAGGCAACCCTTGACCTTGTTGCGCACATAGACCGCGCTGGCCGGGTCTTCGCCCACCAGAATTACCGCCAGGCCGGGCGTGACGCCGCGGGCTTTGAGCGCGATAACGCGGGTGGCGATGTCAGCGCGAAGTTGCGCCGAGAGCGCCACGCCATCAATGATCTGAGCGGTTTGGGGTAGTGTCATGATTTCAGTTCTATAAATAAAAAAGCCCGCTAGTCCATATGGGGCGGGCGTGAGTAGCTATGAAAATATGAGTCATTGCAGGACAGACCAATCATTAAGCAGTAATTTTGCTCTGTCCTTAACTGATTCAGGTCAGGTTTTGGCGGCGGTTTGCCCCAACGCGATTTTCAGCAGGTCTGCCACCGTGTTGGCGTTGAGTTTCTCCATGATGTTGGCGCGGTGCGCTTCCACGGTTTTGATGCTGATGCCGAGGTCGTCGGCAATCTGCTTGTTCAAGCGTCCGGCAACGATGCGCTCCAGCACCTGAGACTCACGAAGCGTCAGGCGGGCCATCAGGGCGCCCCGACTGGCTTGACTTTGGTGTTCGGCAAACGAGTCTTTGGCCTGGTCGAGCATGCGCTCCACCAGCGACACCAATTGGTCTTCCTTGAAGGGCTTCTGGATGAAATCCATGGCGCCTTTTTTCATGGTGTCCACCGCCATGGGCACGTCGCCGTGGCCGGTGATGAACACAATCGGCAGTGGCGAGTGGATCTCGATCAGGCGGCTTTGAAGCTCCAACCCGGTCATGCCGCCCATGCGGATGTCCACAATCAAACAGGCCACTTCACGGGCGTCATAACGGCTTAAAAAAGACTCTGCCGACTCGAAACATCGAACCCGGTAGTCTTTGCCCTCCAGTAACCATTGAAGCGAATCACGGACCGCTTCGTCATCATCCACCACGTAAACCGTGCCTTTTTTGGGTATCAAACTCATGTTTACTCTGGCGTCCTTGGTTGTAGTTCGACGGGTTGTGCTGCCAACGGCAATATTTCTGTCACTGGGATCCAGAAGGAGAAACAGCACCCCGTCAATTCGGCGCCATTGTAGAGGTTCTCCGCTTTCATCCGACCCATGTGCGACTCAACGATCGAGCGGCACAAGCTCAAGCCAATGCCCATGCCATCGGCCTTGGTTGAATAAAAAGCTTCGTACAAACGTGCCAAAACTTCAGGCGCCAGCCCCGGGCCGGTGTCCGTGACGGTGAATTCAATCACCGGCTTGTCATCCACCAGCTTGGGCACCACCCGCAACTTGACGTTGCGCAGGGCGGTCGGTCGTTGGGCCGAGTCAATGGATTCAGCGGCATTTTTGAGCAGATTGACCAGCACCTGCTCAATCAAAATGGGGTCCACCATCAAGGCCGCCATGCGGGGCGCTGCGTAGTAAGTGAGGCGCACATTGCGTCGGCGCAGTTCGATCTCGGCGAGTTCAACCGCTTCATCCACCATGTTGCTGATTTCAGACAGGGTGCGGTTGGGCTCGCTGCGTTTGACGAAAGAGCGGATGCGCTGAATGATCTGGCCGGCCCGGTGCGCTTGCTTGGCGGTTTTTTCCAGCGCCCCTAACAAGTCTTCTTCAGTGATTTGTTTGGATTTGATGCGCGACACCATGCCGTTGCAGTAGTTGTTGATGGCGGTCAGCGGTTGGTTCAGCTCATGCGCCACGCTCGACGCCATTTCGCCCATGGTGATCAGACGGCTGGCTGTTTGAGCGCGCTCGGTTTGGGCCGCCGATTGTTTTTCTGCCACTCGTCGGGCCGTGATGTCACTGGCAATGACCATCTGGGCCAATCGGCCATCGACCCAGCTCAGGTAGCGGGTGCGTACCTCCAGCCATTTGCCCAGGGGTTCCAGATAGACCTCGGCGCTTTCGGCCTCGGATTCGGCCAGCGCGTTGGCGGGGAGCCCTGCATAGGCATCCACGTTGTCAAGCGGCTCGTCGCTGTGTGCGGGTGCCGGTACCCCCGCTTGGGCGGCCAGTTGCAGATGCCCACCTGCCTGCGTGCCAAACCAGAGCCGGTAGAGCTTGTTGGCAAAAAGCAGCTCGTCGCTGCCCAGGGGGGCAACCGAAATGGACGCATCCAGCGCTTCCAGCACCGTGGTGAATCGTTCGTGCGAGGCGGACAATTGCTCACGAATCCGATTGGGCTCGGTGATGTCGGTCATGGAGGTCATCCATCCCGTGTGCAGGCCACGGGCATCGATCAAAGGAGAGACGTAGAGCCGGGCGTCAAACAGTGTGCCGTCTTGTCGCTTGACGCGCATTTGAATGCCCCCCGCGAGGGTCTTGCCCGAGAGTTCCTCCTCCAGTCGGGAGGTCAACAGATCGCGGTCGTCCTGCGGCCAGTAGGGGAACGGCGCCACGCGTCCCACCAGATCGTTCTCGCTCCAACCGGTCATCTGACAAAAAGCGGCGTTCACATAGGTAATGCGACCCTGCAAGTCAAGCGCCCGCATGCCCGTGAGCATGGAGTTTTCCATGGCCCGACGAAATACCGTTTCTGACTCAAGCGCGTGCTGTGTTTGCAGGCGCCGCCGGCTGTGGCGCCAGTTGGCAATCAACATCCACGCCGTCATGGTGCTCAGCACCACCACAAGCCAGAAAAGTGCGCTACCGATCACGCCCAACGACGTGCGGTAGGCCTGCCCCTGGATTACCAGACCATTGCCCACCGGCGACACGGGTACCTGGTAAATGTTGGCGGCTCTGTCCCAAGGCAGCAGGTTGCGTTTGCGTGTCGGAATGCTGGTGCCTGCCAGCAGACCCTGATTGGCATCATGAAATGAAATGGCGTACCGGGCGGAAACCTCTGCCGGAACCCCGTAGCGAAACAAACCATCGACCGAGTACTCGGCGAGCAATACCCCTGAAAAACCGGCACGGTCAATCAAGGGGATGTGCAACTGCAGGGTGGCGGGCGTGTCTGCTGCGGCCATGCTTTGCGAGTAAATGGGTTGCTGCAATTCTCGCGTGAGGCTGTAATTGCTTTCCGTTTCATCGAGTTTGAGTGTGCTGCCGACGGTGCGGATCTGGTTGGGCGAGAGGCTGGCAGAGCCGTAGTTGGCCTTGATCCTCTTGCGCTCATCGATCCAGGTCAGGCCCTGCATTTCGGGGTACTGGTTGATCATGGCCTCGGCCCGACTCTGAAACTCATCCACATCGAGTTCGTGGTTGATTATTTCGCGGGCAATGAGCATCAGTTGCTCTTGACGCTCCAGCAGGCGCAGGCGCAAACGCTGATGGGTGTACTCCACATCGCGCTGAACGGCTTCATGTTCGCGGTCAATTTCTTCGAGTCGCAAATAGCCGAACGCTGCCACGATGGCGGCCAAAAACAAGAGCACGGCGGCCAGCGGCGCCAGCGCTGCAAAACGATCCTGGCTGTGTGGCGACAACCGGTGCCACCAATTTTTGAGGCTTGCAGCGGGGTGCAAATCTTTGAGACGCAAGGCGTTGATCAGGCGGTTAAAAAACATGGTTCCTAGTGTAGGTGACACTGGATTTGGGCTGTGAAGCAAGGCTTGTCAATTGTGCTGACAGGCATCAGTCAGGAATGTTGAATTAATTTTGCATTATGAAATCAAAAAGCATAGTTTGAAATTTACTAAAAATATGCGAAAATTAATTCACGATGCAATGTGTTGAATCACACTAATATTCGTGAGTTAAAAAAACCCAGGAGACAACATGTCAGTAGATCCCAAGAACATCACCGGCTCGCTCCCGCAGGACGCGGACAGTCAGGAAACCCGTGAATGGATGGACGCTCTGTCCGCCGTCATTCAAAGTGAGGGCCCTGAGCGCGCTCACTATTTGTTGGAGCAATTGCTGGGCCATGCGCGTCAAAGCAGCATCGACATGCCGTTTTCAGCCAACACCGCCTATATCAACACCATCCCTACTGACAGCGAAGTACGTTGCCCAGGCAACATCGAAATTGAAGAGCGCCTGCGCGCCTACATGCGCTGGAACGCGATGGCCATGGTGGTCAAGGCCAACCGCCACCACCCCGTTGATGGCGGTGACCTCGGTGGTCACATTGGTTCCTTTGCCTCACTGGCCCACATGTTTGGCGCCGGCTTCAATCATTTCTGGCACGCCGAGAATGAAAACCACGGCGGCGATTGCCTCTACATCCAAGGCCATGTATCGCCCGGCGTCTATGCCCGCGCTTACCTTGAAGGCCGCCTGACCGAAGACCAGTTGCTCAATTTCCGCCAGGAGGTGGATGGCAAGGGTCTGTCGAGCTACCCGCATCCCAAGCTGATGCCCAATTTCTGGCAATTCCCAACGGTTTCGATGGGCCTTGGCCCGCTGATGGCGATCTATCAAGCTCGTTTCCTCAAGTACCTGCATGCCCGTGGCATTGCTGACACGTCCAACCGCAAGGTCTGGGTGTTCTGCGGCGACGGCGAAATGGACGAAGTTGAATCCCGCGGCGCCATCGGCCTGGCTGCCCGTGAAAATCTGGACAACCTGATTTTTGTCATCAACTGCAACTTGCAGCGTCTCGATGGCCCGGTGCGCGGCAACGGAAAAATTGTGCAGGAACTCGAGAGCGAGTTCCGTGGCGGCGGCTGGAACGTTATCAAACTGCTGTGGGGCAGCGAGTGGGATCCACTCTTGGCGCGTGACAAAGACGGCGCACTCAAGAAATTGATGATGGACACGCTGGACGGTGATTACCAGTCCTTCAAAGCCAATGACGGCGCTTATGTGCGCAAACATTTCTTTGGCCGTGACCCACGCACGCTTGAAATGGTCGCCCACATGAGCGACGACGAAATTTGGGCGCTGCGCCGTGGCGGCCATGACCCGAAAAAGGTCTACGCCGCTTACCACTCCGCCGTGAACCACACCGGCCAACCCAGTGTGCTGCTGATCAAGACCGTCAAGGGCTTTGGCATGGGCAAGAGCGGTGAAGGCAAGAATAACGTTCACCAGACCAAGAAACTCACCGATGACGACATCAAGATCTTCCGTGACCGTTTCAACATCCCGATTCCTGACAGCCAGATTGCTGACATTCCGTTCTACAAACCGGCGGATGACACCCCTGAAATGCAGTATCTGCACGAGCAGCGCAAGGCACTGGGTGGCTACTTGCCCCACCGCCGCGTCACGGCCGACGAGCAATTTACCGTGCCGTCGCTGGAAACCTTCAAGTCGGTAATTGAACCCACCGCGGAAGGCCGCGAAATTTCGACCACCCAAGCCTATGTACGCTTCTTGACCACGCTCTTGCGTGACCAAGCGCTCGGCCCCCGCGTAGTGCCAATATTGGTAGACGAAGCCCGTACTTTTGGTATGGAAGGCCTGTTCCGCCAGATCGGCATCTACAACCCGGCCGGTCAAAACTACACCCCGGTTGATAAAGACCAGGTTATGTACTACCGCGAAGACAAAGCGGGCCAGATTCTGCAAGAAGGCATTAACGAAGCAGGCGGCATGGCCAGCTGGATTGCGGCGGCCACGTCGTACTCCACCAACAACCGCATCATGGTGCCGTTCTACGTGTACTACTCCATGTTCGGCTTCCAGCGCATTGGCGATCTGGCTTGGGCCGCTGGCGACATGCAGGCACGCGGCTTCTTGCTGGGCGGCACCTCCGGGCGCACCACGCTCAATGGCGAAGGCCTGCAGCACGAAGACGGCCACAGCCACATTCTGGCGGGCACCATTCCGAACTGCATCAGCTACGACCCGACCTTTGCACACGAAGTTGGCGTCATCCTGCACGAAGGCATGAAGCGCATGGTGGAGCGCCAAGAGAATGTGTATTACTACATCACGCTCTTGAACGAAAACTACCCCATGCCCGGTCTCACCGTGGGCACCGAAGCGCAAATCATCAAGGGCATGTACCTGTGCAAGCCTGCCACCGATGCAGCCAACACCATGCGTGTGCAGTTGCTCGGCTCCGGCACCATCCTGCGCGAATCGATTGCGGCGCAAGCCTTGCTGGAACAAGACTGGGGCATCGCCGCCGACGTCTGGAGCTGCCCAAGCTTTAACGAACTGACCCGCGACGGTCAGGACGCCGAGCGCTACAACCTGCTGCACCCCGCCGGTGAGCAACGTGTGTCGTTCGTCGGCCAACAACTGGCAGGTTCGACCGGCCCGGTGGTGGCTTCGACCGACTACATGAAGGCTTATGCCGAGCAGATTCGCTCCTTCATTCCGAAGGGCCGCACCTACAAAGTGCTGGGCACCGACGGTTTTGGCCGCAGCGATTTCCGCAGCAAACTGCGCGAGCACTTCGAGATCAACCGCCATTACATCGTCGTGGCCGCACTCAAAGCCTTGAGCGAAGAAGGCACCGTGCCCGTGGCTGACGTGGTGGCTGCGATTGCCAAATACGGCATCCAGACCGACAAGGTCAATCCGCTTTACGCCTGATAAAAAAAACTGGCAGGACAGGGCGGTGCACATGTCACAGCCTTGTTCTCAACTAAACACAATGAAGGAGACGTGTATGTCTTTGATAGAAATAAAAGTGCCGGATATTGGTGACTTCGACGAAGTCACGGTGATCGAGTTGATGGTGAAACCGGGTGACACGGTCAAAGCCGACCAGTCCCTGATCACCGTCGAATCTGACAAAGCCTCGATGGAAATCCCGTCAAGCCACGCCGGTGTGGTCAAGGAACTCCGCGTGGTGCTGGGCGACAAGGTTAAAGAAGGCTCGGTCGTGCTGATGCTCGAAGTGGCCGGTGTAGCCGGTGCTACGGCAGCCCCCGCTGCTGCAGCCCCCGTTTCTACGCCAATTCAGGCTGTAGCCACCGTCGCACCTGCGCAAGCAGCTACTAATACTGTAGCGACTGTGGCAGCCAGCACTGGCCCGATTGAAGTACGCGTGCCCGACATTGGCGACTTCAAGGATGTGGCTGTGATCGAGATTTTCGTCAAGCCGGGCGACACCATCAAGGTTGAGCAAAGCCTGATCACCGTGGAATCCGACAAAGCGGCGATGGAAATTCCGTCCAGCCATGCCGGTGTGCTGAAAGAACTCAAGGTCAAGGTCGGCGACAAGGTCAACATCGGTGACTTGCTGGCCATGCTTGAAGGCGCGACTTCCGCCGCCGCGGTGGCCGCACCGGCTGCTGCGCCCGCGGTGCCTGCAGTGTCGGCCTCATTTGCACCGGCACCGACGCCTGAGTTGTCGGTCATCGTCAAGCACGACGCCGCGCCTGTCGCCGCTGTGCCTGCGCACAACCCGACCACGCTGGCTGTTGGCCTGCCACACGCCTCGCCTTCGGTGCGCAAGTTTGCCCGCGAACTCGGCGTGCCCTTGAATGAAGTCAAAGGCAGCGGACTCAAAGGCCGCATCACCGACGCAGATATCCAGTCCTTCACCCGCTCGATCATGAGCGGTGCGGTGCAAACGTTGGCGGCTCAGGCGCAAGCCAAGCCGGCCGCCGCTGCGGGCAATGACGGTGCCGGTTTGGGTCTGATTCCGTGGCCGAAGGTGGACTTCACCAAGTTTGGCCCGATCGAGCGCAAGGACATGTCGCGTATCAAGAAGATCAGCGGTGCCAACCTGCTGCGCAACGCCATCATGATTCCGGCGGTGACCAATCACGACGATTGCGACATCACCGACCTCGAAGCCTTCCGCGTTTCCACCAACAAGGAAAACGAAAAGTCGGGCGTGAAGGTCACCATGCTGGCCTTCCTGATCAAGGCCTGCGTGTCAGCGCTCAAGAAATTCCCCGATTTCAACAGCTCGCTCGACGGCGACGCGATCATCTACAAGCAGTATTTCCACATCGGTTTTGCGGCTGACACACCCAACGGCCTGATGGTGCCGGTGATCAAGGATTGCGATAAAAAAGGCATCTTCCAGATATCGCAGGAAATGAGCGATCTGGCCAAGAAGGCGCGTGACGGCAAGCTCAGCCCGGCAGAAATGTCTGGCGCTTCGTTCACCATCTCGTCCTTGGGTGGCATTGGCGGGCGTTACTTCACGCCAATCATCAATGCGCCTGAGGTGGCGATTTTGGGTGTCTGCAAATCGACCATGGAGCCGGTGTGGGATGGCAAAGCGTTCCAGCCGCGCCTGATGTTGCCGTTGAGTTTGACGTGGGATCACCGAGTGATTGACGGCGCCGCTGCGGCCCGCTTCAACGTCTATCTGGGCCAGATCCTGGGCGATTTCCGCCGGGTTTTGCTCTGAGTGACCCAAGCAAGAGGCGGCAGTGTGCGGGGCATTGGGCCCCGCCTCATGCTGCCAAAGGCCCAGAAATCGGCGGAGCCCAACACCCCGCACACTGCGGTGAGCGTTGTGGCCCACCAAGGGTTTAAGAAAAAAACGTACTGATTGATTGGTAATAAAAAATGGCACTTATCGACATCAAAGTTCCCGACATTGGCGACTTCGCCGAAGTCACCGTCATCGAACTCATGGTCAAACCGGGCGACACCATCAAGCCCGAACAAAGCCTGATCACCGTGGAAAGCGACAAAGCCTCCATGGAGATTCCCTCCAGCCACGGCGGCGTGGTGAAAGAGCTCAAGGTCGCGCTGGGCGACAAGGTCAAAGAAGGCTCGGTCGTGCTGGTGATGGAAGTGGCGGGCGACGCTGCGACCCCGGTTTCAGAGTCAAAACAGGCTGTAGCCCCCGTCGCACCTGCGCAAGAAGCTATAAATACAGTAGCTACTCCAGCGCCAACCGCTTCCAGCTTTGCGGGCACGGTCGATCTGGACTGCGACCTGATGGTGCTTGGTGGCGGCCCCGGTGGCTATTCGGCTGCCTTCCGCGCGGCTGATTTGGGCCTCAAAGTGGTTCTGGTCGAACGCTACGCCCAATTGGGTGGCGTCTGCCTGAACGTGGGTTGCATCCCGAGCAAGGCGCTGCTGCACGTAGCCGCCGTGATCGACGAAGTAAGCCACCTGGCGCCACTCGGTGTTGATTTTGGTGCGCCCAAGATCAACGTCGACATGCTGCGCGGCCACAAAGAAAAAGTCATCACCAAGCTCACTGGCGGATTGGCCGCGATGGCCAAGATGCGCAAAGTGACCATCGTGCGCGGCTACGGTGCCTTCGTCGGCGCCAATCACATCACCGTGGAAGAAACCACGGGCACGAGCCAAGAGAAAACCGGCAAAACGCAAACCATTGCGTTCAAACGCGCCATCATCGCGGCCGGTTCGCAAGCCGTGCGCCTGCCGTTCATGCCGAACGACCCGCGCGTGGTGGACAGCACCGGCGCGCTGGCTTTGAAAGAAGTCCCCAAGCGCATGCTGATCTTGGGCGGCGGCATCATCGGTCTGGAGATGGGCACCGTTTACAGCACGCTGGGCGCCCGCCTGGATGTGGTGGAAATGATGGATGGCCTGATGCAAGGCGCTGACCGTGACCTGGTCAAAATCTGGCAAAAGATGAACGCGCCACGCTTTGACAACATCATGCTCAAGACCAAAACGGTGGGCGCCAAAGCCACACCCGAAGGTATTGAAGTGACGTTTGCACCAGCGGAAGAGGGCGGAACCTGCCCCGCACCGCAGACTTACGACTTGGTTCTGCAAGCGGTGGGCCGCACGCCTAACGGCAAGAAACTGGCCGCTGAAAAGGCCGGGGTCGCTGTGACTGATCGCGGTTTCATCAACGTCGACATCCAGATGCGCACTAACGTTCCCCACATCTTCGCCATTGGCGATATCGTCGGCCAGCCGATGCTGGCGCACAAGGCGGTGCATGAAGCGCATGTGGCCGCTGAAGTGATTGCCGGTGAACTGCAAGGCAACAAAGAGCTCGCAGCCGCCGCCTTCAACGCCCGCGTCATCCCCAGCGTGGCCTACACCGACCCCGAAGTGGCCTGGGTTGGCCTCACGGAAGACCAGGCCAAAGCGCAAGGCATCAAGGTCAAGAAGGGCTTGTTCCCCTGGAACGCGTCAGGGCGCGCCATTGCCAATGGCCGCGACGAAGGCGTCACCAAACTGCTGTTTGACGATTCGCCAGAAGCGCACGGCCACGGCAAGATTCTGGGCGGCGGCATGGTTGGCACCCACGCCGGCGACATGATCGGCGAAATTGCCCTGGCGATTGAAATGGGCGCGGATGCGGTCGATATCGGTAAAACGATTCACCCCCACCCCACGCTGGGTGAATCCATCGGCATGGCGGCGGAAGTGGCACACGGTAGCTGCACAGATTTGCCGCCAGCACGGAAGTAAACCGCTAACCGCTATTAATTAAATAGCTGGCCGCGCAATCCCTACGGGGGCTGCGCGGTTTTTTTATCTGTATGTTTTAAGATTCTGTAGTGACTTCGCCAGGCGTTGTGTCAGACTTCCGGTTAGGGGTTGCCACGGTTGCCTGAATAGAATAGCGAACATTCCCCGTGTTCTGGTCGGGGAACGCAACATAAAGCCTGGCATTGAAATACAACGCTGGGCTTTCATTCACATCAGGACTCTCAATGAAGTTTTCCCTCCTTGTCGGTGGTGTTTTTTTTGCAGCAGCGCTGACCGCCCAGGCGCAAGACAGTAGCTTGCCTTTATGGGAAGTTGGTGCTTTCGCGGGCCTTGCTTCGACGCCTGCCTATCCCGGATCTGCCGAGCGCTCGTCACGCGCGCTGGTGCTTCCCTTTTTGATATATCGAGGGGATGTGCTGCGTGTCGACCGCAGTAGCTTTGCCGCACGTATCGTCCATGCTGATGACTACGAGGTTGATGTTGGTTTTTCAGGTGCTTTACCGGCCAGTTCAGATGACATTGCGGTACGCCGTGGTATGCCTGACTTGGGGACCTTGCTCGAGTTTGGTCCACGTCTGAAGATGACCTTGGCTCGGCCAACGCAGACCAGTCGCATTCGGCTGGAAGTGCCGTTGAGAGCCGTAATGGAATTCAACAACGGCGTGCGCACCCAGGGCGCGTCGTTTGAGCCCGAGTTGGTGTATGAAGCCCTGGATTTAAGCTCGGGCTGGCGCTACTCCGCAAGCGGAAGTCTGGTATTTGGTGACAGCCAGTTGAATAACTATTTTTACGGTGTCTCGTCGCAATTTGCTACCGCCACACGACCGGCTTACGATGCGCAGGCGGGCCTGATTTCGACCCGCTTAGGGCTCAGCGCAGCCAAAGACATCTCACCGGATGTGCGCGTATTTGGGTTTGTCCGTTACGAGCTTTATGACGGCGCCGCCAACCGTGCCAGTCCGCTCTTCCTTCAATCCAATGGCACCAGCGTGGGCGTCGGGTTAACGTGGACACTGAGTCGTTCTGAGAGTCGCGCTGCGAACTAGAACGCGTCAACGACTTCAGCTTGCTCGAAGCGTGAGGGATCGGGGAACATGCGTTGCAAGGCATCGCGCACTTGACTCAATCGGGGGTCGTCGGGGTGGGCGTTGTCGGTGGTGTCGTTAATGCAAAAGAAATCAAGCTCACCCAATGAAGACTTCAGCACTGAAAGCTCAGCGGGTTGGTTTTTATCCCCGGTTGAAACGTGTGCATGGACGTAGTCCCGGACCTTGGCCATGCCTTGGCTTAGCGACCAGCGCAACACAAAATCAGAAACGATAGTCGGTTTGTCCCAGGTGCGAAACACGGTGGAGCGCACCATCGCGAAAAGTTCGGGTGCCAGACTTTCCAGCTCAAAAAGGACGGACTTGATCAGAGGGCGAGGTGAGTGGGCAAAGGTGCGAAAAGTCGGTGTGTAGTGCGGCACTTTTTGGGTGTTCAACTGCGTACTCAGCCACTGATGCGACAAGCGACAGGCATTGTCCAGCGCGGTGGCATCCTCCCGAAGGGGTTCGTTGCTGACGACGGGTTCATCCGACCAACCCACATACACCCCACTTTTCCAAAACCAGTCTGCCAGTTTGACCGGCGCACCAAAAAAAACATCGTCGTTAAAGTAAAAGAAACGTTCTGACAGGTTGGGGATGCGATGGATGTAAGACTCTATATGGCCGGAATCAAACGTTGGTAATGATGCTGCAGGAATCAGATCGCGGTGATCAATCACGGTGAGTTGTTGGTGCGCATGAAGCCAGGCGGGCGCTTGGGAATCTGTGACGATATAAATATGTCCATGCGCCGGGAAATATCGCTCTAGCGCACGAAGGCTGTATCGCAGTTCGTCGTTGTCCCGAAACCGCCCTTCGACATTGCTGTAAACAGCCATGGTCTTGCGCTGCTTGGCGCTTAGTTTTTCATAGGCGAGTTGGCGCTTGAGTCGCCAGCAGGGGTCATTGCCGTCGACCCAGAGGTAAACAATGTCAACGGGTTGGGAGTGATCCATAGTTTCAACAGGTCCAATCAGATGGAAGATGCCACCAGACCAAGCCCGCGATTTTACCCAGTTGACTATTTTTTGTGCAGGCTGGGTTTTTGGCCTTGTGGCAGACCCAGTGCCTCAAATACCTTTATCGCCGCCCAGGCATCGTTGGCCGAGTAAATGATCTGGCTTTCCGTTAATTGCAGATTCGACCAGTTGGAGGTGGTGGCTTTTTTGGACTTCAGGAAACGCCGATTGAACAGCACCGCTACCGCGCTACGGACACCGAGTTCTTTGACATAGCCTTTTTCCCTGAAAATATCATTGAGATCGAGGACATTTTGGGGGCGGACGCCCAAGGTTCGCATGATTTGAACATGGTCACCGGCCAGTCCAAACCCGACCTTGGAAATGCTGTTGGAGACCAGTAGCGCAGACGCCGCCTCACGGCACCCTGCGTCATGCATCTGGAATATGTAGGCGGTGTGCAATGTTGAGAATTGCACAACATGGGGTCCTGCGGAGACTTCATCCCGAACAAACGTGGGTTTTGACTCCGTATCGAAACCGAGCACGGCATGCAACTCAAGCTTTTTGAAAGCCAGTTCAGCCTCCGGCCGCGTGGAAACGACAACGATGTTGTCAAGACCAAGGCGTATGAGGGGCTCAAGCCCGGCTATTTCATCTCTGGAGGGCGCAGTTAAACGTGACATGAATTGGCCTGGTAAAAGCCGAAAGGGAAGGGCGCGCTAGCGAACAGCAGGTTCAGCGAGGGGTGCAACCTGGAGCACCGGGGGGTCTGGTTGCAAAGTCAGCACTCGGCGCGCACCGTCAAAACGACGACTCCAATACGAGATGCCCATGTCTTCGACCCGAACTTCACTACCGGGTTTGGGAGAGTGAATGAACTTGCCTTCGCCGATGTAAATGCCGACATGGCTGAAGGCTCGGCGCATGGTGTTGAAAAACACCAAGTCACCGGGTTTCAGGTCGGAGCGGTCAATGCGTTCAGTGACTGCGGCTTGCTGTTCGGCTTTACGAGGCAGGATCAAGCCGATGGTTTGCTCGAAAGTGGCGCGGACAAACCCGCTGCAGTCGAATCCGGATTCCACCGTATTGCCACCGCGGCGGTAAGGCACCCCCAAAAAACCCATGGCCGTGAAGACCAGTCCCGATGTTGTTTCACCGACGGTTTGGCGCATCTGGTCTATCTTTGCCAGCAGGCCTTTGTTGATCAGGAGTTGGTCCATCGAGTCGGTCGCATCCGCGGGTGCGGCATGCACACTGGCGGTAAATAAGAAGGCAAACAGCAGGGCTGTCGCTTTTCGCATCAAAATTTGCATGGTCGCAGTATAAGTGCCATGCCAAAAATCATGATTTACGGTCTTGGCTGCGGTTTAATCTACGCTTCACTGAATTGAACTCACTTCTCCAGAAAGCTTGCCATGTTGCTTGACGCCGCCCAATCCCAACTCGTCCTGGTGGACTACCAAATCCGCTTGATGCCCGCCATTTTTGAAAATTCCCTGGTAGTTGCCAATGCAGTGCGCTTGGGTCAGTTGGCCAAGTTGATGGAGGTAC
>SERZ01000808.1_pt1 | contig 19945 bp, 21 predicted proteins | sample 3171461 | NCBI WGS metagenome assembly SERZ01 (sample SAMN06051861, study PRJNA518727) | freshwater metagenome | biome: subpolar coniferous forest; feature: holomictic lake; material: water; isolation source: holomictic Lake 227, 6 m depth | place: Canada: near Kenora, Ontario | collected... | reverse complement strand
TCCAGTTGAGCTTCCCCCGCTCCACGGGCTTAGTTCGGTTTGCGCTGCACCTGCTTGTGCAAAGAATATGCGTGTTGCTTGAAAAAGTGCGTGCACTTCAGCACCCTGCACTGGGTTTCCTCTGATGAAAATATAGATGCTTGCCGCATTTGAAGGTGAGGTAAAAAATCCGCCTACTCTGCTCCAATTAGCCAAAACAGTGTAGCCTGATTCAGCGCCCCCACCCAGCCCCAAATTTCCACCGGTTGTTTCACCTATAGCGTGCGGCATCTCAATGTGAGTCTCGCTACTAGGGATTACATTGCCAACTGAATCAAACCAAATAAAGGACAATGATGCTCCGCATCGTTTTGTGGCCATATATGCGGAGTATTCATAGCGTGTGTTAGGCGATACAGGGATTAACTCGTTAAGCTCAATATCGTAATAACCTGCTGCCGCACCTGTACTGCCCCACCTAACAGCACCTATTGTATTAAACTGCAATGGTGGTACGTTATAAGGTGGAGGCAGGGTTGATATGCCATTATTGCCAAAATTCCACGCAGCATTTTCTACGCCCGCTCCCGTATTGTCTGGGTTAGAGTGCCAGCCCGGCCGCCAGTTTCCCTTCCCTGCACTAAAATCAGAATTCGGTATTAAATTACCACCGGTACCCACTTTTAGATTGCTACCATCTGCACCCACCGTGGCATTATCAGCCGCTTTACCTGTACCTGCCGGTATCTGCCCCCACGGGACAATAATATTGCTTGGCAAGTTAGCTGGAACAGTTCTGGGGCTTGTTGCTTGTAATGCAATATCAACTGCATTTTTAATAATAGCCATTAAATCATCACCTCAACCTGCACACGTAAATTAATCCAGTCTGGTTGCAGCTTGGTAACGATACCGGTTTTACTTACGCTTAGTCCGAACCGTGCATGAGTCAGCGTAACCGCTTGACCTAATACCAAATCAAGACATTGGCTAAATCCTTCAAATCCGTAAATTGTGCGCGGGGTTGCATAGATGTTCAATTGCCGAGAAGCTTCTGCGGTCGCCTCTGCGGTACTTAATAATAGCGTGTTTATCTGGATGGGTTCCGCATCCAGTCTGTAGTTTGCCGCCACCACTAAATCGCTCCGAGTAACCGTCAAATATTCAGTATTCAATAGGTTTTTGCTTGATTCTGGTATTCCGGTTTGCAGATTGGTTTGTACTGTCCAATTTTTACAATAGCCTAATTTTACCGATGATTTAACCGGCAACCGCCTGACTATGTGCAAACTGGATTGCACCATATCCACGTTCGTTATCGTTGTCGCTGTTCCTGTGGGTGGGAATGTAATTTGTAATAACGATAATTTTCCAGCTCTTGTGATGACTACTTGAGCGCCAACACTGGCCGCCAAGTCTTGCATCACTGCAATGGTATTTTCACGGCCTGACAAGTAAGTGCCAACCGCTTGCGGGTGTGCTGCTTCAAATGCTGCCAATGCTGTTGCGTCTAAGTCTATGGCAACAAAACGAGTTGATACTTTGCCAAACGCTGTTGCTAGGCGTTGAATTAATGCACTTATGGTATTGACATAAACTATTGGTTTGTCACCCTGCACGCTACAGGTAATCACTCCAGCCGGTGCTGTTGTTAGTACAAACTTACCTGTTGCCAATGTAGCCGTAAACGTAGTTATCGGCACTCCGTTGTCCCGAACTTCGATTATTGATTCAATCGCCCCATTGTAGACCTGATATTCAAGCGTGGCTGGACTGGTTAGCAATGGCGTAATATTGCAGACCTCTCCAAAAACCAAAGGTAAAACTACATCTGCGTTCGCGGTTGTTCCGCCCAGTTTTACATCGCTGACTGGGCAATTAAGGCGTTGTAACTTGTCCCTGATCTTAATATTTATTCGGTCACGACTACTGGAACCAATATCATCAACTACGCCATCAAATAGCAATGTGAATGTTGAGCGTGCCTCACCAAGATTGCCCTTGTAAACTTTAACGGTACGGTTTGACCAGACATAATCCATCCATCCGTCACGCTCCCCTGCTACGTTATACAGCTCAATATCGCCATACGCCATAGCTGCACTTCCATCCAACGAAAGCTCCTCGGTAACTTGCACCCCGCCTGATATGGCCGGCATATAAACCGTATTTGCCGGGCTGTCTGCCGCACCGGTCACATACCCTTTTGTGGACAAATAAAGCGTAGTTTCAATGCCTGAAATACTGGCAACGACTTCGACTAAAATACAGGGAATCATGCGATCACAGCCTTTGAGTTATTAGCCCATGCTGATTGTTTGGCCGTGTCTTGTGTTCCGGTCACAACTTTATTGGCCGCCAAATCGTTAGCATCATAGTTGCTTTGAATTAATGCCCCTGTGTTGTCTCGCTGCTCTGATCTGAGCTTTGTCACTTCTGCCCTCAATGCCCGAAGCTCTAAAATAATTTCCTGTGAGTTTCCTCCACCAAGCATGGCTTTTGATTGTGAGTTGCTAAATATCTGACTTGATCCGGTATGCTCAAGTTCGGGGCCATTTTCTCCTACGATTCGCCAGCCGCCGGTATGTGCGCCGCCAGCGGCAAATTTGGGTGTTAATGTCCACATGCCTTCCGCTGATACTCCCGGATTAGGGTTATAGCTTTCGTTAAATCTACCCGCTATGCTTCTTAGGTAGCTATTGACCGCTTCTGATCCTGCTGCGCTTGGGTGCGCTTGATAAGCAGCCACTAATTGAGTCACTTGTGTTCTTGCCGCTGCATATTCAGCGGCTCTTGCCGCTGCCACAGCCGTTGCTTTGTCTGCCGCTGCCCTGTCAATTCCAGCTTGAGTGACAGCTTGTTTTGCTGCTGCATCCACCTTATCCCTGTCAGCTTGTAAAACCTGCAAGGCGCCAATCGCTGCCGTTACACCTGCCAGCGCATCTCTAACCGACAGCACCGAGGTGTTGATTGTTATTAGCCCGTCAACGGATTTTGTCAATTGTGCAAGCTGTTTTTCTGCATCGGTTTGCTGTGCTGTTGCAGCAAGCCCCATGCTGTCTATCATGTTCATAACTTGTTGATAATCGGCCGTGTAACCGCTACCACTGGCATTATAGGTTTTTGATGTATCAAGAAACGTGGTTAGTTTGCTGTTGATACTGCTCACCGCTGCATCATAAGCCGCTTTGCCGGCCGTTGTTGTCCCCGCGCCGCCTTGTATTGTGTTATAGGAATCACCCACCTGTTGACGGGCTGAGTTGTATTTATCCAGTGGTGTGCCGGTTGACAGATTGCCCAGTGTCAACGAGTCTTTCAGGTTTTTTAACGAGGCAACAAAAGACGATAGCTTGTTGATCGTGGCAGTGATGGCATCCGACTCTGTTTTATAGGCCGTTGCCAGATTGCTTTTTGCTGTGGCAATGGCATCAGTATAGGTTTTGGTTTGTGCTTCTAAAGACGTGTAATAGGTATCAGCAGCCGCACTGAGGCTCATTAATAAGCTGTAGCGTTCCCTGTCTAGGGCATTGGCAAGATCAAGCCCTTCGATTAATTTCCGGTAGCCGTCACGGGTTTGTGGCAATACCTCCAGCCCGGTCAATAATGCCGCGCTTAATGATTTATAAGACGCGGCCTGTTTTTCCGTGTCGGAATAAAACTTGTCAAAATAGGCTTGGAATTGCTTTTGAAATTCAGCCAATCCACCTGCCGCCTGCACCAAGGCATCACTGATGGCAATGGCATTGTTAGCCAGGCTTAAGCCGGAGGTTGCCAGCGCGTCTTTTACCACAGCTACTTCTGAGACTATCCGCATGGCGGTTTCCAGCATGCCTTCGCCCAGCTTTTGATACTGCCCAATAATCGCGCCAAAAACTGATGTCGCCATTATGTCAAGTGCCGCCGAGATAACCCCGTTTAGTTTTTTTGCCGCATCGGCTCCGGACAAGCCGTTTAAGTCTATATTCATGGCAGGGATAATGTAATCACTGACCTTTTGTTTGAGATTTCCGCCCAGCAATTTGGCTGCATCGGTCATCACTTCGCCCATGCTCTTAAATACCATGCTGATTGATGAGGTTACTTTGCTATCCAGCGCACTATAATAAGTGTCATAGCTGGTTGATTTTGACAGGCCCCACCATGACGATTTATCCGTTTTAACCGTGTCAAACTGGTTGCCTGCGACTTTCCCGCCAGCCATAGCATTAGCCACACTGATTGACCCGATATTAAGCCCGGAGGCATAATTGCTTTGCTTGCTTGAGCTAAATCCTAATGCACTGGCGGTACTGGAAACAGCGCGGGTAATAAGTCCTCCGCCCTGAAAAACTGCGGTAATAGTCCCGGTAATGCCGGACACCAAGTTATTGATACCGGTATTAATCCCGCGTAATTCTGCGTATTCAGAAGCATGGATACTCTTTAATAGATCCCAGGTTTTAGTAACTGATTCCGATGTTGCTGATTTGTCGCCTAATACGGTGCCGGTGCCGGTACTAGTTGCTGGCGGTGGTGGCTCTGACGCTCCACCACTACCTCCTGACGTAGCAACCCCAAGCCCTGCCATTACTGCCAGCATTGCCGCAACTCCGGCAAAGCCTGCCCATCCTGATTGTGCAAACATCGTTGATGCGCCCTCTGCAACTTTAACACTGGTCTTGGTCATTGACGATATGATCTCTTTGGCATCCATCGCCAGCCTGACCGCTGACAAACCAACTTCAATGCCGTGAAACGCTTTGGCCGCTGTTGATTTTTGGTCGAACATTTTTGCCGCTGCCCCTGTCATCTGGCTTGCACCGGTAATGTTGGCTTTCAGATTGTCAGCGTTTAGTTTTGCCTCTTGTTTGGCATAGATTAATGTGTTGGCCGCTTTTTCTGCCGGGTTAACCGAAGCCTCATTGAGTTTTTGCATCTTGGCATTTTCAGCAAGCGCCCTTGTATTTGCTGCTATGGAGTTCACCATATTGTCAAAAGCACCGGCCATTGCTGTTATGCCTCCCAGCGCTCCATCGAAAACGGATGACGAAACTGCGCTTAAATCTGATGTCTTATCCTTCGCATCAACCAAGCTCTTGTTGTAAGCGTCTAGCGTTGTCTTTGCGTCTTCATTCGCTTTTTTTGCTTTTTCAGCCACGTCCACCTTGTCAAACTGCGCCATAATGGGTGCTTGCTCTGATGTCGGGATATTCTTACCCGTTAAGGTTGTTGCATAGTAATCATGCGCTGATAGGGTTAGCTTATTATATTGATCGGTTAATGATTCCAGCTCTGACTTTTCAGCTTCGTTTATTTTCTTTTTGGCCTCCAGTGCCGCACCAATATCATAAATCGCTATGGCCTGATTAATCATGGCCTGGGTATATCCTTTAGATGCCAGCGTTGCGGCTTCAAGCTCTCTGGGTGTTCTTGAAAGTTCGATATTATGCAGGCTTAGGCTGGATAAGGTATCAGCAAATGACTTGGCGAGAGAATTAGCGGCTTTTTGCTCGTCGTTTAGTGCTTCTTTATGTGCTTTTTTTGTCTTTGTACTTTCTTCGGTTAATTTTGTTTCAGCACTGGCAGAATTAAGTAGCTTATCGGTGACTTCTTTTTCTTTATTCTTTGCAGCAACAACACTTAATGTTGAGCTAACTATACCTTCTCGCTGCTTAACAAAATCAGCAAGTCTATTTTTTTCGCCATCAACTGTATTCCCTGTCAAAGCACCAACAACTGTCCAAGCCGCACCGGAAACACCACCCTGACTCATGGACGCTATCTTTTCTTTTGAGGCAATTATCTTTTTGTTTATTTCATCAAGTGCAATAAATTCTTTACCCACACCTGCGATTGATTCTTTGAAGAAATCTAGCCAGTTTGTCCAATTTCCGACAATATCTTTTATGAATCCTTCGCTTTTATCACCCATAAGTGTGTCCTCGAAGTCATGCCACGCATCCGACAAACTACTTATTTTTCCATTGAGCGTGTTCATTGCAATGGCGTTGCTTCCTGCTGCCAACTCACCCATTTTTATAATTAGCTTATCAATAATGTCATTTGTTAATGTGCCTTTTTCTGACATTTTCATTAACTCAGCACTATTTTTACCTGTGACTTCACCCAATATCTTCATCACTGGAACGCCGCGCTCCATAAGGATGTGCATATCTTGCATCTGTAGCTTACCTTTAGAGTGGGCTTGTCCTAATTGCATAACAATAGATGTTAATGTCTCTTGGCTTCCTCCCAGCTTTGCCGCTTGGTTGGTTAGGGCTTCCATGACTTGTTGAGTAGGTTTAATACCCATATTCTGCAAGACAATAAACGACTGTGTTAGCCCTTTAATTTCAAACGGTGTTTCTTTTGCTAATTGTTTCATCGATTCAAAAGCTGAGGTTGCTACTCTTGATGACCCAGTAACTGACAATAAGCTTGCTCTTAACGATTCCATTTCTCGGTTAGTCGCTAGAATATCTTTAGCAAAACCAGCCAAACCAAGACCGGCGAATATACCGGTTAAGTTTTTAGTCGCCCTTTCAACAGCCGTCATCGAGGTAGCAGTACGCCCACCCGCTGCCCCTAATCTGTCCAGCTCAACAGCAGCAAGACGCGCCTCGGTAGCGTCAACTCTAATGCCAAGCGTTGCAATATCCATTGTCATTTATTATCTGCCTGTTGCTGTTGGTAGTGTTGCAGTAACGCCCCGTCCAGTAGCCTTATAATGCCTATCTGTTGAGCGGTAACTTTTTTATTCAATAAACAATTCCAAGCATCCAGCTCTGTATAGCTGAGCGGGTTCATCGAATAGCCGTTGCTGGTTCGTGAACCGTTCAACTCTAAAAAATCACTCCACAAAAACTCAAGCGACTCTGGAAAGTAAACCGGCTCAAGCTGAGCTGGTCTTATCCCTGTTTGTCGCTCAAGCGATTCAAGGTGTGTTCTTAATGACTCTCCATCACCTTGAATTGAATCAAGTGCCCACTTATTTTCAGCAAATAGAATTAGCTCGTCTATTTGCTCTTGGTAAAATTTGACATTAAATCACTGGCCGTGTTGACTTGATCACGCACCTCTGGGTTAATTCGGCAAATACTCAATGCCATTTCCTGTGAATAATTAACAGGCTGTCCTGCATCGTTTAAGCCCTTCCAGCCAATAATGGTAATGGCTGCAAGATTTATACCGAATGCTTCATCTTCTTCAACCCTGCGATAGTCGTCTTTGCCTTTTTTAGTCAACATACGCTCACGGTCACGCATAGTGTTGACTGCTTTCCGTGTCCACTCTTTTACCGTGTCAGCGTGCTTGCCCAATACGGTAATAAAAAAACCCTCACCAATACCGGTTGCTTCGGGGATAAACTCAAACTCAAAGCCTTGTTCACTGGTTGTTGATAAATCTAAACTTGATAATTCCATTGTATTCTCTGTTAGTTAGTGTTTCGCGGCCTGAGAACTCAAGCCGCGATGTTTTTATGCGGCCGCTGAATCTTGAATCGAAATAATGGTATGGTCGCTTGCTAATGATGCACCACCGCCCGCATTTATTCTGGCCGTGAATGAGTAGGTGCGTACAATGGCTTTTTCGCCATCGTCTTTTCCGTCACTGTCCAAGGTCACGGACGACATGCTGAAAGAGACAAAATCAGAACTGGCGCTTCCAGTGTCTTCAATAACGACAACCAAGCCAACCGGCGTACCCGCCTCAAAAATTGCCGATAAGGTTGAGTCTTGATAAAGTGCTGTAAATGAACCGGTAACATCAACCGAACCACGCTGAATGTCTGGCGCAATATTGGCTCCGATAACAGCGCCCATTGCGGCCACCTTTCCATCCACTGATAGGCTCAAGCCGGTAACGTTGACAACGGCTACGTTATTAACAATCAGCACGCCATTTATTGCGGCCAGCGGGTTGGTAGATGTTTCGACTGTTGGTGATGTCAGTTGTCGTGTTGCGCTTGGTGTTCTATCTAATCCCGATCCAGAAAAGTTGATGGTTGCATTGCCGCTTGACGACAAACTGACATCCATCTTTCCAAAAATAATATCTTTGAATAGTTCGCTTTGGTTGATGTCTGATTGCCAATCTTCAACCATATAATAATCTTTTGTTTGAAGCGCATCGGGCACCCATGTCTTCTTGCCTGCCAGCGCAATAGTACAGGCTGCAACGGCTACTGCGTTTACGGTAATGGTTGAGTTGTTCAGGGTTTTTACGGTAATGACAAGCGCAGTTATGTTGGTAATCAGCAGGTTTTTGTTTATGATGTCGGTTGGCAATGCTGTGCCAGCGGTGACTCTAATAATATCGCCAATTTTAAACCCGCCAGACACCAATAAACCCGTTCCAGCCAGCGTATAAGCACCCAGCACGCCACCAAAAATAATGGCTGCGGCTGTGATTGGTGTTGACACCACAAAGTCTTTCCTTAACACCGAACCTATTAATGCTGAGTAGGTTTTGGGCGACAAAACCCCGTTGATTGATGAGTCAACAGACCTTAAACCGTGAGTTTTTCCAGTGCTTTGCTGATGTGATACCAATTCATTGTTATCATAACTGGCAATTTTCAGACTGTTTACTGATGACTCCCTCCTCATTATTTGACTACCTGTCACCGGTGTATATACCGCCAACCCACCAGCTTGTTTCAATACCGCTACTTGTTTACTTATGCCTTGTGCAATTGCCATGATTTTTTCCTATTGTGTGATGTATGCGTGAAAACGTATGCGAACGGTACGAATGTATCTGTCCCCCTCGTTTCTTATTGGCGAAATTTCCGGTGTTTTCGATATGGTTACTGTTACCCCATTCAGCCCAGCTTGAACGAATGACATACCCCTCGAAAAATACCCCCTTATAAGCTCAATCCTAGAGTCAAGTTGAGCCGCCCCATCGCCTTGCGGAAAATACAAATCAACTTGAACAAAACCGCTCTCCATGTATTTTCCGCCCAGCTCATAATTATCTGGCTCTGCAAATAATAAAGAAATGCGTTGATAGGGGTCTTTAAACATTGGGGCAAACTGGGTGTTCTCCCAAACAGTTGAAATATAATAAAGCGCTTGCTGGTTTGAAAATTGCGTCTCAAATAATGATCTTATTGCGCTAACACTCACTGATGAACCTCATTTGCTGCTTGCCGAATAATGGCTTGGTATTCTGAAACAGTCAGCCCCACTATTCCGAGCGGCGCTTGTCCACTATGCCCTCTTTCAAGCGCTATTGAATACGGCAAATTATTAACTATAAAATGAAGCTTTCCCGCTGCTTGCTGTGGTATTTGTCCTGCAATATGGGCAATAGTGCCTTGCCCACTTTCATCGTGAATGTCGGTTGTACCGGTTGGCATTACACCGGTTCCGTACTGCCAGTTGCCTTTAAACCTGCCCGTGTCTACTGGCGACTTTCTGATGACTGAGCGCATCACATCAAGCACCACTTTTTTTGTCACGGTGTTGATATTCGTACCGGCATGGTTGATAAAATGGCTCATATCAAGCGTAAAGTTTCCAGCCATTATGTCCCTACAACCCGACAATCATACATAATAACGACACCACCATCTGGGCAGATGGTTTTTACGCTTTTTATTGTAAAACTGCCTAAATTACCTAATACATAATCCTCTATCACCGGCGGTGCTATTAGGCCGACCGCACTCATAAGAAGTCTTTTATCACCCTTGTTGGTGATGGTTCCATCAATCTGAGATACGCCGCCATCTTTTGCTGGATAATTGAGAAAAACCCCATGCGTACTTTCCATTGTATTCAGCATTATCATTGTCGCTGTTGCAACGTCATAATGATTTGGGTTGATGTGAAACAACTGCAATGAAGCGCCAAACTCAGTAAGCATCTCACCAGCTATTGCTTGAGCGTCGCTATACAGGCTCACCGTACCAACTTGGCAACAATGCTGCTCTGCTCGTCAAAATAGGGACTTAGCAAAGCGATTACATCCAGATATTGTGGCGACTGTGGGCTGTACTTATCGAAAGCAATCTCTATATCACCAATTTTTGTGCTGGTTTTTTGCTGTGTCGTATCGGCCAACAAATTGGCTGCGGCCGCTCTAACAGCCAGCTCAGCACAGGCTCTTTGTACCGGCACCGGTACAATGGTTGATAAAGCATAATAGCCATTGGCCGTTACGCCAATGCGCGGCCAGTCCAGCGCCTGAGTGCTGTTCACTCTTATGCCCTGCCACCTTGACTTAAAAACCCGCTCCATGTAATCCGTGGCTTTTCTCAGGGACACTTCCATAACTGGCACGGATAAAACAGCCCATGCAGCGTTTCCCCTGCTTGCAAAATATGCTGTGGCTGTTGCTACATCACACAGGCTTTCGCTGGTTGCTGACGCTGTCCCTGTCTCGGTGATTAAGCCCATTAGTTAATGACGATAAAATCACAGCGAGCGACACCCGCTGTAGTAGCTGCTGCATTGCCTGTAATGGTGATCGTTCCAGTACCCGCTAAACAAGAGACAATGCCATTAAGCGCCCCGTCGATTACGTTCATGTCAGCCAGTACCGAGCTGTTCGCCGTCACTAGAGAATTACTGATGACAATGGTAGTAGCTGCCGCTGCAAAAGAGACTTTCCCGCGTGGGCTGTTGTTTGTTACGTTGCCGGGCGTTGCTGTGCTGTCGGTGAATGTCAGTTGCAGGTTGGATGTTTTAATCGCCGCTGGTACTGTTGCGCCTATTGCTGGCGGTGATGCCATATAGTTTGCAAACCCCGTTCCTGATACGGTTGACGAGGCTGATAGTGTTGTAAAACCACCCGCCACATTTATTATTGTGCCGCCTGTTTCGTTGATTGATGCGGGGTTGTATGCGATTAATGGCTGGGCTTCAACCACATCAACTAGGCCTGATATATTTGTCACTTTAATATCACAATTGCCCAGATAGGGTCCAAAGTTTGTTCCGTTCGTTATTGCCTGAGTCAGCTTTTTTTCGTTATTAATGAAGACTTCAACCAATGCGCTGCCTGATATTATTGCAACCTGCAATTGTTGGCCTGTAAGCAACGAGTCATAATAGGGTGCTGACTTTGTAATATTCATATTTTATATTCCTCAGTTTAGGTGTCTAAAGAATACCCACTCGTTAAAAATGGGCATCATTTACAGTCTACTTTTTAACTTTTTTTATCTGGTTGTGGTTCTACATAAAGAACTTGAGTCAGTTCATTGAACTCGTCAACATTGATATTGACAAACTCACCCTGCTCAATAGGGTCGGTGCTGACAATTTTAAGCGTTGGAACTTCCATAATCAGCCTAGGATTGTGGCTACAAAATCACCTTTCCAGCACTTGACACCCCAAGCCGCTGAAACGACAATTAACTGCTTGCCAAAACCAAGATAGGTTGCCACTGTAAAATTTAAACCGCTAAACGGGTCTTGAATCATCATTGCGTCAGTACAGGCATCTTTGCCTATACCCACACCGGCAACTGGACGCATGACAATTTCAGCCGAGTTACGATGTAACGCTATCGAGCCGGTATAGTTTGCCTGTATTGTTACGAGCTGAGCTGATGCTGGCAAGGCTTGTCGCAAACCATTGCCACCCAGCGTGACTGATCCGGGCGCAGTTATGCCAGCGGCCACAACGTACTTGTTGGAATCACCTGCAAACGAAATGACATCACCAGCCAAAATTGAACCGGTGCCAGTAATCAATGGGATGACTGTCGTACCAACGGCAAAACCTGTGGTGGCTGACGTGTAAAGTGCGTTTGCATTGCCTCTTATGTGCTGTAATGCTGCACTGGTTTCTTTGATGTTGAATCCCTGCAAAGGTAATAAAACGCCATTCCTCAAAAGGCTTTCGTTTCCCGACTCTGAAACTTTTTGCAATGATGATATTTTTCTTAGTGCTGTTCCGTGTGCCAAGGCTGAAACAATTGACATTTCAGCAGACATCACCGGTGTTCCATTCTCCAGAAGCACTTGACGCGCATCCGCAATTAAATCGGTGTTGGTAGCGAACGGATTTACACCAGCAACTCCAATGGCTCTCGATGCGTTGTTCAGCACTTCGTTGTACAAATCAACTTCTGCTTCATTCACAATCGCTCTGATGGCCTGAGTGATTTGGTCTCCATAGACTGTTGCAAACCCGATGCCATTGTCCAGATGCTTTTTATCTTCACCTGTGTATGGAATTGGCACCATTTTTTGTTTAGTAATGGTCAGCGTCTTATTATCAACGATCTGGTCTGTACCCTCTGGTACCATCATTGCTGGTACAAATACTTGAGTCATAACCGGACGTGTAAAACTTGACCGCACAACATCATTAACTGCAACAGCTTCGCTACCTTTATCATTAATCAATACGCTTGAAATCAGACCAACTTGTTCTCGGCCTACTATATCCGCAGCTTTATAAATATCAGCCGCAAGTGATGTTAAAGTGTTCGCCATAAATATTCCTGTAGTTATTTAATTAATCAACTACCGATCCGCCACCCTTTGCGAATGATGACCTTTCGGCTTGAGATTTTGCGTCAAATTGTGCACGCGAAATCGTGTTATTTCCTGATCCACCGCCTGAGCCTTGCGAACCACCACCTGAATTGCTTGGCGCTGATACAAAGTGCTTGCCATCGTCCGAGGCCGCCCATTCTTTCACGAAGTCTGAAACTGATTTTTCGCCAATCTTGGCAACTCTGGTTTCACCCTCCGCGACTATTTGAGCCTGACCTGCAAACATGGCCTTTGTTGCACTCAAAAATTGCGGTGCCACGCCATTCTTAACAAGTTCATCTGTCAGTCCGTTATCTATCAAAAGGCGCTGTGTGAACGCTGTTTCGGTTTTTAGCTGCCCTTGTAGGGTTTCCAGTGTTTTAACTGATTCTTTGCTGGCTTTTTGGGCTGCGCTTAAATCAGATTGCAATTTATCCCGTTCCGCTTCGACCTGTGCTAACTGATCTGGCGTTATCTCCATCCCTTTCTTGGCTGCTCTTAACTCGCCAGTTAATCGGGCATTGTTCACTTCCAGTTTTGCAATGGATTCTTGCAGTGCTGCTATTTCTTCTGGTGTCATAATATTTATCCGCTTGGATGGGTGTTACTCGTGCGTGAGTAGATGTTCTGGTTGCTCGTGCGTGAGCAGGTATAACGATTTGACTATTATTTTATTGAATGTTGATAGATAAACTAAGATGAAGCCCTTCATAGTGAAAAACGACAGGCATAAAAAAACCAGCGGTTAGGCTGGTTTGTGGTGGGTGCAGAGCTGTGATTTATTTAGGCTGCTTGTTTATGCTTAGCAATTTCAACAGATGCCTTTAGAAGATCATCAATATTTAATTTTTCCATGCCAATTCCATCTAGAGGAACATCCATTATTTCTGCTTGCGTCTTTATAACATCAAGGATGTCATAATATGCAAAAAGTAACTTATCATCTTGCCTATCTTTTGCGGATATTGCCGCTCTGCTTGCTGTTCTTACAATCTCTTGCAATAAAATTTGATAATCAATTTGATTTGCCATTTTTTCTATCCTCCAATATGCCTTCAACAATGGATTTATATGCTAAATTTCTGCGTATATCTTCATGCCATTTAATTGTATTCTGCTTTACCGCTTCTATAGGTGGATTGCTTCCTAACTTAATACTTGGGTCATTTATCCACGCCTTGTGATCTTCAACTACCTTATCATAAGAAGAAGACGCTTTATTTAAATTTTTTGTATATCTATCCTTGTAATTCTCATAAAACTTTGAATAATCTCCGCCTTTTTTAGCTATTTCATAAGCATCGTTTTTCATTTGCTTAATTATAGGCGCTCCATACTTCGCTTTCAACTCTGCCAACGTCAACGGCTTTCCCCCGCTAATCATCTGATCCATGGTTATCTTGCCATCCCTGAATAACGCCGCACGTCCTTTACCAAGCGTGTTATCTGCAAAGCCCGGTGTACCGGATTCTTTACGCTTTAACCAATCAGCAAACGTCTTGTCGGTTACTTGACCTTCCATCGAGGCGCGGGTAGATTCCGGCAACTCATCCATGTTAATGCCCAGCTCCTGCCATGTTTTCAGCACCGGCACCATTGAACACCGGCACCGAAAATGCTGTGGCGGTATTGTGTAAGGGATGCTGTGATTAATAGGCTTGCCTTTGGTGTCCCAGCGTTTGCCGTCTCTTACACCGCACGTCGGGCAGGTTCGCCTATCCAGCGCCGCACTCCATTCCTTGCCTGAAATTACATCGCTATTATCTTCAAATATCTTTTCTCTCGTGGTATTGGCAACCGATTGAACGCTGGTATGAACTAAGGTTTCAGCATTGCGCCGGGACAAGTCCATCACATCACGCACCCGCCTGACAATTTGCGGGTTTGTTTCTGCGCCCACTAAGCCCTGCCTAACCGCTGACTGAAACTTAAACGCAGTGTCACCGGCCTGACGCGCCCACCAATCGGCTTGCACCGCGCCTTGGATGATCGTTTGACCTGCCAGCGTCTCAAGATAAGCCGCCGTTGGCAACACACCCACTGCCACTTGACCACCCACCGCTGCGCTTAAAGACGTCGCTGTGGCACTCGCTGAAACTTGCGCCACGCTGGTAGTGGTATCTCGCGCTATACCCGCCGCATCGTCATAGTATTGCCTGATAACCGCGTCCGCTTCACTGAGTTGTTTGGCAATGCGTGCCTTGCTCCAATCCGTTACGCCATTGGTCACTTTTGCAATAAGTTCTTTTTCAAGGTTTTTGAGCAGGTCGATAATGGTGGCGCGTGACTCAATCGCCACGCGCTCCATGTCGAGGTGCAGCTCAACCGTTGCATCAAATAAAACCTTACTTAACGGCATTGGCTACAGCCACAACCGGCGCAACCAACACAGGTACTTGCTCTGCTATTTGCGCTTGCTCATCTTCAAACGTCACACCGTTAGCGATTAATTCACCTTGCTGCAGGTTATTGAATAACGTCATGCTTGATATGCCTCCAGCTTGCCATGCCTGGACAAGTGCTTGCAATTCTTGCGGTGTCATCTTGGCAGGCAAATAATCAGTATTGAGCTTTATCTCAACCGCTGGCAAGCCTGCCCATAAGTGCATAAAACTACACGCCCTTGATAACACCTTAGAGACTTGATCGGATAGTTGCGCCAAGACGCTAAACTCGCCCGTACTGCGTAAGCTTGCGCCCGTTGCCGTTTCCGCTGTAACCGAATCACTGAGCATCTTGGCACCCAAGGCCGCCATCTGCTTTTCTTTCAGTTCAAGGCGCTTTTCCAGTGCGCCCAAACCTTGACCGCTAAACTCCAGATATTGCGCGTTGGCTTGTGGATCGGGAAACACCCAGGCATTAACACCGCCTACTGACAAAGTCACGCCGTCCATTAATTGCACGCCTGCCATCCATGGTTGAGGAATGCCCGTATAGTGACAGCCGTTTTCAAGGTCTGCCGTTGTCATGTAATGGCTGATATTCAAATCAACCAAATCAATCAGCAATGGCAGTTCGTCACATTCACCTAAAAAATAAAACGGTATTTCTTTGATTGGTGATCCATTCATTAGCGGGTATATGTCATCACCCACCTGAATAAATTCATCGTGTTTTTTCTCCGATTTAACAAACTTTCTTTGTCGATAGCTTCCTGAGTCATTAAGGTCAAGCACCCGGTAAAAACACTTTTCACCACCTTCAAATTCCGAGGTTGCTATATATTCATCTTCTTCAAGCACCAACTGTGTGATACGCTTGCCCTGCATCTTCCAGTTAATGATTGAGTCGCAGTCGAATAGTGCCAAATAAGGCCGCGAACCTGCCGCTTGTGCTTGTGCTAAAGTAATCACACCGCTAGTTATTGGTGAGTGTTCTACCAAGATACCGCCGAAGCCGCACACCAACAATTCTTCCAGTACCTCAGATGTAAACTCAACCAGACTTTCATCTTGATTGGTTACGTCATCCATCAAGGGTGAGGGATTGTCAACCGTAGGCGCAACACGCATAATCATCCCGCTGAATGCGTCCACGGTTCGGCTCATTGCGCCGTAAAATACCGCGCGTCTTTTATAGGCGTTATATTCGACTCCAGTCTGCCCTGATAATTTTGGCAGGTACTTTTCACCTGCTTTATGCACCGCTGTTTGTCCTTCGCGGACATCTTCACATTTTTCCCAAGTGGATAACATTTCTTCACTGTCTGGGTGTCGTGTGTCGAGTTTTTTAACTACATCATTGTTCATTATTAAAATCCTAAAATTTGCGCTGTTTGCATTGACCGGATAACCGGATATTTGAACGCGATAAAATAGCCGCTGGAATCTGCCCAGTCGTCAATGGCAGGATGATCGCTGAATTTTTCCGGATCGCCCTTATCGTCATACCCTTGAGTTTCCAGCGCGTTGGTTAAGTTTGGGCAGGTGTCCGTGTTGATTAACAGCCGGTTATGACTGAGCAGACCGTTATAGGCGTTAATCCTGTCTCTTACCGCTGGATTGCTGGGCTTGTATTGGAGTTGATAACCCGCTTGGGCAATCATGCTGATGTCTGACTGGCTAGAGTTGGTCTTGTTGGCCTTGCCGCTGGCATCCGGATAAACAATAATTTTATTTGTGTAACGGGTAAGATTATTTATAAAGTCTTGCGTGTCGTGACTGGTAAATTCGTCAACTGCAATCGGGTTATTATTTTCAATAACGAAAACCACCGCACAACAGCCACCGATATTGAAATCAAGCCCCACATGCAACATATCATTAGGCTTAATCGTTCTGTCGCTGTAATGCTTAACCCGGTCAAAGAAGTGATAAACCTTGTTTTGGTTGAGCGAGACAAACTCGCCGTTAAGGTATAAATCAGCCAGTATCGGATCGTAGTTAGCCAGTATCTGATCGGTGTAATCTTCTGGCAAGAATGAATTGCTGTATGTCGAGGCTTTATACAGTACATATCCGGGCTGCTGTTTCTTGACCCACTTTTCATAGACAAAGCCGTTAATGCCTTGATCGGGCGTTGTGACTAAGCCAATCGTGTTGGGGTTAATGCGCTTTTGCCGGTTACGCTCGGAAATCTTGCGCCAAACTAACGCGGCTTTTTGCTTGGGCAGGGTGTCCAGCTCGTCACAGATGGAATGGGCGACCTCATAAGCGATTATCCGCTCCGGCCTGTCATAAGAGCGAAAGATGATATTGCCATAACCGATAATATCAATTGTATAGCTTGATTTGTTGGTTTTGTAGGCATAGCCCAGCTCCTCTAAGTCCTGCTCAACCCCCGGAATAGCCCGTAGTGTCAGTAAATCGTAAACCGGCATGTAATAAGCGCCGTTGGCTCCGGGATCGGCCAGCATTAACCGGATTAGTCGGAATGTTCCCGCCTTGCTCTTGCCAGAACCCAAGCCGCCAACAATAGCCGGGTGCTTGGCCTCGCTGTAAACGAACGCATCTTGTGCGGGTAGCAGATCAACGACCATTATCAATCACTCTGGTCATTATCTGAGGGTGTACGTTTTGCTGGGCGTTGGTATTGGTAATCGTTGCCTGAGTTGGATAATATGGCACGATTCCAGCCGCTTTTTGTGTATCAATCATGGTCTTTTGAGCAAGGCTTGCGTTCTGTACTGACGGGTCTAATTCAAGAGCCTTCAATGATATTTCGGCTATTTTCATAGCTGTTTTATTAAGCCACTCTGCTTGCTCTATTTTCTTGTCAACTATTCCGTTTATGGCGCTCACCATGCGCTCATCATGGAGTGCTAGACCTTGCTTGTACTGGATTCCTGCGCTCACAATGGATTTTGCATCTTTAGCAATACCCTTTGTTATTGCCGCTACTTTTCCAGCACTTACAGAATACCGCTTTGCAAGATCGCGCTGACTAAACTCTCCCGTTCTCCAGTCTGCAATTATGTCTTGTATTATGCTTTCATCTATTGGCTTTGCTGCCATATTACTTCTTAACTATCGCCCGATGATTCATCCACTGAAAAACCATATTGGTTAAAAGCGTTAATGTCCCCAACAGCACACCGAACGCGCCGGCATGATGATCTAGGATAGAAAGCCAATCACTGACGACTAAGCCTCCGCTGACTGAGTAAGTCACAGTTTTTAGCGCACCAGATATATTTTCAAAATACTGGGTCATCTGCCCACCCTCGTAGTTTGCACGCCTTTAAGCTTTTCAGCGGTTCTAAGGCCGCCTACGCCCAATAATGCGTATAACAGGTTGCTTTGTGTAGCCACATCAATAATGGGCAGTGGTGGCAGTCCAAAACAGACAGCGACCCACGTACCGATTGATATGCCGATCCCCGAATAGGCTAATGACAGAACGCCAACCCAAATAGCCGCCGGTCTGCCTGCTGCAACAAACCAGTGTGGGCTTTTGGCCTCCTCCGAGTTGATTGCCAACTGCCCCAAGATAACGGCATACTCGTTTTGAATTTCTTGCGTAGCCTGGGTTAATTTTGCTTTCTCAATCTCTGTGGCATCCGGCCATATCCGGGTAACTATCGCGCTGACCATATTTGATCCAGCGGCTATTGCGTCATCTATTCCAAACATACCTAATTCCTTTAAAGTTTTTCTTTACTATACTGAAATTAGGCGCTGATTCTAAGGTGAAAGGCTTCATGTAGAAAATAGATCAACCTGACTGGAATCAACCATTGCAGCGGAACAGATTGCAAAAATACGCCGGTCTGTTAGATTATATTTTCGGCATAATTCAGGGATTTTATGTCCAGTTACTCGGTCGGCTTTGATTTGCATGTTCCGCTTAGCCATAAGAGCGCTGTAATTTCTTGGAATATAAAGACTATTACCCTGATAAACCTTTTCCAATGCCTCCCAAGCACTATCTGAAATATCTATTTTTTCCCTGAGATTGCTTGAAAAAAATAGCGTTGTTCCCCCATGTTGCCTGATAAGTTTCCCAGCGTCGGTAATCCCGATTATCTCAATAAGTTCTTGCACTGAATCAGGAGGCATAGGGCTATTTTTTACCGTTGGTGTTTAGGAGATACCGACTCAAGCGGTTCTGTTTTTCGACAGTCTATGCACTGCCTATACCCAAAACTGTTATAGATTGCCCAGTGGGTGTGCTGGCACCTTGCCATCAAATGCGCCGGTAGATTAAACAGATTTATCGGTTGCAGGTTTAACATCGGCCAGTTAATCCTTGTCACTCCCCAACCCCCTTTAATAATTTCTCACCGGCCTTGACGCACAATTTCAGTTCCTCAAGCTCAATCCTTATGACCTGTTCTTCATGATAATCTGTTGCAATTTGAGTTAGCTTAAAGAAGTACCCACCTGCTTCGTCCTGCAGTTCCAAGTGAAACGCGCCCGTGCCGAATACCGGATGCTCATCGCTGGGATGGATTGATACTGACATGGGTGTTATTTTGTAGCCCATAACCGCTCCACTCCTTCATGAAATAAAACCCTGACTGCAATCATCACCACGCCCACCAGCAGCACCACGCCCGTTATGGCATAAACCAATGGCATCACATAGGGCGCTACTCTTTTACGCACAGGTAAATGACCATGAGCATAAAGCCTACCGTTATGGAATAAATAACGCTTAATATCTCCAATAACTCACTCACAAATCACTCCTGTCGCGGCATTCAGAACTGCACCAGCGCCCGATAACCGTCTTCCCGTTACAGACTACCGCCTCAACCTCGTTCCCGCAGACCACACACTCACCAGTACCTACAATGCTAACCTTTGCAGCATCGCAAATGTTTTTAATGGCGACATCAAGAACGTGCTGTTGTCGAATGTCGGTTGCATCTAATTCATCGGCCATGCTGGGCAATCTCCCTCTCTAAATACCAAGCTGCTTTTTTCAAGTCCTCTAACTCATGGCCTTTATGACCTGCTCTGGACACGTACTTGATGACATTGCCCAGGTTGTAATCGAGTTTTTTAGCCTCAATAAAATCAATGGTTTCAATACCACCGATTTTGTAG